>Ga0180430_10000241_pt1 | contig 62371 bp, 55 predicted proteins | sample SS_ome_9_FD_132999 | JGI IMG/M metagenome (GOLD analysis project Ga0180430, IMG submission 132999) | Hypersaline lake sediment archaeal communities from the Salton Sea, California, USA - SS_1_S_2 metaG | ecosystem: Environmental > Aquatic > Non-marine Saline and Alkaline > Hypersaline >...
CAGCAGTTCCCCGTTCAGCCGGTTGCGCCCGGGTTGTCCCGGCGCCCCCCCGGCGAGGCCGGGAGGCGCCAGTTCACGCCGCTCGCCGAGCAGCGTCACGCTGGCCGGCGCGAGGAAGGCATACTCGCGGACCAGGCCGTCGCCGCCGCGATGATGGCCGGCACCGCCGGAATTCCTGCGTACGGCGTAACGTGTGACGCGCAGCGGGTAGCTCATTTCGAGCACTTCGACGGGCGTGTTGAGGGTGTTGGTCATGTGTGAATGCACCGCGCTCAAGCCGTCGCCGTCGGCATGCGCGCCGGTGCCGCCGGCGAGCGTTTCGTAGTAGTCCCAGCCGGGTCCGCCCATCGCGACGTTGTTCATCGTGCCCTGGCTGGCCGCGGGAATGCGCGCGGGCACGGCCTGCGCGAGTGCACCGAGCACGACGTCGACGACACGCTGGCTGGTCTCGACGTTGCCGGCGGCAACGGCGGCCGGCGCTTCGGCATTGAGCAGGCAGCCGCGTGGTACGACCAGGTCGAGCACCCGCAGCGAGCCTGCGCAAGGGGGCGTCGCGCGCGGCATCAATGCGTAGAACACGTAATAGGCCGCCGCCGCGGTCACCGCGAGAGGACAGTTGATGTTGCCCGCGACCTGCGGCCCGGTGCCGGTGAAATCAAGCGTGACGCGCTCGCCGGCGATGGTCAGGGTCAGCGCGATCGGCACGCGCGTCGCGGCGATGCCGTCACCGTCCATGGCGTCGGAATGACGATAGACGCCGTCCGGCAACTCGCGCACCATGCCGCAGGCGAGCGTCTGCGCGTACTCATCGAGTGCGTCGAGCGCGGCGCGGAAGTCGCGCGGCGTGCCGCGCTCGACGAGCGCGCCGAGACGGGCCACGCCGGTTCGGTTGGCGCTGACCTGGGCGGCGAAATCGCCGAGCGTGGCGGCGGGGTTGCGCAGCCCTTGTTCGAGAACGCGGCGCGTCGCGGCATCCGTGCGGCCGGCGCGCAGGTAATAGCGTGGTTCGAGCACCAGACCCTCCTCGTCGAGTGAGCGTGCGAGCGGCATGGAGCCGGGGCTGGGGCAGCCGATGTCGGCATGGTGGGCCCGGTTGGCGCAGAACGCGATCAGCTCCTCACCGACGAAGACCGGGGCGATCAGGGTGACGTCGGGCAGGTGGGTGCCGCCGAGGTAGGGGTCGTTGACCACCACCATGTCCCCCGCCTGCCAGGCGAGGCGCTGCACCACGTCGCGCATCGCGTAGGCCATGCTGCCCAGGTGGACCGGAATGTGCGCGGCTTGTGCGCACAGGTCGCCGTCGGCGGTGAAGATGGCGCAGGAAAAGTCGAGCCGATCCTTGATGTTGGGCGAGAAGGCGGCACGCCGGAGCGTCGCCCCCATTTCCCCGCAGATCGCCTCGAGGCGGCTGACGAACAGCCCCAGCTCTATCGGGTTCATCGTATCTAACGGAAACTATTGGATTTTCTCAGATCGCCAGTCTTGCATATTCGGGGACTCTTGCGGACAATGCGCCGCTTGATTGGCGGTGGGCCGTGCCGCGCGGGGGAGTCGCGGACGGCCACGCCCGTCGCTGCTCCCGGCCCGTGGGGAGACGGGCCGGCGGTCGCCCGCGGCGGCGGGCCGTCAGCGGCATACGCCGCCTCACCGAACGAGCAGAGCCGTCGGCCGGTCGCCGGAAAGCGGCAGCAAGGATGAGACCGCCGAGACGCGCCGGCTCGTTCGGTGCCTGCTCAGACACATCCATTCAGGGGTTCCACTATGGCTGCTGGACCGAGCCCGGCATTGATGTCGAATTATGGTCGTCTCGATGTGACCTTCACGCACGGCAGCGGCGTCTGCCTGTACGATGACAGTGGCCGCGAGTACCTCGATGCATTGTGCGGCATCGCCGTATGCGGACTGGGGCATGCGCATCCCGACGTCACGCGGGCGCTTGCCGAGCAGGCCGCACGGCTCGTGCACACCTCGAATCTCTACCGTATCGAGCGCCAGGAGCGCCTCGCCGAGAAGCTCGCCGCGCTGACCGGGCTGGAACGGAGTTTCTTTTGCAACTCCGGCGCCGAAGCCAACGAGGCCGCACTCAAGATCGCGCGCAAGCACGGGCACGCGCAGGGCATCGAACGCCCGGTCGTGATCGCGATGAACGGCAGCTTTCACGGCCGCACCATGGCCGCGCTCAGCGCGACCGGCAACCCCAAGGTGCACGCCGGCTTCACGCCACTGCTCGATGGCTTCCTGCACGTGCCTTACGACGACGTCGATGCCGTCGGTGCCGCCGCTGCCCGTGCCGACGTGGTTGCGGTGATGGTCGAGCCGGTCCTCGGCGAAGGCGGCGTCGGCGTGCCGCAGCCGCGTTACCTCGCCGCCCTGCGCAAGCTGTGCGACGATCGTGGCCTGCTGCTCATGGTCGACGAAGTACAGACCGGTATGGGCCGCACCGGGCGCTGGTTCGGTTTTCAGCACGATGACATCGTGCCGGACGTCGTGACGCTGGCCAAGGGCCTGGGCAACGGCGTGCCGATCGGCGCCTGCCTCGCGCGCGGTGCCGCCGCCGACGTCCTCGGCCCGGGCACGCACGGCTCGACGTTCGGCGGCAATCCGCTGGTCGCCGCGGCCGCGCTGGCCGTCATCGACGTCATCGAGCGCGACGACCTGGTCGCGCGTGCGGCCGCGCTCGGCGCGCGCATGCTGACAGCCTTCCGCGAGCGTCTGGGCGGGCACGCCGGTGTGCGCGAGGTGCGTGGTCACGGCCTGATGCTCGGCATCGTCCTCGAACAGCCGTGTGCCGAACTCGTCAAGGAGGCGCTCGCGGCCGGGCTGCTGATCAACGTCACTGCCGATCGCGTGGTGCGCCTGTTGCCCCCGCTGATCATGAGCGACGCCGAGGCCGATGCGATCGTCGACCGCGTGTCGGCGCTCATCGAGCAGTTCCTCGCCCGCGCCGCCTGAGCGCACGCACGATGGGTGTACGCCACTTCCTGTCTCTCCACGATCTCGAGCGTGCCGAGGTCGTGACCCTCATCGAGAGCGCCATCCGGCTGAAACGCTGGCGGCGCAACGGTTATCGCCCGCGGCTGTTCGAAGGCCGTACGCTGGCGATGATCTTCGAGAAATCATCGACGCGCACGCGCGTCTCGTTCGAAGTGGCGATGGCGGAAGGCGGTGGCAGCGCGATCTTCCTGTCCACGCGCGAATCGCAACTCGGTCGCGGCGAACCGCCGGAGGACACCGCCCGGGTGCTGTCCGAAATGGCCGACGCCATCATGATTCGCACCTTCGAGCACGCCCTGGTCGAGCGTGTCGCCGCGGTCGCGCGCGTGCCGGTGATCAACGGCCTCACCAACAGCCTGCATCCCTGCCAGGTGCTGGCCGATCTCGTCACCTACTTCGAACATCGCGGCGACATCCGCGGTCGCCGCGTGGCCTGGGTCGGCGACGGCAACAACATGTGCAACTCCTACATCAACGCAGCTGCGTTGATGGATTTCGAGCTGCGTATCGCCACGCCCGAAGGTTACGAGCCCGAGCATCTCGAGCGTCGCGGCGACGCGGCCCGGGTCAGCCTGGTGCGCGATCCGGTGCAGGCCGTGGCCGACGCCGACCTGGTCGTGACCGATGTGTGGGCCAGCATGGGCCAGGAGGAAGAGGCCGCGGCACGGCGCGACGTCTTCCGCCCTTACCAGGTCGACGCCGCCCTGATGGCGCATGCCGCGCCGTCGGCGTTGTTCATGCACTGCCTGCCGGCGCATCGCGGCGAGGAAGTCGCCGCCGAGGTGATCGATCATCCAGACAGCGTGGTCTGGGACGAGGCCGGCAATCGCCTGCATGCACAGAAAGCCCTGCTCGAGTTCCTGCTGCGCGCGCAGTGACGACGCCGCGCCTGCCTTCCCGGTACGCACCGCAACGCGCCTGCCGCCGACCAGGGCGGGCGCGATTGACACCTCTCAGGCGCATCGCTAGCGTGACGCGCACCGCGCAAGCGGCGGCGTCGCGCGTATCGCGCGGCGGCGAGCGACACAGGTTGACGACGAGTGGCTGATCCCCGCGGTATCGGAATGACTTCGCAACGGGCGCGGAACCGGCTCGTCGATCAGTTGCGCGGCATGGGCATTCGTAACGAGCAGATCCTCGAGATCATGCGCACCACGCCGCGGCACCTGTTCGTCGACGAAGCGCTGGCGAGCCGCGCGTACGAGAACACGGCGCTGCCGATCGGCTTCGGCCAGACCATCTCCCAGCCCTACATCGTGGCGGCGATGAGCGAGGCCTTGTTCGTCAGCGGGCGGCTCGACAGGGTGCTCGAGGTCGGCGCCGGATGCGGTTACCAGAGTGCGGTGCTGTCGCAGATCGCCGGCCGGGTGTTCGCCATCGAACGTATCGCCGCGCTGGCCAACAAGTTGCGCAGCCGGCTCCACGAACTGCGTTTCAACAATGTTCGCGTGCGTCACGGAGACGGTTTTCTCGGTTGGGTGGAGAATGCACCCTACGATGCCATTCTCGTCGCCGCGGCTCCGGTCGGGGTGCCGGCGCAACTGCTCGAGCAGCTCGCAGTCGGTGGTCGCATGGTCATCCCGGTCGGTCGCGCGGGGAGCCAGGAACTGCGTTTGCTGACCCGCACGGCGAGCGGTATCGAAGAGGCGATTCTCGAACGCGTCAGCTTCGTGCCGCTGCTCGATGGTACGAGCTAGCAGCAGTCGCGACCGAGGAGTTTCCCCGGCTAGCTGCCGCCCCACGCGTTCCACCGGCCAATGAGCACCGAACACCGACGCGCAACTCCGCCATCGAAGCGCGTGGTCGCGTGCATCCGGCGACTTCGCGCGTGGCGCCGGCGCGGCGATCGCACGCTGTCGCCCGGCGCCAGGCAAGAAGCGCTTGGTGCGCGCTGCGCGCATGCCGGGGTGCTCGTCGCAATGCTCCTGCTTGCGGCCTGCCACTCGGTGCCGCGCGCACCGGTCGAAGAGAAGACCCCGCCGCGCGCGGGTGCTCCGGGGGTCACGCGCGAGGCGCGGCCCGCGCCTCGCGTCACCCCCGGGGTCTCGCGTCCCACCGTGCACGTCGTGGTGCGCGGTGACACACTGCATGGCATTGCCTTTCGTCACGGCCTCGATTACCGCGATCTCGTACGCTGGAACCGCATTCGCAACCCGGATCTGATCCTGGTCGGTCAGCGCCTGCGTCTCACGCCGCCGGCATCGGCGAAAGCGCCGCCGCCGAAGACTCAGCCGTCGGCGGCCCGGCCCGCGCCGCCGGCGAAGCCGCGCGTGGAGGCCGGCGCCGCACCGGTCGCGCCGCGCGCGCCTGCGCCGGCGACTCGCGGCGGCAAGCCGCAATGGAGCTGGCCAGCCAGCGGCAAGGCCACCCGGGCGACCACCGTGACCGGTAATCGCGGCCTCGAAATCCGCGGGCAACGCGGCCAGGAAATCAAGGCGGCCGCCGCCGGTGCCGTCGTCTACAGCGGAAGTGGACTGCGAGGATACGGTGAGCTTATTATCATCAAGCATAACGATACGTTCCTCAGCGCCTACGCCCACAACGAGTCACGGCTCGTCGAGGAAGGCCAGCGCGTGAAGGGCGGACAGCTCATCGCCCGTATGGGCGATAGCGAGGCGCGCGAAGTCATGCTTCATTTCGAGATTCGCCGTAACGGAAAGTCCGTCGACCCGCTGCAGTATCTACCCGGGCGTTAGCAGGAGGTCAGCTGCATGTCCGAATCGCGTGGCAAGGGATCGCGCTCCAGCCGCACCGAGACGGACGAAGCGACGATCGCCAACGAGGCGGACGAGGCCGTAGCCGCCGAACCCCCGGCGGACGACGAACCGCTGCTCGAAGATGCCGATACGGCCGGCGAAGGCGACGATGCCGTCGACGAAGAGTCTGCCGAACCCCAGCGTTTCCTGCCTGGCGAAGTGTCGCAGGGCGACATGGATGCGACCCGTCTGTACCTGAACGAGATCGGCTTCTCGCCGCTGCTCACGGCCGCGGAAGAGGTGATGTTCTCGCGGCGCGCGCTGCGTGGCGACGAGGCCGCGCGCAAGCGCATGATCGAAAGCAACCTGCGCCTGGTGGTCAAGATCGCGCGGCGCTACATGAATCGTGGCCTGGCGCTGCTGGACCTCATCGAAGAAGGAAACCTCGGACTGATCCGGGCGGTCGAGAAGTTCGATCCGGAACGCGGTTTCCGCTTCTCGACCTATGCGACATGGTGGATCCGGCAGACCATCGAGCGTGCGCTGATGAACCAGACGCGCACCATCCGGCTGCCGATCCACGTCATCAAGGAAATCAACATCTACCTGCGCGCTGCGCGTGAACTCGCGCAGAAGCTCGATCGCGAGCCCAGCCCGGAGGATGTCGCGAACATGCTCGACAAGCCGATCGAGGACGTCAAACGCATGCTCGGACTCAACGAGCGCACCACCTCGGTCGACGTGCCCGCCGAGCGCGATTCCGATCGCTCCGTGCTCGACACGATTCCCGACGAGCACAATCCCGATCCGGCGGTGGTGTTGCAGGACGAAGACGTGCAGCGTCATCTCGAGGACTGGCTGGGCCAGCTCAACGACAAGCAGCGCGCGGTGGTCGAGAGCCGCTTCGGCCTGCATGGCCGCGAGATCGCGACGCTGGAGGAGGTCGGCAACGAGATCGGCGTGACGCGCGAGCGGGTGCGCCAGATCCAAATCGAGGCGCTGCGGCGCCTGCGCCAGATTCTCGAACGCGAAGGCTTCTCGATCGAACATCTGTTCGCGGAGCTCTGAGCGCGACACGACGCGCCCGGCGCGTCAGCCTGTCGGCGCTGCCCGCCGACGCAGGCAGTGTCTCGTGCTGCCACGCATCAAGGTCTGAACGCCGCCATGGCGCGCTACCGCGAACCGAGCGGCGAGATCGCGTTCGAGGAAGCTCTTGGCGAGTCTCGAGCCGGCATCCGGCGCAGGTTCTGTTCCGGTATCGGTATGGCGAGTCTTCGCAATAGCCGGCGATGACGTGCGCTTTGCGCCTCGAGCTCGGACGGCGCGGATACGAAGTGCTCGGCCCGGACTCGATCAGAAGTTCCTCAAATCATGTAGAGCGCCGCAACGACCGCACGACCCTCGCCGGCAAGGATATTGTATGAACGGCACGCTGCTCCGGTATCCATCACTTCGAGCCCCGCGCCCTGCTCGGCGAGCAGGGTGGTCAGTGCGTGATCGACGAAGACCTGGCGCGCGCCAGTGCCGAGCAGGACGATCTCGGGTTCGAGCGCGGCGATTGCGGCCATGTGCGATTGATCGAGCGCCGCCAGCGCGGGGGGCAGCAAATCCGTGATCAGGCGCGACGGGGCGACGACACAGGGTTGCTCGACACGGCGCTCGCCGATGCTGACCCAGCCATCCGCGTAGGCGGAGACGAGGAGCGTCGAGGGATCGTCGTCGAAATCGAGTTTCATGGTTGTGCGGACATGCTCAAGGGCGTATCCGAGATTGTATGATGCGACCCCACACGAATTGCAAACCGATCAGATTGGCAACAAATACGGAGAAATTGCATGCGTATCATTCTTCTCGGCGGACCAGGTGCGGGCAAGGGCACCCAGGGCGACTTCATATGTGCGCGCTACGGGATCCCCAAGATTTCTACTGGTGACATGCTCCGTGCAGCGGTGGCGGCAGGTACGGAGTTGGGCCAGGCGGCGAAGAAGATCATGGACAGTGGCGGTCTCGTGTCCGATGACATCATCCTCGGCCTGGTCGCCGAACGCGTCGCGCAGGACGACTGCGCCAACGGATTCCTCTTCGACGGCTTCCCGCGCACGATTCCCCAGGCCGAGGGCCTGGCGGCGAGCGGTGTGACAATCGACAAGGTGGTGGAAATTGCGGTCGATGACGAGGAGATCGTCAAGCGCATGTCCGGTCGTCGCGTCCATCCGGCTTCGGGACGGACCTATCACGTCGACTTCAATCCGCCGAAGGTGGCCGGCAAGGACGACGAGACCGGCGAGCCACTGGTGCAGCGCGACGACGACAAGGAAAGCACCGTGCGCAATCGGCTCGCGGTCTACCACGATCAGACCAAACCGTTGATCGATTTCTATTCGCGGCAGGCGCATGCAGACCCGGCGCTGACCTACATCAGGATCGATGGCGTAGGTGCTGTCGATGACATACGCGAAAAGATCTTTGCGGCGCTCGGTTGATCAACTTCGACGTTGTCATGTGCGTGATGATCATCAGGCTTCAAGAAATTCTCGCCGGTGCCGAAAGCGAACGAGATACGCAACGCTGTCTTTTGCACGCAACAACGATACGTTGAGCGCGTAAAAAAAATCAGGTGATTTCATTGCAGATCCGTTTTTTGTGATGTATATAGGCCACTGTGGTGTTGCATTATTAACCTCAATTAGTAATTGAAGGGGGGCCTCGTTATGGCGAAGGCAAAGAAGAAGGCAGCGAAGAAGAAAACATCGGTAGCGAAGAAGAAGACCGCTAAGAAGCGTGTCGCGAAGAAGGCAACGAAGAAGAAGGTTGCCAAGAAAGTAGCCAAGAAGGCGGCGAAGAAGAAAGCCACCAAGAAGAAAGCTTCGAAGAAGAAAGCGACCAAGAAGAAGGCTACGAAGAAGAAAGCTTCGAAGAAGAAAGCGACGAAGAAGAAGGCCACCAAGAAGAAGGCTTCCAAGAAGAAAGCCACCAAGAAGAAGGCGACGAAAAAGAAGGTAGCCAAGAAGAAGGCCACCAAGAAGAAAGCGACCAAGAAGAAAGCAGCAAAGAAGAAGGTAGCTCGAAAAAAGTAACGGCGCGCGATGGCCACACTGACGAGCGCGAAAGGCTGCAGGAGGCCAAGACGGAAGTCCGCGCACGCCTTGCAGCTCGCAGAGAAGCGGCCCGGTTACGGAAAGCCGAGCAGACCAAGCGCGCTGCGATGAAGAGAGCTATCGAAAAGTTCGCACGGAAGTGGGAACGGGAGTACGACCGCAAGCACAAACGCGGTTGACCTCGCTCCCCGGCGAATATCGAGACCACGCGGCGACGGGAGTTGCCGCGGTGGCCCGCTGGGCCACACACTTCAAGCCCTTCCCTCGGGAAGGGCTTTTTGTTTTCCGGCGTCTGCCCACGACGGCGCGCCGCTTTCCGGAACGTGCTGCGAGTGGCCAAGAGCAAGTCCAAGACGCGCGCCGCCAAAAGCTCGGCGCGTGCTCCGCGGCGAGGGCGTAAGCTGCGGAAATGGCTATGGTTTTTCCTCAGGCATGCGCTCCTGTGGCTGCTCGTCGCGGTGGCCGCGTACTGGCTCTGGCTCGACCGGGAGGTTGCCGCGACGTTCGAGACCAAGCAGTGGGCATTGCCGGCGCGGGTCTATGCGCGGCCACTCGAGCTGCACGCCGGTGCGCGCGTTTCGCCCGAGCGCCTGCGCCGCGAACTCGACTACCTCGGCTACCAGCGCGGCGAGACGGTCGCCGCGCGTGGGCAGTACCGTCAGGCGGGCGCTCACATCGAGCTGTACGCGCGCGGTTTCCGCTTCTGGGATTTCCCGGAGGCGCCGCGGCGCGTCCGAGTGCGCTTCGCGGACGAGGTGATCGAAGCACTCGTTGCGGTCGATGGCGGCGAGGCGATTGACCTTATGCGCCTCGACCCGGTTGAGATCGGCAGCATCAACCCGCGCCGTTTCGAAGATCGCAAACTGCTTGCCTACGACGATCTCCCACGCGAGTTCGTGCGCATGCTCGTGGCCGTCGAAGACCATCGCTTCTTCTCGCATCATGGCGTCGACGGGTTCGGCCTGATGCGTGCGATGTTCGCCAACCTGCGAGCGGGCCGGCTCGTTCAGGGTGGCAGTACGCTGACCCAGCAACTGGTCAAGAACTTCTATCTGACCCGTGAGCGTACTCTCGCGCGCAAGCTGACCGAGATGATGATGGCCGTCTCGCTCGAGCTGCGCTACGACAAGCGGCAGATCCTCGAGACCTACGTCAACGAAGTCTTCCTCGGCCAGGACGGCAATCGTGCCATCCACGGGTTCGAACTCGCGGCGCAGTTCTATTTCGGTTCGCCACTCGCCGAACTCGACATCGAGGAAATGGCGTTGCTCGTCGGCATGGTCAAGGGTCCCTCGGTCTACGATCCACGCCGCCATCCCGAGGCCGCGCGCAAGCGCCGTGACGTGGTGCTGGAGGTGTTGGCGCGGCACGGCATGTTCGGTGCGGAGGCGCTGCGACGCGCGCGCACCGAACCGATTGCGCTGCGCGTCGGGGGCGCCGGCGCAACCGCGGCGAGTCCCGCGTTCATGGCACTGGTCAAGCGCCAGCTTCTGCGCGATTACAGCGCTTCCGATCTCAACGCCGCGGGCCTCAATGTCTTCACCACGCTCGACATCGATTTGCAACGGCGCAGCGAGGCGGCCACGCGGTCGACCATCGACGCGCTGGAATCCGAGCGTGGCCGGGATAGCCTGCAGGCGGCGATCGTGGTCGTCGAGCCGCGTAGTGGTGAAATCCTGAGCCTGGTCGGCGATCGGAACGCGGGTTACGCCGGCTTCAATCGCGCGCTCGACGCCAGGCGGCCGATCGGCTCGACCGTCAAGCCGCTGGTCTATGCTCACGCGCTTGCGCAGCCCGAACGCTACGCCTTGTTCACGCCGCTGGCCGATGTCGCGGTCAGTTGGACCGACGAGCAGGGCAACACGTGGCGGCCGAAGAACTTCGACGGCGAGGAACAGGGTCGCGTGACCGTGCTGGAAGCGTTGACGCGTTCACTCAACCTTGCCACCGTCAACATGGGGCTGGACCTGGGGCTCGAGCCGCTGCGCGACCATCTTGCCGGGCTCGGCATCGAGGGACGCCTGAACGCTTACCCGTCGCTGCTGCTGGGCGCCGTCGACATGTCGCCGGCGGCACTTGCCGAGGTCTATACCGCGCTGGTCAACGATGGTTTCAAGGTTCCGTTACGCGCGATCAGCGACGTCACGACGCACGAGCAGCGCAAGCTCAAGCGCTACGGTCTGGAGATCGCCCGGGTGATGGAGCCGGCCACTGCCGCGCTGGTGCGGTTCGCCATGACCCGGGTCGTCGCCGAAGGCACCGCGCGCGCGCTCCAGCGCGACTTCCGCGGACGTCTGCCGTTGGCCGGCAAGACCGGAACGTCCGACGACAACCGCGACAGCTGGTTCGTCGGTTTTGGCGCCAACCGGCTCGCCGTCGCCTGGATCGGTCGTGACGACAACGGTGTCACCGGCCTGACCGGCAGCACGGGAGCGATGCGCCTGTGGTCGGCGGTGATGCGCCACACCGCGCTCGAGCCGGCGTCGCTGACGTTGCCCGAGACGCTCGCCTGGCACACGGTCGATCTCGCGAGTGGCGTCGCCGTGCCGGCGGATTGTGCCGGCGCAGCGCGTATCCCGGTCCACCGGCGTACCATGATCGAGCGACGTGACAGCTGCACGCCGGTGAGCACGGCGCCATCGACTCCGGCCGACCAGCCGCGTGGCCTGCTCGACAGATTGAGGGGATTGTTCTCGCGATGACATTTCTTGCAAGGACCAGCGTGCTGCTACTGGCCGGCCTGCTGAGCGCCTGTGCCGGTGGTGGCATGCGCGCGCCGGTCGAGGAGCGTTCGGCCGGCGGCGGCGCGCCGGCAGCCGTGCCGACGCCGGCACGTGAGGTGGATACAGAGCGGCGCGACGGTGTCGTCGTCGAAGCGTTACCCGAGGCGGCTGCGCCGCGTCTCGAGCCCTTGCCGGCCGACGCGGGGGAGGCGGATGCGGAAGACGACGCTGGCGCGCAGCAGCTCGCGCTGGCGACACCGGCCGCTCCCGCCCGCGACGGCGCGACGCAGAGCCTGTTGAGCGCCGCCGTGCAGGCCGCGGCGGCTGGCGAATGGGACCGTGCGCAGGCCGCGCTCGAGCGTGCGGTCAAGCTCTCGCCGCAAGATGCCGAACTGTGGCGCCAGCTGGCCTACACGCATTTTCGCGAGGGCGACCTGACGCAGGCCGCGGCGCACGCCGAACGTGCGGTGGCGCTGGCACCCGGGAGCGCCGCCGGCTGGGCGCTGGTCGCCGAGATCGAGTCGGCGCGCGGCAACGAAGCGGCTGCTGCGCGCGCCCGAAGCAAGTCCGCGCCACGCTGAGCGGGACGCGGTGCCGTGCCGCGCGGCGACCGGCACGCGGACATCGCGACCCGTTCGATTGCCCCCGTCCGAGTCGGCGCAACCACGAGTAATTGCGAGACCGGTTCTGGTCAATCGTCCGGCAGGGCATCGCGGCGAGCGGCAAGGCTGTCGCGCAGTGGCGGTGGCAGCTGGTCGCTGACACTGTAGGCGAAGGCGATTACTTCGGCGACGGCGACGAACAGTGCTTCCGGGATGGTCGCGCCGAGTTCGACCTGGGCGAGCACTTCGACGAGCTCCGGGTCGTCGCTGATGGGAACGTCATGTTCGAGCGCGAGCGCCGCGATGCGCGCTGCGAGTTCCCCGCGTCCCTTGGCCGTGACGCGGGGCGCGCCCATGCCGTCCCAGTGCAGGGCGACGGCGATGTCGACGTCTTGTTGCCGGTTCATGCGTGTTCGTCGACCAGGCGCTGCGACCAGGCACGCGGCGCCGGGCGTGTGATCCCCTCGTCGATCACCAGTGCCGCCACCGCGAGACCGTGCTGCTGCATGCGTTCGCCGAGACGCGGCGCATCCTGCTCCAGTGCGCTGTTGAGCCGCGCATCGTTGGAGCCCATGCGAATGCCCACAGTGTCGCCGGCGATGCGCAGCTGCGCGGAGAAGACGAGATCGTCGCCGAGCAGCAGGCGGATAGTGACGCCGGCGCGCGAGATCTCCGTGTCTGAAGTGCCGTCGCGCGCGTGTGCGTCCTCGGTCAGCTCGAAGCGCCACAGGTCGACGCGTTCCTGGTGACGCACGGGGAGTTCGAGCACCAGCGGTGTCCCCGGCGTGCCATGGCTGGCCGCGTTGTGCAGGTGATGGCTCTGAGTGCGCGCGATCGCACCATCGAACAACTCGCGCAGGCGCGGCAGATCGATGCCGCCGCCATCGTCGACCGGCACCAGGCCCGGTTCGGCTGCAGGCGGGGCGGGGGGCCTGGCCTCGGCGACGGCGAAGCGGGGCGCGGGCGCCACGTTGGCCGCTTCGGGGGGGAGGGACGTGCGCGGTGCCGCGGCGACGCCGGCGGGCGGCGCCGACGAACCCGGCAGGGCTCGGCGCATGTGCTCGAGGGCGGCGCGTAGCTCGCGCGGCGCCGGCGTGGTCTCGCCGCGGTCGAGGTGAACGTGTAACAGCCGCTCGGCCGGGCGCGACGCCTGTTCCAAGGCGCCGCGCAGCGTTGCCGGGTCGCTCAGCGCCGTGCGCTCGGGCACCTGTGCGAGCCAGTTGGCGGCGCGCGTGGCGAGCGTCGGCGGCAGAGCGGGCGTCGACGTGGTGGTGGCCGTGGCAGGGTTGCGCGTCAGCGCGCGCAGCAGTGTGAGCGTGTCGCCGGCGCTGCCCTGTTGCGGCAGGCTGCGGGCGAGCCCGCGCACGAGCGCTGGTGCGATCGCTTCGCGGCTGTTGTTTGGTGCGACGAGCTTCAGCGTGACCTCCGGGGTGGTCGCGCTGACCCTGACATCGAGCTTCTCACCGGCACGCAAGGGCAGTTCCGTGCGCGCGTTGACGAGCCGATCGCCGATGCGCAGCTGCGTATAGTTTTGCCGGGGTGTGCCGATAACTTCCGCGGTGAGCAGTTGCCCGAGCTGCCACTTCGGCAGCGCCGACGATGACCGTACGACGGCAAGCGGAGGCAGGCTGTTGATCGCTTTCAATGGCATGGCTGCTAGAGCGGCATTACTGGCGATTACTTGACGACGCGGATGGTCGATTCCAACGCAATCCAGGCGCTGCGCGAGCCGGCTGACGACGACACGACATGGTTCGTGCGCCGCGGTGCACAGGTGCGTGGCCCGTACGCATGGAGCACCATCGAGATGAATCTCGCGCTCGGGCGCATCCGCGGCAATGACGAGGTCTGTCCGGCCGGTCCGGGCTGGCGGTCGGTCGCCACGCTGCGCCCCGAGCCGTCCACGCCGGCGCCACCGACGGGCGCGCCCGACGCGCCGCGGCGGCGTGGACCGAGTGCGCTGGCAGAGCGGCGCGCGCGTGCGGAGTCGGTGTGGGCGAGCCTGCGCGAGGCGCCGCCGGCGCCACGGCGCGGCCGCTTCGCGCTCGCGCTCGGCGCTTTCGTGCTGGGCCTGCTCACGCTGGCCGTGTTCGTGGCGTCGCCACCGCCCAAGCCACCGATCGACTGCGGGGCCGCGCCGGCGGCAGGCGTCAACTGGGATTTCTGCACGCTCTCCGGTCTGAGTGCCGATGGCGCGGACCTCGCCGCACTGAGTGCGCGTAACGCGCGCTTGAACCGCGCCAGCCTGGTCGAGGCGAAGCTCGCCGAGAGCGATCTCGCCTATGCCGATCTGAGCGGTGCCAACCTCGCGCTCGGCGACCTCTCTGGTGCACGACTGGTCGGTAGCAGCCTGCGCGATGCCATTCTGCACCACACGGATCTGCGCGGCGCGGACCTGCGTTTCGCCGATCTCAGCGGCGCCAGCCTGGTCGAAGTCGCGCTGGATGGGGCGCGCCTGGACAGCGCAATCTGGCCTGACGGTCGTACCTGCGCACCGCGTTCGCGCGGTGCGTGCCGTCAGCGCTGAGGAGCGGGCGAGAGAACTCTCTCGACAGTCGGCCCGGCGCGAGCGGCCGCGCCGCGTGCGCTCACGAAGCGTCGCGCCGCGTCGCCGGTAAGGCCAACGACAGGCGCGGCGAGCCGCGCGTGGTGTAGTGTTCGACCGCGATCTCGGTGAACGCGACATGGGCCGGAATGCCGGCCTTGCGACGCAGCTCGTCGAGGAAGCGAGCGGGTTCGGGAAGCTGCGCCCAGACTGATGGCAGGAACGTCGCGCGCCGCTCGCGGTAGCGGATCGTGAGCCCATCGTGCCCGGGACGCAGGCGGCGGAGCAGGTCGATTTCGTCGGCAAAAGCCAGCGGCGTCGCCGCCTCCAGTACCGACACCTCGACCTCGGTGTTTGGGATCTCGGCGGCGGTCAGCGCCGGGAAGCGCGGGTCGTGCATGGCGGCGGCGCGTGCGTTCGCGGCAACGTCCTCGGCCAGGCTACGCCAGGCCTCGAGTGTGCCGATGCATCCGCGCAGGCGGGACGCCTGGGTCAGCGTGACGAAAGCCGCGCCGTGCGCGGCGAACGCGCTCGTGGCGGGCGCTGCCCCGCGGGCGAGATCCAGCTCGGCATGAATGCTGTGGCGCGCCAGTTCGGCGAGCGTACGTAGCAGCGCATCGTCCATCAGTCGCCGCCGTCGAGCACGTAGGCGGCATAACCGACCACGCGGTCGCGCGCCCCGGCGGTGTCGCCGGAATTGCACTGCGCGGCGCGTTCGATGTGCGCGCCGCGCGCGCGGGCGAGATGCAGCAGGCCAGCCAGGGCGCGGCAGCCGCAGGCGTGCTCGGGAGTCAGTCCGCGCCCGTCGAGGGCGAGGATCATGCCGTCGGTGATGGCGTCGAGACGTTGCGCAGCGGCGTAATCGAGGAAGTGGCTGAGGTCGGTGCTGACGACCACGAGCGTCTCGGGGTCTTCCCACCATGGCGCGAGCAGGCGGGCGGTCGCAGCCGCCGACATCTCGCCGATCAGTAGCGGCACCAGCGTGAAGGCGTCGAGCACGCTCTGCAGAAACGGGATTTGTACCTCGAGCGCATGTTCGGTGGCGTGTGCCGCGTCGTCGACCTCGACCTCGCCGCGGGCGAGAAGCGCCGACAAGGCCTCGCGGTCGACAGCGACGCTGCCGAGCGGGCCGCCGAAGCGGTCGGCGCTCACCGTCGCCGCGCCGCGCACCGGCACGCGATGGGGGGGGCCGAGCAGGACCACACGGCGATAGGCGTCGTGCCAGCGTGCGAGCCGCCGATAGGCTGCGGCCGCGACCGCGCCGGAATAGACGTAGCCGGCATGCGGCACGATCAGCGCGCGTGGCGGCCGCACCGACGCCGGGCGCGTTTCACCGAGCAGCCGCGTGAGCGTGGCGCGCAGCTCCACGGTGTCGCCTGGATAGAAGAGCCCCGCCACGGCGGCCGGGCGCTGGGCCTGGTGCGTGCTGTCCATCAGAGTCTCCGTCGCTTGAAAACCGGTCGCTGCCGCCGCATCTGATTAGGGGCTGCTGCTCTTACGTTGTTTAACGCTGTTGCCCCTGAAAAGTCACCAGACAAGGCGTGACGAGCGTCGTTTGGTGATTCCAAATAAGCGAGGAACAACGCAGGGTGGTGACTTTTCAGGGGCAACCCGTCGTTTTTCTATGTTTCTGTTCGGGCTGGGTCCATTGTTGCGTCCGGCTTCGTTGGCGTTCGCTCATGTAGCCAAGCTACGCTACGCTCACTTCGCCTTGCCGGGCCACAACAATGGACCCAGCAGCGTTGAACAACGAAAGAGCAACAGGCCCTAGCAATCCCGTTGCCCGCGGACCCCTTATGAGCAGCCCGTCCACCACCGATCCCCACACCGTCGCCACGCGCTACTGGCGCCGTCTCGACGACGGCCGCGTGCGCTGCGAGCTGTGCCCGCGCGCATGCAGTCTGCGCGAGGGCCAGCGTGGCCTGTGTTTCGTCCGCGAATGCCGTGACGGTGCGATCGTGCTGAGATCCTACGGTCGCTCGAGCGGGTTCTGCGTCGATCCGATCGAGAAGAAGCCGCTCAACCACTTTCACCCGGGCTCGGCCGTGCTCTCGTTCGGTACCGCCGGCTGCAACCTGGCGTGCAAGTTCTGCCAGAACTGGGACATCAGTAAGTCGCGCGAGGTCGATACCCTGGCTGCGGCGGCGGAGCCGGCGGCGATCGCCGACGCGGCGGCGCGCCACGGCTGCCGCAGCGTCGCGTTCACTTATAACGATCCGGTCATCTTTCATGAGTATGCCATCGATGTTGCCGCGGCCTGCCGCGAGCGGGGAATTGCCTCGGTCGCGGTCACCGCGGGCTATGTCTGTGCCGAGCCGCGCGCCGAGTTCTATCGGTATATGGACGCCGCCAACGTCGATCTCAAGGCGTTCTCCGACGACTTCTACTACCGCCTGACCGGCGCGCGCATTGCGCCGGTGCTGGAATCGCTCGAATACATCGCCCGCGAAACCGATACCTGGCTCCAGATTACCTGCCTGTTGATCCCCGGCTGGAACGACAGCGAAGCGGAAGTGAGCGCGATGGCGGAGTGGATCGTCGAGCACCTCGGTGCCGATGTGCCGCTGCATTTCAGCGCGTTTCATCCTGACTGGAAGATGCGCGACGTGCCGGCGACGCCGCCGGCGACGGTGCGCGCGGCGCGCGCGAGTGCACGAGCGCGCGGCCTGCGTTACGTCTACACCGGCAACATCGACGACGCGCACGGCGATGCCACGCCGTGCCACGCCTGCGGCCACGTGGTGATCCAGCGCGCGTGGTACGAGATCGTGTCCTACGATCTCGACGCGGCAGGCCGCTGCGGTCGTTGCGGTGCGCAGTGTGCAGGCCGCTTCTCGACCAGTGCGGGAAGCTGGGGACGCCGTCGCCTGCCGATCGCGATCGGCGTGTGAGCATTCTTTTCCGCGCGGGTCTTGAACAATCGGTCAGAGATGCCTATTATCGCGCTCCTCGATTGCGGGGTGGAGCAGTCTGGCAGCTCGTCGGGCTCATAACCCGAAGGTCGCAGGTTCAAATCCTGCCCCCGCTACCATCAAAAAGGCCCCGGGTAATCGGGGCTTTTTATTTTGGGCTGGAGTAAAGCTTGGCGGACAGGTTGCAGGCACTGCTGGAGCCGACCATTACGGGTCTCGGCTACGAGCTGCTCGGCATCGATCGCGCACGTCACGGCGAATCGCAGCTCCTGCGCTTGTACATCGACCATGCGGACGGCATTACCGTCGAAGATTGCGAGCGCGTCAGCCGCCAGGTCAGCGACGTGCTCGAGGCCGAGCACGCGGTGCGTGCGGATTACACCCTCGAGGTCTCCTCACCGGGGCTCGATCGCCCCTTGTTCACGCTCGAACAGCATCGTCGTTTCGTCGGCGAGCAGGTCCAGTTGCGCCTGCGTGATCTCGTCGAAGGGCGTCGGCGGCTGGTCGGACGCCTGCAGGAAGTCACCGAAGATGCCGTGGTTCTCGAGGTCGATGGCGCTCCGTTCAGCGTGCCTTTCGACCAGGTCGAACGCTCGCGTCTGGTTCCGGACTGGGATCGGGCAGGTTCCGGGTCCTAGGCCCGGAAATTCCGCAGTAGCCAGAGTAAGTCATTGATGAACAGAGAAATACTAACGGTCGTCGATGTCGTCTCGAACGAGAAGGGCGTCGCCAAGGACATCATCTTCGAGGCCCTCGAGGCGGCGCTCGCCAGCGCCACCAAGAAGCGCTTCGAAGAAGACGTCGAGTGCCGTGTGTCGATCGACCGCGAGTCGGGCGCCTACCAGGCCTTCCGCCGCTGGGAAGTGATCGACCCCGCGCAGCCGGCGCCGGAGCTCGACCCGGAAGACGACGGTTACGAGGAAGCGCAGGAGGCCGCCGCGATGATTGCCGCCGGCGAGCTACCCTACCCGACGCGGCAGATCTGGCTCGCGGATGCCGTACAGCGCCAGCCCGGCATCCAGGCCGGCGGCTTCATCGAAGAGCCCCTGGAAGCGGCCGAGTTCGGCCGCATCGCGGCGCAGACTGCCAAGCAGGTGATCGTGCAGAAGGTGCGCGAGGCCGAACGCGCGCAGGTCGTCGAGGCTTACCAGGATCGCGTCGGCGAACTCGTCATGGGGATCGTCAAGCGCGTCGAACGCGGCAACGTGTTCGTCGACCTCGGCGGCAATGCCGAGGCCATCATCACCAAGGACCACATGATCCCGCGCGAGCTCGTGCGCGCGGGTGACCGCATTCGCGGCTACCTGTTCGACGTGCGGGCCGAGAAGCGCGGCCCGCAGCTGTTCGTCAGCCGTACCGCCAAGGAGCTGCTGATCGAACTGTTCAAACTCGAAGTGCCGGAGATCGGCGACGGCATCATCGACGTGCTCGGAGCGGCACGCGATCCGGGCCTGCGCGCCAAGATCGCGGTGCGCAGCCGCGATCAGCGCATCGACCCGGTCGGCGCCTGCGTCGGCATGCGCGGCTCGCGGGTGCAGGCGGTTTCCAACGAACTCGGCGGCGAGCGTGTCGACATCATCCTGTGGGACGAGAACCCGGCGCAGTTCGTCATCAACGCGATGTCTCCGGCCGAGGTCGTGTCCATTCTCGTCGACGAGGACACCCGCACCATGGATGTCGCGGTGGTCGAAGATCAGCTCTCGCAGGCCATCGGGCGAAATGGCCAGAACGTGCGCCTCGCGAGCCAGCTCGCCGGCTGGGAACTCAACGTGATGACCGAGTCGGAAGCCGAGCAGAAGAGCGAGGAGGAAGTCCAGAAGAACCAGCGCATGTTCATGGAACTGCTGGACGTCGACGAAGAAGTTGCGAACATCCTGGTACAGGAAGGCTTCACCTCGGTCGAGGAGGTGGCCTACGTTCCCGAGCAGGAAATGGTCGATATCGAGGAGTTCGACGAGGCGCTGGTGCTCGAGCTGCGGCAGCGCGCCAAGGACCTCCTGCTGACGCGTGCCATCGCCAACGAAGAACGCATCGGCGATGCGCGCCCGGCCGAGGACCTGCTCAACATGGAGGGAATGGAGGAAGAACTCGCGTTCCGTCTCGCGGCTGCGGGCATCGTGACCATGGACGACCTCGCCGAGCAATCGGTGGACGAGCTGCTGGAGCTCGGAGACCTGAGCGAAGAGCGTGCCGCCGCGCTGATCCTCAAGGCACGCGAGCCCTGGTTCGCCGAGGCAGAGCAGAATACAGATAGCGAGGTACGCGTTGATGGCTGAAGTCACCGTCCAGCAATTCGCCGGCGTGGTCGGCATATCCGTCGATCGACTCGTCCAGCAGCTCTCGGAAGCGGGTCTGCCACCAAAGTCTGCCGAGGACACCATCTCCGATGACGAGAAGAGCCAGCTGTTGTCCTACCTGCGCCGCATCCATGGTAAGAACGAAGCCACTTCCGAGCCGGCCAAGATCACACTCAAGCGCAAGACCGTCAGCGAGCTGAAGGTGCCGGCCGAACGCGGCCGGATACGCGCGCGCGGCGTCAAGACGTCGACGCCGGCGAAGACGGTCAGTGTCGAGGTGCGCAAGAAGCGTACCTACGTCAAGCGTGCCCTGGTGGCCGAGGAAGAGGCGGCGCGCGTCGAGAAGGAAAGCGCCGAGCGCGAGCGCGAACGCGCCGAGGAAGAGGCTGCGCGCGAGGCCGAAGAGGCCCGGGCCGCCGAGATTCGTGCGCGCGAAGAAGCCGCCGCGGCCGAAGAAGAGGCGCGGCGCCAGGCCGAGGAGGAAGCGGCCCGCAAGGAAGCCGACGAGCGCGAACGCGCCGCATCCGAGGCCCGCGCGGCCGCTGCCGCGGCCGAGACTCCCGCGGTCGCCGCGCCGCCCGTGACACCACCGCCGCCACCGCCGCCCGCGGCGGACAAGAAGAAGCCCGCCAAGGGCAAGGGCCGCGAGCGCCCCGGCGATACACGTTTCGGGCGCAAGGAACTGCATGTCGCGAGCGACAAGTCCGGACGTCGTCGTAAGAAACCGGGTGGTCGTCGCGTACTCACCGGCACCAGTTCCAAGCACGGCTTCGAGCGGCCGACGGCGCCGGTCGTGCGCGAGGTGCTCATCCCCGAGACGATCACGGTGGCCGAGCTTGCACAGCGCATGTCCGTGAAGGCGGCCGAGGTGATCAAGGCCATGATGAATCTGGGCAGCATGGTCACCATCAATCAGCCGATCGATGCCGACACGGCGTTTCTTCTCGTCGAGGAGATGGGCCACAAGCCCAAGATCGTGCGCGAGGACGCCCTCGAAGCCTCGCTGCAGGAAGTGCATGTCGACCAGGGTGAACTCGAGCCGCGCGCGCCGGTGGTGACCATCATGGGTCACGTCGACCACGGCAAGACCTCGCTGCTCGACTACATTCGGGACAGTCGCGTGGCGGCGGGCGAGGCAGGTGGCATCACCCAGCACATCGGCGCCTACAGCGTCGATTCGGCCAACGGGCCCGTCACTTTCCTCGATACGCCCGGGCACGAAGCCTTCACGGCGATGCGTGCGCGCGGTGCCAAGGTGACCGATATCGTCATCATCGTGGTGGCTGCAGACGACGGCGTGATGCCGCAAACCGAGGAAGCGGTCAAGCATGCGCGCGCCGGTGGCGTGCCGCTGATCATCGCAGTCAACAAGATCGACAAGCCCGAGGCCCAGCCCGATCGTATCAAGCAGGAACTCGCCAACCGCGACGTGATCCCGGAGGATTGGGGTGGCGACGTGCAGTTCGTCAACGTCTCGGCGAAGACCGGCGAAGGTGTCGACAACCTGCTCGAGGCGATTTCGCTGCAGGCCGAGGTACTCGAACTCAAGGCGCCCGCGAGCGGCCCGGCACGCGGTGCGGTGATCGAATCGCGCCTCGACAAGGGGCGTGGCCCGGTCGCGACGATCCTGGTGCAGGGTGGCCAGCTCAAGCGTGGCGACGTGCTGCTGGCCGGCTCCGAGTACGGGCGCGTGCGCGCGATGATCAATGCGCGCGGCGAGCAGGTCACCGAGGTCGGGCCGAGCGAACCGGTCGAGGTGCTGGGCTTGTCCGGCACGCCCAATGCGGGCGACGAGGCGACCGTGGTGGATGACGAGCGCAAGGCTCGCGAAGTCGCGTCCCTGCGCGTCGATCGCGAACGCGAGACGAAGCTCGCCCGCCAGCAGGCGGCCAAGCTAGAGAACATGCTCGCGCAGATGAAGGACGGCGAGCAGGCCACGGTACGCCTGCTGCTCAAGACCGACGTACAGGGCTCGTGCGAAGCGCTGTCCGATGCCTTGACCAAGCTCGGCAACGAGGAGGTCCGGGTCGACCTGATTTCGACCGGCGTCGGCGGCATCAACGAGTCGGACGTCAACCTCGCGCACGCGTCGCAGGCAACGATGATCGGCTTCAACGTGCGTGCCGACGCCGCGGCCCGTCGTCTGGTCGAGGAAGAGGGCGTCGATCTGCGCTACTACAGCGTGATCTACGACGTCATCGACGACGTCAAGGCCGCTATCAATGGCCTGCTGTCACCGGAGATCCGCGAAACCATCGTCGGCATCGCCGAAGTTCGCGACGTGTTCCGCTCGTCGCAATTCGGCGCCATCGCCGGCTGCGTGGTCTCCGAGGGCGTGGTCAAGCGCACCAACCCGATTCGCGTGCTGCGCGAGAACGTCGTCATCTACGAAGGCGAACTCGAGTCGCTGCGTCGCTTCAAGGACGACGTCAACGAGGTTCGCGCGGGCACCGAGTGCGGCATCGGCGTCAAGAACTACAACGACGTCAAGCCGGGTGACCAGATCGAAGTCTACGAACGCACCGTCGTGGCGCGCACGATCTGAATGCGCGCGGGCATGGCCAGGAACAAGACACGTGACTTCAATCGCGTCGATCGCGTCGCGGCGACCATCAAGCGCGTCCTGGCGACGCCGGTGGCGGACATCGCGCGCGCCGCGTGCGCTGGTCTCGTGAGCATCACGCGCGTCGAAGTCAGTCCCGATCTGCGGCGAGCCGAGGTGTACCTGAGTGTCTTCAGCGGTGCCGACGAGAGTGCCGCGGGCGTACGCGCGGTGCTGCGTGAGCACGCCCACGAGCTGCAACGCGTGCTGGCATCGGAGCTGCGCTCCAAGAACACCCCGGTGCTGGGCTTCTCCCTGGACGACACCCTGGCGCAGGCCGATCGCATCGATCGGCTGCTCGGCAACCCGGGACTGCCCGGGCGCCGCGGCTGACCGTGGGCGGGCGACACCGCAATGCGCGCCGGCCGCGCGGCCGCGACGTCAACGGTATTCTGCTCCTCGACAAGCCGCTCGGCATCAGCTCGAACCAGGCCCTGCAACGCGCCAAGGCGATTTTCCAGGCGCGCAAGGCCGGCCACACCGGTAATCTCGACGTGCAGGCGAGCGGCCTGCTGCCCGTGTGCTTCGGCGAAGCGACGAAGGTCTGCCAGTACCTGCTGGATGCCGACAAGCACTACGTCTCGGAGTTCACCTTCGGCCAGCGTACCTCGACCGGCGACAGCGAGGGCGAGGTGCTCGAGCAGGCGCCGGCGGATCATCTCGAGGCTGCGGTGGTCAGTGCCGCGATGGCCGGGTTCAGCGGCTGGATCGAACAGCTCCCGCCGATGCACTCGGCGATCAAGCGCAATGGCCAGCCGCTCTACAAGCTGGCTCACCAGGGCATCGAGGTCGAGCGGGACCTGCGTCGCGTGCGCATCGATCGCTTCGAACTGCTGCAGTTCGAAGCGCCGCGCGCGATCGTGTCGATCCATTGCTCCAAAGGCACCTACGTGCGCACGCTCGCCGAAGACCTCGGCGCTGCGCTCGGTTGCGGGGCCTTCGTCTCGGCGCTCCGGCGCGAGGGTGCCGGGCCGTTTCGCCTCGATGCCGGCTTCACCCTGGAAGCCCTGGAGGCGCGCGCCGCAGGCGGTGCCGAGCAGCTCGATGCCCTTCTGCTGCCGCTCGACCAGGCGCTCGCGCACCTGCCGGCCGTGACGCTCACCGAGGATGCCGCCTACTATCTTTTGAAGGGGCAGGCGGTGCTGGTACCGCGCGCGCCGCGCGACGGATTGTTGCGTCTTTACGACGTTGCCGGGCGTTTTCTCGGCGTCGGCGAGACGCAGGCCGACGGCCGGGTCGGGCCGCGGCGCCTGTTCCGCGCACAGGCATCTGAATCGCAAGGGGAATCGATGCGCCAACGTGCATAAATGCCTTGTGAGTGACGGGTCGCGCGGTTAGAATTCGCCGCGATTCCGGGATGACGTAAGAATAGAGAGTGGTTGAGGAAATCAGTCAATGGCTTTAACGAGTGAACAGAAGAGTGCCATCATCACCGAGTACCAGCTGTCCGGTACGGACACGGGTTCTCCGGAGGTTCAGGTCGCGTTGCTGTCGGCACGCATCAACGACCTGTCCGGGCACTTCAAGACACACGCGCAGGACAACCACTCGCGCCAGGGTCTGCTGCGCATGGTGAACCGGCGCCGCAAGCTGCTCGACTATCTGAAGAACCGCGACGTGAATCGCTACCGCGAATTGATCTCACGGCTCGGCCTGAGAAAGTAACCCTGTCTTCCAGGCGCGTTACATTCCTTCTTCCCTCCCCGCGAGCCGCTGCCTTCTCAGCGGCTCCTTGTCTTGTCCGAGCAGGTAAATATGACTATGGCGGTTGAATCGGTTTCGTTCCAATACGGTAATTACAATGTCACGCTGGAGACCGGGCGCATCGCGCGGCAGGCCTCCGGCGCGGTGATCGCGACGATGGGCGACACGGTGGTACTGGCGACCGTCGTCGGTAGCAAGAAAGTCGATCCGGGCCGCGATTTCTTCCCGCTTACCGTCGACTACCAGGAACGCACCTACGCCGCTGGCAAGATCCCGGGTGGCTTCTTCAAGCGCGAAGGGCGTCCGACGGAGAAGGAGACGCTGACCTCGCGCCTCATCGACCGCCCCATCCGCCCGCTGTTCCCCAATGGTTACAAGGGCGAAGTGCAGATCGTGTGCACGGTGATGTCGCTCGACCCAGCCGTCGACCCCGACATTCCTGCGCTGCTCGGCGCATCGGCCGCACTGTGTGTCGCCGGCCTGCCCTTCGCGGGTCCCATCGGCGCCGCGCGCGTCGGCTACCGTGACGGCCAGTACCAGCTCAATCCGAGCTTTGGAGCGCTGAAGGAATCGCAGCTCGACCTCGTCGTCGCCGGCACCGCCAATTCGGTGCTGATGGTCGAGTCCGAAGCCAAGGGCTTGTCCGAGGAAGTCATGCTCGGTGCCGTGGTATTCGGTCACGAACAGATGCAGACCGCGATCAATGCGATCAACGAACTGACTGCGCGTGTCGCGCCGCCGGCGTGGGGCTGGGAAGCGCCGGAACCGAAGACCGCGCTGATCGATGCCGTCAACAGCCAGTTCCGCGGCGCCATCGCCGAAGCCTACGGCATCGTCGACAAGCTTGCCCGCCGTGACCGCCTCTCGACGCTGCGCGCCGAGATCGTCGCCGCCATTGCCGGCGCCGAAGATGCGCAGTGGGCCGAGGGCGAAGTGTCTGCAGTAGTCAGTGATATCGAACACGATGTCGTGCGTTCGAGCATCATCGAGGGTCAGGCGCGTATTGACGGCCGTGGTCGCGACGATATCCGCCCGATCACGGTGGAAGTGGGCGTGTTGCCGCGCACGCATGGCTCGGCGCTGTTCACGCGTGGCGAGACACAGGCCCTGGTGGTCACCGCGCTCGGCACCGAACGCGACGCGCAGATCGTCGATGCCATCGAGGGCGAGCGCCGCGAACCCTTCATGCTGCACTACAACTTCCCGCCTTATTGTGTTGGTGAAACGGGACGCGTCGGTTCGCCCAAGCGTCGCGAGATCGGGCACGGGCGTCTTGCCAAGCGCGGCATCCAGGGCGTCATGCCCGACATGAGCAAGTTCCCCTACGTCATTCGTGTCGTCTCCGAGATCACCGAGTCGAACGGTTCGAGTTCGATGGCGTCGGTGTGCGGCACGAGCCTCGCACTGATGCACGCGGGCGTGCCGATCACGGCGCCGGTCGCCGGTATCGCGATGGGCCTGATCAAGGAAGGCGAGCGCTTCGTCGTGCTCTCCGACATCATGGGCGACGAGGATCACCTCGGCGACATGGACTTCAAGGTCGCCGGTACCGGCGAGGGCATCACCGCGCTCCAGATGGACATCAAGATCGACGGCATCACGGCCGAGATCATGAAGGTCGCGCTCGAACAGGCCAAGGCGGGGCGCCTGCACATACTCGGCGAAATGAACAGAGTCATCGACAAGCCGCGCGAAGAGATGTCCGAACACGCGCCGCGCATCGTCACCTTCAAGATTCCGGTCGACAAGATTCGCGACGTCATCGGCAAGGGCGGTTCGACCATCCGCCAGATCACCGAGGAGACCGGCGCGACCATCGACATTGCCGACGACGGTACAATCAAGATCGCCTCGGTCGACAACGCGGCGGGCCAGGCGGCACGCTCGCGGGTCGAGGCCATCACCGCCGACGTCGAGGTCGGCGAGATCTACGAGGGGCGCGTGCAGAAGCTCATGGACTTCGGTGCCTTCGTCAACATCCTGCCGGGCAAGGACGGGCTGGTGCACATCTCGCAGATCTCCCACGAGCGCGTCGAGAACGTCAGCGACAAGCTGACCGAAGGCGACATGGTCAAGGTCAAGGTACTCGAGGTCGACAAGCAGGGCCGCATTCGCCTGAGCATGAAAGCGGTCTGAGCGACCGCCGCCTTATCCTCCCGCACACCGCCACGTCGCTCGGCGTGGCGCACCGCTGGCGGCGCGCATGCGCGCGCCAGGCCCCGCAAACCGCATCCCTTCTGCGCTCCCCGCAGGCTGTTCCGTGCCGTGCCACGAGCGTTCCCGCGCGTCCCGGGTCGGACTTCGAAACAGCTTTAACTGTTGGTTATTATTTTAATTAAATCAGTTAAATGGATGCTATTCGAAGAATCATTCCAGCTTCCGGGTCGGGCCGCACTCGAGCGTGCGTGATTCGCTGAAGATACGCGGGACAGGCTGGTCGTGAGCACTGCCGGGTAGCGACTCGAACAGCTGCGCTTCGAACGCGAGCGCGGCGACGCGCCGTGGCCGATGGTGCGCCAGCCAGCGATCGTAGTAGCCGCCGCCGTAGCCGAGGCGGGCGCCGGCGGCGGTGAAGGCGAGGCCCGGTACGAGCGCCATGTCCGGCGTGTCCGGCCATGCGGGCGCCGCCGCCGGGGCCAGTATGCCGAGCTTGCCCGGCGCGAGGTGCCGCCAGCCGGGGAAAGGTACGGCGAGCATGGTGCTGCGGTCGGCGAGGAATGGAACGAGCACGCGCTGCCCGCGGGCGCGCAGGGCATCGACCAGGACATGGGTGTCGACTTCCTCGGCCGTCGAGAGGAACACGAATACCACATCGCTCGCGGCGAGCTCCGCGTCGGCCAGGCAGCGCACGCGGATCGCGGCACTGGCCGTCGCCCGTCTGCTGGCGCCGAGGGCATCGCGACGGGCGCGCGCAAGGGCCCGTGCGCGACGTTTCGCCGCCGCGAGCGGAGCGGTGCCGCTGCCGTCCTCGCCCATCTCGCTTATCTCTTTATTCGCGATGGTTTTTTCCCGTACAATGCGCGCCCTGCCGGCGCCGGGCCGGCAATACCGCCCGGGTCGCAACGCCGTTCAGCACGGCCTGCGACCGGCGCCCCTCCGACAACCGGCTGCGAGCGCGTGCCGCGGCCCCCGAGGAATGACTGCATGGTAACAATTCGTTTGGCGCGTGGTGGCGCCAAGAAGCGGCCTTTCTATCACATCGTCGTCGCTGACAAGCGCAACAAGCGTGATGGCCGGCACCTCGAGCGGGTCGGGTTCTACAACCCGCTGGCGACGGGGCAGGACGAGCCGTTCCGCCTCGACCGCGAACGTTATGACTACTGGATCTCGGTCGGCGCCAAGCCCTCCGAGCGCGTGGCCAGGCTGGCCGAGGCGAACGCGCCGGCTTGAGTCCCGACGTGGCCGGCCGGGATGCCGCACGCCCCGGTCGCGCGAACTTCCGACGCAGGCCCGTCCACTACCGGATGCGGTCTGCGCCCGTGCGTGACCTGAGTCGCATGAGTGCATGAACCAGAGCCGCCGTGAGCCTGTCGTGGTCGGCCGCGTGAGCGGCGTGTTCGGCACCCGCGGCTGGCTCAAGGTGCAGTCCTACACGCGGCCGGCAGAGCGCATCATCGACTACACGCCCTGGCTGCTGCGCACCGACGACGGCTGGCAGGAAGTGGGTTTGTGCGCGTCGCGTCGTCATCACGGCACGTTGATCGTCGCGCTCGATGGTATCGACGATCGCGATCGGGCGGCGGGTTTGGTACGGCGCGAGATCGCCACCTGGCGCGACCGCTTCGCGCCCCCCGCGCCCGGCGAGTTCTACTGGGTCGACCTGGTCGGCTTACAGGTGGTCAACCGCGACGAGGTGTGCCTCGGGCAGGTGCGCGGCCTGGTCGAGACGGCCGCCCACGACGTACTGCGGGTCGACGACGGGCGCGGGCAAGAACGCCTGATCCCGTTCGTGCGCGATGTCTACGTGCTTGATGTCGATACCACTGCCGGCATCATCCGCGTCGACTGGCATCGCGATGATTGAGCCCACCGGTGGTGGCCCGATGCGCGGGACCGCAGCCGCCGGGAAGCCGGAACACGCGCGGCGCGGCCGCGGCGGGGCAAACGGTTCCGCGGCCTGGCCGCTTACGCTATAACCTGTCTGTCCCGGCATGCCGGTGCCCCGGCGCTGGCGCATCCACCCATCCGAACAGCCCGTCCCACGCCCGTGCACCATTTCACCGTCATCACGCTGTTCCCCGAGTTGATCGAGGCCTATCGTGCGGTCGGCATCGTGCGACGGGCGTGCGAGAGCGGGCTGGTCGACATCGCGGCGCTGAATCCGCGTGGTTTCGCGCCCGACCGGCGCAGCACCGTCGACGATGCACCGTATGGCGGCGGCCCCGGAATGGTCATGACCGTGCCGCCGCTGCGCGAGGCGATCCGCGCGGCACGCGCGCGCCACGGCGCGCACGGCGCCCATGTCGCCTGTCTGAGCCCGCAGGGGCGCCGCTTCGGACAGGACGACGTCGCCGGGCTGGCCGAGCATCGTCACCTGGTACTGGTGGCGGGACGCTACGAGGGGATCGACGAGCGCATCATCGAGCACGATGTCGACAGCGAGTGGTCGATCGGCGATTTCGTCGTCAGCGGCGGCGAACTGCCGGCCCTCGTGCTCATCGATGCGATCGTGCGCACACTGCCCGGCGCCCTCGGTGATGCCGCTTCGGCGGCCGCCGATTCGTTCGTCGACGGGCTGCTCGATTACCCCCATTACACCCGCCCCGAGGTCTACGAGGGCGAGGCCGTGCCGGCCGTGCTGCTGAGCGGCGACCACGCCGCAATCGCACGCTGGCGCCGCCAGCGCCAGCTCCTGCGCACGCGTGCGCGCCGCCCGGACCTGCTGGCGGCGGCACACTTGTCGGCCAGCGACCTGCTGCTGTTGGAGCAGGCCCGCGAGGAGGAAGACGCGGCCGGCGACTGACCACGGCGTGGCGGCCGCACGCGCCTGGAAGCGGTTTCAGAATCGTTCATGGCTGCCCCGACGGCTGCCAGGTCCATGCGCCATGGGGCGCCGTTCGGCGCGCGAGGAGCGCGGTTCGGACGTGGTCGGATGAGCCACGAGCAACACGGAAATGCGCCCCGGGGAAGCAGAGACCCGGCAGGCATCGGCCCTTCGGGTCGGGTCCCGGCGGCGTGGCGGCGCTTGGCAATAGAACCGCGATTACCGGCGCGCCGCGCCGCATGAGAGGTATTCTCGGCCTCATGCTTCCTGGGCGCCAAAGCGGTCACGGACAATGCTGCGAGTGATTCTAGTGAAATCCGTCCCGGACATGATGTAGAATCGCGCGCTTTCGCACCACCCAGAGTCAAGCGTCATGGCCGATATCATCAAAGAACTCGAGGCAGAACAGATGGAGCGCGAGGTGCCGGTGTTCGGCGCCGGCGATACCGTCGTCGTGCAGGTCCGGGTCAAGGAAGGCAACCGCGAGCGCTTGCAGGCGTTCGAAGGTGTATGCATCGCCAAGCGCAACCGCGGCCTCAACTCCTCGTTCACCGTGCGCAAGATCTCCCACGGTGAGGGTGTCGAGCGCGTGTTCCAGACTTACAGCCCGCTGGTCGCGGAAATTTCCGTCAAACGTCGTGGCGATGTGCGTCGCGCCAAGCTCTACTACATGCGCGATCGCCGCGGCAAGGCGGCCCGCATCAAAGAGAAGATTCGCCCCGCCAGCGCGAACTGAGCGCGCCAACCCGGGGCATCCGCCGCCGAACCTGGCGGCAGGGTCCAGGATTGTCCCGGTACGCGGCCGCACCCGCGCGGCCGCTGCGGCATGGCGATGCGCGTTGATGGCGCCACCATCGTGTGCGTATTGCGCCGCCCGTCGCATCTTCGACCGGGAAACGGTCGTGATCTCCGAGCCGACGCCGGCAGTGCAAGCCATCTGCCGCAGGCATGCCGCGACGTGGCTCGCTGACCGCACGGCACGGTTCCCGTGGTCAGGGCGTGACGCCGAAGCGCTCGACCAGGTAGGCGATGATGTCGGCGGACTCGTACATCCAATCCGCCGTCGCCGGATCGGTCTTCCCGATGCGCAGGCAGGGCACGGTAGTGCGCCCGCCGTGGGTCAGCAGCTCCTGGTAATGGGCGCGGTCCTCCATCACGTTCCGCAGCTCGATGTCGAGCCCGAGGGCCTCGATCGCCGCGCGGACGCGCCGGCAGAAACCGCAGCTGTCGTAGTGATACAGCGCGAGCCCGGCCGTGGCGGCATCGACCTCGGCCTGCTGCGCGGCGTTGCGCGTGATCGTCGGCACTTCCACTCGCCGCGAATTGAACCAGTCGTCGAACATTGTAGGATGGGCTCTCTCTTGCCTGCACGGCATCATAAGGTGAGCAAACTACCGTTCGAACGCAAGTGTGGCGCGGGCCGGGTCCGTTGCGGATCCGGGCCGTGAGCGGGCACGCGGCGGCGCCCGATGCGCCGCTGATCGACGCGTTTCTCGATCACCTGTGGCTCGAGTACGGCCTCGGCAGCAATACGCTCGCCGCCTACCGCAGCGACCTGCTCCGGCTGGCAGCCTTCCTCGCCGCCCGCGGCGCTGCTACCTGTGCGGCAAGCGACGCCGACCTGCTCGCCTTCCTGGCCGCGGATGCGACCCTCAGTGCACGCACGCGTGCCCGGCGCCTGTCCAGCATGCGCCGCTATTACCGTTACCTGGTGCGCGAGAACCGGATCGAACGCGATCCCTGCGAGCTGTTGCAGGCGCCGCGACTCGGCCGCACTTTGCCCAAGTCGCTCAGCGAAGCGGATGTGGACGCGCTGCTCGCCGCGCCCGACGTCGCCACCGTCCTGGGACTGCGCGACCGTGCGATGCTCGAAGTGCTCTACGCGACGGGGCTGCGTGTCTCCGAACTGGTCGCGTTGGAACTCGGCCAGGTCAACCTGCGCCAGGGAGTGGTGCGCGTCAGCGGCAAGGGCGACAAGCAACGCCTGGTCCCGTTCGGCGAGGAGGCGCAGGCGTGGCTCGAACGCTACCTGTCCGAAGCCCGCGAGGCGCTGTGTGCGGGCGCGGCGAACCCCGCCGTGTTTCCGACCCGCCGTGGCGCGGCGATGACGCGCCAGGCTTTCTGGCAGCTCATCAAGCGGCACGCACGCAGCGCCGGGATCAGCGCGCCGCTGTCGCCGCACACGCTGCGCCACGCGTTCGCCACGCACCTGCTCAACCACGGCGCCGACCTGCGCGTGGTGCAGATGCTGCTCGGCCACAGCGATATCTCGACCACCCAGATCTATACCCACGTCGCCAACGCGCGACTGAAGTCTCTGCACGCGCGTCACCACCCGCGCGGCTGAGCAGGGAGCGATGCCCGCCTCAGGACTCGGCCAGCGGGACGACCTTGAGCACTTCCTCGACCGTCGTCAGTCCGCGCGCGGCCTTCTGCGCGCCGGCGAGCCGCAGCGGACGCATGCCTTGGCGGTAGGCGGCCTGGCGCAGCGTCGCGGCCTGCAGATTGTCGTCGATCAACGCGCTCAGGCTGCTGTCCATGCGCATCACCTCGTAGATGCCCTGGCGGCCACGGAAGCCGGTGTGGCGGCACTCGTCACAGCCGACCGGCACGCGGTAGCCGTTCGGCAGCGCGGCGCGCCGCGGGCTGATCAGGCTGTGCCAGGCCGCCTCGGGCAGCGCTCCCGGCTGCTTGCAGTGCGGGCACAGCGTGCGCACCAGGCGCTGCGCGAGTACCCCGAGCAGGGTCGCCCCGATCAGGAACGGCGGCACGCCGATGTCCATCAGTCGTGTCACCGCGGACGGGGCGTCGTTGGTGTGCAGCGTGGAGAGCACGAGATGACCGGTGAGGGCGGCCTGGATCGCGACTTCCGCGGTCTCGCGGTCGCGTATCTCGCCGATCATGATGATGTCCGGGTCCTGGCGCAGGAGCGTACGTACGCCGGTCGCGAAGTCGATCTCGAGCGTCGGCTGAACCTGCATCTGGTTGAAAGCAGGTTCCACCATCTCGATCGGATCCTCGATGGTGCACACGTTGACCTCGGGGCGGGCGAGACGTTTCAGCGCGGAGTAGAGCGTCGTCGTCTTGCCCGAACCGGTCGGCCCGGTGACGAGGATGATGCCGTGCGGCTGCGCCACGATGTCGTTCCACGACGCGAGCTCGGTGCGGTCGAAGCCGAGATTCTCGAACGGCTGCGTCAGCTTGTCCGGATCGAAGATGCGCAGGACCAGTTTCTCGCCGAAGGTCGTCGGCATGGTCGACAGGCGCAGTTCGACCTCCAGCCCATGCGGCGTCTTGGTGCGGATCCGGCCGTCCTGCGGGCGGCGCTTGTCGGCGACGTCCATGCGGCCGAGGGTCTTGATGCGACTCGTGATCGCGCCGACCACGCCGGTCGGGAGCTGGTGGATGAGATGCAGTACGCCGTCGATGCGGAAGCGCACGTTGCTCTGCTCGCGCCGTGGTTCGATGTGGATGTCGCTGGCACGTTGCTCGAACGCATACTGCAGCAGCCAGTCGACCAGGTGCACGATATGGCGGTCGTTGGCATCCGGTTCGGCCACGCTGCCGAGCTCGGTGAGTTGTTCGAAGTTGGTCACGCCACTGCGCGGCGCGGCGTCGGTCCTGTGCGTCGCCCCCGAAATCGAACGGCTTACGCCGTAGAACTCTTTCAGGTAGCGCTCGACGTCACGTGGATTGGCAAGCACCCGGGCGATACGCCGCTTGAGCACGCGCGCGAGTTCCTGTGTCCAGTCGTCCGCGAACGGCTCACCGCTCGCGATCACGACTTCCTGCTCGTTGACGATCACGGGAAGAAAGGCGAAGCGTGTGGCGTAAGCCTGCGAGACCAGCGAAGTCACCGCCTCGACGTCGATCTTGAGCGGATCGATACGGAAGTAGTCGATGCCCGCTGCGGCCGCGACCAGCCGCGTAACGGATTCCAGGGTCAGCGGCTCGGGGTTTGCGCCGGTACTCTGCAGGCCGAGATCCGCGACGCGCACGAACGGATGACGCGCGTCGTCGGGATTGACCGAGCGGCGTGCCTGCGCGACCTGTCCCGGCGACAGTGCGCCGACCTGTTCCAGCAGGGCGAGCGTGTCTTCCAGCGTCAGCCGCGAACCGCCGGCGTGGAGGGTGGCACGAGTAACCATGCGGGGCTCCCGGTTCAGCCGTCGCGTCCGGCCAGGGCGATGCGTTCGTTGGCCTGGTCGAGACGGTCCATCAGCGCGGCGAGGAACTGGCGTTGGAAACGCAACTGGGCGTTGATGGACATGCCGTCGACGGTCGGCGCGCGCAGTTTCATTACGCTGACGTCACCGCGTGCGCGCACGCTCGCCGTGCGGGGGCTGTCACGCAGCATGCCCATTTCGCCGAAACAGTCACCCGGGTGCAGGGTATTGATCTCGCAGCCCAGCTTGCATACCTGCGCGTCGCCGCTGACAAGGACGAAAAAAGCACTGTCCCGGTCACCTTCGTGGACGATCTCGGCGCCGTCCTCGAGCTGCAGCCATTCGGCGGCATTGATCAGCTCCCACAGCTCGTTGTCCTGGAAGACGTGAAAAAAGCCGAGTTTCTCGACCTGGTTGAACTTCTCCTGCTGGCTCAGGCGGAATGCCGGCAAGTCGAGAAAGTCGTACACCAGCGAGATGTCGCCAGCGATGTCGAGTCCGCAGCGATAACGACGCGAGACGTTCTTGGCGAGGGCCTTGTCGACGATGCGCTGGTAGATGTCGGGGATGTCGGCATTCAGGTCGCACAGGCGCGGCGGGGTGCCGATACAGATGCGGTACTCGATGGCTTCGAGGTTGTCGCCGTGGAACGGGTGGCGTCCGGTGAGCAGTTCGTAGGCAACGACGCCGAGCGAAAAGAGGTCGCTCTGCGCGGTCACGGTTTCGCGCCGGATCTGCTCGGGCGACATGTACAGCGGCGAGCCCGCATGGCCCGGCGCTTCGGCCTGCGCGAGATCGGGTGTGGTGGCCACGCCGAAATCGCCGATCTTGGGCTCACCGTCCGGGGTCAGCAGGATGTTGCGCGGCTTGATATCGCGATGCACGACGCCGCGCTTATGCGCATAATCGAGCGCGATTGCGCATTGGTAAAGAATGGCCGTCACGGTTTCGATGGGCAGCAGGCTGTCGGCCGCGGTGTGGCGCTCGAGGGTGTCGCCACCGTGCACGTACTCCATGACGATGAAGTAGTAGCCGCGATCGACGCCGGCGTCGTAGATGGCGGTGATGTTGGGGTGCTTGAGCAGGCCCGCGGTCTGCGCCTCGTTGAAGAACAGTTGCCGGTAGAGTTCGCCGTGCTCCCCGTCGTCGACACACTCGGGCCGCGCGACCTTCAGCGCCACCGGGCGGTCGATATAGGGATCGTGCGCCATGTAGACGGTCGCCATGTTGCCGGCGCCGATGCGTGTGAGCACCTGGTACTTCCCCAGGGAGGAGCCTTCCAGGTTGGTGCTGTCGGTGGCGCTCATGGGGGATCGCTCGCGCGCCGGGAAGTGGCGCGGGGACTTGGGCAATGGCTGCAGTTTACGGGAAAATGGCCGAAGCATGGGAACACCCCGGCGATACCGGAGTCTCATCCCGGGCAGCGGGACATGGCTCGCCGCGCCCGGTCTCCCTACAATGTGCTCACGAATCCCGAGGTAAGACGATGTTGCAACGCTGTCTGACTAGCTTGTCCACCCTGTGCTGCCTGCTCGGCGTGTTCGCCGCCCAGGCCGGCGAACAGGCCGTGCGCGAACGCATGAGCACGATGTTCGAAGGCGAGGAGATCACCTCGATCACCGCTTCACAGGTGCCCGGAGTCTTCGAGGTCATGCTCGGTGCGTCGCTGTTCTACGTCAGCGAAGACGGCCGCTACGCGTTGCGCGGCGATCTCATCGATCTCGAGGAACGCCGCAACGTGTCCGACGAACGCCGTGCCCAGGCGCGCAGGCAGGTGTTCGCCGAACTCGACCCCGCGGACCTCGTTTCCTTCGCGCCCGCTGATGGCAACACGCGCGCCACGCTGTACGTTTATACCGACGTCGATTGCGGTTACTGCCGCAAGCTGCACAACGAGGTGCCCGAGCTGAACGCGGCGGGCATCTCCGTCGAGTACCTTGCGTTTCCGCGCGCCGGGTTGAAGAGCGAATCCTTCGACAAGGTGGCCGCCGTCTGGTGCTCCAGTGATCGCCGGAAGGCGATGACCGACGCCAAGGCGGGGAAGCCGGTCGACGCGCCAGCCTGCGACAACCCGGTCGCGGCACAGTTCGAACTCGGGCAGTCCATGGGGGTGAGCGGCACGCCGGCGGTCTATACCAAGGACGGCGAGCAACTTGGCGGCTACGTGCCCGCCAAGCGGCTGATCAAGATGGCCGACGAAGGCAAGATCTGACACCGCTCTGGACGGCGTCCATGCGTTGGACGATGTCGAGTGCGCTGCATGTCCGCCGGCGGAATGCCGGCGGGGGAACCGGGGGGAAGCAATGAGCAGTTCTCGCGAAACGCGACGGCGCGCACGGCGCAGGCGGCGCCTGGTCATAGCGCTGGTAGTGCTTGTCGCGCTGGCCGGAGCCGGTGTGTTCTTCGTACAGCGCGGGGCAGTCGATGTGGACGTGTCGATGGCGCGTGCCCAAGCCGCCTACGAGGCGGGCGAACTGAACGCCGCCGTGATCGACCTGAAGGACGTGCTCGGTCGCGAACCGTCGAATCGCGCCGCGCGTTTCCTGCTCGGCCGCATCTACGCCGAGGGGGGCAATCCCCAGGGTGCGATCAAGGAGCTCACTCGCGCCCGGGAACTCGGCGAGAGCGCCCCGGCGCTCGCGCTGGCCCTGACGCGTGCGCAGCTCCTTGCCGGCAAGTTCGACGAGGCGGCTACCGAGATCGCGATCAACGGCGATACCAGCCGCCCCGAATGGCTGGTCCTGCGCGGCATGCTCGACCTGGGCCAGCAACGCCTCGACGATGCGCGCGCGACATTCAACGCCGCACTCGAGCTGGAACCCGGCAACGAGCAGGCGCGTCGCGGCCTGATGCAGGTCGAGCTCGCTGGCGGCAACGCCGCGATGGCCCGGCGCGAGGTCGAGACGCTGCTCGAAAAAGCCGAAGCGGATGCCGGCCTGTGGATTATCAAGGGAGAGCTCGATCTGTACGATGAGCGGGCCGGGCAGGCGCGTGAATCGTTCGCGCAGGCGCTGGCCCTCGAGCCGACGAATCCACTTGCGCTGATGGGCAAGGCGCGCGCGCTGCTCCAATTGGGCGAGACCGACGAGGCGACCAACGCGCTCGACGCGATCGGGCCCGACGGTAGCGAGGACCCCCGCGTCAACTTCCTGCGTGCACGGATTTCCGAGGCGCGCGGTGACCAGAACTCGGCGCTCGTCGCGCTGCGCAAAGTGCTGCAGGTCGCGCCAATGCATCGCGAAAGCCTGATCATGGCGGCGCGCATGCACTTCGCGCACTCGGAGTTCTCGCGCGCGCAGGACTACGTGTCCCGGCTGCTGGAGATCGAACCGCAGAACGCCGCCGCGCAACGCATGCTGGGCGCGATACAACTTGCCGCGGGCAGGCTCGACGGACTCGACGAGATGCGCACCGCGGTCGGCGATGGCGAGGGTCCCCAGGATCCCGGCATGCTCGCTCTGCTCGGCACCGCCTATCTCAAGCATGGCAGGTTCGCCGACAGCGAGGCGAGTCTCGCCCGCGCTGCCGAGCTGGCTCCCGATTCGTTGCCCATCCGCACCCAGCTCGCGCTAAGCCGGCTGAGTAGCGGTCATGCCGAGGAGGCCGTCGCCGAACTCGAGGAGATCGTCGACGAGGCCCCGGATTTCGCACAGGCACACATCATGCTCGCGCTCGCCCACCTGGCGCGCGAGGACCAGGCTGCCGCGGTCGCGACGGCGCGGACGCTGAGCGAGCGTCATCCGGACAAGGCGGTCGCGGCCAATGTCCTCGGCTACGTGCAAGAGGTGGGCGGCGAAGCCGCCGCAGCTCGGGCAGCTTACGAACGCGCCGTCGAGCTCGATGCGGATTTCCACCCTGCGCGTATCAACCTCGCGCGCCTGGCAATCCTGGCAGGTGACGATGACACCGGCCGGCAGCGCTTCCAGGAGGTGCTCGAGCGCGATGCCTACCAGCCGTTCGCGCTGCTCGGCATGGCTGCACTGGCCCTCAAGGCCGATGACCTCGACGAGGCCGAGCGTCTGTGGAACGTCGCCCGCGAACACAACCCGGACGCGGTCGTACCGCGTTTGCTGCTGGCCAAGCACTACCGTGCCAAAGGCAACCTGCCGCTCGCCGCGACCGCCATTGGCGAGGCCTATGCGCTGGCCCCTTATGCGCTACAGGTGCAGGCCGAGTATGCGACCATCATGCTGCAGAGCGGCGACGAGGACGCCGCGCTGGCCGCGGCGCTGGCCCTGGTCGAGCGTGTGCCGGATTCGCTGCAGGGGCTCGAACTGCTGGCCCGCGTGTACAACCAGAAGGGCGACGCGGAAGGGCTGACCCGGACCCTGGAACGGGTTGCCGAACTCGCCCCCGATCCGCTTGGTGCCCGCGTGCTGCTCGGTCGCCTTGCGATACGACGGCAGGATTACGACGCGGCCGAGACGATCGCGCGCGAACTCGTCGCCAGCGACGAACGGCCGCAGACCGTGGCCGCGGGGCACGAGCTGCTTGGCGACGTGCACCGCGCCCGTGACGATGGCGAGGCGGCGCGAGAGGCCTACGCCGCGGCGTTCGCGGCCGCGCCGGCCGGTGGCAACCTGATTAAGCTCGACCAGGCCGAGCGAGCGCTGGGCCAGGCCGGTGACCGTCTCGAACGCTGGCTGGAGGCCCATCCCGACGACTTGCAGGTGCGTTTCGCGCGCGCCAGCGTGTTGCAGGGCGAGGGTACCGGGGCCTCGGCTATCCCCGAGTACGAGCGCATGCTCGAGGCGCGGGGCGAGAACCCGGTGCTGCTCAACAACCTGGCCTGGCTGTATCACGAGGCCGGCGACGAGCGCGCGCTGGAGACCGCGCGCAAGGCCCATGAGCTGGCGCCGGCGTTGCCGGAAATCATGGACACTTACGGGTGGATCCTGGTCGCATCGGGGCAGCAGGAGCAGGGCCTGGAGCTGCTGGGCCGGGCCGCGGCCGCGGCGCCGGACAACCCCGATATCCGTTTCCATCTCATCCACGCGCGCCACGCCGCCGGGACGGACGACGGCGCCCGTACGGCGCTCGAGCAGCTGCTCGAAGCGCACACCTCGTTCGCCACGCGCGACGAAGCCGAAGCGCTGCTGGCGCAGTTGTCAGAGTAGGTGCCGTGCGCGGCGCGCTGCGTCGCCCGAGCACGCTTCGAACGCGTGGCTACGCTACCCGCCGGCGACGTTGCGCGCCGTACTGCGGTGCTCAGCGCTTCCCCGCTAACACGCGCTTCTCGAATGATGCGCGCCTGGCTATCGCGCATGCTCGCTCACTGGTTCGGAGCTTCACGAATCGGGACTGCCGGGGTCCTGGCGTAACGAACTCAAGACCGCGGTCGTCACCGCGCCGCGCTTGTCGCGATGTTCGACCTTGACCGCCATCCAGCCGAGCGCTGGTGCGCACCACACGACCGTACGCCGCTTGGAGCCCGCTTTCTCGCGCGTCAGCTTGACCGTGTCGAACTTGCCCAGGCCGGTCTCCACGGTTTCACTGCCGAGGACCTGGATGTGGTATTCCTTCAGGCGGCTCTTGTCGGCGATGTCGTAACGCAGCGCCTGCGGCGAGGACGCGAGGTCGAACATGAGCTGCGCCTGGTAGCTGAGCTTGTCGAGCAGACGCGTCGGCATGGCCGCCTGCCAGGCGGCGCCGGCGTCGCTGCGGCGGACCAGGTTGCGCGTATAGTCGAACTCGAGTTCGTAGTCCTTCTTCGTGCCCTGCTTGTCGTAGGAGTAGCGTTCGGGCACGAAGCCCGCGGGCTCGATGCGCCCGGCGCTGATTTCGACCACGCGGGCATCGGCAAACAGAGCGACGAGCCCCTTGGTTTCCATGGTCGACTCGAAACGGTAGCGCTGGGTGTCGTCATCGATGACCAGTACACGCGACATCTGTCCCAGCGTCACGACGCCGCGCGATAGATCGTATTCGGCGCGGAACGAGGTGAGTGCTACGGCGGCCGCAGGGAGACCCAGCAGTGCCGCCAGGCACAGCGCGCGGAGGACGGGGATGAGCATGTGGCTATGGTAGGATCCCGCCGCCCGAATACCAAGGGAAGCCCGGCGGAGAGCGCCACGCAGCTCGCCGCCCGGCGGCCGCGCCTGCTGATGCCATTCCATTCCAGATGACCTGCCCGATGCGAAGCTCACACGCCGGTGAAGCCGCCTCCGCCGCGCCTGCCGCACGGGCGCGCCGCCGCGCGCGGGGCGCGCTGCGCTGAGCGGCGCGGAACGAGCATGGATCGAAGACTCAAACGGATGTCGGTGGCGCGGGTGCTCGTCGTCGGCGATCTCATCCTCGACCGCTACTGGCATGGCGCGGCCCGGCGCATCTCGCCCGAGGCCCCGGTGCCGGTAGTACTGGTCGACGAGGTGATCGAACGGGTCGGCGGCGCGGCCAACGTCGCCGCCAACGCGGCTGCGCTCGGTGCCCGTGTTGCGCTGGTCGGCGGCGTAGGCGCTGACGATCCCGGTGAGGCTCTCACGCGGCTGTGCGGGGAGTTGGGGATCGAAACCGATTTCGCGCGCAGCGACGATTTCGCCACTATCGTGAAGCTGCGCGTGGTCAGCCAGCACCAGCAGCTCGTGCGTATCGACTTCGAACGTCCGGCCGGTGATGGCCAGTCCCGGGCCGTGCTGGCCGCCGTCGAACGTCAATTGCCGCACGCTGACGTGGTCGTCGTATCCGACTATGCCAAGGGGGCCGCCGCGCGCGTCGGCGAGGTCATCGCGCTCGCCGCCGAGCATGGCAGGCCGGTGGTGGTCGATCCCAAGGGGGACGATTTCTCGCGTTATGCCGGCGCCACCGTGCTGACGCCCAATCTCCACGAGTTCGAAGCGGTCGTCGGATCGTGCGGCTCGCTCGCCACGCTGGTCGAGCGTGGCACGCGGCTCGTCGAGGAACTGCGGCTCGGCGCCGTGCTGGTCACACGCGGCGAAGCCGGCATGACGCTGATTCGCTGCGACGGCGCGCCGGTTCACGTCGACGCCCAGGCTCACGACGTGTTCGACGTCACCGGGGCCGGCGATACCGTCTGCGGAGTGCTGGCCGTCGCGCTCGCGTCCGGTAGCGATCTGCCGTCGGCCGTTGCGCTGGCCAATACGGCGGCGGGCCTGGTGGTCGGCAAGTTCGGTGCGGCAACGGTCGGTGTCGACGAGATCGACGCCGCCCTGACCGGCCGCGAAGGCATCACGCGCGGCGTCATCGACCGCGCCGGACTGCTCGCCGAATGTGCACGTGCGCGACGTCGCGGCGAGCGCATCGTGATGACCAACGGCTGTTTCGACCTCCTGCACGAGGGGCACGTGCGCTACCTGCGCGAAGCGAAGACGCTTGGTAACCGGTTGATCGTCGCGGTCAACGACGATGCTTCGGTGCGCGCCCTCAAGGGACCCGGGCGGCCGGTCAACGCCTTGGCCTCGCGCCTGCAGGTGCTGGGCGCGCTCGATGTCGTCGACTGGGTCGTGCCGTTCTCCGGGGAGACGCCGCGCGAGCTCATCGCGGAGGTGCTGCCCGACGTGCTGGTCAAGGGCGGAGATTACGCCGTGGGCGACATCGCCGGCGGCAGCGAGGTGATTGCGGCCGGCGGGCAGGTCATGACGCTGGACTACCACGACGGCCACTCGACCAGCGCTATGATTGCGCGCATGCACGAAGGGGGAGGCGCTACGTGATCGTGGTAACCGGCGGCGCCGGCTTCATCGGCAGCAACCTGGTCCGTGCGCTGAACGCGCGTGGACGCGACGACATCCTGCTCGTCGAGGACCTGTCCGACGGACACAAGGCGCTCAACCTGTCCGACTGCCGGATCGCCGATTATCTCGACCACGAGGAGTGCCTGCGTGTGCTCGATAGCGGCGGCAGCCTGGCCGCGGCGATCGAGACGGTATTCCACCTCGGCGCGTGCTCCGACACGACCGAGTGGGACGGTCGCTACATGATGGCGCGCAACTTCCGCTTCTCGCGCGCGCTGCTCGAATATTGCGCGGCGCGTGCGATCCCGTTCGTCTATGCGTCGAGCGCCGCGGTCTACGGTGCCGGAACGCAGTTCGCCGAAGATCCTGCCAACGAGCATCCGCTCAATGTCTACGGCTATTCCAAGCTCGCTTTCGATCAGTACGTCCGCGGGCGCCTGTCCGCGCTCGAGTCGCTGGTCGTGGGCCTGCGGTACTTCAACGTCTACGGCCCGCGCGAGCAGCACAAGGGACGCATGGCCAGCGTCGTCTGGCACCTCAGCCGCCAGCTCGAGGAAGACGGCCGCATGCGCCTGTTCGGTGCCTCGCATGGCTGCGCGGCCGGCGAGCAGCGGCGCGACTTCGTCCATGTCGATGACGTCGTCGACGTGACCCTGTGGAGCGCGACGCTGTCACCTGCGGCGTCTGGGATCTACAACTGCGGCACCGGGCGGGCCGAGACCTTCAACGCCGTGGCGCAGGCGCTGGCAGCCGAGCACGGCAGCGGCGCGATCGAGTACATCGATTTCCCCGCGGGCTTGCGCGAAGCCTACCAGGCCTACACGCAGGCGGACCTCACCCGTCTGCGCGCCGCCGGCTACGCGCGTCAGCCCAGGGACGTGGCGCGTGGCGTCGGGGAGTACCTGCGCTGGTTACGCTCCTGAGAACGCTCTACACGGTCATCTTCGCGCTGCTGACCCCCCTGCTCGCGTGCCGCATCGCCTGGCGCGCCTGGCGTGATCCGGCTCAACGCACGCGCTGGCATGAACATTTCGGCCTCTACCGCGGGCCGTCACCGCCATCCCACGCCGTCTGGGTACACGCGGTTTCGGTCGGCGAGACGATGGCTGCCGTGCCCCTGGTCCGCGCGCTGCTGGCGGGTCATCCGGACCTGCGCATCGTCGTCACGACGACGACGGCAACCGGCGCGGCGACGGTCGATCGCATGCTCGGTGACGCCGTCACGCATGCTTTCTTTCCCTATGATCTCGGCCCGTTCGTGCGGGCCTTTCTGCGGCGTTTCGCGCCGCGCCTGCTGATCGTGCTCGAGACGGAACTGTGGCCGAACACGTTCGCGCAATGCCGCGCGGCCGGTGTGCGTGTGCTTCTCGCCAACGCGCGCCTGTCGGCCGGTTCGCTGCGCGGCTACCGCCTGTTGTCGCCGCTGGCCCGCGACATTGTCAATCACGTCGACTGCATCGCTGCGCAGGGCGAGGCCGATGCGCAACGCTTCCGGGCACTCGGCGCGCATCCTGCGCGGTTGCGCGTGACGGGGAGCCTGAAATTCGATCTCGTCCCGCCGGCGAGCCTGCATGAGCAGGCCGAGGTGCTGCGGCGTACCTTCGGCGTCAACCGTCCGGTGCTGATGCTCGGCAGCACGCGCGACGGCGAAGAACGTCTGTTGTTCGAGGCGGTCGGGCGCTTGCGTGAAAAATTTCCGCGCCTGCTCGTGGTGCTGGCGCCGCGCCATCCCGAACGCTTCGAGGAGGTGGCGGTCCTGTGTGCGGAGGAGGGATTCGAGGTGGCCTGCTACAGTCGCCACGATCCGTGCCGCGAAGAAACGGTGATCTACCTGGTCGACGTCATGGGCGAGTTGCCGCGCTTCTACGCGGCTGCGGATGTGGCTTTCGTCGGCGGCAGCCTGCTCCCGTATGGCGGGCACAACGTGCTCGAGCCGGCGAGCCTGGGTACGCCCGTGCTGAGCGGCCCACACACGCACAACTTCGACGAGATCTGCCGACTGTTGAGCGCCGCCGGCGCCCTGGTCGTGGTCGCCGATGCGAATGCCCTGGTCGACGCCGCCGCCGAGTGGCTGAGTGACAGCAACGAGCGTGATCGCGTGGGCCGCCTGGCACAGGACGTGGTGCGTTCGCATCGTGGCGCCACGGCGCGAACGCTGGACCTCATTCGCGCCTACCTGTCGATGCCGGAGGTCTGAGGAGGCCCCGCAAGCATGGCCGGGGGAGCTTCCAGGCTGCTCGTCGGACCCGGCATCAATCACGTGACGCCAAGCCCACGGCGCGCCGTACGCCCGGGCGCGGTTGCAGCGCTTCGCGAAGCGCCTCGGCCGGTGCGGCGCGGCGCCTGGCTCAGCGCAGCAGCGCCTGGATCGCCTTGAAGTGGGGGTGGGTCGCACTGCCCATCCACTCGAACACCACCGATTCCGCGCTGACCACGTGCACGCCGTTCTGGCGCAGGCGGTCGAGGGCGTTCTGATAGTTTTCCAGGCGGCGCGAGCAGATCGCGTCCTCGACCACGAATGCATCGAAGCCGCGCCGCTGCAGATCCAGCGCCGTCTGCAGCACGCACACATGCGCTTCCATGCCGACGAGGACGAACTGGCGGCGGCCGCTCGCGTCGATCGCTTGCGTGAATCCGTCGGCACCGCAGCAAGAAAAGCTCTGTTTTTCGAACACCCGGGTCGTCGCGGGCACGGCCTCGGCGACGGCCGCGTGAGTCGCGCCGAGCCCCTGCGGGTATTGCTCGGTCTGCAGTACCGGAATTTCCATCAGATCGCTGGTGCGTGCCAGCAGCGTGGTGTTCAGCAGCACGCGGTTGAGTACCTTGCCGGGCATGGCGTCGCCCAGGCGTTGCTGGATGTCGACGACGACGAGGGCGGAATTCTCGGCCTGGCAGGTCGAAACGTTGGGCATGAACGGGACTCCTGGATCTACGATGAGCCGCGCTGGCGGCGCGCCTCGCGGGCGCGCGGCGGAGCACGGCGGCACTCACACGCCGGCTTGGGCGACGCTGCTGCAACTGCCTGCATTCAGCACCGTGCGCCCCTCTCGGCGTTGTTCAGCTAGCGCACCTGCGCGGTATCGGCCTCGGTACCGCCCGCGGCCCCGGTAAGCCAGGAATTCGCCACCGCGAGATCGGAGGGGGCGAGGCTGCCGGCAGCCTTTTTCAGGCGTAGCGTGTCGATGATGTAGTCATAACGTGCGCGGGCCAGATCGCGCAGAGCCTCGGACAGCACGCGTTCCGCCGCAACCACGTCGATGGCGGTACGCGTGCCGACCTCGAAACCGGCACGGGTCGACTCGAGCGCGGTGCGCGACGACACCACCGCTTGTTCGAGCGCCTTGACCGAGCTGATGCGCGCGCTGATCCCGAGGTAGGCCTGGCGCGTGTCGCGCTGCACGGCGCGTCGCGCCTGCTCGAGGCGATCGAGGTTGACCCGGTGCTGGTGCTCGGCCTCGCGCGTTCGCGACAGTACCTGGCCGCCGGCGTAGATGGGTACGTTCAGTTCGAGATTGATGTCACTCTGATGCACCTTGGCGGAACCGAAGCGGCCGCCGGACCGGTTGAAATTGTGGCCGCCGACGATGTCGACCGTCGGATAGTGTTGCGCGGTCTGGCGCGAAATCTCCTCGCGCGCGATGTCGGCTGCGGCCAGCGCCGCCTGGACCTCGAGATTGTTGTCGATGGCGGTGCGCGTCCAGGCCTCGATGTCCTGGGGCTCCGGCACGTTGAGCGGCATCGAGTCGCCCAGCACGAGGAGGTCGTCGTGATAGCTGGCGGTGACTTCGCGCAGCGCCTCGGTGGCGTTTTCGATTTCGTTGCTGGCGCTGATCTCACCGGCGAGTGCCCGGTCGTAGCCTGCCTGCGCTTCCTGTACGTCGGTTATCGCGATCAGGCCGACCTCGAAGCGCTGCCTGGCCTGCTCGAGCTGCCGTTCCAGGGATTCCTTCTCCGCCCGGGCGAAGTGCAGGTTGTCGCGCGCGGCCAGCACGTCGAAGTAGCGTTCCGCGACGCGCAACATGAGCTCCTGGCGAGCCACCACGACTTCGAGCTGCGCCTGCTGCAGGCGCTTGTCCGCCTGGCGCAGCGCGATGATGCGGTCATGGTGATACACCGGCTGTTCGAGATTCACGCCATAGTTGTGCTGCATGTAGTACACGAGACCGTCGGCGCCGAAAGCGTTGGCCAGTTCGATGTCCTGGCGCACGCGGCCGGTGCCGGCGCGGAACGAGAGATTCGGCAGGTACAACTCCGCCTTGGCCTGCGGGATCCCCTCGGCGATGGCGAGGGCCGAGTTGCGTGCCTCGCGGTAGGTGGGGTCCATCTCCTCGGCGGCTTCGAGGACGCTGAGCAGGTCGGTCTCGGCGGCAACGGGCGACAGGACCGCCGCGCAGCACAGCACAATCAGCGCGCCTGCCGCGTCCTTGAGCGGGTGAGTCCGGCGTCGATCGGGCGCGCCCGGGCGCGCGGTGTGCACGGGCGTGTGAGCGTGGAAACCTCGCACGCGCTCAGAATTCGAACTCGGGCCGGGCCTCGGCCCCGATCAGCGGCGCCAGTTCAGTCTCGAACAGGCCTTCGGTCGTCCACGAATCCTTGCTCAGGCGCGTCACCAGGGTCGCCTCCATGACCGGCGCCTGGCCGAGGACCATGAACAGCCGCCCGCCGATGCCGAGCTGCTGCTCGATGGCGACGCGGCGCGCCGGGCAGGACCCGGTGACGGCGATGACGTCGTACGGTTCGGCAGTCGGCCAGCCATCGAGCGCATCGCCAACATGAAGCTTGATGTTGCCGATCCCCGCATGGCGCAGATTCTCCTTGGCGCGCTGCGCAAGGTCCTCGTAATACTCGATGCTGGTCACGTGCGCGCCGAGCGTGGCGAGCAGGGCGGTGAGGTAGCCGCTGCCGGTGCCAATCTCGAGGATGCGGTCGGTTGGTTGCACCGCGAGGGCCTGGAGCAGCCGCGCCTCGACCTTGGGCTGCATCATGTGCTGGTCGTGGCCGATGGCGATCGACGTATCGGTGAAAGCGAGGTTGCGGTACGCAGCAGGCACGAACAGCTCGCGCGGCACTTCCGTGCAGGCGTGCAAGACGCGTGCATCGAGCACGTCCCATGGGCGGATTTGCTGTTCGACCATGTTGAAGCGTGCGACTTCGAAATCTAGGGACATCGGCGGTATCGTCCAGGTCAGGTCCGGGTCAGGGTCAGGTCACAGTGGCGTGACGGGCGCCGCCGTGGCGACGCTGCGCGCGATTGTATCTTGCGGCTGGGCGCCATGCACCCGACCGCTGGTGTGGCAAACCGCCTTCAAGCGGCCGGAGTTTCCATCACGGCCGTGTGGGCGGCGTCCATGCATCGGAGCGCGCCGGCGATGACCGTTGCGGCGTCGCCGTTACCGTGTTCGCTCAAATGGCGCCGCCAGCGGCGCGCACCGGGACGGCCCTGGAACAGGTTGACGAGGTGCCGCGTGAGCACCCGCGTCGGCGTACCGCGAGCGCTCTCGGCTGCGGCATACGCCATGTAGCGTGCGACCACCGCAAGCTCGTCCGGGCCGCTCGCCGGCGCGCCGAACAGGCTGGCGTCGAAGGCCGCCAGCGAGGCCGGCGCCTCGTAGGCACGGCGTCCGATCATCACGCCGTCGACGGCATCAAGGTGGGTGCGTGCCGCGAGCGGTGTGGTGATGCCGCCGTTGATCACGATCACCAGCCCGGGCAACTCACGCTTGAGACGATGCACCCAGGTGTATTCCAGCGGCGGAATCTCGCGGTTCTCACGTGGACTCAGCCCCTGCAGCCAGGCCTTGCGCGCGTGCACGTGGAACACGCGGCAGCCATGCTCGGCGAGCCGCGCGACGAAATCGCGGAAATAGCCGTAATCGTAGAGTTCGTCGACGCCGAGCCGGTGCTTGACGGTGACCTCCACGCTGGCCGGTACGGCGTCACGCATCGCCTCGATGCAGGCGCCGACGAGTGCGGGCTCGCGCATCAGGCAGGCGCCGAAGGCACCCGACTGCACGCGTTCGCTGGGACAGCCGCAGTTGAGGTTGACCTCGACGTAACCCCGCTCGCTGGCCAGCCGGGCGCAGGTGGCCAGCGCCTCGGGCTCGCTGCCGCCGAGTTGGATCGCGAGCGGCTGTTCCGTGGCGTCGTAGGCCAGCAGGCGGTCGCGTGGGCCATGCAGCAGCGCGCCGGTGGTGACCATTTCGGTGTACAGACGTGCATGCGGACTGAGCAGCCGCGCCAGGTAGCGAAAATGGCGATCCGTTTTCTGCATCATCGGCGCGATGCACAGCCGCCACGGTGACGGCGTCCCTGTCGCGTGCGTGCTCATGCGATCTGTCCGCCGAGAATGCGTGCGGTGAAGGCGGCGCGCAGGTAGAAACCACGCGGCAGGGTCGGTGCGGGACGTCCCTCCGCGTCGCTCGCGCCGACCAGCGCGTCGCGATTTGCGGCTTTCGGCCGAACCTGCAGGTAGGTTCCGAGGCGGCCGTCGATTTCGTCGCAGCGGCCGGTCGCGATCAGCTCCATGTGTTCTTCCCAGTCCGCTGCGAGCACGCGTTCCTCGTCCGGCGTCGGACTCCACAGGCGCGCCGCGCCGATGCGGCGCGCGGCGAGCGGCACCGTCGGCGCCGCTTCGATCGGCACCCACAGCACGCGCGCCAGCTTACGCCGCACGGTCGAGTCGGCCCAGCGCTGGCCGAGCAGTTCGCCGAAAGCGACGGTGCATACGTGGGTGGACTCGCGCGGACGCTCGTCCGGGCCGAGCGGCACGGTCTTGAGCTCGATGCCGAGCGTCTCGAAGTCGGGTACCGGGCGCGAGCCGGCCACGGCGCCAAGCGCGCGCTCGAGCAGTTCGCCGACGACGCCCTTGTGGCCGCGCAGGTCGGCCGGCAGGCGTGTGCCGAGAGTCCCGGCCAGTTCACCCAAGGTGATGCCGGCGAGGCCCTCCGCGCGCGCCAGCAGCTGCGCTTCGGAGCGCGGAGGGGCAGGCAGCGGCATCAGGCCAGCGCCTCGACGATCAACGCGCGCAGGCGCGCCTGCGCCGCCGCGTCGGTGTAGGGCCGCCCATGCCGATCGGCGATGTAGAAGTAGTCCTCGACGCGTTCCCCGAACGTGGCGATGCGTGCCTCTATCAGCGTCACTTCGCATTGCTCGAGGGCTTCGCCGATGCGCGACAGCAGGCCCGGTTGATCGGTGGCGATCACTTCCATCACGCTGCGGCGATGCTCGTCGCGGGCAAAGTGGACCTCGGTCGGGATGTGGAAATGGCGCAGCTTGCGCCGCGACCCGAGCGGGGCCGGCGGCGCGGCTGTCGCCTCGCCGCACAAGGTGGCGCGCACGCGTCGCGCGATCTCGTCGAGTCGCGCGTTCTCGTCGGCGGCACCGCCGCCCTCGCGCTCGAGCACCATGTACGTATCGAGCGTGTAGCCGGCCGCTGTCGTCATGATGCGTGCGTCCTGGATGTCGAGTTGCAGCCGGTCGAGCGCGGCGGTGGTCAGGGCGAACAGTGCGTCGCCGTCGCGCGCGTAGACGAAAACCGCCGTGCAGCCGCGCGACGGAACCGCCCGCGTCGCTACCACCGGGAGTTCGGCGTCGGTCGCGCCGAAGGCGACCTCTGCATGCCAGGCAATCTCGTCGGCGCGATGGCGCACGAAGTAATCGTCGCCGAGGTTGTCCCAGAACCGTTGCAGTCGCGCCGGAGGGAGGTGCAGCAGCCGCGTCCGAATCAGCTCCCGGGCTTCCGCGCGCTGCGCCGCGACGCGTTCGTCGACTTCCACCGCGGTGTCCGGTCGGCGGTGCATGAGGCGGCGCGTGGCGACGTACAGTTCGCCGAGCAGCGACGCTTTCCAACTCGTCCACAGATCGGGATTGGTCGCCCGGATGTCGGCCACGGTCAGCAGGTAGAGATAGTCGAGATGGACCTGATCGCCGACCTCGCGCGCGAACTCGGCGATCACCGTCGGGTCGTAGATATCCTTGCGTTGCGCGGTGGCCGACATCAGCAGGTGGTTGCGTACCAGCCAGGCGACCAGGTGGGTGTCGTAGTTGCTGAAGCCGTGCGCGGTACAGAACGCGACCGCGTCCTCCGCGCCGAGCACCGAATGATCGCCTTGGCGTCCCTTGGCGATGTCGTGGAACAGGCCGGCAACGTAGAGCAGCTCGAGCTTGGGCACGCGCTCGAGCGCCGAGCGGCAGTGTGCGGGGCAGTCCTCCTCGCGCCGCGGAAAGGAGAAGCGTCGCAGGTTGCGCACCAGGAACAGCGAATGCTCGTCGACGGTGTAGATGTGGAACAGGTCGAACTGCATCAGGCCGGCAACACGAGCGAACGGTGGCAAGTAGGCGCCGAGCACGCCGTAACGATGCATGCGCATCAGTTCGTGGGCGATGCGGCGGGGTTGACGCAGGATCTCGAGGAACAGGCTGCGCGACCGGATATCCTGGCGGAAACGTTCATCAATGAGATCGAGGTGCTCGCGGATCAAGCGGATGGTGCTCGCCCGCACGCCCTTGATCTCGGGATTTTGCTGCATGAGCAGAAATACCTCGAGCAGGGCCTGCGGGTGGCGTCGGAACACGCCCGGGTAGCGCACTTCGATGGCATCGTTGCGGACATTGAAGCGGCGATTGAGGGGGACCGTGCGGGCCGCCTCCGGATCCTCCAGGATGGCCTCTTCGAACAGGCCGAGCAGCATGTCGTTGAGGCTCGCCAACTCGCGCACGCTGCGGTAGTAGCGACGCATGAACGCTTCGACCGGTGCGTTGCCTTCACCGCTGTAGCCGAGCGCGCGGGCGACGCCACGCTGGTGATCGAACAGCAGGCGGTCGACCCGGCGGCCGGCCGCGAAGTGCAGCGCACAGCGGATCTGCCAGAGGAAGTCGCGGCCTTCGATGAGTGTGCGGTACTCGTCCTCGGTGAGGAACCCGTGTTCGGCCAGCCCGCGCAGGTCGGCGTTGCGGAAATGGCGGTTGGCGACCCAGGAGATGGTCTGGATGTCGCGCAAGCCGCCCGGGCTCGCCTTGACGTCCGGTTCGAGCTGACCGAAAGCGTCGTTGAACTTGGCATGACGGCGCTGCTGTTCGGCGAGCTTGGCGCTGAAGAACGCGTCGGCCGGCCACAGTGCGTCGGCCGAGGTGAGGCGCTGCATCTCGGCGCAGGGAGCGGCCGCGCCCGCGAGCAGCCGTGCCTCCATCAGGTTCGTCGCTATCGTGAGATCGTGTGCGGCCTGGGTCGCGCTCTCCTGCGGCGTGCGTACGCTGTGGCCGACTTCGAGTCCGATGTCCCACAGAAAGGTCAGCCAGCGTTCGAGGCGTTCGCGAAAGAGCTCGTCGAGGTCGCCGCCGAGCAGGATCGCGATGTCGACGTCGGAATGCGGGTGCAGCTCGCCGCGGCCGAAGCCGCCCACGGCGAGCAGCGCATGCGGTCCGCTGTCGAGGCCAAACAGCGTCCAGCTGCGGGCGAGCAGCGTGCCGATGACCTCGGCGCGGTGCCGCACCACGAAGTCGGCGTCACGATGGCGCTCGAAATGTCGCGCAAGACGTTCGCCGAGCTCGGCGTTGAGCGCGCGGAAGGTGTCGCGTGTGGTCGCTGGCGGCGTGTCGTCGTCGAGTGCGGCGAGGACCGAGGTGTCGACCAGCGGCGGTGAGCTGCGTGGCGCGTCCAGGGTAGTCATTCCGGCCGTGATGCCGCCAGGCCCGCTTCAGGCCGCGATTTCAAAGCTTTCCTCCGCGCGTGCGGTGAGCACCTCGCGGCCCTGTTCGGTGACGAGAATGGTGTGTTCCCACTGCGCCGACAGGCTGCGATCCTTGGTCACCACCGTCCATTGATCGGGCAGCAACTTCACGTCGCGTTTGCCGACATTGATCATCGGCTCGATGGTGAACGTCATGCCCGGGCGCAATTCGAGTCCCGTGCCCGGCGTGCCGTAATGCAGCACCTGCGGTTCTTCGTGGAACTGCCGGCCGATGCCGTGGCCGCAGTACTCGCGTACCACGGAGTAATTGCGGCTCTCGGCGAGGGCCTGGATGGCGGCGCCGATGTCGCCGAGGCGCACGCCGGGGCGCACCATGTCGATGCCGGTCAGCAGGCACTCGTAGGCGGTATCGATCAGCCGGCGCGCCTTGATCGAGGGTTCACCGACGATGAACATCTTGGATGTGTCGCCGTGGAAGCCGTCTTTGATCACGGTGATGTCGATATTGACGATGTCGCCGTTGCGCAGCTTGCGCTCGCCCGGGATGCCGTGGCAGACGACGTGGTTGACCGAGGTGCAGATCGATTTCGGGAAGCCGTGGTAATTGAGCGGCGCCGGAATCGCCTGCTGATGGTCGACGATGTATTCATGGCACAGGCGATCGAGTTCCTGCGTGGTCACGCCCGCGCGTACGTGCGGCACGATCATTTCCAGCACTTCGGCGGCCAGCCGGCCGGCGACGCGCATGGCCTCGATGTCAGCGCCGGTTTTGATTGAAACGGGCATGGGAAAATCGCATCCAAGTCATTGTTGGCATTCGGGTTCTATGGTATAAAGCGCGCGCCCCAGTGGCAATCGACCTATCAACTACGCACACGCATCGTCACGAGCGTCCGGGTGTCCGCCCCGCAAGGGAGCGGATTGGCGCTTGGGATGCGTGGAGGCCAAACCCGACAGGAGAACTTCGATGAGCGACGTGAGCATGCGCCAGATGCTAGAGGCTGGCGTGCATTTCGGCCACCAGACGCGTTACTGGCATCCCAAGATGGCACCGTACATCTTCGGCGAGCGCAACAAGATCCACATCATAAACCTCGAACGCACCGTGCCGCTGTTCGAGGACGCCATGAACTACGTCAGCCGCCTCTCGGCGAAGCACGGCAAGCTGCTGTTCGTCGGCACCAAGCGCTCGGCCCAGGAAGCGGTCAAGCGCGAGGCCGAGCGCTGCGGCATGCCTTACGTCAGCCGCCGCTGGCTGGGCGGCATGCTCACCAACTACAAGACCGTGCGCCAGTCGATCCGCCGACTCAAGGAACTCGAGGAACTGATCGAGAAGGGCGGCCTGGAGCGCGTGTCGAAGAAGGAAGGTCTCACGCTGCGCCGTGAACTGGAGAAACTGAACCAGGGGCTGGGCGGCATCAAGGACATGGACGGCCTGCCCGATGCGCTGTTCATCATCGACGTCGGGCACGAGCGTATCGCGGTGGCCGAGGCGGTCAAGCTCGGCATCCCCATCGTCGCCGTCGTCGACACCAACAATTCTCCCGATGGCATCGATTACGTCATTCCCGGCAACGACGACGCCATCCGTTCGGTCAACCTCTACGCCAAGGCAGTTGCCGACGCCGTGCTCGACGGACGCCTCGTGGTGGCCGACGTCGCGACCGGCGCGAGTGACGAGTTCGTCGAACTCGACGAGAAGGTCGCGCCGCTGCTGAGCGAGCCGCCTGCTGCCGAGGCCGCGAGCGCGCCCGCCGCCAGCGCCGAGCCCGCGCCCGCCACGCCTGCCGCCGGCGCCGAGTCCGCGCCCGCCACGCCTGCTGCCGGCGCCGAGACGGCCGGCGACAGCGGCGCGTGAGCCCGTCGGCGCGGCCGACGACATCCATGCACCCAGTTCGATAGCAGAGGTTTTAGCGAGATGGCGATTACAGCCAGCATGGTCAAGGAGCTGCGCGAGCGCTCCGGGGCCGGCATGATGGAATGCAAAAAGGCGCTGGTCGAGACCGACGGCGACATCGAGGCGGCGATCGAGCACCTGCGCAAATCCGGCGCCGCCAAGGCGGCAAAGAAAGCCGGGCGTATCGCGGCCGAGGGGGCCATCGTCATAGCCGGCAACGACGCCGGCGCGGTGATGGTGGAAATCAACAGCGAGACGGATTTCGTCGCCAACGACGACAATTTTGCGCGCTTCGCCGACGGCGTGGCCAGCGCCGCACTCGAGGGCGCTCCGGCCGACGTCGAGGCGCTGCGCGGCATGGCTATCGCGGGCGGCGAGACGGTCGAGCAGCAGCGCACGGCGCTGGTGGCCAAGATCGGTGAAAACATCGACGTGCGCCGCTTCGTGCGCATGCCGTCCTCGCTCGGCGCGATCGAATCCTACCTGCACGGCAAGCGCATCGGCGTACTCGTCGCGCTCGAAGGCGGTGATGCGGACCTCGCGCGCGACATCGCGATGCACATCGCGGCGAGCAACCCGGTGTGCGTGAGCGAATCCGAGGTGCCGGGCGAACTGCTCGACAAGGAGCGCGAAATCCATCAGGCGCAGGCCGCCGAGAGCGGCAAGCCGCCCGAGATCGTCGAGAAGATGGTCACCGGCAAGCTGAAGAAGTTCATCGGTGAAATCACGCTCGAGGGCCAGCCCTTCGTCAAGGATCCGGACAAGAGCGTCGGCAAGCTGCTCAAGGAGAGCGGTGCGCGCGTCGCCGCCTTCGTGCGTTTCGAGGTGGGCGAAGGTATCGAGAAGAAGGAAGAGAACTTCGCCGAAGAAGTGATGGCGCAGGCGCGCGGCGCAGGCCACGCCTGAGCATCGCTGCAACCGGTCGCCACCACGCCAAGCCACTCCCCATGACGAGCGAATCGCCGCCACCACGATTCAAGCGTGTGCTGATCAAGCTCAGCGGCGAAGCCCTCATGGGGAATGACGACTACGGCATCGATCCGGTCACTCTCGACCGCGTCAGCGACGAGATCTGCGCCTTGCGTGAGCGTGGCGTGGAGGTGGCGGTGGTGATCGGCGGTGGCAACATATTCCGCGGGGCCGGTCTTGCCGCCGCGGGTATCGACCGCGTCACGGCCGATCATATGGGCATGCTGGCGACGGTCATCAACGGGCTCGCCATCCAGGATGCGCTCGAGCGCAAGGGTCTGTTCGCGCGCGTGATGTCCGCGATCAAGATCAACCAGGTGTGCGAAGACTATATCCGCAGGCGCGCCGTGCGGCACCTCGAGAAGGGGCGCGTGGTAGTGTTCGCTGCCGGCACCGGCAATCCGTTTTTCACGACCGACTCCGCGGCCAGCCTGCGCGCGATCGAGGTCAATGCAGACCTGTTGATCAAGGCGACCAAGGTCGACGGCGTGTATTCGGCCGATCCGGCGTATGACAAGACGGCCACGCGTTACGACGTGCTCGATTACGACGTGGTGCTCGAACGCAAGCTCGGCGTGATGGACGCTACCGCCATCGTACTGTGCCGCGAGAACCGCATGCCGTTGCGTGTCGTCGACATGACGCGTCCCGGCGCATTCCTCGCGGCCGCGCTGGGGCAGGAGGTCGGCACCCTAGTTACCGTGCAGGACAGGACATGATCGACGATATCATCGAAGACGCGCGCGAGCGCATGGGCAAGAGTGTTGAATCCTTTCGCAGTGATCTGACCCGGTTGCGCACCGGGCGCGCGCATCCGAGTCTGCTCGACCATGTCATGGTCAACTACTACGGCACGCCGACACCGCTGAACCAGACTGCCAACGTCAGCGTCGAGGACGCACGTACCCTCACCCTCACGGTCTGGGATCGCTCCGCCATCGAGGCGGTCGAGAAGGCGATACACGAATCCAACCTCGGTCTGAACCCGAACACCGCGGGCTCGGTCATACGCATTCCGCTGCCCGCGCTGACCGAGGAGCGGCGGCGCGATCTGATCAAGGTGCTCAAGGGCGAGGCCGAGCAGGCGCGCGTGGCCGTGCGCAACATCCGGCGCGATGCCCTCGGTCAGTTCAAGGAACTGGTCAAGTCCAAGGATATTTCGGAAGACGACGAGCGACGCGCGCAGGATGCCGCGCAGAAGATCACCGACGAAGCCGTCAAGCGTATCGACGACATCGTGGCGGACAAGGAAAAGGAAATGCTCGAAGTCTGAGTGTGCGGACCCGACTCTCGATGGAATCGCAGATCCCACGTCACGTCGCCATCATCATGGATGGCAACGGCCGCTGGGCGCGCAAGCGCCAGCTGCCGCGTATCGCCGGTCATCGGGCGGGCGTGGAGAACGTACGCGACATCGTGCGCTACAGCGCCGAATCCGGGATCGAGGCGCTTACGCTGTTCGCCTTCAGCTCCGAGAACTGGCGGCGCCCGCCGACCGAGGTGCGGTTGCTGTTCGAGTTGTTCCTGCTCGTGCTCGAGCAGGAGGTGGAGCGCCTCGACGAAGCCGGCGTGCGCCTGCGCGTGATCGGCGATCGCGCGCCGTTCTCACGCAAGCTGCGCGCCGCCATCTCGCAGGCCGAGGAGCGCACCCGGGGCAACGAGAACCTGCAGCTCGTGGTTGCGGCCAACTACGGTGGGCGTTGGGACATCACCGAAGCGGCACGCGACCTGGCCGCCTGTGTCGCGCGCGGCGAACTCGCCCCCGAAGCGATCACCCCGGAGATGCTCGGCGAGCGGCTGGCGCTGGCGGACCTGCCGGAGCCGGACCTGTTCATCCGCTCCGGCGGCGAGCAGCGCATCAGCAACTACCTGCTGTGGCAACTCGCCTACAGCGAGCTGTATTTCACCGAGTGCCTGTGGCCGGACTTCGACATCAACCAGTTCGAGCGCGCGTTGCGCAGTTACGGCGGGCGTCAGCGGCGTTTCGGTATGACCGGCGAGCAGGTTGCGGGCGAGCCCGACGGCGTCCTGGCTTCGGAGGCGGATTAACCTGGTGTACCGGCACTCGCCCAGGCACACCGCTGGTACTCACGTCGGCCCGGCCGCGCCTGCTGCGCCCGCCGGGGCCTGATGGCGCCGTTCGTCGCACGCCTGGTTACCGGCCTGGTCCTGGCCGGCGTGGTCATCGGCGCGACGCTGTGGCTGCCGCCGCCGTTCACCGTCGGCTTGTTCGCGTGCGTGGCCGTGCTCGGCGGTCTCGAATGGAGTGGGCTGGCGGGCCTGTCCCAGCCCGCCTTGCGCCTGGGATACGCGCTGCTCACCGTGGCGCCGGTGGCGGCGTCCTTGGTGGCTAGCACGGCCGTCGCACCGCTCCTGTGGCTGGCTGCAGCCGGCTGCGTGTGGTGGCTGGTCGCCGTCGCCTGGGTGCTCGCCTACCAGCGTAGCGGCGCGCCGGCGCCGCGCGGCTGCGCCACGTTGCTCGCGATCGGCGTCATCGTGCTGGCGCCGGGGCTGGCCGCACTGGCATGGCTGCTGCTGCGCGACCCGGCCCACGTGCTGGTGCTCTTCGCGATCGTCTGGAGTGCCGACATCCTGGCCTATGCCGGCGGACGCCGCTGGGGCCGACGGCAATTGATCGGTCGCGTCAGTCCGGGCAAGACCTGGGAGGGACTGTGGACCGCGCTGGCGGGCACGCTGCTTATCGCCACCGCCATCAATGCCTGGCTCGGCGCGGTGCCGCCGCTGCGGCTGCTCGTGCTGGTGCTGGCGACGTTCGTCGCCGCGGTCTTCGGCGACCTGCTCGAAAGCCTGCTCAAGCGCCTGCGCGGGGTCAAGGACAGCGGTAGGCTGTTACCCGGGCACGGCGGCGTGCTCGACCGGATCGACAGCCTGCTCGCGGCGGCTCCCATCTATTCTGTTGCGCTCTACTCGTTGAAGCTATGAAAACGTCCAATCTGACCATTCTCGGCTCGACCGGCACCATTGGCGTGAACACGCTCGACGTGGTCGGTCGTCACGGCGCGCGCTACCGCGTCTATGCGCTCAGCGCCAACCGTAACGTCGACGGCCTGTTCGACCAGTGCCGCCAATGGAACCCGCGCTACGCCGTGATGGTCGAAGAGGATGCGGCGGCGCAACTCGATACGCGCTGCCGCGCGGCTGGTCTCGATGTGGAGGTGCTGGCTGGCGCCGAGGCGCTGGCCATGATCGCGAGCCATGACGAGGTCGACTACGTGATGGCCGGTATCGTCGGCGCTGCCGGGCTGCTGCCCAACCTGGCTGCGGCCCGCGCGGGCAAGCGCGTGATGCTGGCGAACAAGGAATCGCTGGTGATGTCGGGGCGGTTGTTCATGGACGCCGTGCGTGACAGCGGCGCCGAGTTGCTACCCATCGACAGCGAGCACAACGCGGTATTCCAGTGCATGCCGGCGGATTTCCGCCGCGGCCTCGAGCGGGTCGGCGTGGAGCGCATCCTGCTCACTGCTTCGGGCGGTCCGTTCCGCACCGCGGCGCTGGAGACACTCGAGCAGGTCACTCCGGAGCAGGCCTGCGCGCATCCGAACTGGGTCATGGGACGCAAGATATCGGTGGATTCGGCGACGATGATGAACAAGGGGCTGGAAGTGATCGAAGCCTGCTGGCTGTTCGATACCGCACCGGCGCAGGTGGATGTCGTCATCCATCCGCAGAGCGTGATTCACTCCATGGTGCAGTACGTCGACGGCTCGGTGCTGGCGCAACTCGGCAACCCCGACATGCGCACGCCCATCGCCTATTCGCTGGCATGGCCGGAGCGCTGCGCCTCCGGGGTCGATACGCTCGACCTGTTTCGCGTACGCCAGCTTGATTTCGAAGAACCGGACTACACGCGCTTTCCGTGCCTGCGCCTCGCCAAGGAGGCGATGGCTGCGGGCGGCACCGCGCCGGCCATTCTCAATGCGGCCAACGAAGTCGCGGTGGCGGCATTCCTCGACGAGGCGATTGGCTTTACCGACATTCCACGGCTGGTCGAAGGTGCGTTGTCTCGAGTAACCGCACACGCTGCCGATGACCTCGAGACCGTACTTGCCGACGATACGGCTGCCCGCCGCGCGGCGGACGAGGCAATCGCGGCCGGAGCTATCTGATGGAGTTGCTGCAGACGCTCGCGTCTTTCATCGTTGCACTCGGCGTGCTGGTCGCCGTGCACGAGTTCGGCCATTTCTGGGTCGCCCGGCGCCTGGGCGTGAAGATCCTGCGTTTCTCGCTCGGTTTCGGTCGGCCGCTGTGGCGCCGCCAGGGACGGGAGACGGAGTTCGTGGTCGCCGCGATACCGCTCGGCGGTTACGTCAAGATGCTCGACGAGCGCGAAGGCGACGTGCCCGCCGAAGACCTGCCACGGGCGTTCAACCGGCAGCCGCTGGGTACCCGGGTGGCGGTGGTGATCGCCGGGCCGCTGGCCAATTTCATCCTCGCCTTCTGCGCCTACTGGCTGACCCTGGTGCTGGGGGTGAGCGGGCCGCAGCCGCTGATCGGGGCGGTCGCGCCGGATTCCGTCGCCGCCCACGGTGGTCTGCGCGCCGAGGATCGCGTGCTGGCCGTCGACGGGGTTGCGACGGCGACCTGGGACGGCGTTTTCCGGCGCGCCCTGGATGCCATTCTCGACGGCTCGCAGCTGACCCTGCGGGTGCGTGGCGCGGAAGGCGGCGAGCGCTACGCCGATCTCGATTTCGGTGGCCTCGGCATCGACGACATCGGCGAGGGCGATTTCCTCGGCGCACTGGGCATCACGCCGCTGCGGCCGCAGATTCCGCCGGTGATCGAGCGGGTCGTGCCGGGGCAGCCGGCCGCGCGCGCGGGCCTGCGCCCGGGCGACCGCGTCGTCAGCGCCGATGGCCAGCCGGTCGCGACCTGGTTCGACTGGGTCGATGTCGTGCGTGCGCATCCGGCGCGCAGCCTCTCCATCGAGGTGGCGCGCGACGCCGATACCGTCAGCCTCGAACTGACGCCTGCCGCGGAGCAGGTCGATGGAGAGACGATCGGGCGTATTGGCGCGGAGGTTCGCGTGCCCGAGCACGTCGAGCCGATACCGATGGCGCTCGAGCGCTATGGTGCGTTCGAAGCGCTGGGCGGTGCGGTCGAACGCACCTGGTCTATGAGCGTGACCACGCTGCGTTTCCTCGGCAAGATGATCACGGGCGAGGCTTCGGTGCGCAACCTGAGCGGGCCGATCAGCATCGCGCAGTTCGCCGGCCAGTCAGCCAAGCTCGGTGTCGCGCGTTTTCTCGAATTTCTGGCGTTGGTCAGCGTGAGCCTGGGCGTGTTGAACCTGCTGCCCATCCCGCTGCTCGATGGCGGACACTTGCTGTATTACCTGATAGAATTCGTCGCGCGCCGGCCGGTCTCGGAGTCCGTGCAGATGTACGGGCAGCAAATCGGGCTGGTGGTGTTGTTGGGCCTGATGGGGCTGGCCGTCTACAACGACATCCTGCGCATGCTATGAACGCTGGTGACGTCCATAAACAAAAAACAATATCTATGTTGAGAGCCTTATTCGCAGGCTGGATACTGGTCTTGCAGATGCTGGTCGCCGGCGCGGTACACGCGGCGGAGGCTTTTATCGTTGACGATATCCGGGTCGAAGGTCTCGAGCGTATCTCGCCCGGCGCCGTCTTCAATTACCTTCCAATCAGCGTTGGCGATACGGTCGACGATGCCCGCACCAGGGACGCGGTGCGCGCCTTGTTCAAGACCGGTTACTTCAAGGACGTGCGCCTCGAGCGTGACGGCGAGGTCCTGGTCGTCATCGTCAGTGAGCGCGAGACGATCTCCGAACTCACGTTCGAAGGTAACAAGGCGATCAAGACCGAGGATCTGCTCAAGGGACTCGAGGAGATCGGTTTCGCCAAGGGTGAGGTCTTCAACGAGGCCAAGCTCGACAAAGTGCTGCAGGAACTCAAGCGCCAGTACTACGCCAACGGCAAGTACGGTATCCGCATCGAGCACGAACTGGTCCCGGTCGATGAGAACACCGTCGAGGTGGTGTTCACGGTCTCCGAAGGCGAGGCGGCCCGGATCAAGCAGGTCAACGTGATTGGCAACGAGGCGTTTTCCGACGAGGAGATCCTCAAACGCTTCGAACTCTCCACGCCGAACTGGATCAGCTGGTTCACGAAGGACGACCAGTACTCCAAGCAAAAGCTGTCGGGTGACCTGGAAACGCTGCGTTCGCTCTACCTCGATAACGGCTACATCAACTTCTCGGTGGACTCGACCCAGGTCTCGATCACCCCGGACAAGGCCGACGTCTACATCACCATCAATATCTCCGAAGGCGATCGCTACCTGGTCGGCGACGTCAAGCTCGCCGGCACCCTGATCGTCGAACCGCAGGAGCTGTTTCCCTACGTATTCACGCGCCGCGGCATGGTCTTCTCGCGCAAGGCCCTGACGCAGACGAGCAAGAACATCACCGACCGTCTGGGCAACGAAGGTTACGCATTCGCCAACGTCAACGCGATCCCTGACATCGACGAGGAAAAGCACACCGCGTCGATCACTTACTTCGTCGACCCCGGCCAGCGCGTCTACGTGCGCCGTATCAATTTCTTCGGTAACGCCAAGACCCGCGACGAGGTCCTGCGGCGCGAAATGCGGCAGCTCGAGGGCGGCTGGATTTCGACCGCGCGCATCGAGCGCTCCAAGGTGCGCCTGCGCCGTCTCGGTTACTTCGAAGACGTCGCGGTTGAGACACCCGCCATTCCGGGCACTACCGACCAGGTCGACGTCAACTTCACGGTCAAGGAACGCCCTTCCGGCAACCTGCTCCTGGGGCTCGGTTTCTCGCAGTCGGCCGGCCTGATCTTCAATACCAACGTCACCCAGGACAACTTCCTGGGTAGTGGTAAGAGCGTCAGTTTCGCGTTCAACAACAGCGAGATCAACCGCACCTTCCGTCTCGGGTATATGAACCCGTACTGGACCGTCGACGGCGTCGCGCGCGGCTTCAACCTGAGCTTCAGCGAGACCGACGCGGGCAATACCAACGTGGTGCGTTTCGACACCAAGACAATTTCCGGCGGCGTCAATTTCGGCGTGCCGGTCACCGAGTTCCAGTTCATCAACTTCGGCGCGAGTTACGAGTCGACCGAGATCAACACCAACCCGCTGTTCCTGGATCCGATCATCGCGCTGTTTCTGCTGCGGGAAGGCAGCAAGTACGACCTGATCCGCCTGACATCTTCGTTCGCCTATGACACGCGCAACGCGGCCATCTTCCCGGACCGCGGCACGCTCCAGCGTATTTCGCTACAGGCGACCGTACCGGGCGGCGACCTGCGTTACTGGAAAGTCGAGTACGATTCGCGCGTGTTCATTCCGCTGGTCCACAACTACACCTTGCTGCTCAAGGGCATGGTCGGTTACGGCGACAGCTACGGGGACACGACCGAGCTGCCGTTCTTCGAGAACTTCTACGCCGGCGGTCCGCGTACGGTACGCGGTTACCAGGAGTTCTCGCTGGGTCCGCAGGACATCTTCGGCCGCGCGCTGGGCGGCAACGTGTCGCTGGTCGGCAACGCGGAGGTCATCCTGCCGGTGCCGTTCCTCGAGGACCTGAAATCGGTCCGCCTGTCCGGCTTCGTGGACGCCGGCAACGTGTACGCGGCCGACCAGAAGTTCGACCTCGGCGAGTTGCGCATGTCAGCGGGTATTTCCGGTATCTGGATGTCGCCGTTCGGCCTGCTTTCGGTGAGCTTCGCCCAGCCGTTCCGCGACCAGCGCGGCGACGAGATCCAGCGTTTCCAGTTCAATTTCGGCACCACGTTCTGATCCGACGTGGCGTGCTGGTTTGTTCTTCTTGTCCCACATAGCGACTACAGTTGCCGACGAGCGCGCATGCGCTGTACGCTTCTCGAACTCGATACCTGACGCACTTGGAGTATTGCCTTGACTAAATCGAGCCGTTTTTTCCTGCTGTCCCTGCTGTGTCTTCTGGGCGCAGCGTCCGGCGTATCCGCCGCCGATTACAAGATCGGGGTGGTCAATGCGCCCAAAGTCCTCGAACAGGCGCCGCAGGCCGAGGCTGCGCGCAAGAAGCTCGAGAAGGAATTCGCGACGCGCGACCGCGATCTCGTCGCCGGACAGAAGAGCCTCAAGGACATGGAGGACCGGCTGACCAAGGATGGCGCAATCATGAGCGAGACCGAGCGTGGTCGCCTCGAGCGTGACATCGTCAACAAGCGGCGCGAGCTCAAGCGCGAGACGCAGGAGTTCCAGGAAGACGTCAACTTCCGTCGCAACGAGGAGATGGCAAAGATCCAGCAGCAGATCGCCGACGCGATCGTGGAGCTGGCCAAGGAGCAGAAGTTCGACATGATCCTCGGTACCGGCGTGGTCTACGCGAGCGAAAAGGTTGACGTCACCGAGGCGGTCATCAACAAGCTCAAGAAGGGCAACTGACGCCTGGCGCGGTGCGGCCGCGCGGGCGATCCGCGCGCCGCACGTCCGTGTGCGCGTGACCACTTCCACCGCCGGTGCGGCCCGGACCCGGGATCGACTGGCCGCCGGCTCGCTCGTGACATGCGTCTCGACCAATTTGCCCGCCTGATCGGTGCCCGCAACGACTGGCCGGTTCCGGATTGCGAGGTCCGGGGAATCGCGGCGCCTGTCCATGCCCGGCCCGACGATGTCACGTATTTCGAACCACGGTACGGCGCTGCGCGCGACGTGGCGGACTCGCGGGCCGGCGCCGTGCTGGTCGCCGCGCACGATGCGGCCGCCGTGGCTGTCCCGCGCGCGCTCGTCGTAGACGACGTCGCATTA
>Ga0180430_10000243_pt1 | contig 62164 bp, 55 predicted proteins | sample SS_ome_9_FD_132999 | JGI IMG/M metagenome (GOLD analysis project Ga0180430, IMG submission 132999) | Hypersaline lake sediment archaeal communities from the Salton Sea, California, USA - SS_1_S_2 metaG | ecosystem: Environmental > Aquatic > Non-marine Saline and Alkaline > Hypersaline >...
GCTCCGATAGGTGGACCAATATTGCGATTGATCGGCCAGGTGGCGGCAACCTATCTGATCGCGGAAGGCCCCGACGGGCTGTATTTGATCGACCAGCACGCAGCACATGAAAGAGTCTTGTTTGAGAAATTCACCGCAGAGAGAAGCGATGATCATCCCTCCCAGGCTTTGTTGGATTCCGTTGTGGTGGAATTCTCACCGGTCAGCGCTGACCTGCTGAAGGAGCATATCCCAACCTTGGAGAAATTAGGTTTTGATATAGAAGATTTCGGGCCGGGTTCTTTTGTGATCCGTTCTGTTCCGGGTTCACTTCAGGGTTCGTCACCCGAAGCTATGCTGCGGGCAGCAGTGGAAGACCTGGAGGTTGATGAAACTCCTCTTGAGAAGAATATTGAAGATAAGATCATAGCCAGGGTGTGCAAACGCGCAGCGGTCAAAGCGGGTATGGTGTTAAGCCCAGAGGAACAAAAGCAGCTTCTCCTGGATTTGGAAGCCTGTCAATCTCCCCGTACCTGCCCTCATGGAAGACCGACGATGATCCATCTTTCAGTTGATCTGCTGGAAAGGAAATTCGGCCGGACAGGACCGATGTAGTAAAAGAAATGATATAAATTCACAGGATACGGTTTCCTATCAAGGAATTCGTATCCTGTCTTGTTAATCAGCCAAGAACACTTCAGGTAATTTATGGCATTCTCCACATCCGAGGTGAGGTTCAGCAACATCCTGGTGGGTTTTCCTGCAGTAGGCCTCGATCTGGACTCGCTTTGGTGCAAATGGAAAAGGCCGTTTGATTGAAGGCCGCAGCTGCATATGGTCACAGGAATTCGCCCTTCTTATCTCTGGAACCGGGCAGCTCTCACATAACTTCGGTTCCCAGTCCAAAGCCGGATTGGCGGATTTAAGCAGCCGGCATTCTTCCCGGTGTCTTCCCCGGAAATAATCTCCAAAGAAATATTGACATTCTATACCAGCAGGATTCTTCATACCCGGGTGATGTATTCCCCTGTGCGGGTATCGATGCGGATCGTATCCCCTGCTTCTACGAAATTGGGCACGAACACTTCTAAACCGGTATTGGTTGTAACTGCCTTGGTGACACTGGTTGCTGTGTCTCCACGAACAGATGGATCAGCCCGCACTACTTTCTGGTCAACGGCAGTGGGCAGATCGATATCCAGGGGCTCATCATTGAAGAAGGTCAGTTTCACTTCCATTTCATCAGTCAGGTATTTGGTGGTATCACCCAGCACTTCACCTTTCAAGGAGGGTTGTTCGTAGGTTTCCACATCCATAAAATAATACAGCTCACCATCGTTATACATGTATTTGGCATTCTTGTAGGTTAGTCGGATATCCTGGACTGAATCACCGGAATTGAATTTCTTCTTCAAACGGGTTCCGGAACGAAGGTCCCTGACATCAACCCGGATGGTGGCTTTACCACGACCCGGTTTGTGGTGGTCGTACTCTAATACTTTATAGATGTTCCCATCCAATTCAAAGGTGACACCTTTTCTTAATTCATTTACATCGATCATCTTTATTACCCTTAATTTGACTTTATTGGTTTATAGCGAGAAGATTATATTCTACACTGAGGGGAGTGGCAAGGGAAAGCGGCCTTTCTCAGCTTCAAATTGATACCTAGCATACTCACAATTTCTCAAAAGGAAGTCCGGATTTTCGAAGATTTCCCACCATGAACACGTATTTTTATGCCTTTTCAAGACTCTGAAAGCCCCTTAAATTATGGTAAACTTACAGGAGATTAGTAAGGGAATTGAAAACGATGACCGATAAAAAACGGATCATTTGCATTGAAGATGAACCAGAAACCACTAATTTAATGAAATTGATCCTGGCCAGAGAAGGTTATGAAGTGCTGGGAGCGAATGGTGGTGAAGAAGGATTAGAACTTGTAAATGAACATATCCCTGACCTGATCCTTCTGGACTTGATGATGCCAGAAATGGATGGTACCCAGGTTTTTCAACGTCTAAAGGAAAATGAAAAGACCAGGGATATCCCTGTGATTGTTGTTACTGCTAAGGTTCAAAGCATCGATATTGTGCTCTGGCGCCAGGTTGCCAAGGTCGATGACTATATCACGAAACCCTTCCGGCCAGAAGAACTGGCTGAACGGGTTAAATATGTCCTGGCCCAGACCGGAGATTAACCCCGGATCTGCCCTATAATCCATCCCGCCTTTCCAACATGGATGTTAATGTTATAAACCTAACACGAAGTTTGGGAAAACCACTTCGGGTGAAGAACTGTGAGAGTTTCTTTTGCCGCCTGAGGGGCTTGATGTTCCAAAATTCCATCGAAATGGATGCCGGTTTATTGATGACCCACGGTTCCGAAAGCCTGGCCAATGCGGCTATCCATATGTTTTTTGTGGGAATGGACCTGGGAGTGATCTGGCTGGATTCTTCCCGGAAGATTGTAGATAAGCAATTGGCAAAGAGCTGGCAGCCATTTTATACCCCCGCAGCTCCAGCAAAATTCATCTTAGAAATTCACCCGGAACGTTTATCGGAATTTGAATTGGGAGATATCCTGGATTTTGAATAAAACTATTAGTTTTTCCTTACTGATCATTTTGTTGTTGAGTTTGACGACTCCGGCTTTCGCCCAGGGAGAATCGACTGACGATTTGATCTATATCGTCCAGGCAGGTGATACATTATGGACCATCGCTCGAAAGCTGCATGTTTATTATAATGAAATGCTGACAGTTAACGGGTTGACAGAAAACAGTTCGATCATACCGGGTACTCAACTGATCATCCCTGGAATGGGGGATATGAGTGGAGTGGTAAGCACGGTCACAGTACCTTTTGGAGAGACCTTGCAGAGCATCAGCCGCCGTTATCAGGTTCCAGAGGATTCGCTGATCAAGATCAATCGCCTTACCAGCCCATTTGAACTTTATGTCGGTGTTTCTGCCGTGTTGGTGGGAGAAAATGAGATTGAAGCTCAGGATGGCAAGCGTGTCTCTCTTGCACCTGGGGAGTCATTCCTGGAAATGGCTATCAAGGAAAATTTAAATCCATGGACGCTGGTAACCACCAATGCCCAGGGAGGAAGTTGGGATTTGATCCCTGGAGAGGTTCTATTTGTACCAGGAACTGAAAGCAGCGGTCCCGGTGGTTTCCCGGATGAGATCCGAAAAGTGGATTACTCTCCCAACCGTTTTGTCCAGGGCCACACTTATGCAATTGAGATGATTATTCCTGAAGGAGCCGAGCTCGCGGGATCCTTAGGTGAATATCCGCTTTCATTCTTTACGGAAGATGGAAAAACCTATTTGTCCCTGCAAGGTCTTCATGCCAAAGAAAGCACGGGATTGACGCCTCTCAGTCTGGCCGGGACGCTGACAGATGGCACTCCGTTTGCTTTGACTCAGATGGTGGAAGTATTCAGCGGTGACTACCATTATGAAGAGATCATTGGAGTGCCGCAAGAAACCGTTGGTATAGAGATCACAGAAGATGAAACAGAGCAGCTTCAGGAGTACACTGCTCAGTCCACTCAGAGTAAGTACTGGGCTGGGAATTTCCTGTCGCCAGTACCTTCCGCTCTCAGTGCCGCCTATGCATCTTATTATGGCGGCCGTAGATCATATAACGGAAGCGGTTATTATTATTTCCATTCAGGATTGGATTATTTCAGCCCTATGGGAGGGGATATCTACGCTGCGGCTCCGGGCAAGGTGGTTTATACCGGCCCACTTTTGCTGCATGGAAACACAACCTTGATCAATCACGGTTGGGGTGTGTATTCTTTGTATGCTCATCAATCTGAATTCCTGGTCCAGGAAGGACAGCAGGTCAGTGCTGGAGCGTTGATCGGCAGGGTGGGATCAACCGGGCGATCAAGCGGACCTCACCTGCATTGGGAGGTCTGGGTTGGGGGGATCCAGGTCAATCCACTAGATTGGATAGAGAATATTTACCCCTGATACTTTTCTCCGTAAATCCTATATCAAATCCGTCCAAGGTTGTCGAAGGGGTAGAGTAGAGTATAATATACGGGCTTGATTATGGATTATTCAAGGCATTATATAATCACGTTTTAGAGGCATTACTATGGCAACAGCTTTACTGTCCCTCCGCGAAGATTACTGGGAGGAATATGAATTGGAAGATGAGGATATCTCCTTCCTGTACGATTACCTGCTAGAAAATGAAACTCCACTAACCTCGGAAGAGCTGATGCCCATCCTGGTCGCAGAGCGCATCGAACGAGAAAAAGTGCGCCTGGAGAAGAAGCGCCTGGATGGAAATGACATATATTTCCCGAAAGACCAATACGAGGTGGGGGATAAACTGGTTTTCCCAGCTTGTGAATGGCAAAAGGGCGAAGTTGTTGGACTCCGGAATGGGGAGAATCCCGCTTTAGGGCAGTTTAACGTCATTCAGGTTGAATTCGAGGGTGGTAAAAAGCATGAATTTGCTGCTGGTATTGAGGATCATGCTCTAAACATACCTCCTGAATCCACCCAGTCAGATTCCTTGAATTCTGAATCAGTAGTCACCAGCTATCCGAATATTCTCACTGATCAGATAGAACTGGGATTGGTTGGCCATGATGATTTTGTCCAGATTGCTGGACGATGGTTCTTGCGAGCTTTGTTGGTGGATGTAAACACCGGTCATCTGAACCTGGCTGAAGCTGTCCTGGATATGAATGAAGGTGGCCCTCTGGCCACATCAGAGCTGGTGAAAGATATAGATCTTCCGGGAGATGTAAACCCCAATTTGATCGAGTTCTCCTTAGATCATGCTTTGCAGGAAGACCCTCGCTTTGATGAGGTTGGACCAGCCGGTATTGTCGCCTGGTATCTAAAGGGGCTGGAACCGGACAGCGTTCAGGAAACCCCTGTCTATTTGCGGTACGCTCCTCTAGATTATGATCCTGATTCGATGACAGAAGATATGTTGAATCTGGAAGAGTCGCTGGATGATGAGTTGACTCCTTTGAAGGAGAAGAAAGAGTTCCCGGTCAAGGATGTGGAAGTCCGGTTGATCTTTCCCCATTGGCGAGCGGGTACATTGCCTCTTTCCGAACGCGTTATGCCCTTATTCCCAACGGCTTATGAGTCACCGCGGATTCGATTTACACTGGTAGACGGTAAAACAGGTGAGCGATTCCCGGGGTGGGTCGTTCGGGAGCAGCGCTACGTATCAGGGTTGAAAGAATGGTATGAGAAAAATGGGCTAATACCCGGTGGCATCGTGTATATTAAACCAGGCAAAGAACCTGGAGAAGTGATCGTCGAGACCAAGAGCTCTCGGTCTACTAAAGATTGGATGCGTACGATCCTGGTTGGTTCGGATGGTGAACTGGTTTTTGCGACCTTGAAACAGATCATTTCCTCGGACTATAATGAAAGAATGGCGATCGTGATCCCGGATATCGAACCTGTTGATCAGGTTTGGCTGAGATCTCAGGACGAACCCCCGCCATTTGAACAGGTCGTTGTCGATACGGTGCGTGAATTGACCAAACTTAACCCACAGGGGCATGTGCATGTTACTGAGTTGTACGCTGCTGTTAACACAGTCAGGCGCTGTCCTCCGGGACCGCTATTTGCGTTATTGGAAACCCGTCCCTGGTTTGTTCATGTGGGCGATTTGCACTTTAGATTTGACGATTCAGAGAGTTTGTAGATCAATTTGATTTGGAGGAAGGAGAATTTAGGTGTCAAAACCAAAGCTTTCGAGTTTGCTTAAACCTACGGTTTCCACACCGTTTCAAATTGATTTTACCTGGTGGAAAGGACAGGACCGCTCCTGGCGAGTTCACCTGCGAAGCTGTCTGTGTGAGGAACATCAAGAAATGTATGCTGATCTCTCGGGTGATAAAGAAGTAGACTGGATCGATCCGGAAACTGCTGAAGTCCAGGTTGTAGATGGACTGCAGCACACACTGATTTCCCACTGTGCCAGGCAGGAGCAATTCATCACTGAACACACAACCTTGACAGAATCTTTGTTCAGGACTTTCCTCTCCAACGGGAACCAACCCCTGTCCCCGAACGATCTGGCAGAATTATTGGATCAATCTCCTCAGAAGATCCTCCAGACCATCTCTGGGCCACGGGTTTATAAGGGGATTCGCCCGGCACCCCAGGGATAACGGCTGGCAGATATTTATGCCCTCGTAGCTCAATGGACAGAGCACCGGACTTCTAATCCGACGGTTGTAGGTTCGATTCCTACCGAGGGCGCCTCTTCACTCCAATTTTGGGGTGTTTTTTGTTTAATGGAGAGACCTCCGAGGTAACCTCCGAGGTCGGACATACCTCGGAGGTCCCTTAACACGTGTTATGCTATTAGATAGGATTATCGCAACCACATTTTCTAATATATGAACTGCTTTTTTGTTTCTGACTTGCACGGGAGAATTAATCGGTACGAATCCTTATTCGCTCGCATTCGAGAGGATAAACCGGATGGTGTCTTCCTGGGTGGAGATCTCTTTCCACCCTTTGGCGGATCTGTTCAAGGAGACTTCCTGGATGATTTTCTGGCCGCAGGATTTATCCGCCTTCAAGAAGTTCTGGATGAGAATTACCCCCGGGTCTTCCTGATCTTGGGAAATGATGACAGAAAAACTGATCAGGATGATCTGCTCCGCCTGGAGAATGAAAAGGGAATCTGGGAATATATCCATAACCGAGATGTTTCATTTGGCGAGTACAAGGTCTTTGGCTACAACTACGTCCCGCCAACCCCGTTCCTGAATAAAGATTGGGAACGATATGATGTCTCACGATTTGTGGATCCAGGTTGTATTCCACCGGAAGAAGGCTGGCATTCTATTGAAGAGCCGATGAATCTGATTGAACATGCCACGATCAAAGCCGATCTCGAGCAGCTGACGGATGGCAAAGATCTCTCAAAATCTATTTTCCTGTTTCATACGCCTCCTTACCAGACTGCTCTCGATCGGGCAGCTCTGGATGGAAAGATGGTAGACCATGTTCCTTTGGATGTTCACGTTGGGAGCATTGCTGTGAAAGATTTCATACAGGAACGTCAACCCATGATCACGTTACATGGCCATGTGCATGAATCTGCCGGAATTACGGGGAACTGGATGGAACAGCTTGGGAGGACAACAGCTATCTCTGCAGCCCACGGGGGACAGGAACTTGCGCTGGTCCGGTTCACTCCCAATGATCCAGGAACGGCTGTTCGTGACCTGATCTGAGTGTATAAAAGAAGGGATTGAGTCCTTTTAGAAGGACTCAATCCCTGGTAAAGCCTGCAATGCCAACCCTGTCTAGTCCTTCTTGATCCCCAATGTGAGGGGGAAAGCGCCATCTGTGACGGCGCCAATCTTTACGGCGTAGCTTGTTCGTTTTTCAATATCCTCATCCGTGATCAAATTGATATCCAGCAGCCCATCGGTCTTATAACCCGTTCGTCGCAGGTTGATCTCGCTCAGGCTTAAGCTCCAGCCCTCAAGCCAGGTCAGAAGATCCTCCCGTTGTTTTTCGTCTCCGGTGAAATGGATCAGCAAGTCAATATCACTCTGGGGGCCTGCTGTGGCGTTCTTGGTGCTTCCAAATAGATAGATCCCTTCAACGCTAAATCTCTCGGGGTCCAATTGGGAAGCAATGGATTCTGCTGTTTGATAACGCCAGCGCCAATGGTCTTCTTTTGCCCGAGCTTGCAAGCGGGATTGCTGAACAGTTTGACCGTCAACTAAACTTTCCTCTTCAGCCAGCAAACCAACTGCAAGATTTGTATCAGCATTCATTAAAATTTGCAGTATAGATCCATTCGAAGCGCTCTTGACATCGATAATGTGGATGATCTTTTCCAGGTGGGGATAGTCGGGTACGAGTTCTTTATATATGTTCTTGGATTCTAGCAAATATTGATGATTGAAAATGATGTCTTTATCATCTGGATAGAGGGGAAGGTAGCGGATCTCAGATTCTACTAAGTCCTGGAAAAAGTGAGTACCGAAAGATAGATCGGGAATATACTCTCCCTGTTTCTGGGCCACCTCGATCAAAGCAGCTGTGTTGTTGATATCAGAATAGGTGACATTTACCCCCAATTTAATATCTCCTCTGCTGCCCCAGCGGCCAGGTCCCATTAAAATGAATTTTCTCTTGGTGAGGAGGCTGTTGATCCTGCCGATCGCCCTGCCGACATCGAGCATTTCATCGCGGGTGGATATCTGGCTGTAGGCATCAGGATCCACGTATACGATATGGGAGATATTGGATATCGTGCCGTTAGTGACATAGCGATTTGCAGTGAAAATGATCTTATCATCCGGGATGTCCGCTGGGATCTCTGCCGGGATGATGTCGCTGCCATAACTTTGGGAACGGCACTGCAGCAGATAGAAATCCTCCCCGTCGCAAGCAAATTCGATATCGATAGGATGATTGAGCTGTTCCTGGAGTTCCTCAAGTACTATCCTCAACAGGGCTAAGAACTTGCTCTGTGAGAATAACCCATCAAAGGTGAAAACCAGTTTGTCATTTTCGAAATCTGGGCCGAGGCCGGTTGGCTTTTTTGCCTGGTCTTCGGTGATGATTGAAACCAGCTCTTTGATTCTGGGATATTCAGGGCCGTACTCTTTTAATATCTTTTCGATTTCAATAGTCTCAAATTTTCCTTTTTCAAGGTTAATGACATCTATCCTGCGTGGTGAATAGCGGATGATCTCTTCCAGAGAATTATTTACCCGCAAGTTTGGCCTGCCGGGAGCGGCCAGGATAGGATAGTCGTCACTTAATCGGTCCACAGCCCGAGTGCCCAGGCCGGGAACGATCCTGGCCAATCCATCTTCCTTTTGGATCCGGCTGGACCAGCGGAATTCGTTTTGACTGAATGCGACACCTGCAAATGCCGGGAAATAATAGGGGCCGACTTTCTGGCCAACTACTTCCTGGATCAGAATGCCCATTTCTTCATGATTGTCGATCAATCCATGTTCATGCCGATATTCGATCGGATCCGGTCCGTATAATGAGGCATAGACTTCCGTGATCGCGTCCATCAAGCTGGTCAGGCGTTCTTCTTTGCTTCCTTGATTGGCCACGAAGAGGCTCTTGTACTTTCCTGCAAAGGACATACCTACCTGGTCTTCCAGGAGGCTTGAGCTGCGGACGATCAAGGGCACATCGCCAAAATCATCCAATGCAACAGATAACCCCTTGGCAATATCAGGTGGCAGGGGAGTGTTCTTGAAGACATGAACGATATAAGGATATTCCTGGCGGATTTCACCAATATTGAGATATTTGTGTTCAATGATCTCTTCCAGGTTATTGTGTTCAATGAATGAGAAGACAGTGTCAGATACGATATACCATGTTTTGGGAGTTTTTACTTTCTTGAATGTGTCTTGATTGCGGAGTGCCTTTTGTATGACTTGCATGGCTAGGAATATTCCTGCACCTTTCCCTCCCAGCTTCCCATAACTATCTGCCTGATAGATCATTCGGCTCGAGAGATCATAGAAATCCTCGATTTCGATATGTTTTTTCGCAGTGTTGATATACCGCTCACGTTCAGACAATAAGCGTCGGATGAGCGACATCTGAACACTTTGTTTTCTGGCATTCGACAATTCCAATCCCTGGTCGGATAGAATTTTATACTTATCCAGGGCGGAAAACATATCTGTGATCGACCGATTGGGTTGGACGAGAGTGTTCACGAGGAAACCAGATTGATCCTCCCGGATCCAGCGCTGGATGCTGTTTAAAATATCCTCTTCGTCGAGGTGGACCCCGGCCAGGTTAAAAACCGTATCCAGGGAACCGATCGCATCTTTATTTGTTTTGAATTGGAAAGGGAAATTAGTCTCCAGAATATCCCGATCTTCCTGATAAGCAGAACTGAATAAACCCCACAAGCTTTCGGCTTCTTTGATGCCGTGTTCACACAGGTGGTGGACCATTTTTCTGGCTATTGTGACCAAGAGATTCGGATCGGTTTTCTTAAGCAGGTTCAGAACTGCTCTCCACCCTGCTTCAGATTCCGTGCCGTTCTTGGTTTGTTTGACAAATACATCATGAAGCCGTTGGTGGAGGAGGAAATTTCCCAATTGGTCTGCAATGGTGTTGATCAATCGGCGTTCTTCCAACAGGAAGGGGCCTTCATCCATATCTGGCTTCTCTTCCGAGTAGTAAACGCTGATCTTGCCTTCGATCTGGTCTTGAACGATGATATCGGAATGGATGGCCCAGCTAGTTTCCTGGAAGTTTTCCGATTGGAAGATCTTTTCCCCAATCTGGATGCGGGTCAGGCAAATATCAGAATACTGCCATCCTGGTGGGATCACATCTATAATCCGAGTGATAGCCTCTTTGGTTTTAATACCAGGTTTAACGAGGGTTTCCTGAACTGCATAGAGGCAATTCAGTTCCTTTGCTCTTTCCTTGAGTTCTTCAACCAGTCTGTTGATTGGCTTACCAGTATTTTCAGTCATTATCTCCCCGGGATTTTAATACGATTGCTTTGCCAGACTTACCATCAATTTTAATCCCTAAAGGGGATTTTAGCTCTATGTGTCTGAGATGTGATGTTCTTTGAATTTCTTTTTGTTCGCTCAACCAGTCCCAATCAAGCTCGCGTTTTCCTCCTTTAGGGAGGGAGATATAACTAACACCAAGGCTGGTTAGATTATGGAAGAAGTGGGAGCCCTGGCTCATATCTGCGCTGAGTCCAGCTTGGTATGTTTCAATGATAACCCGAGTACCGGATATCTGACCCCAGTTTACGGGTATACCTAACCAAGGATCGGAGCTTCCGAGTCGGCCGAACACAATCAGCATATACGGAGATCCCTTGTTGACTAATTCCTGGTTGATCTGCTCTAATTCATCAGCGATCTCTCGCGTTTTTTCCAGTTCAAAGGTCTCAGGCAGGACATAAACGATATCTTTGATATTATCTATCAATCCGTTTCCAAGGGCATTCTCGGAAGCAGCCAATGCATTCTGGTCAAGCAGATCTTCCTCGCTAACCTGAATATCATCTGAGGAGACAACCATGGGTCGGACCTGTAATAAACCCAAAGAGGGAGGAGAGAAATTCATCGCGAATTCTATTTCTACCGGGTTTTCAAGCTCTTCCTCACAGATTCTCACGAGCTCTTTGATGATCTTGTTAAAAGAAAATTTCTTGAGTTGGAGCAGGGGAGCAAAGTTCAGGGCGCGAGGGCCAGGATGGGCCATACCTATTTGCAGCCGATCGCTCTGGGGATCGTATGTGGAACATATTTCTTTCAGAGTTCCGTCTCTTTCTGCTGTGGAGAGATCTGCCTTGATAAGGTATTCGGTTTCTTGAATTGGATCGTAGATCAATGGGGTGCCCATATTCACTGCCCAGAATTCAGTCTGGCTGTTCTTGAGGAGTTCGTTGATGGATCCATAGGGGGGGGCGATCCTTGGATGGGCAGGTGAATAAGTCCAGCACAAACTTCCATCCACGATAGTTTTTCCCAATCCGAGAGCCAGGCTGACCACGCCGTCCTCCGGTTTGGCTCTGCCAACAGGATAAAAATTATAGGATCGGGCAACTCCCGCCATATTCGGATAGAAACGGGCCTGGTGGCGTGTGCCATGAATATGCTGAATGATCAGGGCCATTTTCTCTTCTTGATGGTCATGGCCTGTTGCGTCCCGATAGCTTTTGGCGGCTTTAAAAAATGTTGAGGCATATACGAATTTGATCGCCTCAGATAATTTCTTGAAACGGAAATCAGGATCAAATTGTCGATTGGGAATCATCTTCGTTGTATAGATTCCCGCAAATGGTTCATAGGTGGCATCTTCCAGCAAACTAGATGAACGAACAGCAATTGGATTCCTGATCTCTTCGACCAAAGCACGCAGGTCACCCAGGATAAGGAATGGCAGCTCGGCCTGCTGGAAGGCATGGGCGATCTGGTCATCCGTGTGGTCGGAATCCATATATTTTTGGAGGTCATTATTTTCTATAAAGACGTCAAAAACATCCGTGCCGATTATGACCAGGCTTGGAACAATGACCTGAATCTCAGGATATGAATTGAATATTTCGCTTGAAGATAATAGATGCTGTAAAAAAACCAATCCCTGGGCTTTTCCCCCTATTGATCCCGATCCAATAATCCGGATAACATTATCCGGATTATTGGTATTTCTTCTATAAGGGATTAAGTTTGGAGATAACATATTCTCCGATTGATTTTTCATTTACCTGGATTATACCCACCCCCGGGCTTCACAGGCCTTGGCGACACGATCTACGGAGATCATATAGGCTGCGTCACGCATATATAGCTTGTTTTTTGTTGCAAACTTGCTGACGTCGAGGTAGGCAGAGGTCATTTTCTGATCCAGTTTACCGAGGGTCTCTTCCTTAGCCCAGTAATAATTCTGGTTGCACTGGACCTGCTCGAAGTAACTGCAGGTGACTCCCCCTGCATTGGCAAGGAAATCAGGGATGACATGAATACCGCGTTCATTGATAACCACGTCAGCTTCAGGTGTGGTGGGACCATTCGCGCCTTCTGCAATGATTTTAACTTGCTGGGAGATCTTGTTGACACTGTCTCCTGTAATTTGGTTTTCAAGTGCAGCAGGAACCAGCAGGTCTACATCTTGTTCCAACCAGGCCTCAGCTGGGAGAAGCTCAAATCCCAGGTCCTGGGCTTTAGCTTTATCGATCTCTCCAAAATGGTCTGTGATTTCCAACAGCTGCTTAAGGTCAAATCCGTCTTTTTTAAAGAAAGAGTAGGCTTTCTGTTCTTTCTGGATCCAACAAGAAACACAGACAGGGGTTCCGCCCATCTGCTGGTAGAGATCGATCGCAAATTGGGAAACATTGCCAAAGCCCTGGAAGCTGGCAGTTGTTTTCGATAGATCGATTCCCAGTTCTTTCATCGCTTCGCGAACGGTGATCATTACCCCATAACCGGTTGCTTCGGTCCTGCCGAGTGATCCTCCCATACCTACCGGTTTGCCTGTGATGAATCCGGGATATTTTGCCCCGTGAATAGCTTCATATTCATCAAGCATCCAGAGCATATGCTGTGAGTTGGTCATTACGTCTGGAGCAGGTACGTCAGATAAGGGTCCGACGTTTCTGGCAAGCTGCCTGACCCATCCCCGGCACAGCCTTTCCTGTTCCAGCAGGCTGAGGTCATGGGGATCGCATACAACCCCGCCTTTCGCGCCACCCAGTGGAATATCTACCACTGCGCATTTCCAGGTCATCCACATGGATAAGGCCCTAACAGTATTGATCGTTTCCTGGGGGTGGAAACGAATTCCACCTTTGCCTGGACCTCTGGCATCATTATGTTGTACCCTGAAACCCCGGAACACTTTCACCTGTCCATCATCCATCCGAATAGGGATGCTGAACTGATATTCCCGCAGTGGAAATCGCAAGAGGTCCCTGGTTGACTGGTCCAGTTCAAGCAATTCGGCAGCGTTGTCGAATTGCTTCTGGGCCATCATGAAAGGATTATAAGAGGTGTCTTCCATAGTTACGCTTTACCCTTTAATAACTAACAAATTCTGAGATAGGTTACACATATGTTCTTGAGCACATAATATGCCAAAATCTCAGGAATTGAAGGTTACATTCATCTTAAAAAAAGACCGCAATCAAAGTGATTGCGGCCTCGAAAAATGTGTCATTTTCGATCTAATTACTCTTCATCCTCAGATGGTTCCTGGCGCTGGCCTAATTCTCTATCCAGCATTAGCAATCCGTGTTCAGAATCATGGACACGTTTGACATCTTCAACAACGCCACCGACATGCTCTTCTTCTTCAACCTGTTCGTCGATAAACCACTGCAGGAATGACAGGCTGGGGTAGTCTTTCTCTTCCATAGCCAGAGCATAGAGCTTATGAATATCTGCGGTGATCTTCTGCTCGTGCTTTAGAGAAGTCTCGAAAGCGGCCAGCGGAGAGGGAAAATCCACTGGGGGTTGTTCAATGGCTTGTAAACTAACCTTGGCTCCCCGGCTGTGGATATAGTCATAGAATTTGAAGGCGTGGATCATTTCTTCGTCAAATTGCATTTTCATCCAATGCGAAAATCCGGGATAGTTTTCCCCTGCGAAATAAGCAGCCATGGAAAGGTAGATATAAGCGGATTCCATTTCGTGATGGATCTGATCGTTCATGGCTTTCTGCATTTTCTCTGGAAACATTAGTCCTCCTGTTCTTTTGTCAATAATTATTCCTGTAATATGGATAAGATTATAGACCAAGGTTGTTGATAGGCAAGCCCTGTTTTGACAGATATTTATTAGAAATCATTCGAAGTGTTAATCTCCTATATATTCGCCTGCCAGCAGCTGAATCAAGATATCACTGTGTTAAAATTACGATGAGGGGAGAAGAATGGGTATTAAGTATCCGCTCATATTTAGTAGACAGAAGGACAGGTTAGAGATAATGCCAGTATCACGTTGGAGCACAGAAATTTTAGAACTGCTGGAATGGGCCAGCCGAGAAGACCTTTCCCTGGATGATATCTTCCTGGGATCGGTGATTTCCAATATTGATGATATCGATGAGAATGAGGAAATCAATCAAGCTGAACTGATCGGCCGTATTCCTTCTGAAATTCCGATACTTCCACTGCGAGGGTTGGTTGTTTATCCTGAAACCGCTGTGCCTTTATCAATTGGGCAGCCTCGGTCCATCCGCCTTGTAGACGACGTGCTCTCGGCTGATGACCGCTTGATCGGGTTGGTGACCTCAAAAGATCCAAATAATGAACTGCCCGGCCCGGATGATCTCTACAGAGTCGGAACTGTAGCTTCCGTCCACCGACTGTTTAGGGCTCCCGATGGCACAATCCGCCTACTTGTTCAGGGAATTACGCGCTTCCGAGTACAAAAGTTCGTGCAGGAAGAACCCTATCTCAAAGCCAAGATCAAACTCTCTCCTGTCAAGGTGGAGCGTGATCTGGAAATGGATGCATTAACCAGACAGGCCCGGGACCAATTTTCTGAGATTACAAATCTAGTGCCGTCTGTGCCGCAGGAATTGGTCGATGCTGTTATGACCCTTGATGATCCCCTTCAGGTGGTATATACAGTAGCCAACTTCCAACGACTTGAATTAGAGGAAGCCCAGGAATTACTTGAACTGAATTCGGTTTCTGAAAAACTGCATAAGCTAGTAAATTTCCTGACGAGAGAACTGGAAATGCTGGAAATTGGGCAGCGAATCCAGAACCAAGCCCGTTCTGAGATCGAAAAAGTTCAGCGTGAATATTTCCTTCGGGAGCAGATGAAAGCTATCCGCTCTGAACTAGGTGAGGACGAAGATCAGGCAGTTGAGATTGATGAATTCCGGCGTCAGATCGATGAAGCAGGAATGCCGGAAGAAGCAGCTAAACAAGCCAGGCGTGAACTGGATCGTATGTCCCACTTGCCTTCCGCCGCTGCCGAATATGGTGTGATCCGTACTTATTTAGATTGGATGGTCTCTCTGCCTTGGTCGGATATGACAGATGATAACCTGGACATTTCCAGAGCTCGATTGGTGCTGGATGAGGACCATTATGGATTAGAAGACGTCAAGGAAAGGATCCTGGAATTCCTGGCAGTTCGCAAACTTCGCAAGGAACGAGAAGAAGAATTTGAAGAGGATAATTACCAGGATGATATCCGTCAGATCCGCGAGGGAGTGATCCTTTGTTTTGTAGGGCCCCCAGGCGTCGGAAAAACATCCCTGGGCAGGTCTATCGCTCGCTCCCTGGACCGGGAATTCATCAGGATTTCCCTGGGCGGTGTGCGAGATGAGGCAGAGATCAGGGGGCACCGACGAACGTATATTGGAGCATTGCCGGGCAGGATCCTTCAGGCTTTGCGCCGGGTTGGCAAGAATAATCCGGTCTTCATGCTGGATGAGATCGATAAGCTGGGACGGGATTACAGAGGAGACCCAACTTCCGCATTGCTGGAAGTTTTGGATCCTGAGCAGAATAATGAGTTTCGAGACCATTATCTGGAGGTAGCTTATGATCTTTCGAAGGTGATGTTCATCACCACCGCGAATTTGCTGGAGCCTATTCCTTCTCCACTGCGGGATAGGATGGAGATCATCAAATTGTCCGGTTATACCGATAAGGAAAAGAAAGCCATAGCCAAAGGCTACTTGATCCCGAGGCAAATCCGAGAGAACGGATTGCGGAAAGAGGAGATTTCCTTTACAGATCCGGCCTTGCAGTTGATAATCCGTTCCTATACACGAGAATCAGGTGTTCGTAACCTGGAACGCGAGATTGGCACCCTCTGCAGAAAAGTTGTAACGCTTATCGCAGAGGAGAAAGTCAAAGCTGTAAAAATTGGCGTGAAGGAAGTTTCAGAATATCTTGGCCGGGCTCGTTACTATGGGGATGAGGAACTTGCTAACCGCACATCTGTTCCTGGTGTAGCGACAGGGTTGGCCTGGACATCCACTGGTGGAGAGATCCTATTTGTGGAAGCTACTTCGATGCCTGGTAAGAACAGCTTCCAGCTGACTGGATCACTGGGTGAGGTGATGAAAGAATCAGCCCAGGCTGCCTTGTCATACGTCCGCTCCAAGGCAGAACAGTTAGGCCTGGACATGGATTTCTACAAGGATCAGGATATTCATCTTCATGTTCCTGCTGGCGCGCAGCCGAAAGACGGCCCATCCGCGGGTGTGACGATGGCAACCGCCCTGGTATCATTGATCTCTGGAAGGCCTGTAAAAGGGAATATCAGCATGACAGGAGAGATCACCCTGCGAGGACAGGTCCTTCCCGTTGGTGGAATAAAGGAAAAAGTCCTGGCGGCTTACCGGGCCGGATCGACAACCGTCATCCTGCCAAAGAAGAACCAGGCAGACCTGGAAGAGGATATCCCCCAGGAAGTAAGAGAAAAGATCAATTTCATCTTTGTCGAAGACATTGAAGAAGTTCTGGAGACTGCTCTGACAAAGAAGAAAAGCACCCCCAGAAAGAAAAAAGCTTCCTGAAAGGGTTATAATAACCAGGAATATTATATTAAGTTGCGTTGAGGAACAACAATTAGAAGACAGTATATTATTAAAGCGGGAAAAGACATATATAAGATTGATTTAGCTTCCTATTCATTTTTCCCGGCCATTTGAATTGTCTATTGTTCCCACCGTAATGATTTAAAAATTGATTGCAGAGACATGTAAATGTCTGATCAGGTTGGATATTAATTTTATCCAGACCTTGTACTGCTTCATGAGAGAGGTATTGGTGGCAAAACAAAATAAGAATTCCGGGTTAACCTGGTACAGCATGGATTTACATTTACATACTCCGGCATCAGATGATTATCTACAGCCGGAGATCGGTTATCTGGATATCCTCCAGCAAGCCGCTATTAAGGGTCTGGATATCATCGCTTTTACAGACCATAATACAGTTGCGGGTTACCGCAGGATGCAGGAGGAGATCGATCAGCTCAAGCTCCTTCAAAAGCTCAATCGCCTGCTGCCTGAAGAGGAAACCCGTCTTTCCGAGTATCAGAAATTACTTAAACGGATGTTGGTTCTTCCGGGATTCGAATTTACGGCGACTTTTGGATTTCATATTCTGGCTATCTTCCCTGAAGATAAACCGATCCGTGATATCGAGCACTTGCTGCTGGAGCTGAACATTCCTTCTGAACAACTGGATGAAGGTAGTGTGACTGTAGGTGCCAGTGTAGATGTGTTAACAGCATACAAAGCCATTCATGAAGCGGGAGGCATGGCCATTGCCGCTCATGCTAACTCAAATAATGGCGTTGCCATGCGCAGATTCCCATTTGGCGGACAAACAAAGATCGCCTATACCCAGGATCCAAACCTGGTAGCTTTGGAAGTAACAGATCTCGTCAAAAAAGGACGTCATGCTACCGCATCCTTCTTCAGCGGCAATAAACCTGAATATCCCCGGCGGATGCACTGCATCCAGGGTTCTGACGCCCATCTATTGAAGAAAAACTCAGCTTTCCAGAATAAAATGGGTGTAGGAGACCGGACCACTGATGTCCGCCTGCCAGAAAAGAGTTTCAAGGCGCTTTATGATCTCTTTACGAGCAATAACTTCTCCAGGACCCGACCGCATCAGCTCAGTTCGCAGCCTGCTTATGACTTCATTCGTGATGCCCGCGAAGAAGGTGCGACCTTCATGCAGGATTTCCATGAGAACATCACCGTTCGGGGCGGGAATTTGTATGACGTTATAGCTGATATTTGCGCCTTTGCCAATTCCAATGGTGGAACGCTGTATTTAGGTTTATCTGCTGACCCTGGGAAATCTTTTGAGGGAATCCCGCGTCCAAATCAGGGTATTGAAAAACTGCAATCTGAAATTGATAAGCGCATCAGCCCGGAATTAGCGTGTAAATTTGAAGTTCAGGAAACCCAAGGGAAGAAAGTTATCCAGGTGATGATCCCCAAGGGCGATGATCCTCCTTATGCAGTAGATGATAATAAGATCTATTTGCGAACTGAAGCCGAAACCGGTATGGCTGTTCGTGATGAGATCGTGGAAATGGTATTGCAAGGGAATCAAAAACAGCAGGGAGGCGCTGCTGCGCCCCACGCGGAACCTTTGCCGATCTTCAGTTCAAAAGACACTGTGGATTCCAAAACTAAGGATGAGGACGATTCGGATGAACAAGCTCCTCCTCGCACAGGCGTAGAGATCGTATCTGTGACCAAGCGAGGTGGTGAGAATTATTTCACTGTTCGGGATCTTCGAAACGGCAGTATGGTAAAGAATGTCACCCTGAAATCCTCCCGCAAGTTATGGCATTATGCGATCTCTCAGTACTCAAAATTACCTGCCAAAATTGAAAAAATGGATATTTCCTGGCAGGGAGATCTGGGATTGGTCACAAAAAAGAAGCGGGGAAACTATAACAGTTATGACCTGATCCAGAGGACCAGTGAAGGTTACCGTCACTATTATGGTGTCACGGATGACGGTATTCATGATTCCTGGGAAGGTTTGATCTAAGGATCGATCTATGAGCTTACGATTCGCTATCTTGACCATTTCAGATCGATCTGCAGCTGGCGACAGGGAAGATCTCTCCGGACCAGCCCTGGCTGATGCTGTTGAAAGTGCGGGATGGGATGTTTCTGATACAGGGATCGTTCCTGATGAGGTCCAGCATATATCAGATCAATTGATAAAGTGGGCTGATTCAGAAGAAATCCAGATCATACTCACAACCGGAGGAACTGGTTTTGCTCCCCGGGATATCACACCTGAAGCTACTGAAGCAGTGATCGATCGCCCGGCGCCGGGTTTGGCTGAAGCGATGCGGGCAGGAAGTATGAGGATCACTCCCCACGCGATGTTATCCAGGGCAGTAGCGGGTATTAGAAAGAAGACCTTGATCATTAACCTTCCTGGCAGCCCTAAAGGCGCTCTGGAAAATTTCCGGATCGTAGCCCCTGTCTTGTCTCATGCAGTACAATTACTGGAAAATGATGACCGGGCTGAGGCAGGTCACTATCCCGGCCGGGCAATCTAGCCTTTCTTTAGTGTTGAAATACAGATGAGGAGATAGAAAATGAAAAGAGCTTATTGGGTTGTTTTGATATTGATCATCATCGCAGTATTGGTCACAGCCTGTGGTGCTGGAGCCGGTCAGGAAGACCCAACTGAGACCCCTGCGAAGGCTAATGCCCTGGCTACAATTCAAGCATTAGGTGCCCAGACTACACTAGTGCCGCCAACTCCTGTGGGTGGTGTTGAGGTAGAAGGCCCCGATGATTATGTTGGGATCATCAAACAAGCCTGGAATATCATAGATACAGAATACGTCCGTGATAATTTCAACGGAGCGGATTGGCCGGCAGTGTACGATGAATATGTCGAACTGGCTGAAGATGTGACTTCTTCCGAGGAACTCTGGGATCTATTGGGGCAAATGGTTGGCGAACTGAATGACTCTCACAGCCGCCACGTGCCACCGGATCGCATGACTGCGGAATTCGGCATAGATACAGCCGCCGCTGGCGAAGCACGCGCGGCTTCCGGTATTGAGATCTGGCCCGGTCCTTCACGGGAAGATGAATATCTGACTGTCTGGAATGTCTGTGCGCAAAGTGCTGCCGCGCAGGCTGGTATCGTTCGGGGAGATATTATCACCGCTATTGATGGTACCCCGGTTGAGAAGGATGGCGATGATTTTAAACGGGAAGATCGTACTGCTGTTATCTTTGGAAATGGTGGTGATCAAGTTACCCTCACAGTCTGGCAGGGACCTGATCAGGACCCTGTGGATATCACCTTGACTCTGAATGGTGTAGGGGGTTGCCCATATCGTTATCATGAACTGGTCTCAGAAGAACCCCGCATTGGTTATATCCGAGTTCCAGATTTCGATGGAGATTCAGCATTTGCTATCCTGGAAAGCATCAATACTATGGAAGAAGAAGAACCTCTAGCGGGCTTGATCGTCGATGTGCGACATAATCCGGGCGGAAATTCTGATGAGTCTGTGGCTATTTTTACTGAAGGAGTGGTTGGTACTGTTGGAAAACTTCGCGAAGGAGAACAGCGCACGATCTTCCGCATCCGTGGACCCGTGGAATGGAATGAAACTACACCGGTGGTTGTATTAACGGATGGCTCAAGTCACAGTGCGGCCGATTACTTTCCGGCTGCAATGAAGGAATTAGGAAGGGCTACTATCGTAGGTATGAACTCTGCTGGAAATACCGAAGGTATTACAGGTTGGTCATTGGCCGATGGTACATTGATCCGTCTGGCAGTGATGACGATGGCCTTGAATGACGGCACGGTACTTGAAGGTATCGGTGTTACTCCGGATGTGATCGTTCCCCTTGGTACCTGGGGATTAAAGGCAGAACCCTATGACCTTCAGATCCAGGCAGGGATTGATACTTTATTGGAGATGATCCCGTAATTTGAAATACACTTCGGAAGTCTTCAGGCGGTCCTGTAGATTGGAGGAACACCTGAGTGACTTGCGATTTTTGCATTAAATCTCTTCGGAAGTCTTCAGGCGGTCCTGTAAATTGGACGAACACCTGAGTGACTTCCGATTTGTACATTAAGTCTCTTCGGAAGTCTTCAGGCAGTCTTGTTGATAGGACGAACACTTGTATGACTTGCGAAGTTTTGTCTTGATTTGACAGCTAATAAGAAATCGGAAGTCAATAAAGGGATAGTAGCGTCAAGACTATTTCCTCAAGACTTCCGATTTGTACATTAAGTCCCTTCGGAAGTCTTCAGGCGGTCCTGTAAATTGGACGAACACTTGTATGACTTGCGAAGTTTTGTCTTGATTTGACAGCTAATAAGAAATCGGAAGTCAGAAAAGAGATAGTAGCGCCTGGGCTATTTCCTCAAGACTTCCGATTTGTACATTAAGTCTCTTCGGAAGTCTTCAGGCAGTCCAGTTGATAGGACGAACACTTGTATGACTTGCGAAGTTTTGTCTTGATTTGACAGCTAATAAGAAATCGGAAGTCAGAAGAGAGATAGTAGAGCCTGGGCTATTTCCTCAAGACTTCCGATTTGTAGTTAGATTCTTACCGGCCCATCCTCAAACACTTTCCGGGCGATCACCAGGCGCTGGATCTCGCTTGTCCCTTCGCCAATGGTCATCAAACGGGCGGCTTTGTACATAGCCTCGACTGGATATTCCCGGCTGTAACCATAAGATCCATGGATCTGGATAGCGCTGTACGAAGCTCGTTCAGCCATTTCTGTGGCAAAGAGTTTTGCTACTGCACCAGCCTGTGTATATGGTTTCCCCTGATCCTTTAACCAGGCGGCGTAGTAAACCATCAACCGGGCGGCGTGAATATCTGTGGCGGCATCAGCAACCAGCCATTGAATGGCTTGATGTTCCTTCAGCGCCTTTCCGAATGACTGACGCTCCTTGGCATAATTTACGCCTTCTTCCAGAGCGGCCTGGGCTATCCCTACTGACAGGGCGCCAACACTGATCCGACCTCCATCAAGGATCTGTAAGGTTTGCTGCAAACCTTCACCTTCGACGCCGAGTGTATATGCAAGGGGAACCCGGACATCTTGATAACATACCTCATGGCTGTGGGTTCCTCCAGCGCCCATTTTCTTTTCCGGAGGAGCTACAGTCAATCCTTTGGCATTGGTAGGAACCAGGATCAAACTCATCCCCCTGGATCCTTTATCAGGATCTGAGACTACCAAGGTGACAATGAAATCTGCATCACCAGCATTTGTGATCCAGGCTTTATTTCCTTGTATGACCCAGTCACTGCCATCTTTTACTGCCCTGGTCTTGATATTCCTCAAGTCTGAACCTGCTTGAGGTTCAGTAAGCGCCAGAGAAGTCAGTTTTCCTTTTCCGCTAGCTGCATCAGGAAGGAATTCCTGTTTTTGTTCCTCTGAGCCAAATAGGACCACTGCTGCACAACCCAGTTCGTTATGAGCTTCGATGGTAAGTGCTGTTCCGCCATCTCCCCAGGCCAGCTCTTCAATGGCGATGGCGGCGCTGATAGCATCCAGCTCAGAGCCGCCGTACTTTTCAGGAACACTCATTCCCAGGAGTCCAAGAGGCCCCATTTTCTTAATCACAGATGGAGGGGTTTCTTCTTTCTCGTTGATTTCCGAAGAGATTGGTTTGATTTCTTTGGCAACAAAATCATGAACTGCCTTTCGCCATAATCTTTGTTCCTCTGATAATTGGAAATCCATTATCGACTCCTTTGCAGGTATGGTTGAAGAATGGTGAGTAGCCTCCGATTTCCCCCGGAGGGATCATTGATCCTATTTACATTCTATACGGAAGTTCATCTAGAATCAAATTAATCGCAGATAGGACCAGGAAAGGTCTCTGGTAAAATCAGGGCATATTATGGACAAAAGTTATGGAAATTAATTCACAATCACCCGGTCCTGTTGTGATTATCACCGGTGCATCTTCAGGTATTGGCGAGAAAACGGCATTAACACTGGCGAAAAAGGGGTATCGGATTGTGATTGCTGCTAGGCGGAAGAAACGGCTGGAGACTATTGCGGAGCAGATCCGACAAGTGGGTGGCGAAGTTCTCCCTGTCCAATTGGATCTAGTCCAGCCTAACCAGATCTATAACCTGGTGGAAAGAACCCAGAGTGTTTTTGGTCAAATTGATATTCTGATCAATAATGCGGGATCGGCTCGACATTTATGGCTAGATGAACAATCACTGGAGGATGATATCCAGACCCAGCTGCAGGTGAATTTGGTGGGGATGATCCAATTAACTCGCCTGGTTATTCCTGAAATGATAGCAGCAGGTTCTGGCCAGATCATTCATGTATCTTCAATCGCTTCCTGGGTGGGTGTGCCGACTTATTCCATTTATAATGCAAGTAAATTCGGCTCACGCGGTTTTCTAACCAGCCTGAGAAGAGAACTGAGAGGGACAGGTATTATAGTGTCGGAAATCTTCCCGGGTGCGGTGGATACCGAATTTGGACAGGATCCTGAAGTGAGCTGGAAAACCACGACGGTTACGCCAAAGTTCGCCTTGCTGTCGGCTCAAGCTGTTGCAGATCGGATCCTGGTTATGATCCACAAGAAAAGAGCAAGATCTGTTATCCCCGGTATTATGTGGCTAGCGATTTGGGGGGATGCTCTCTTCCCCGGATTCGTCTCCTGGATATTATCAAAATATTTTTATACATCCAAAGGTGTGAGATATACCTGGAGACAGAGAAAGGAATAAAAAAAACAGCACGAAAAGGCTGTTTTTCATTTTGATTATTTTTTCAGTATTTATTTTTCTTCTTCGGATTCTTCTTTGGCCTGATCGAATTTAAACTTGTTATCTTCTTCCAAGATATAGATACCATTTCGGACCTGATTTAATACCCGTTCGAGGGCGATTTCCAGATTGGTTAAGGTCTCTGCCACATATTCGTCGGCTTCTGTTTGTGTCTTCTTGGCCTTGATTTCAGCATCGGATTCAATCTGTTTGGCTTTCTTTTGGGCATCCTGTACAATGCTATCCCGATCAGTTAGCTTGTCGCTTTTCTCTTTGGCTATGGTAACGGTCCGGTTCGCCTCTTCTTTGGCCTGAGCGATCACTCTATCTTTAGTAGCTAAGACTTGTTGTGATTTCTTTACCTCTTCCGGGATGGCAACACGCATCTGGTCGATAATATCGAGCATACGGTCTTCATCAACAATTACATTATGTGTGAAAGGAATGGATCGGCTGTGGTTTATCAATTCTTCCAATCGATCCACAAGATGTAAAATGTCCATTAGTACTCCTCCAAAAGAGTCCTTTTTAGTATAACATGAAAAGGATTTCGTTAATCTCTCAGTGAAGAGCGGGGAACGATATTCTGGTCGGTGCCAAGCTCTAAAAATCGTTCCTGCAGCGCTTTTTCCACATAATCCGGAACCATGGAACTGACATCTCCATCCAGGGCAGCAATCTCCCGTACGGTGGAACCACTTAGAAAGCTGTGGTCTTTGTTGGTGATCAATGCTACAACTTCGATATCGGGTGAGAGGCTATGATTGGCCAGGGCCATTCGGAACTCATATTCGAAATCTGAAAAGACCCGCAGGCCACGCACAATCACCTGGGCGTTGATCTCATGGCAAAAATCAACAGTCAAACCGCTGTATCCCATTGTTTTAATATTGGGGATGGGTTTGAGAGCAGTTTTGGCCAATGCTATTCTTGTTTCTGGTGGAAAGAGGAGCTTTTTTATTGGCTGGTCATATACGGCAACGATAACTTCATCAAATAAGCGGGAAGCTCGCCTGGCAATATCAATGTGTCCGTAATGTATGGGATCAAAAGTACCGGGGAAGACAGCTCTTATCATCAGAGGCTCCTAAATAAATTCGCTAACTAATATCTCCAGTATTCTTCTGGGTCCAAAAATCCTTGACCGCTTTTGCCAAGAGATGGTGGTTTTCCTGACTTAAATTCGGGTCTTGTTCGAAAAGGGCAGAGGCTTCAGAGCGGGCCCTTTCTATCAGATCGAGATCTGTAATGCTGGCAAGTTTCAATTCGGTGTATCCTGACTGGCGAGTTCCAAGGAATTGGCCAGGGCCGCGAATTTCCAGGTCCTTCTCTGCCAGGACAAAACCATCGTTGGTATCAACCATGGCCTGCAGGCGCTGATTCTCAATTTCTTCTATTGTGCCGGGGACCAGGATGCAGTAGGATTTTTGATCACTTCGTCCTACCCGGCCCCTGAATTGATGAAGCTGTGCTAAACCAAATCGATGAGCACCTTCTACCAACATAACAGTAGCATCCGGGATATCAAGGCCTACTTCAACGACTGATGTAGATACAAGGATCTGGATCTCCTTATCCCTGAACCGCATCATTACTTCTTCCTTTTCAGCGGGGTTCAGCTGGCCATGCAGCAAACCAAGTTTGTAGTCAGGGAATACTTCTTTTTGAAGTCGATTGAATTCATCCACGGCGGATTTTTCATCTATTTTATCGCTTTCTTCTACCAGGGGATATACAATGAACGCTTGATTGCCTTTATCTACCTGTCCGCGGACAAGGCCGTAAGCCCTCTCGATCTCACTGGGATTCAATAGATGTGTTTCAACCGGAATCCGTCCGGGGGGCATTTCATCGATAACGGATAATTCAAGATCTCCGTAGATTGTCAGCGCCAGGGATCGGGGGATCGGGGTTGCTGTCATTACTAGCAGATGGGGGTTATTGCCTTTCTTTCGTAATGATCCCCTTTGTTCCACACCAAATCGGTGCTGCTCATCAACAATTGCGAGCTGTAAATTCTGGAACTTTACTGGATCCTGGAGCAGGGCATGAGTTCCGATGATCAATTTGATCTCTCCATCGACGAGTTGTTTGCGGAGAGCAACTTTCTCATTTTCAGGTGTAGCGCCTATTAGCAGGGCGATCTGATTTTCTGCAAGATCTTTATTTTCCCCTGCCAATATTTTCTTCAGGCTCTGATAATGTTGTTCTGCCAGAATACTGGTGGGTGCCAGGAATGCAACCTGGCCACCTCCCTGAACGACTATTAATGCTGCCAGCGCAGCGATCACGGTTTTTCCAGAGCCAACATCACCCTGGAGAAGTCGGTTCATCGGAGTCCCTGAATTGAGGTCAGCGCGGACCTGGTCAAGCGCTTTTTTCTGGGCACTGGTGAGTTGGAAGGGGAGACCCTTAAGCCGTGACTCCAACCAGTCTGCAGGGCTTTCATAGGCTTCGCCTGAACGGCTTTCCCATTCTTTCTTCTGGTTCAACACTCCCATTTGCATCAGGAAGAGCTCTTCAAAAGCTAAACGCTGTCGGGCTTTCTGAAGGGATTGATCTGAATCAGGGAAATGGATTTCCCGAATTGCGTTGGGTAAAGAGCTTAAGGAATGATTCACGCGGATATCTTCGGGCAGCGGATCGGGAAGGTGGGGGGAATACTTTTCGACGATTTCGTTGACCACACCTCTGAGCCATTTTTGTGTTATGTCTTTTGTGAGAGGATAGACCGGTACGATGCGGTTTGTGTGAAGCTGTTTTTTACTTAATGGTTCCCACTCAGGGCTATTCATCACCAACCGGCCCAGGTATTGTTCTACAAGGCCGCTCAGTACGACTTGTTTTGCTTTTTTCAGTTGATTTTCGATCCAGGGTTGATTGAACCAGGTTGCCCGGATCGCACCGCTTTTATCTGAGATCAGCGCTTCAACGATCTTCATTTTTCCACTTCGTACAGCTCTTGAGGAAACGCTTTCTACAGAACCGATAATGGTGACAAATTCGCCGTACCAGAGATTGCCGATCGGTTTGAGTTTGGAATAATCATCATGGCGCCGGGGAAAAGTATAGAGCAAGTCGTTGATGGTATGAATGCCCATCCTTTCTAATGCCTGCTGCCTTTTCTCGCCAACGCCCTTGATGGTTGTGATAGGTGCCTGAAAATCCAGATCCAGAACCGGTTTAGGGGGTTCTTTTTGAGCTGGCGTCTCCTCGGGAATCGGCTCGTCTTTGACGGGTTCAGGAGGTGGAGCAGGTTCAGCTGTATCGAGTATTTGGGGTTCAGCCTTGGTGAGAGTAGGGGGTCCTTCGGATTCCTGGGGTTGATCCTTGGGTTCGTTTTTTACACCAACTTCTCTGGTAACTCGATGCCAAACACCTTTAAGCGCCACTTCCCTGGAATCCTCACTCAATCGGTGATAATCCCTGAGTCGGCTGATCACAGCCTGGATGATCTGTTCTGATAATTGATCTTCCCTGGCTTCCAATTCCCAGGCGGAGAGGATATTGGAAAGTCCACCCATAACCGCCTTGTTATCATATCCCCGTTCAGCTTCTAAACGGAAGAATTTTCGTAATTTCTGTATTGAAGGTTTCATTAGGGTTATTTTACCACCGCTGCAAAACCAATCCCATTGGGACCGACGTGTGTACCGATGATCGTGGTGACATTTACCAACAAGGGGTCAGGAATTTCTGGAGGAGAGAATTCCTCAATGAATTTATTACCGGTTTCTAATGCGTTGGTGTGCAGAACAGCTAGGTATTCAAGTCTGCCCAGTTTCCTGATGGACTCACCCAGGAACTGGATTCCTTTTTTTCTTGCGCGAGCCAATCCCCGGTTTATGACTTCGCCGGCCTTAAGTTCAATGATCGGCTTGATTTTCAATAGAGACCCAATCCGGGCTTTTGCCCAGGAGACCCTTCCGCTGCGGTGAATGTACTCGAATGTATCCAATAAGGCAAAAACATATACCCTTTGTTTGATGGATTCTATTGCGGCCAGGATCTCTGTTTGTGGGGTCTGCTGTCGAGCCAGTTTTGCAGCATGCACTGCCTGAAAGCCCAATCCCAGAGATAACTGCCCACTGTCAATTACTTTGATAGCCTGATTGAATTCCAACGAGGCTAACCTGGCAGCATTAAATATTCCGCTGAGGGCGCTGGCAGCGTGGACGGAAATAATATCAGTAAATCCACTATCGAAAATTTGCTCATACAGTTGTTGAAACCTGCCCGAAGAGGGGGCAGCTGTAGTGGGTAATTTCTCCAGGGTAGGAAGGCGTTCATAAAAATCATTCCTGGAGAGATCGAACCCATCCAGGTAGGTCTTATCTTCCAGGGTCAGATCGACCGGGATTTGAAAGATTCCCAGTTCTTCCCGAATTCCTGTGGGGATATCTGAGGTGCTGTCAGTAACGATGGCTGTTGACAAGGATCTGTCTCCTGATTGTGAAAACGGCGGAGCTTTTGGATAAGTCCGCCGTAATAGGACATGAGTTTTGAAATTTATTTGATCTATTCGATTGAGAAGATGAACTGATAGTGGGGTTGACCCCCATACTGAAGTTCAACTTCCTGATCGGGGTATTTCTCCTGGATGAAATCAGCCATATCCTCTGCATCTTCCCTGGAGATGTTTTCTCCGTGGAATAGTGTGATCAGCTCCAGGTTTTCTGCCTTCGCTTCTTCAAGGAAGATCAGGCAGCCATCTTTCAGGGATTCATTAGAGCCTACTAACTTGCCATTGTGGAGGGAGATGATCTCCCCTTCCTTTACATCAATTCCATCGATCTCCACATCCCTGACAGCAGTGGTGATTTCTCCACTTTCAATTTCTGTGATTGCTGAGTTCATATCCTGCGCCACATCAGCCAAGCCCTGCCCGGGGATCAATCTCAGCATTGCGGCTAATCCCTGGGGTACGGTTACTGAGGGGATCACTTCCACCTGCTTGACAGAGACTTCTGCTGCGGATTTGGCAGCCATCAGGATATTCTTATTATTGGGAAGAATGATGATTTTATCTGTTGGGAGGTCCTCAAATGCAGCCAGAATCTCCTGTGTGCTGGGATTCATGGTTTGGCCACCTTCAACGATTGCTGCGGCGCCGAGACTGGCAAATATTCGGGAAAAACCTGGACCGGGAGAGATCGTGATCAGGGCAACATCATCAGGTCCAACCTTTGCCAGTTTGAGAGGTTCTTCACGCTGGCCGCCAGCTGGAGAATCTACCTGGATCATCAGGTTCTCGATATGGACCTTCGTGATCGTACCCAGGGACATTGTGTAATCAATGGGTTCGTAGCGCTTTTCTGTTGGCACATGGATGTGCATGCGGTAAATGCCATCGCCTTCACCTACCTGAATGGAAGTGCCAATCTTTTCAAGATCTTCGTAGTAATTTTCAAGAACCAGTGGTTGGTCCGGTTGAAAATCGACAATGACCTCATAGTCCTGGCCGGGTTCAGCGCTGTTCATAGCTTCCTGCTGACCGATCACCGATAGAGGCTGGACATGGACAGGTTCGATATCCAGGGGTTCATTGTCAATGAAACGTATCATGCCTTCGAAGATGTGCATCAAACCTTTGCCACCGGCATCGACTACACCGGCTTCTTTAAGAACATCCAGAAGTTCAGGAGTGTGATCTACTGATACCTGGGCTGCGTCTGTGACAATTCTGAGGATTTGATAGGGATCTTCTGTTTCTTTTAAGGATTCTTCAGCCGCGATGGCCATATCTTTGCAAACCGTCAGGATAGTGCCTTCAACAGGGCGGACAACACCTTTATAGGCGGTATCGCGAGCCTGTTTCAAACCTTCAACAAGGCATTTCCCGTTCATAACCTCACATTTCTCAAGACCTTTTGAGAAGCCTCGCCAGATCTGTGAAAGGATCACTCCTGAGTTGCCGCGGGCACCCATCAGTGCCCCATGGGCCAGTTGTTCCGCTAAAACCCCCACTGCTTTGCCAGAAGAGTTTGAGATCTCGTCATAAGCTGCCTGTAGGGTAAGCACCATATTCGTTCCGGTGTCCCCATCAGGGACAGGGAAAACGTTCAAAGCATTGACAGATTCCTGATTTGTTCTCAGCCAGGTCAGACCGGCATTCATCAGTTCTTTATATTGAATGCCATCGATAGGCTGGTTATTATTTGCCGCTTGTTCTTCGCTCATACTACTGTACTCCTAAAGGGATCGATCCTGTGTACGTTTACTCGCCGTTGCTGATGCGCAGGCCTTGAACATGGATATTGATTTCATGCACAGGAAGTCCCAAGGATCTTTCAACCTGGTAGCGCACAGTATTAGCAACACTGGCAGCAACAGATTTTATCCTGGTGCCATATTCAATAATGATATAGATATCAATATTGATCTCCTGGTTCTTATATTCAACATCGATGCCGTGGGTTGGATCCTTGACCAGGGCATGGGCGAGTTCGTCAGCGATATTCTTTGACGCTAGGCCAACAACTCCGTACGATCGTTGAACTGCCTGGAAAGCAATTGTCGCGATGGCTTGCTTGGATATTTGAATGTCGCCCTTGGGTGTACTCTCTTTCATCATTAAAATCACCGTTCTCTTGATTGATGGTTGCAGGATAACTCACAGATGTCAAATTTTAACATAAAACTAAGGGAAAGGTAGGTATCCTCTTGTTGAATGGTCTGATGTATGGTAAGATTGGCGGGCTTGACAAAGTAATAAGGCATCAGTTTTGATTGTTGTTTTTCTAATTTGTTGAGTGTTCAGTTCAATAATAATCAATGAATGAGGGTACAAGCAATGGCGAAATGTGAAAATTGTGGAAAAACTACAACGTTTGGGCAAAGCCGCCCTTGGTCAAAAAAGACCACAAAACGAAAATTTAAACCAAATTTGCAGCAAGTTACTGTATATGAGGATGGAAAAAAAGTCCGAAAAACCCTCTGCACACGCTGCATTCGCACTTTAACGAAAGTTTGAACCAATATTTGTAACACTAAAGTCCACCTTTCGTTGTGAATGATTTCGAGAGAATAATAAAAACCGGGCCATTTGAAGTGAAGGCTCCGGTTTTTTTTTATTTAACTAGGATAATAACTTCTCGGTCAGGGATTCGATTCCTGCCAGGATTCCCCGGGGGTGTTTAAAGATCGCGCTGGCTGCTACGAACACCCTGGCTCCCTGGTCATAGGTTTGGCGTATTGTGTCGGGGTTAATCCCGCCATCCACTTCGATTTGAACATCGGGATTGACCTCATCCAACATTTTCCGGATCTGTCCGATCTTTGGGAGTACTTCCGGCATGAAGGATTGTCCAGAAAAACCTGGATTGACACTCATTACTAGAACCAGGTCCGCGTTTTTTAAGAAAGGTTCAATTTTATCTGCGCTGGTTCCCGGATTGAGAGTAATCCCGGCTTTGCAGCCCAGATCGTGGATCATACTCTGCGTTTTATCCATGTCTGGGCAGGTTTCAATATGAACTGTAATAATATCGGCTCCTGCCGAGGCGAATTTATCCAGATATCGCTCTGGTTCTTCAATCATTAAATGTACATCAAGGGGAAGATCTGTGGCTCTCTTGCAGGCGCTTAAAATGGCAGGCCCCATGGATAGATTTGGTACAAAATGTCCGTCCATGACATCGATATGGAACCAGTCTGCCCCGGCAGCTTCGGCCTGTTCCATTTGATCACGAAGCTGTGTGAAATCAGCCGAGAGGATTGAAGGTGATAGTAGATAATTCTTTTCGGACATAATTACAACCTTTAATTAGGGTTTCAAAGAAAAATCTGGTAGATCTAATTCAATTTGAAATATACCCAGAGCCAGAAGGGGATCAAACCGCCAACGGCAATCAAAGCAAGTAATCCCAGTAATATCGTCAACCATTGCCGGGAAGGATGTTTGCTCTCCAGCGATATTATAGTATCGAGTGCGGGGTCTTCAGGCTGGGGAGGGATTTCTTCAGGCGTGAAGTCCAATTCATTCGATTCTGTAAAACTGATCACGATCCGTCCCAATTGATCCGCTGTCCTGTATCGGGAGCTGGCTTCCTTGGACAAAACTTTGAGAATGATCTCTTCCAGGGCGGGGGATATCTCGGGATTAAGATCCCGGGGGGAAGGCGGTTCCACTGTTCGATGCAGGAGAGCCAATTCTTGAGGTGAAGGGTTGGTGAATGGCAGCTGCCCGGTCAATATCTCAAATAATACGACTCCCAGACTGTAAACATCTGAGGCGGGTGAAGGGGCTCTCCCCGCAGCTTGTTCAGGGGAGAAATAAGCTGGTGAACCCCAAATCGCCTGAGATCGTTCATCATGTTTGACTGAAGCCATGGCTCTCGCTATACCGAAGTCGGTTACCTTCAATCGATTATCAGGTGTGATCAACATATTGTGAGGCTTGATATCACAGTGGACCAGCCCTGCTCGATGAGCGTATCCGATACCTGCACAGGCCTGGACAAATAATTTTGATCCCAGGGGGATAGGCAGTGCGCCGGTGTTTCTTATGATCTCTTTCAGATCAGTGCCGGGGACATATTCCATGACGATAAAGAGCCGGTCCTGGTCAAAGCCGAAATCATGGACGGTAACGATATTGGGGTGGGTGAGGTTGGCTGCAGCTCGGGCTTCTTCTTTGAAGCGCTGCTGGAAAGCAGCCGATGCAGAAAAATCTTTTCTGAGAATCTTTACCGCAATAATCCGTTCGAGCATGAGGTCAGTGGCCTGGTAAACGATGGCCATGCCTCCTTCTCCAAGTTCTTTATCCAGCCTGTAGCGGTCATTTAATATCTCAGACATCTCAATATTCCTGTAGATCAATGCCGGTTTGATTGTACCATCAACTGATTGACGGTGATATCTGGATAGAGTAAACTGTGGTTGTACTGCTGGCAATAACCATGTTTTTTGGGAGATAGTATGCGTGCTCAGCTGATCTACAATCCTATGGCAGGAAAATTCCCTTCTGAACCTTTGGTTGAGCGGGCTGGGAGGCTTCTGGAAACTAATGGTTGGGACGTGGATATTGTCCAAACGAAGGGAGGTGTTCACATTACAAGATTGGCCAAGCGGGCAGCTGTAATGAGGATTGATGCAGTGTTTATTGCAGGGGGGGATGGATCCCTCCACAATGCAGCCGCAGGCCTACTGGGTAGTGATACGGCTCTTTCGGTACTGCCATCCGGCACAGCTAATGTTTGGGCGCAGGAACTTGGATTGCCTTCATTATCCTGGACGAATCTAACGGCTCTTGAAACGAGTGTTAAGAAGCTGCTGAATGGAACCATCCGAACCATGGATGTGGGAATTTGCCAGGGGACCCCATTTCTATTGTGGAGCGGTGCAGGTTTTGATGCATTTGTAGTCCATCATCTTGAACCACGCTCCAGGTGGCAAAAACAATTCCCTTCAACACAATACGCTGCTACTATGGCCAGGTTAGCCCCATCCTGGACAGGGATGGATCTAAAGATCCGTGTAGATGGGGAAAAGATCGATGGTAAATTTATAGTCGTCCTGGTTACCAATATCCATCTTTATGCGGGAGGAATAGCGAAACTATCCCCCAAGGCGAGGATTGATGATGGAAAGATCGATCTTTGGCTTTTTTCAGGAGATACCATGCAGGAGACCCTCCAGCATATTTATGATCTGGCAGCAGGCCGGCACGTTATCTCTGAAAAGACAAGTTTCTATTCATGTGAAGAGATCAGAATCAAGTCAAAAAAAGATCTGTTCTTGCAGCTGGATGGTGAGCCTATACCACCGTCAAAAAGTGTGAATATTTCGGTTAAACCGCAATCCCTCCGGGTGCTGGTGCCCAGTGAATTACCCCGGCCTCTTTTTTCAAGAGATTAAATATGAAAGATATCCTCAATCCTTGGGTAATCGCAGGTGCAGTTTTGATAGCCAGTATATTATTGGCTGTGAGTTTTCTGGCAGCAGGGAAGCTGTCACCATCCGATGAGTCCATTTACAGTGGAGAGGCAGTATTAACTGTTATCCCTGTACCAACTTATACGCCAACTCCCATACCTGCTCAACCAGAATATCCAAGTGCAACCCCAACTCTTGAAATGGCGGTTGGCATCCATGTGGAGGGATATGTGCAGATCTCGGGAACAGAAGGAGAAGGCTTGCGCTTGCGAAGAGACCCTACTCTGAACGGCGAGATCGCTCATATTGGATTGGAAGGGGAGATCTTCCTGGTGGTAGGGGGTCCTGAAGAAAGGGATGGGTATCTATGGTGGCAGCTTGAGGCTCCGCTTAACTCTACTCGCAGGGGATGGGCTGTATCCAATTATCTTGAATTCGCCCAAAGTCCTTAAATAAAAAAACAGAAGGATCTTCCCTTCTGTTCTTTTTGTAAAGGTTGGTAAACTTAATCTTTGGTGAGATGCACCAAATGGTTCCTGAGGTTATGTTTCACAGCATAGGCAGCTGCTTCAGCACGGTTGCTGACATCCAATTTCGAGAGAATGCTGCTGACATAATTCCTGACAGTGCCCTCGCCCAAATAGAGGGTTTTGGCGATCTCCCGGTTGGTTTTTCCTTCGGAAACATGGATCAGGACATGTTTTTCCTGGTCCGTCAGATCTGTAAATGCAGAAGCTTCCTCTTCCCGAGCTGCTTTGCGAACTTCTTTAAACACACGTTGCGTCACTGCTGGATCGAGCAAAGCTTCTCCGCGTCCAACTGCTTCGATGGCATCAATCAGTTCATTGCTGCCTACCTGTTTGAGAACATATCCTGATGCACCGGCCCGAATTGCAGAAAATAGCATTTCGTCCTCAGCATACGAAGTCAGCATGATCACCTTCGTATCTGGGTATTTTTCGATGATCTTTTCACAAGCTTCGATTCCAGATCCACCAGGAAGGCGGATATCCATCACAACAACGTCTGGATGGTACTGATCTGCTTTGGCAATCGCTTCATCCCCTGTAGCCGCTTCAGCAACTACCTGGAATTTTGTATGCCTGTTAAGAAGGGATTTTAAACCCAACCGCACTACTTCGTGATCGTCTACTAGTAAAATCCGTTGGAAGGACATTTCATAACTCCTGTGTTTGGCTTGAGAGAGTATATACTAGAGTTTCCTTGCTGGCAAGGATTCCCGTTACTCTGCCTATTGAGGATATGGTAGTATTCCTTTCTTAGACCACAAGACGAAACCGTATATCAATAAGGCCATATTCTGGTTGTGTCTGATGATTTTGTGAGGGTGATGAGATTTGTCAGGAACTGTTAATCTACTTTCTCCTGATCCCTCCGGTAATCAACAAATCGGTAACCCACACCTCGTTCTGTCAGAATATATTTTGGCTTGGAAGGATCTTCTTCCAGTTTTTTCCTGAGATAGTTTACATACAGACGAACATAATGTGGCTCGTCCTGATACTCAAAACCCCAGACCTTGGAAAGAAGTTGTTCATGCGTATTCACCCAGCCAGCATTTTGGACCAGGTGATACAGGAGGCGGTATTCCGTCGGGCGAAGATCGACTTTCTTGCCTTCTACCCAGACTTCGCGTCTGGAAAAATCGATCGTTAATCGGTCATCAACTTTAATCTGATCCACCTGGTCTTCTTTGAAGGCTTTTGTGCGTCTGAGTACTGCCCGGATACGACTGACCAGCTCACGGGGGCTGAATGGTTTGGTTATGTAATCGTCCGCACCCAGTTCCAGGCCCTGGATCCGGTCATCCTCCTCACCTTTGGCAGTTAACATGATCACTGGTACATTATTAACTTCGCGGATCTTTTTTAAGACATCAAACCCGTTGATATCGGGCATCATGATATCCAGCAATATCAGGTCGGGCAGTTGGGTCCGAACTTGTTCCAAAGCTTCTTTTCCATTATAGGCTGTCACGACCTCAAATCCATCCTGTTCCAAATTCAACTGGATGAAGCGGACCATACGTTGTTCATCGTCTACTGCCAATATCTTATATCTTGTTTTTTCGCTGCTCATAGTTGTTATTCCCTGATGAAGCTGACCACCTCTTCTGCAGAATCTCCAGGCAGGATCTCGATAAAGCTGATCTCAGACCACGGCCAATATACTGTCACTACGTTGCGTTCCAGAAAGATCAGGTCTTTGCCATCTTTCTGCCTGGGATTATTGAGTTTGATCAACACATCTGATAACTGAGGCATCTCATCAATCTCTGCAAGCATAGGTTCCGCATTCCTGATGTGGACTATGACTGTGTTTGACATAACTAACCATCCTTATTTCATGTCCTGCGGTAAGATCACTTTCATATTGAACTTTCCCAGGGATAACACATCGCCATGGTTCAATGGCACTTCTGAATTAGCCGGGATTTCGTATCCATTCACACTAGACCCATTGGCAGATCCCAGGTCGACCACGAAGATCTTTCCTTTTTCTGGACTGATCCGTATCGTCGCGTGCAATCGTGAAATCCCCATGTCATAGGCTTCATACTCATTCAGATCAACATCTGGTGTGATTACCTGTCCTTCGACAAAACGGCCTATGGTGAACTCATTTTGGTCCGGGATATCAATCACTTCTTCTCGCTCATTACTGTATAAGATAAAAGTGCTATCTTCCAGAAGTTTCTTTGGAATTGTTTGAGTAAAGTCGACCTCCAGCGCCCGGTTTTGGTTGGGATATACGAGGGTATTCACCATTTCAGTAGAGGCAAAGGCCAATTGTGAGCCGCACTCACCGCAAAAAAAGACTCCGTGGTACTCCTGGTTGTTGCAAACTTTACAGGTAATCATGTTTTGTCTGGCAGGAGCAGCCTGATCGTTCCGTATTTTAGGTGCTTCTTACCTGTGGGGCTGAAATTATTATGTGATTTTATATAATCTGCTTCATTCATGGCCACTTTGGCCAGGGCGTCTTCTCCTTTTGCCATCAAATGGGAAGATAGGTTCAGCAATCTTTGATATGCTGAGCCCGGGTTGCCGCTAGCGATATCTTGCTGTGCTTTTTCCTGCAGCCGGTAGAAGGTCAGGTGAGAGATAGCTTTGAAGATCTCCGGGGCAGGGGCTTCCAGGTTGTCAGGGTCTGTTTCCAGCTTCCTCTCGAGTATGAATGGTATAACCTGATCCCGGATCTTCTTTTTTATGACATATTCTCCTGATGCGATAACCGCTTGATCGATCTTGTCGGGTATGGGATTGACCAGGAATTCGAATAGGACCCGATGTGGTTGATGTTTTTTCAATATTCCCAGAGAAAAGAGCTGCTGGTTTGGTAAAGGAATTGCCTCAGGAAGGATTCTGAAGGATGAGAGTATAGTTACACCAGGTGCAGGAGTAATTTCCAATGTCAACCGCCTTGAAAAAGCCTCTTTTAGGGAAGCGATACTGTGTACCAGGAATTCCTTGACCTGCTTAATATCGTGAATGAATAGGGATTGCCCACCTGTCAGGGCACAGAGTTGGTCGATGAACTCATCATTCCACTCGATCCCAATTCCCAAACCGCTGATTCCGATGTCCTGATCAGCGGCACTCTTCGCGAGAGCAATGCAATTATCCTCATCACCATATGTATGCCCATCGGTGATCAGGATAATGTGATTAACGTAATTTAAAGTAGGATGTTTCCTGATCTCTTCATAACCAGCTTCTATGCCTTGGAAAATCTCGGTTCCCCCCTCTGCATAAAGTTCATTCAGAGCGGCTTCGACCTGGATATCGCTTGGTTTTGATTGGCTGTCGAGCAATACCTTGGCCCGATCGTTAAAACTGATAACAGAAACCAGGTCCTCTTCTCCAAGGTCATTGATTATCTCTTTTGTGGCCGCCCTCAGAATATCCAGGCGGGCTCCTTTCATTGAAGTCGAGTTGTCCAGAACGAGAGCGATATTCAATGGAAGGTCATCGCTTATCTGGATCTCATCCTGGGTGGATAAGATATCCACCAGGGCGTATATGACTTGAGGTTCTTCTAAGCGCAACAGCGCTTGTTGGCTGTATTCAAATGCAGTTAGGATCCCCGATGGTGAATCATGGGGATCACGGCCTTGATCGTAATTTTCTTTTCTGGTTGGATCAGATAGGACTTTGTAGGCTTCCTGGATATCCAGGAAGAGCTGAGTTGCCCCATCATTCTTATTTACATCTGGATGAGCTTTTCTTGCAGCAAGCCGAAAAGCTTTTTTAATAGCGTCTTCTGAAGCCCCTGTTCCGATGTTCAACCTGCGGTAAAAATCAGTCTTATCTTGCATGGTTTCAGAGAAAGCTTAGGAAAACTCTACTAAGATAGCAGAAATATTGTCAGGACCGCCCGAGTCATTTGCTGCGTCTATCATTCGGTCGCAAATATCCTGGGGGTTGATGCCTGATTTGATTATCGTTTGCAGGCCTTCTTGCCCTACGATGGACCACAATCCATCAGAGCAAACCAGTAATGATCCGGATTCAGGCCTGGTTGTGGAGATGATTTCGGGTTCGAAAGGTTCTCCCTGTCCCAAAGCCCGGTAGAGCACATTGCGTTGAGGGTGCACCGCTGCTTCCTCGGGAGTGATCTGCCCCAATTCCTGCAGGCGTTTAACCAGAGAATGATCCCGGGTAAGGGCTTCCATAGTGCTGTCTTTGGCAATTGAATAAACGCGGCTGTCACCGACATGAGCAATGGTCATCTGCTCACCAACGATCAATATGGCCGTAATTGTTGTTCCACCGCCATAGGAATGCCTGATTATCTCAGCATTGGCTTGTTCAATGCTGTTATAGAATACTTCCCTGAATGATAATTCCCCTGGTTCGGGATTCAGGCTCATCATTGGTGTGTATATTTCAGTTAATATATTCCCAACAACAGTTCTGATCGCCAATTCACTGGCAATTTCGCCGTTCTTATGACCACCCATTCCATCTGCAACAACATATAATCCGAAGGGAATCTGACTCTCGTTGAACGAGAAGAATGTTGTAAGTGTGAAAAAGGCGTCTTCATTATGCGATCTTTGTTTCCCGGGGGAGAGGCCATAGCCGACATTAATGTGGGGAGAGCTGTAGCCGACAGTTTTTGTGTCGATCGGAGTTGTAATCTTATCCAACTCTTTGGTCACAACAGTAGAATCCGTTTCTGAAAATTCACTTTCAGGTTCAACAGATTTTGACTGGAAGAGCTTTTTGAGGGTATTGAGAAATTTGTTGGTCATTTTATCTCGATTGCTAGGCTGGTAAAGCGTAAAACCTATTATCAGCTGCACCAATATAGATTATGTCATCAACGATGATAGGAGATCCTGTGATCTGGCCCTCGGTTTGATATTTCCACCGTAGTCGCCCGCTTGCGGAATGCAGACTGTACACCATACCGTCCACATTGCAGAAATAAACTGCTCCTTTATAAAAGACTGGGGAGCTGTTGATCTGATTATCTGTATCAAAACTCCACACTTTCTTTGTGGATTTCGAATTGATACAGTAGAACGAATTATCTGTTGAACCGACATAGACATGGTTCTCGTGGGTTGTTGGTGTGCAGATCGATCCATTATCCATTCGGTAACGCCAGATCACCCATCCCGATTTGGCGTCAATGGCATACAGCAACCCATCTAGAGATGTGATATAGATGATATTGTCATTGTAATGTGGAGATGCTGTAACTGATCGTTTTGCTGCAGTTCTCCACTGAATATTTCCACTGAAATCATAACATTGGATTTCCCCGTTATCACATCCAACGAATACACGCTCATTCACGACGAGTGGGCTGGATCTGACAGATGAGCCTAGATTCACGCTCCAGGCTTCTCGGCCTGCCATCAGGTTCAAGACATGAAGATGCTCGTCATCGGAACCGATGAAAAGATGGCCTTCCGCAATCGCGGGTGAAGAATATATGGCTCCTTCTGTAGACTGGACCCAAACTTTCTTCCCACCACGGCAGCTCACGGCATGGACATATTGATCTGTAGAGCCAAAATACACCTTATTGTCATTTATGGCTGGTTTGCTGACAATGCCACCATCAGCAGCGTATTTCCAGATGAACTTTCCGTTATCCGCAGCCAACGCATACATATTGTGGTCGTAGGAACCGATATAGACTACGCCTTCATGATAGGTAGCTGTGCCACGAATCTCATCTTCGGTGGTGAAACTCCAGATGGGGGAATGGCTCTGGTCCTGGAAGAATTGTGTGGCCTGGGCTACTGAAATCTCTTCCTCTAACATGCCTGTCTGCTGAGCAAGGGATATCAGAGCTTTGCGCATGATGGCAGCAGATTCAAATCGGTCTGGGGGATTGTACATCAATGCCGTGTTTACAATGGTTTCCAGGGCAACGGTTACATTAGGATTCGCTTGCCGGATAGGGCGCTCATCAAACGTGAAAGGGGGTTCGGTTCGAGGATCCTGATTGGTTAATAAATGGTGAAGGGTTGCTCCGAGGGCATAGATATCCACTGCTGGAGATGCCTCACCGCGATATTGTTCGGGAGGGGAGTATCCCTCGGTTCCGATCATTGTACCTTTGGATCCAGTCTGGAAGGTTTTTGCAATACCAAAATCGACCAGGCGGATCTGGTTCCTGCGTGTGATCATTACGTTGGCGGGTTTGATGTCCCTGAAGATAATCGGTTCGGGTTCGTGTGTATGCAAGTAATCCAACACATCACAAAGGGCGATGCCCCAGGAGATCACTTCTTCGTCTCCGAAGGGAGCCCGGCGCTGTTGGAGTTTTATTTCGAGATTATCACCCTCAATGAATTCCATCACCAGGTATGACCTGGCGCCGAGAGTGAAATAGTCGTAAATTGTGGGAATTGCAGGATGACTGATCGTGGCCAGGATGTTAGCTTCCCGTTCAAATCCCTCTACGATGGTCGCTTGAATATCAGGATCTGTAGCCTGGTTGATCATTTCTTTGACAGCAACGACTTTTTCAACCTTAAATCTGAGGTCCTGGGCTCGGTATACTGCGCCCATTCCACCACGCCCTACGGTTGACAGGATCTTATACCTGCCTTCCAGTTTAGTGCCTGGCTGCAGGTATTCTAGGGCTTTTGATCTCTTGTCCAGATTTTGAGTAATCTTCCTAGTTTCCAGACCAATCCTCCAGGTGAACTTTCAGTCCACTTTATTATATCCTCTTTCAACTTTCGGCACTTTCCTTAATGAGAGGATTTTATCATAAACACCTTCTTCTTCGCCAATCTGTAGGGGGCTAGCGGGCATGGCAGAGCCTTTCTGGGGGCTTCATAACGGAATTGCAAGGCAGGGTTTATAATGTAGCTGTGTGTATTATTGAAAAATGAGGGAATTCAATCCCCGGGATGAGTGTATATGGATAATTCAACTTATCAGTCCCCTTTCTCATGGCGATATGGTTCTGATGAAATGAGGAAGATCTGGAGTGTATACAAATCCAGATCACTCTGGCGCAGGATCTGGGTTGCCCTGGCAGAAGTCCAGGTTGATTATGGCCTGGTCACCAGCGAACAGGCTGCGGCTTTGAAGAAAAAAGCTGATCAGGTCGATCTGTCCCGATCCCGGGAAATGGAATCCCAGCTGCAGCATGACTTGATGGCAGAATTGAAGGTTTTCGCTGACCAATGCCCTGGTGCAGGAGGTGTTCTTCATCTGGGCGCGACATCGATGGATATCAAGGATAATGCCAGCATAATGCAGCAAAAGAGCGCATTGAAATTGATCCTGCTGAGATCCAAGGACCTTTTGGGCGTGCTGTCCAGGTTAATACAGGAATGGGCGGATACTCCGCTGATTGGTTTTACTCATTTGCAGCCGGCAGAACCGTCAACAGTGGGATATCGTCTTGCACAACCAGCCCAAGATCTGCTGGAATATCACCTGGAATTGATCCGGTTTGTAGATGGGATCAAAGCTAAAGGGTTTACTGGTGCGGTAGGGACCAGCGCGTCTTTTGCAGTTTTACTGGGAGAGGATAATCTGGCGAAATTCCAGAAAAAGATCTCTCGGAAAATTGGATTGGATTTTTACTCTGTTGTCAATCAGACCTATCCCCGTGTACAGGATTACAAGCTGCTTTCCTTGCTGGCAGGACAGGGTGCGGTGTTGAATAAACTGGCATTCGATCTGCGGCTGCTGCAATCCCCTCTGATAGGAGAGCTGGCTGAACCTTTTGGGAAGGATCAAGTTGGATCCTCAGCAATGCCATTTAAGCAGAACCCGATCAAATCTGAGAAATTGAACTCCTTGGGCAGGATTCTGGCACAGCTTCCGAGGACCGCCTGGGATAATGCTGCCCATTCCCTTCTTGAACGAACATTGGATGACAGTGCCAATCGCAGAGTCATACTTCCCGAGGCGTTTTTATGTGCTGATGAGATGCTGACAGTGATGACTGAGATATTGGCTGGACTCCAGGTAAATGAGGATGCCATCCGGAATAATTTCGCTGAGTATGGTCCATTTGCCGCTACAGAAAAGGTATTGATGCTGCTGGGTAAAAAAGGGGCAGATCGTCAGGAAATGCATCACAAGTTACGGGAATATTCCCTTCAGGCCTGGAATGCGGTCAGGAGAGGAGAGCCCAACCCGCTGGCAGATCTAATTGTAAAAGCTCCGGATTTCCTGGGATATTTGAGTGCTGATGAATTGCGCCAGGCGATGAAAGGTACTGGTTATCTGGGGGATGCTGCCAAACGCGCAAAGATATTGGCTGAGCAAATCGAAAACGAACTCGCGATTTGAGATCGTTGCCGAAAATAAAATTCCAGGTTTCAGATGTGAATAAGTCCTCTCCTCAAAACAAGTATAAAAGATTGTAAATAATAAAAACAATTAAATAAACTTGTGGAAACAGAAAACAAGTGGTATAACTTGTGTAGCTGTGTGAATCAGGAGGTTTTTAATATGAATGGAAGGATCTATGCTGTCCTGACCGGAGATATCGTCGGTTCAATGGAATTGAACGGCGGCCGGGGTTATCCGATCTCGGATATTATCACCACGGTTGATAAATGGATCTACGATAATTACAGTACATCCATCTGGGCGAAAATTGATGTCTTCAGGGGTGATAGCTGGCAGATGGTTGTCAAAGATCCAGTCCAATCACTGAGAATTGCATTATTTATCCGATCACTTCTGATGTCAGAAAAAAGTATTGAGCCTACTGATACCAGGATCTCGATCGGATTTGGCAGTATCGAATATCTCCCAGAGGATGATATCGCCTCCGGAATTGGTGATGCATTCAGATTGTCTGGATACGGTCTGGACCAGTGTAAAAATGATCTGCGTATGAAGTTGAGCTTCCCCGAAGAAAATCGTTCTTCTCTGTCAGAAGGTTTGGGTACGATAACTCGATTAATCGATTTTCAGATCCAGCGCTGGACCTCCCGCCAGGCAGATGCAGTTGCTGGTGCTCTGATAGGTTTTACTCAAAAGGAAATTGCCACGAGATGGGTCAGAGAGTCTGTTTCACAGCAAGCTATCTCGCAGCATCTTGATGCTGCTGGCTGGAATCCAGTCAGTCAATCCATTCATTACATTGAGGGTACCTTACCAGAGATTCTTTATTTATAATGAATTGAACAACCCATCTTGTCCAATGATGATTATCTTGATCAGTTATTAGGAGAGTTTATGAATTTAGATAAACTGCTTCCAATTTTCATCCCCTTACTGGCAGCCCATTTTGTGGCTGATTTTCTGATCCAATCGGATGAGAGTGTCCAGAAAAAGAACAAGATCTGGAACTTGATCAAACATGGATTGATTGTTGGTTTGGTCAGCTATATTTTTTTAGGCATTCTCACCGCCTGGGAAATAATCCTGGGAATTGTCATAAGCCATGTCTTGCTTGATGCCTGGAAGATCAAAGCAACCAAAGGCACCCATCTATCCCGGTTTGCAGGTGATCAGCTGGGCCATCTACTGATCATATTCCTTATCTCAGCCGCAGCTGGAGGGTATAAATACCTGGAATATTCAGGTATCTGGACAAATAAATTTGGGCCAATTTATCTGATTTTGCTTACTTTGATTGCTGGCGGAATTTTCAGTATTTATGCAGTGAGCTTCCTGGTGGAATTGGTTCTTGAGTCACTTGGGTTGAAAAAGGAGGAAGAGCAAGGTGGGGGTATTAAAGAAGGGGGGAGGATCATTGGGATTCTCGAGCGCAGTTTGATCTTCCTGTTCATACTGGTGGATTATCCGGCCGGAATTGGTTTTTTGATCGCGGCCAAGTCAGTATTTCGATTTGGAGAATTAACCTCTCCAGACCGCCGTATACAGGCTGAATACATTATCATTGGGACTTTGCTCAGTGTCCTATTTGGTGCGATAGCTGCCTATCTTACAGCACAGATCTTACTTTTGTTAAATCTATGATTATCAAAGCCGGAGGTTTGGACGTTAGCTATCCATACTCCGGCTTTATCCATTCATTATAGTAGACCTACCCTACCGAAAATCAGGTGCAAGCTCTGGTTTATTATCCAGAATCACCTCAATGGTTTCGAGCACATCCGGTGTGAGTTGATCTACGATATCCAGCGCCTTCATATTTTCCTCAACCTGGGATTCTTTTGAAGCGCCGGTGATCACCGTACTCACGTTGGGGTTTACAAGGCACCAGGCCAAAGCGAGTTGAGCGATTGAACAGCCCATTTCTTGAGCAACTTTGGATAGTTGGATCACTTTCTGGATATCTTCCTGTGCTTTTTGATCAGTAAATCGCTTCCGGAGCCATTCATATCCTTTTAGATTCGCCCGGGAATCATCAGGGATGCCCTCATTATATTTCCCTGTTAAGAGGCCGCTCGCCAATGGGCTCCAGATCGTGGTTCCCATTCCGATATTGTCATATAAATGCTGGTATTCGGCTTCTACTCGCTCCCTGTGGAACATGTTGTACTGCGGCTGTTCCATGAGGGGAGGGATGAGATGTTCTCGCCGAGCTATTCCGTAGGCTTCCATGATCTGCTGAGCGGACCATTCGCTGGTCCCCCAATAGAAAGCCTTTCCCTGATCGATCAAGTGGTTAAAAGCCCGAACAGTCTCTTCGATCGGTGTATGAATATCGGGCCTGTGGGCGAACACGAGGTCAACATATTCCAACCCCATCCTCTTAAGAGAACCATCCATGCCTTCGATGATATGTTTTCTGGATAACCCGCTATCATTTGGCCCATCACCGCCCCAGAATATCTTGGTGGACAGCACCAGGTCTTTTTGATTCCAGCCGATTTTCCTGATCGCTTCTCCCATGATCTCTTCTGATTGTCCGCTGCTGTAGACCTCCGCGTTATCAAAAAAATTCACACCAGCTTCGTAGGCAATTTTCATCAAAGAAATGGCTTTATCCACATCTACCTGGCTTCCAAAAGTAACCCAGGATCCAAAGGACAATTCGGATACTTTCAATCCGGATTTTCCTAAATATCTATATTTCATTTTTTTTCCTCCATATTCGATTTTCGGATGATATTATTCCGGGCTTCAGTCAATACATCCTCTGAGGCTGCGGCTATTGTTGCAAAGGGTATTTTTTTGTAATCGGTTTCGGGCTCTGCCGGAAAGGGTTGTGTGTCACCATACGGTGCGATCACACCTCCTGCTTCTGTTACCACCAACCAGCTTGCAGCAATATCCCAGATGCGAACTGTGCTCTCAAAAGCCAGGGCTGCTTTATTCTTGGCAACCATACATAGGTGGTATGCGGCAGCTCCCAGGGAGCGGGTTTTATAAGGTAGGTCAACCGTGTATCGTTTATGCATCCGTGAGCAATGGACAAAGATGGGAAATAGGATCTCCTCAAAATCAGCCGATACTTTGAGGGGTTTATCGTTCAGGTAGGCACCTTTTCCCTTTACTGCACTATAGAATTCATCTGTAACCGGAAAATAAAGAGCTGCGGATTGGGGAAGACCGTTTTCGAGATGAGCAATAGATACTCCCCAGAAGCCCAGACCCTGACTGAAATTAACTGTGCCGTCCAACGGGTCAATGATCCAAACGTGCTCGCTGTTGGGGTAAATAGTTGATCCTTCCTCACTGAGGACTTTATCACCCGGGAAATCATCCAGGATCATCTTCTGGATCATTTTATCAGCAGCTTTATCTGCTTCAGTCACCAGTGTGTGATCCTCTTTCAAGAATCCGGTTTGTCCACCTTTCTGGTACAGGCCGAAAAGGGTTTTGCCGGTTTGAAGGGCAGCTTTTCTGGCCAGGTCAGCTCGTGAGTTCATATGACTCCCTACAATTCAGGATAGATCAGGGTTTTTATATTCTATATTTGGGTTGAGGAGAAACTCTTCCACTGCTTTTTCCGGGGTGATCTCTCCAGCCAGTACATGTTGTTCATAACGCATGAACCACTTCCCCAATTGAGGCCAACCCAGCTTCAATTCTGCCAGGATCAGATCAGTGAGAGCTCCACCTTCAGGGATGAAACCGCTCGAATAGAAATCATCTTCTGCTGCCTTGCGATCATAATCAACCCTCACAATTTCACCCTTCCATGTTTGAGCCCGGTAAGTGAGCTTAGCAAATGTTGCCCTGGTATCACCATCAAATGGCAAACCAACAGATCCTGTATTGATAATTGTTGTGTCTTTCCAATTCCGAATAAATGGCTGGTGTGTATGCCCAACCAGGTACAGGCTGGCATCCACATCTATCAAATCAGGAAGCTTATTTTCAGGAGTGCGAGGATAGATACCGATCCTGTCACCTGCGGTTGAGGCATGATTTGCCCGGAGAAACTGGTTTGCTTCAATATCTAGGGAAATCTGATCGGGAAGACTCCTAACTGCCTGGAGATCCTCATCGGAGAGAGACAGATAAGTAAAATCAATCACTTGCCGGAGCTTATATTCCACACCCGATCGGATCAGGGCAGGATCATCCATCTTGAGGACATAACCCTCGTGGTTGCCTTTGATGATATGCCAATCAGAGGATTTTCCCCTTTCCTGGATCAGATGCAGGCATTCTTGAGAGCGAGGTCCGCGGTTTATGATATCTCCCAGGACGAGGACCAGGTCAGGCTGCCAGCGATCAACGTGGTCAAGTACAGAAATCAGGGCCTGATAATTTCCGTGAATATCTCCCAGAGCAGCTATCTTCATAACTCAGGGTTGTGTTTCTATGATCTGGACGTAATCCAGCGTTTCGCTCTCTGGGGATTTTACGCCCAGGAGTTTGAGTAGATTTTCGGCAACCTGGGCCTTTTTCTCCGCGTCATCCAGGCTCCAGGTGCGGCTTTTGACTTCAAGGAATGTTCCCAGATCAGGATCGTCCAGCCGGTCGACATTGATGAAGAACTCAATATCATGGTAGGACACTTTCCATCGTCGACGATCTTTTTCAATAAATGTCTCATCCGTGGGTTTGAAATACTCTCTGTAGAATCGCAAACTGTGTGGGGCGGGGGCAATGAATCTACTGCGTGATAAAAGGACATCCTGGGGGAAATGTTTTTCCCTTTGGGGCCCGATCAATGTCAGCCGATAACGGACATTTTCGACTTCCCCTTTGTCATCGATGAATTCATCTTCCCGATAGCGGAGCCAACCTTCTTCCGTATCCTCAAATTTGAAGTAAGTATCAAATTCATGGTAGTGACGATAATATATGATCTCAAGTTCGCTTTCTTCTAATTTATTGATTACGGCCTGGGGATCTTCCACTTTCACTTTGATCTGGACCTCATAACTTTCCTGTTCTTCAGCACCGCCGATCGCGATCAGTTTGGAATACACAGACTGGAATCTTTCAATCAAGAAATGGTCAATATCTAATGCCAGAGACTGTGCTTGAGGAAGCAATTGGTCAACATCAATAGTTATTAATTCTCTGGCGCGCATAAGCCATTTCCCATCGACCATGACATCGGTTACATCAGTGGATTTTGCGGCATATACAAATTGGGCATAGACGCTGTTTGGATCGTTCCGGAAATGAGGAGAGTTATGCAGGGTGTTAATATCAACCAGGATCAAGTCTGCTTTTTTACCTGCTTCCAAAGATCCTGTTTGGTCACCCAGGTGAATGGCTTTGGCTCCCATGCTGGTTGCCATTTCTACTGCTGTCCTTGCGGGAACCACAGTAGGGTCTCCGCTGCTGCCTTTGGCTAGCAGTGCTGCCAGGCGGATCTCTTCGAACATATCAAGGTCATTATTTGAAGAAACGCCATCTGTGCCGATGCCGACGTTCAGTCCCAGCTCCAACATCCTAGAGATATTAGCGATACCAGACGACAACTTCAAGTTTGAGGTTGGATTGTGGGCTATGCCAACCCCATAGTGTTTTAGTTTGTGCATTTCCCTTTCATCGATGTGCACACAGTGAGCTGCGATTACCTTGGCGTCGAAAACACCAAACTGTTCCACATGAGGGACAACGGGCATGTCATACTCATCCAGGCAGTTTTCTACTTCCTGGGCAGTTTCTGCAATATGAATGTGAAGGGGGATATCGTATTTTTGGGCCATGGCTGTAGCTGATCCCAGGATATCCACTGTAGTTGTATAAGGGGCATGGGGGGCTATAACCGGAGTGATTAAAGGATGGTCCTTCCATTTAATGATCATCTCTTCTGTAGAAGCCAGTGCTTCTTCATAAGAATCGGAATCAGGGGTTGGGAATTTGAGGATTGATTCACCGCAAAGTGCCCGTAAGCCAGCTTCTGCGGCTGCTTCAGCTACCTGATCTTCAAAATAATACATATCAGCAAATGAAGTCACACCTGATCGGATCAGTTCCGCGCAGGCCAGGGATGTCCCAAGTCGGACAAATTCTGGGCTGACAAATTCTCTCTCGACAGGCATGATATAACCCAAGAGCCAGACATCCAGGCGGAGGTCATCGCCCAATCCCCGCAGTAAGTTCATCGGAACGTGGGTATGCACATTGACTAATCCTGGCATGAGGATCTTTTCCCCGCAATCTATCACTTCCTGGGCTTGATATTCAATCTCTAATTCAGCCATATCTCCTACGGCCTGGATCTGATTGCCAACAACCGCAACGGCACCTTTTTCATAGCGGTTGAAATCATCGTCCATGCAGAGGACATGGGCATTGATGAATAATTTATCAACTTTTTTTACCATCATAACCTCACTAAAATTTTCCTGGACCTCAGGATTTTTCTGCCGTAAAAACACCATAACCTACGTATTGGATAATATCTTTGGATAAACCACTGGTACCATCCTGGAAGAAGGATCTGGAGTCTTTATCTGTCAGGATAAGTTTTACCATCCTCCCTATGATCTTGAGAACAAAACCGCGTCCATAACGTTCAAAGCGTCCTTTACTCTCCCGGATTGGGTCGATGGGGTAACCATTTCCCCTAACATTAGTAAATCCAGCTTCGGTGAGCAGCGCCTTCCAGCCATCTGCCTGTAGTGCGGTAGCAAAGGCGGTATTTTTGAAAAGATCTACGAAGGCTTCTTTAGGTTCTTTTAACCAGGTCATCTCGGTTATTCCTATAAAACCGCCGGGTTTGATGACCCTGCGATATTCTGTGAAGGCTGCTAATTTATTATCAAAGAAAACGTTCACCGATTCCAAGAGAACGACATCGAAGCAGTCGTCTGGGAAGGGGATAACCCTGGCATCAGCAGCCAAAAATGCTGTTTTGTCCAGGACTTGCTGCTCGGCCGCTCTTTCATTGGCTCGATAGAGCATTGATTCCACCAGATCCGCGCCGATTATCTCAAAGCCAGATTCTTTTGCTAGATAAATGGCTGTTGCACCGACGCCACAGCCAAGATCGAGGACCAATTGGCCGGGTTTGATCCGGGTCATTTCTGCCAGCTCCAATGTCGCATCAAGGCTTCCATAATGTTTGGTTAAGCCCAGTTTTGCCAGAAATTCAAAATAATCTTCAGCTCTAGTAGCGGGCATATGGATATCCATTTCTATTGATCTATGGACCCAGACCACAAAATGATTAGAAAAGATTGTATCACTTGAATTCACTTTTTATGTGAGGTTCTCATCTATCATTGTGTCATTTTGGGACGATTTTTCAGGGGATTTTTCGTGTTTTCTGGAGGTTTTTGCGAGCTTTCTGAAGAGAGCTTCGGAGGGGGTTGTATGGTAAAATAGAGCATTGATGAACATCAATAAAATTACTCTTCCAGAGCCACCAAATGTTCTAAAATCCATCAAAAATGGGTTTGATGCCATCACAAAGCATTTGATATTATTGCTCTTCCCAATCGGGCTGGATCTCGTTCTGTGGTTTGGTCCACATCTCCAAATTAAATCCTTGATAGAAGGATTAATTGTGGATATGGGTGAAATGTCTGAGCTCATGCCAGCTGATTTTGGAAAAGTGATGGAGGCCGGACAAGATATCTGGATAGTAGCCGCAGAGCGCTTCAATCTGCTGATTGGGCTTCGATCCCTTCCTGTTGGGGTCTTCAGTTTATTTACTGGCATACTGCCTGTAGAAAATCCAATAGGCTCACCAATCTTTTGGGATGTTCGCAGCTTGGGTTATGCTGTACTGATCATTTTTGGCATGTTCCTGGCCGGCTTGATCTTGGGTGGATTATATTTCTCGGCTGTTCGCCAGGCTGCTTTATTTGATGAATTGAAATGGCGCGCCCTTATGCAAGACTGGCCCAGGGTCAGCCTGCAATCCGGGATATTAAGCCTGATCTGGATAGTGTTCTTCCTGGCGATTCTGGTCTTGGGCAGCTGTGCTGCAACCGGGATTACCTTGTTCAGCGTTTCGCTGGGACAAATGGTAATTATTCTGTTTGGTGTGGTTTCATTCTGGTTGATCTTTCCGCTTATTTTCTCTCCTCACGGGATTTATTCCAAAGGGCAGAAAGCCTGGAAATCATTAATTTCAAGCATCCGGTTGACGAATTTGACCTTTTTGAAAACCAGTCTATTTATCCTCTCAGCGCTGCTTCTCAACCAGGGATTGAATATGCTTTGGCAGGTTCCTCCGGAAAACTCCTGGTTGATGTTGATCAGTATAATTGGCCATGCCTTCGTGACGACTGGAATGCTCTCCGCCAGTTTTGTGTATTACCAGGATATGAACCGCTGGATGGAGGAGATTAAGGATCTCGGACTTACTCAAAAAATAGTTGAAGAACGGTCAACAATAGAGAAAAAAGAATAATCATGGTATGATGCGGGTTTGCGTGAATCTTATTGGAGGTTTTTGTGGCAAATAAGAAACAAAAAATGTCCTATGATGCAAAAGATATTCAGGTGCTGGAGGGCCTTGAAGCGGTCCGACTCCGGCCTGGTATGTATGTAGGAGGAACTGATATCAAAGCACTTCACCACCTTGTATACGAGGTGGTTGATAACTCGATTGATGAGGCTCTGGCGGAGTATTGTGATGAGATAGAGATCATCATCCATAAGGATGACAGTGTTACTGTCACTGATAATGGGCGCGGCATACCGGTGGATATACACCCGGAATTAAAGGTACCAGCCCTGGAATTGGTGATGACCAAGCTCCACGCTGGCGGGAAGTTTGGCGGCGGAGGTTATAAGGTCTCAGGTGGTTTGCACGGTGTAGGCCTTTCTGCTGTGAATGCCTTGTCTGAATGGTTTGAGGTTCGTGTCTGGCGTGATAAGAAAGAGTATTTTCAGCGATATGAAAAAGGTGTGCCGGTTACCAAGATGGAAGTTGTGGGAGATGCCCCCAGGGGAAAAACGGGTACAACTCAAACCTTTTTATATGATAAGACCATTTTCGATCAGGAAATGTCATACTCGTTTGAAACTCTGGTGCAAAGATTCCGGGAAATGGCCTTTGTCACTCGCGGTGTAACCATTAAATTTGCAGACGAAAGAAATGATCGCGAGATGAGTTTCTATTTTGACGGAGGTATTACATCCTTTGTGCGCTACTTGAATCGCAACCGAGAAAAATTACATCCGGTCATTCATGTTGAAAAGGAAGTTGAAAATATTGTCATCGATGCAGCCTTCCAGTATACGGATGCTTTTGCAGAGTCCATTTATGCTTTTGCGAACACCATCAACACGCATGATGGCGGAACGCATCTGACTGGTTTAAGATCTGCGATCACCAGGACTATAAATAACTATGCTCGCGCAAAGAAAATCTTCAAGGATTCTGATCCCAATCTTTCCGGTGATGATACCCGGGAAGGCCTGACCGCGATCATCAGCGTAAAACATCCATCACCCCAATTTGAAAGCCAGACCAAGGTGAAGCTGATGAATGCCGAGGTTAAGACCCATACTCAGCAGGTTGTCGCTGAAGGTGTTGAGGCTTTTCTTGAGGAGAATCCTGCAGCAGCGAAAGCAATCATCAACAAATGCCTGACATCTGCCAGGGCAAGACAAGCAGCCAGCAAAGCCAGGGACCTGGTTATCAGGAAATCAGCTCTCGAGAGTATGACTCTGCCGGGGAAATTGGCCGATTGCTCCTCTCGCAACCCAGAAGAATCCGAAATCTATATCGTCGAGGGTGATTCGGCAGGAGGTTCTGCTAAACAAGGTAGAGATCGCCATTTCCAGGCAATTCTACCGCTGAGGGGTAAGATCCTGAACACAGAACGGGCCAGGCTAAACCAGATCTTGGCAAATAATGAGGTGAAATCCCTTATATCGGCTCTTGGTGTAGGGATTGGAGAAGGATTTGACATTGAAGGCTTGCGTTATTGGCGAGTGATCATTATGACGGACGCTGATGTGGATGGCGCTCATATTCGCACTCTGTTGCTGACTTTCTTCTTCCGTTATATGCAGCCGCTGATCGAAACTGGCCATCTTTATATTGCCCAACCGCCGCTTTACAGGTTGACCCATAAGAATAAAAAGATCTATGTGTATACTGAGAAGGAAAAAATAGAGCTGTTCAAAGAACTGGGCCTCACACCAGAGAAAGCCCAGCTGCAGCGATACAAGGGTTTGGGAGAAATGAACCCGGTACAGCTCTGGGATACGACCATGGATCCAGAAACGCGTACTCTTCTTCAGGTCACCATAGAAGATGCTGCCGCGGCAGATAGAACTTTTGATATGCTGATGGGATCATCCGTTCCACCCAGGAAGCGATTTATTATCACGCACGCCAATGAAGTAAGGAATTTGGATATCTAGAAAGATAAACAGATGACGCTTAATCAAGGTCAGCTCCTTCGCGAACGTTACAGGATCATCGAAGTCCTCGGACACGGTGGGATGGGTTCAATATTCCGGGCCGTTGATGAGAACCTTGGCCTTGAGGTTGCGGTTAAGGAGAACCTGTTTACCATTGACGATTATGCCCGCCAATTCAGGCGGGAAGCGACTATCCTTGCCAATTTGCGGCATCCCAATCTCCCTCGTGTTTCTGACCACTTCACTATCGATGATCAGGGCCAGTACTTGATCATGGATTATATTGAAGGGGAGGATCTTCAGGAGCGATTGGAAAGAATTGGCCCCTTCGAAGAGGAAGAAGTTGTTTTCATTGGGGCAGCTCTCTGCGATGCTTTATCGTACATGCATTCTCAGGACCCTGTGGTCCTTCACCGAGATATTAAACCCGCCAATGTTCGAATCACACCCACTGGGGGAGTCTTCCTGGTTGACTTTGGCTTGGCGAAAGTGATGCAGGGGGATCAAACGACCACAACTGGTGCTCGGGCTATGACAATGGGTTTCTCCCCACCAGAACAATATGGGGCTGCCAGAACAGATGCCAGGACGGATATTTACTCATTAGGCGCAACTCTGTATACTGCGTTGACCGGATTAACACCTGAAGATAGCCTGGCTCAAACAATGGATCAGGAAGAGCTCACTCCTGTTCGGGAAAGAAATCCAAAGATCTCCAAGCGCGTTGCAGAAGCAGTTGAAAAAGCTCTCCAGGTTCACCCCAATAACCGCTGGCAAATGGCCGCGGAATTCAAGAATGAGCTCCTGAAAGCCCAGAGCGGCAGGTTCAATATCAATTTTGGTTTTGATCCCCTGGCTTCAACAACGGCCAAAAAACCGGATCCGCAGAATCCTCCCGGAGTGATTGTGCGAGGAATTGAGACCAAGGAGATCACGAAAAAGCGCAAACCCAGGGATGTGGGCGATTCCTCAGACAAGAAAAGAGCACCCAGGCAGAAGGTAAAGATCGATCGAGGCGGGTGTTTGGCTTTTATCGCGCTTTTAACTTTTATTCTGGTCCTGGCTGGCGCCGTTTTCGCGCTTCTGAACCCAATTTTCACTAGAAATCTTCTGAATCTTTGGTTCTAATTCTAATGGAGATTGAAACTACGAATATTCGGGGGAAATCCAGGGCTGAAAAGCCCTAATTTTTGGTGTATATGATTAAAATCACTACTTTTGCCAGATGACTTGTCAGACAATTGACAGAGGGGAAAGAATTTGTTAAACTTGAGGTTGTCAGACAAGTTAATCCTAGGAAAAAAGATGACTACACTACTTGTAAAAAACGCTCAAGTTCTAGTAACTATGGATGACCACCGCCGTGAAATTCATGATGGCGGTCTTTTTATTAAAGATGGATTTATTGAAGAGGTAGGAAAATCTGATCAATTGCCCTCAAAAGCAGATCAGATTCTTGATTTAAAGGGACATATTATCCTCCCTGGCCTGGTCAATACCCATCATCATTTTTACCAAACCCTAACCAGAGTAGTACCTGAAGCTCAGGACGCTAACTTATTTCACTGGCTGAAAACCCTTTATCCGATCTGGGCCAGAATGAAACCTGAGGATATCAGGATTTCCACACGCACAGCACTTGCAGAATTGGCTTTATCTGGATGCACTACAGCAGCTGACCATTTGTACCTCTATCCCAATGGTGCTCGACTTGATGATGAGATCGAAGCTGCCTTGGAGATGGGAGTGCGACTGCATGCCTCGCGAGGTTCAATGAGCCTGGGAGAGAGCAAGGGTGGACTACCGCCAGACAGTGTAGTTGAAGAGGAAGATGAGATTTTGAAGGATTCCCAACGACTGATAGAAAGTTATCATGACAGCAAACCGGGTTCGATGACTCAGATCGTGCTCGCACCCTGCTCACCATTCAGTGTGACAGGGGACTTGATGAAGGAAAGTGCGGCCCTGGCACGGGAATATGGAATTCAGCTTCATACTCATCTGGCAGAAACCGAAGATGAGGTCGATTTTACGATCAAGAAGTTCGGGAAACGGCCGGTTGCTTATATGGAAGAAGTGGACTGGATCGGCCCCGATGTTTGGTTTGCGCATTCGGTCTATTTGAACGAAGACGAGATTCAGGTTTATGCTGATCATGGCTGCGGGGTTGCTCACTGCCCAAGTTCGAATATGCGGCTGGCATCAGGAGCTGCGCCAATTCTAGACCTCTTAGCAGCGGGAGTGGATGTCAGTATTGCTGTGGATGGTTCAGCTAGCAACGATGGATCACATCTGCTGGACGAAGCTCGTCAGGCTATGCTTCTTTCCCGGCTTCGAGCGGGGATCAAGGGGGCTTCCCGGTCCGGTGGAGCTGATCAACCGATCATGTCTGCCCGTCAGACCCTGGAACTTGCAACCCGTGGGGGAGCGGCGGTGTTGGGAAGGAAAGATATTGGTTCTCTGGAACCAGGCAAAGCAGCAGACTTTATCGCAATTGACCTCGAGAAAATTGATTATGCGGGTGCGATCCATGACCTGGTTGCCGCAACAGTCTTCTGTGCCCCAGTGAAAGTGGATTACAACGTCGTGGGCGGAAAATTCGTGGTCAAAGAAGGTCAGCTGACCTCATTTGAATTGCCTGCCTTAATCGAAGAGCATAACCAGGCTGCGGCCCGCTTATTAAAAGGATAAGAACGAGGAATATCCCAGGAGAGGTCAAAATGGACCGAAAAGAGATCAGCAAACGAACCAGAAATCTTGTTGATGTTGCGATGGGAAGGAAGAAAGCTGACCTGGTGATTAAAAATGGTCAATGGGTTTGCGTTCAATCTGGTGAGATCCTGCCCGGAACAGATATTGCTGTCGCTAGTGATAGGATAGCTTTTGTGGGGCAGGACGCTTCACATACTATCGGTGAGAAAACAAAGGTTGTTGACGCAGAGGGAAAATTCCTGGTTCCTGGGCTGTTGGATGCGCATATGCATGTTGAATCTGGCATGGTAACCATTACTGAATTTGTCCGGGCAGTTGCGCCACGAGGAACAACCGGCATGTTCATTGATCCCCATGAGATCGCCAATGTCTTTGGTTTGAAAGGTGTGCAGTTAATGGCAGATGAAGCTGAAGATCAGCCGATCCACGTTTGGGTGCAGGTTCCATCATGTGTCCCTTCAGCACCTGGATTGGAAACTCCTGGATCATCTATCGGGGCTGAAGATGTCGCTGAAGCAATGAAGTGGGAGCGGATCATCGGTTTGGGGGAAATGATGAATTTCCCCGGTGTATATTTCAGTGATGAAAAAATGCACGACGAAATGGCAGCCACCCGGGCAGCTGGAAGAGTGATCGGCGGGCATTATGCCGCCCCGGATCTGGGTATTCCATTCCACGGCTATGCGGCTGGTGGTCCAGAAGATGATCATGAGGGGACCCGGAAAGAAGACGCCGTAGCCAGAGTTCGGCAAGGCATGAAGGCTATGCTCCGGTATGGTTCTGGTTGGTTGGATGTCGAAGCCCAGGTGAAAGCGATCACTGAAGATAACCTGGATCCCCGTCATTTCATCCTGTGCACAGACGATTCCCATTCTGAAACCCTCGTGAATGATGGACATATGGATAGGGTTCTGCGGCATACCATCGGGTTGGGAGTTGACCCTATGACTGCCTTGCAAATGGCAACCATCAATACAGCGGAACACTTCAGTGTCGATAAGGATATGGGCCAGATCGCCCCCGGCCGATATGCCGATATTTTGCTAGTTTCAGACTTGAACGATTTCCGTCCTGAAAAAGTATTTGCCAGAGGAATCCTTTTGTCAGATTCCGGTGAATGGCAATTCGAATTACCTGCTTATGAGTATCCAGATTGGGCAGCTCAGTCTGTGAACATGAAACGTCCCTTAACTGCAGAGGATTTCAAATTGTCCGTTGATTCCGGGATTTCTTCTCCTGCTACTGCCCATGTTATCGGCGTAGTTGAAGGTCAGGCTCCTACTCAGCACTTGAAAATGCCAGTTGACGTGCAGGATGGAGAAGTAAAGATCGACCTGGAGAAAGATCTGCTGAAAATTGCCCTTGTTGAGAGACATAAAGCAACGGGTGGGGTTGTAGTTGGATTGGTGTCTGGGTTCGGCCTGCAAGGAAAATGTGCCATAGGATCGACAGTTGCTCATGATTCCCACCACATGATCGTAGTTGGCACGGATGAGGAACAGATGGCTTTGGCAGCCAACCAATTGGCTGAGATCAATGGCGGGCAGGTCGTTATCAAAGATGGTGAGATTATTGGCCAGGTAGAATTACCAATAGCTGGATTGATGTCAAATAAACGCGCTGACCTGGTTGCTAATGAAGCGGCCACAGTGCTGGAAGGATTCCAGTCGTGCGGTTGTTCCATCATAAATCCCAATATGCAAATGAGTTTGCTGGCGCTGGTTGTTATTCCAGCACTGCGAATTTCAGATCTGGGATTAGTTGATGTTGAAAAATTTGAGTTTGTACCAGTTATTGAAGGATAATCGTTTTGATCAGTGAAAGTGATGTCTCAAGATCTCTACATGAACAGCTTAGTGTCCTGATTGAGGAAACCGAATCTGGCGGACAGCTGCCTTCAGAGCCCAAATTGGCAGTTGAGCTGGGCGTATCACGAGCTTCCCTCAGGGAAGCCATGCGCACTTTCGAGACCCGCGGCTTGCTTCAGAGAAAACAAGGAGTAGGCACATTCGTCATACATCCCACCAGGGTTTTCGATACAAGTCTTGAAAATCTCAACAGCCTGGAGACCATTGCCGACCAACTGGGACTGCAAGTCTCCATGGGGGATCTGAAAGTCAACGGGAAGGTTGTTGATCAGGAGATGTCAGCATCTTTGGAATTACCTGAAAATATGGAGATCCTTCAGGTATCACGTGTGATCCTGGCAGAGAATCGTCCAGTTGCTTACCTGGAAGATAATTTGCCGATAGATATTATCAATGAGGAAGAAGTAAGGAAAGATTTCACAGGATCGGTCCTGGACATGTTGATCAGGAGGGAAGATATCCCTCTGGCGAGTTCAAAATGCGAGATCAGTGCAATCGGCGCGACTCATGATCTTGCCATTGCTCTTCAGATCCAGCGTCATGATCCACTGCTGGTCTTTTCATCCTTGCTGTTTTCAACCCGGGGGAGGATCATTGATTCATCCTTCAGTTATTTCTTACCCGGTTACTTCCATTTTCATATTGTTAGGCGCGTAGGTGATCAAATTTCACCTCTGCAAATAGGAGGAGAGTAATTATCAGATTCTAATAATCAATCCTTAGACCAAAGCAAAGATTATATTAAAAGGAGATTTACAATGAGAAGTTTTGCAGGACGTAACATAATTTCATTGAAGGATTTTGAACGACATGAGTTTGAGCGGGTATTCGAAGTGGCCGCGAAATTGGCTCCTATTGCTCAGAACCGCAAGAACGTTGATCTGCTGAAAGAGAAAACCATGGTGACGGCTTTTTATCAGCCTTCCACCCGAACTCGCCTGGCTCACGAATCTGCCATGCTCCGCCTTGGTGGTAAAGTTACTGGTTTTTCCGATGCCAAGATGACCCGCGCGGGTGACTTCTACATGGAGTCCATCAAAGACACCTTCAAAATGCTTGAGAACTACGGCGACGTGATCGTTATGCGCCATTTCATGAAAGGCGCACCTCAGGAAGCAGCCAAATGGACCAGTGTTCCGATCATCAATGGTGGTGATGGATGGGGTGAACATCCTACCCAGATCCTGACCGACCTTTACACCATCATGACTGAAAAAGGTCACATCGATGGTTTGAAGTGGGTTGCTGTTGGTGATATGCGCATGCGCACCATGCACTCCCTGGGACATGCTCTAACCCAGTTCGATTGCCCGATCACATTCATTTCCCCTAAAGATATGAACCTGCCGGATGAGTACCGAGAGGATTTCAAACAGAACAGCCTGAACTTCACCGAAGGTGATGATGTTCGCGAAGTTATCGAAGATGCTGATATCATCCTGGTTGAGCCGGTTGTCCAGCCTGACTACACCAAATCTCGCGATGAGCGAGATGGCGATGTGGCTATGACCCCTCCACAGTTCCAGATCACCCGAGAGCTTCTGGAAACCAAAGCCAAATCCGATGCAGTGCTGCTGCACTCCCTACCTCGTATGGATGAGATTCCTCCCGATGTGGACCAGACCCGCTGGGCCCGCTATTGGAAGGAAGGCTTCAATGGCGTAGTGATGCGCATGGCTCTGCTGGCCCTGGTTCTGGGCGCCGAAGAGTAAATCGAAGTTAATATAACTGGTAGATTGACACCGCGTTGATCTACCAGTTAGTTTTTTTGTTGATTGTTTGTACAGTGATAAGGAGAAGACAATGATATCTGATCTAAGAGGTCGAGATTTGATCGGCGACCTGGATTTCACAAAAGAAGAAGTCGAAACCGTATTGAGTGTTGCTTGGGATCTGAAGAAAAAACGCGCTCTGGGTGAACGCCATGCATTATTGCTGGATAAAACCCTCTCCATGTTATTCTTCTTCTCCAGCACCCGCACCCGAGCTTCATTTGAATCAGGAATGGCTCAGTTAGGTGGGCATGCAGCTTTCATGGAAAGCCGCACAACACAGGTGTCCCACGGGGATACCGAAAAGGAATTGGGCGAGATCCTCGGCCGTTATTTTGATGGAATCGCAATCCGTCACGTGGATTGGGGTGTAGGAAATAAATACATCAATAATGTCGCTTCTGCTTCCCGCTCTCCAGTTCTGAACATGCAATGCGAGATCTACCACCCGCATCAGTGCCTGGCGGACATTATGACCATCTTCGAGAAAAAAGGCCCGAATTTGAAAGGAAAGAAGATCGTTGTTTCCTGGGCTTACGCATCATCCTACCTTAAACCAATGTCAGTTCCCCAGTCTCTAGTGCTGCAGATGCCCCGCTTTGGCCTGGATGTAACCCTGGCGCACCCGCCAGAATTCAAGCTTATGCCGGAGATCATGGAGCAGGCCAAAGAACAGGCCAAGATCTATGGCGGAAAATTCGAAGTTGTTGAAGATATGGAAGAGGGCTTCAAGGATGCTGATATTGTATATGCTAAATCCTGGGGCCCACTTATGACCACCCATGATCCCGAAGAAGGCAAGAAAATTCAGGATAAATACTCAGATTGGATCACAGATGCTAAGAAAATGGCTCTGGCTGACAAGGATGCAATTTATATGCACCCCCTGCCAGCAGATCGTGATGTAGAAGTGACCAGCGAAGTTATGGATGGACCTCAATCAGTCGTGTTTGACCAGGCTGAGAACCGGATGCATGCCCAGAAAGCCGTCATGGCTTTGACCATGTGCTAGGAGATGAATATGGCAGAAAAGAAAAAAGTAGCAGTTGTCGCGATTGGAGGGAATTCCCTCATTAAGTCCAAGCAGCATCACTCGGTCCAGGATCAGTATAAAGCTGCTCAGGAGACCGCGACCCACTTAGTGGATATGATCGAAGCTGGCTGGGATATCGCAGTTGGCCATGGAAATGGCCCGCAGGTAGGTTTTATTCTACGCCGATCTGAGATTGCCCATAAAGTTGAAGGCATGCATGAAGTACCTCTGGATGTTTGTGGAGCAGACAGCCAGGGAGCGATCGGCTATTCCCTTCAACAGACCATTCATAATGAATTGAAGGAACGCGGTATTGAGAAAGCTGCCGCAACAGTGATTACCCAGGTCCGGGTGGATGCCAATGATCCGGCTTTTCAAGCTCCGGCTAAACCGATTGGTGGATTCATGGAAGAAGATGAGGCCATGAAGAAAAAAGAAGATGAGGGTTGGAATGTTGTGGAAGATGCTGGGCGTGGATGGCGCCGTGTGGTTGCTTCTCCTCTACCAGTAGAAATTATGGAATTGGACGCGATCAAGGCACTAATCGATTCCGGAACGATTACCATCACAGTTGGTGGCGGTGGTATTCCTGTTATTGAAACCGATGAAGGTGTGATTGGAACAGCCGCTGTGATTGATAAAGACTTCGCATCAGCATTCCTGGCTAACGAAATCAATGCCGATCTGCTCTTGATCTCCACTGCAGTAGAGAAGGTGGCCCTCAATTTTGGTAAACCTGATCAGGTAGATCTGGATCAGATCACAGTCGCCGAGGCCAAGAAATACCTTGAAGAAGGAACGCACTTTGCCAAGGGTTCCATGGAACCGAAGATCAAGGCTATCGTAAAATTCCTGGAACAGGGCGGGAAGGAAGCCATTGTGACAAATCCGGAGAATATTGGCCGGGCGCTTAAAGGTGAAACAGGCACCAGGATTGTGCCCTAAACCCTAGTATTTGCTGATTTTCTAGCTGGGGTAGGGAAAATCTACCCCAGATTAGGATATTATTCTTAAGTTGAAAAATAATATTCAAGTATACTATGAATTATTAGATAGACTACAATATGAGGAGGTGGTACAGCTCGAAAGTAAAGCAGTATTTTATAACCTATTTCAATGTAGAGGAGATAAAATGAGAAAGAAAAGTTTATGGTTAGTGATTAGCCTGGTGCTTATATCAGCATTTGTCTTCACAGCCTGCCAGCCGGCTCCAACAGAAGAGGCCCCCATGGCCGAAGAAGCTGAAGAGGTTGAAGAGGTGATGGAAGAGGAAGCTGAAGTCGAAGAAGCTGAGGAAGAAGAAGCAGCTTCTGATGGCGGACTGCAGATTCCTGATGCTGAAGAAGGCATGTTCAACGTTGCCGTTGTGATGCTCAGTAATCACGATGATGGCGGTTGGTCACAGGCTCAGTGGGAAGGTATCAACTATGTCCAGGATAATATGGACGGCGTTCATACTGCCTATGTTGAGCTTGTCGCAGAAGGTGCAGATTCCGAGCAGGTATTCCGTGCTCTGGCCCGCAAGGGTTTTGATCTGATCTTCGGTGGCTCCTTTGGTTATATGGACCCCATGCTCGTCGTAGCTGATGAATTCCCCAATGTCGGTTTTGTGCATATTTCCGGCTACAAATTCAATGGCGAAAACTTCGGCAACCTGTTTGGCGAAATGGAAGTCATGAAATACGTTGCTGGCATGATCGCTGGCTCCCGGGCCAAGGCAGATGGCGCTAACCGCGTTGGCGGTATGGCCACCTTCCCAATCCCAGAAGAACTCCGCCTGTTCAATGCCTACGCATTAGGTGTTGCAGAAACCTGCCCCGACTGCGAAGTGGATATCCGCTGGATCTTCACCTGGCACGATCCGATCGTTGAGCGCGAAGGCTCTGATTCCCTCTTTGACACCGGCTCGCATGTGGTAATGACCGGTGCCGATACCCCGGCTCCTGCTCTGGCAGCTGCCGACC
>Ga0180430_10000244_pt1 | contig 62032 bp, 35 predicted proteins | sample SS_ome_9_FD_132999 | JGI IMG/M metagenome (GOLD analysis project Ga0180430, IMG submission 132999) | Hypersaline lake sediment archaeal communities from the Salton Sea, California, USA - SS_1_S_2 metaG | ecosystem: Environmental > Aquatic > Non-marine Saline and Alkaline > Hypersaline >...
CGTTCCTAAAGAATCGTCTGTAGACTGATTGTTATACTACTTTCGTCCGGCCTGGGGGTCGCGACCGGTTATGGTCTCCAGGCGGGCTTCAATTATTCTGCTTGCTTCGATCACTTCGGCTTCATCGCCGGAGATGTATACGCGTCCGAACTTGCCGATGCCCTTGACGTCGATGATCTTGATCTTGGCGCCCTTCTCGGCCTCGTTGGCCGCGAAGAAGGCGTAACCGGCCGGCTCCAACTCCAGGATGTACAGCGTGTCGCCCTGGACGATCATGTTGCCGTAACGAACGCGGTTGATCAGCATCGCGTGATGGTCGATCACGTTCTTGATCAACTGGCTGGTCAGGATACGCGGCTTCATGCGATCGTCAACCGTATGCTCCAACTCGCTCAAGACAGCTTCGCCGGCCATTCGCGTGTCGGCCTGATCGTCAGAGTGGATCTCCATCATGCCGAACGAACGCTCGACGACCTGCAGGCCGGGCTTGACGTTGGTGGCCTTGACGGCGATGTCGGTCAGACGGTTAATCTCGATGCCGGGGGCGATTTCAATGATGCAGCACGCCTGCCCCGTCGTCGGTAAAAAACCGCGCGAAATCGTAGAAATCAGCGACGCCATCTGCGATTGCAGAGAATCGAGAAAAACGTAAGTTCTCAAGTCAACCATGTTTACTTACCTTTCTTGGGGGTGCGGCCCAGCGGAAGCGCAACGTCAACATTAAGGTGCGGACGCGGGATCACATGCGTCGATACGATCTCACCGACGCGTTCGGCGGCTCGCGTGCCGGCGTCGACCGCCGCACGGACAGCAGCAACATCGCCGCGGACCACAGCCGTTACGTATCCGCCGCCGATCTTCTCGTAGCTTACGAGTTCGACTTTTGCGGCCTTGACCATCGCGTCGGACGCTTCAACCATTGCGGTGAAGCCGCGCGTCTCGATCATTCCTAGTGCTTCCTGAGTATTCTCGGCCATTATCGGCTCCTGTAGATTTTCGGGTATCGGGCCGGCAAACTTACACAGCGACAGATCGGCGTGCAAGACGTAAATGCCTTAGTGCATTTCCCTTCCGCCAGTGATGTTGATCGCCTGTCCGGTCATGTAGCCGGCCTTGTCGGAGGCCATGAACACCGTGACGTCGACGACTTCAGAGACCTTCGCAAGACGCTTCAGAGGCACTTCGGCGCTGAAAGTCTTGATCAGTTCCTCCATCGACTGGCCCATCGTTCGCTGGTATGCCGTCGATACGCTTGACCATACGCCGGTGCCCTCGGTGATTCCCGGGCAGACGCAGTTCACGCGGATGTTCGATGCGGCCAGTTCGAACGCCAGAGCCTGGGTGAAGGCGATTATGGCGCCCTTGGCGGACGAATAAGCGCTCATGACAGCCGAGCCGGTTTTGCCGGATTTGGATGAGAAGTTAACGATCGCCCCGCCGCCGGCGGCCTTCATGATCGGAACGATTTCCTTAACGAACAGGAAAGAGCCCTTGCAGTTGACCGCATAGATGAAGTCCCAGTCTTCGGGAGTGATGTCTTCGACCTTGTTGCCTTCGCCCGTTACGCCGGCTACGTTCATCAGCACGTCGATATTGCCGCCAAACGCTCCAGTCGCCGCAGCGACAATGGCTTTGACCTGGTCGTGATCGGTGATATTGCCCGCCAGGGACGCCACCGTGGCGCCCGTAGGGTCGATTTCATTGCAGCATTCGTCCAGCTTGGCCTGATCGAGGTCAGTGAGGAACACCTTGGCGCCTTGGGACTGGAGTTCCCTGGCGATACCCAGCCCGATGGTGCCTGATGCGCCTGTAACCAATGCTACTTTATTCTCAAAACTCACGGTAAAACTCCCTTAGTCTCTGCATTCTGAAGTTTTGGACGACCGCGGCGGTTCGACCGCGGAGTCCTGTGAAATCCGGTGTGTTCCATCACTCGGAGACCCTTGAAGGCGTCGCCGACGCGAGGTAAGGCCGGAGAGTATACCAGCATGCGCGGCGTTTGGGAAGTCTGTTTCCAAAAAACAGCCCGGGCTCCGGCAATTTGCTCACCGGAGCCCGGGTTTTGTATGAGTCTACGCCAACGATTAAGAGTTGGCCAGCTTGATGAAGTATTTGTTGGCGACCGGGTCTGAGTGACGTACGCCCTTGTTATCGTGGACGTTAGCAACTTCGGTGATGATCGCGCCTTCGGGGCCGGCGAGCTGCCAATGCTTGCTGAGCACCTTGGCGACCGGGACGAACATGCCGGGCTTGGCGATCACTTCGTGCTTGGTCTCCGTCTTGCCGCCCATGTGACACTTGGGAATCACGCATTCCTTGCTCAGGTTCGGCTCGCCGATGCCGACGATGTGCGACAGACCGTGACGTACAAGCCAGCCTTCGAGCTTGGGCGGATTCTTGTCGGTCGCCAGGTGCCAGTGCTCCGGAAGCATCTGCCCGGGCATGAGGAACAGGTCCATGAGCATATACCTGTCCTTCTCATTGTTAATCCACATCCGTGCGGCCAGGCCGACCTTCATGAAGTTGCCGATCTCGTAGTCCGAGACCCACAGTTCTTTCTTCATGGCCGGATAGCAAGGGTATCCATGGTGCTTCATCAGGGTGATGATGCCGTCTTTGGCCTTGTCTTCGTCGAACTTGCCGTCGGTGTAGAAGTCCTTGTTGTGGAAGTGCAGGCTTTTGCCGCCTTTACCTTTGACGGCCTTGACGATCTTCTTGCCTACGGCTCCGCATACGCCGCAATGGGCATCGGCTGTCGAACTGATCGCCGCAACTCCGGCGCCCGCGACGATACCCGAGATGACTGCACGCCTGCTTACTGTCTTGTTGTCTGCCATTTCTCTTTCCTGCCTGTTCTCTGTTGTTTGTGCGAGTACGACCTCCGGCGGGCTTCCAGGCCCCGGAGCCGCTATTTCCATTCGTCCTACAAGACCATTGTAGGCTCCGTCTGCAGTTCACTCAACTCGATCTTGCATATTATCGAGTCGAATTCCGCGGCGGATTACTGTCCCAGCCAACCGTTCAATCGCTCGACCGAGGTCTTTACGTTATCCGGACCGGCGACTTCCAGCGTCGTGGCGCCGTCGAATCCTACTTCCTTCAGCGCTTCGATTATCGGAGGCAGCTCGATCACACCGTCGCCCAGAGGGATAACGGCCATCCCGCAGCCGAACATCTTGCCGCGCTGTTCGGCCATCTCGGCGGGCATGTCCTTCCAGTGCACGTGTCCGATTCGCTTGCCGAACGTCTTTACGTAATCGATCGGTTCTGCGCCGCCGAGCCAACTGTTGCCGGTGTCCAGGCAGATGCCGACTGTGTCTTCGCAGCCGATCTGGTCCAGCAGGTCGCCCATCTTTTCAACCGAGTCGGAAATCTCCCCGTGTGTTTCGATCAGGATCTCAACGCCGAGTTCGCGAGCCCAGGCGATCGGGGCCTGGAGTTTCTCGCGGATGGAGAACATCTTCTCGGACTCGGTGAGATTGTGTCCGAACTCGGTTCTCGGGTCGCCTTCGGTGGTGATCACGTGCTTCAGGCCAAGCAGCGCCGCAAGCCGGACGGCCTTTATGATCTGGAAGGTGCCGTAAACGTCCGGGCTCGCGGCGTCCAGCAGGTTCGCATGGGCGCATACGCTTGTAAGCTCCAGGCCGGCGGCGGCTACCATGTCGCGAATCTTGCCGGGATGACTGTCGAGGCTTATAGCCGCGTAGAAGCCGTACGTCCCGCCGAGCGAGGCTCCGTCGTGACTGTCGGTCAGATCGGCGTACTTGATTCCCATCTCGGCGATGGCCTGGAATTGACGCTCCATCGGCGTAAACGGCTCGATCAGCGCAAAGCAACCAACTTTCATCTGAATCTCCCTTCGGGCTATGTTCCGCATAAAGAGTCCGTCGACATTCGCAATGTCGCGACGGGCATTATACCGTCGCCGCAGCACGCTAAGCAACGATTGGTTATTCGACGGGATTGCGGCGTGGCGATCGCTGCTTAGTCGAGTTCCTTCGGATCCAGCCGGCGGTAGAGTTTGTCCTTCCACGAGTCGGCCTCGGCGTCCTTCGGCGTCTTCAGTCCGGCCTGCCGGGTCCATACAAGCATTGACGTTTCCTTGCGGTAGGCACGGGCAAAGTACGGGATCGCCGCAATCGCCGCTCCGGCGGCGTCTTTGGCGATAACGGCGTCGACCGTCATCCCCGGCATGATCTCTTTGGCCTTGGTCTCGAATTCCTGGTCCGCGGCGAGAGCCAATTCGGTCGACTCGGGCGAATCGATCCCTTCGAAACAGTACACCAGCGGGCCTCGCATCAGCGCGACCCGTCCGTGATCGGCCTTGACCTTGGGATGAGCGATCATTCTCACTACCGGCATGGGGCAGTTCATCGTAACCTCACCGGCGTCGCCGGAGAGCGTAAAGACTGCGTATCCCTTATCCGTCTTCGGAACAATCGCTTTTCCGTTGAGCATCCAGGCGGGTTTGCCGCACCAGCCGGGGATCCTGACCCGGATCCTGAGGGGGGCGGTTCGTGTAGTCGAATCCCTCACGTCAGCAACCTTGTAGGCTATGCTGACCTTTCCATCTCGCGGGTAGTCCGTCTTCTGGGTGAGGGTCAGAATGTCGGCGCCCAGGTGGAGTTCCGCACGCCCGGATGCAAACAGGTTCACGCTTACCTCGCCGCTGACCGGATCCGTCGAATACATGTAAGTCGGGATCAGCGGATAGAATCGCACCACGTTCGTCGGACAACACGGACATCCGAACCACGGAACGCGCTTCTTGCCTCGGGCGGTCTTCAGCGGATTGGGATAGTAGAACCGGTCACCCGACGGCGAGACGCCCGACAGGAATCCGTTGTAGAGCGTTCGCTCCATGAGATCCATGTACTTCGCCTCGCCGGCGGCCAGGAACATTCGGTGGTTCCACATGCAATAGGAGATCGACGCGCACGTCTCGCAATACGCCTTGTCGTTAGGAAGATAGTACGGGGCGCCGAATCCCTCGCTATGCCCGCGAGTTCCGCAACTGCCGGTGATGTACGTCTTGGTCAGCGCCGCACTTCGCCACTTCTTGCGGATCAGCCCCATCAGCTTGTCGTCTCCTGATACCTGGGCCGCGTCGACCGCCCCGGCGTAGAGATAGAACATCGCCACGCTGTGGCCCACCGCTTCGTCATGGCCCATGGCGGGCTTGCCCTGCGACCAGGTGGTCTTGATCGTCTTGGATTTCTCTATCAGGCGTTTCGTCAGATTGAGGTATTTGTGATCCCCGGTTACGCGATGCAGGCGCATCAGGGCGATCTCGATCTCCGGATGTCCCGACGGAAAATCGTATTTGCCGCCCGGGCGGTGAGACTTGTCGATGCAGTCGGCGACGCTCCCGGCTATCTTCAGCGCTTCGGCGCTTCCGGTGGTCTCATAGTGCTCGACAGCCATTTCGATCAGGTGGCCCATGCAGTAGGTCTCGGTGTAGCGGGCCAATGCCGCCGAGAACGGTTTGTAATCCTTCTTGTAGAGTTGCAGGTACGGAAAGATGAATCCGTCATCGGCCTGCGCCCCGGCCACGAGCTTGAGGAACTCGTCGACCTTCTTACCCGCCGCGGCGACAGCGGCCTTGTCGGGATTCGTACGATTCGAGCGAATCAGGCCTTCAAGCGACTTGTAGACATCCGAGCAGCCCCAGGGATTGTTCTTGTAGCGCCCTTCTTTCGTGCTCCCGTTCAGCGTGCGGAACATGCCGAACGCTCCGGACTTTTCAAGCTGGGCCAGGCAGTGCGGCACGCCCGTTTGGCGATTGGCCTTCAAGCGGGGAGCCCACAATGAATCGTTGATCCGGACCGACTCAATCGGCGCGGCCGTCAGCGGGTAATCATTCTTGAAGCTCTTGAGCTTCGGACGTTTGGCCGGTGCACACGAGCAGAGCAGCACCAGCGTCAGGCAGCAGGCGGATATTCTTAGCATGGGATGTGAACTCCTGTGGGCGTATCACTTCGATTCGATTAAGACGCGGAATCCGACGTTGTAAACTTTCTGGTGGGCTTCGTAAGGCAGGCGGAATGACGCCGTGGCGTTCTTGGGTCTATCGTACCACGAGCCGCCTCGCACGGTGCGTTTGCCCGAGGCCTTAACGTCGTTTCGACCGTCAGTGTCCCTGTACGGATACGGCTTGTAGAGCGATCGCGTCCACTCGGCCGCGTTGCCGTGCATGTCATGCAAGCCCCAGGCGTTGGGCGCAAATGAGCCCACGGGCGACGATACGCGATATCCGTCACTGACCGATTCGACCGCAGGCTTCCACGGCGGTATGACCCGATGGCTGGTTTGGCGAAGATTCCTGTCAGCCAGATTCGCCAGTTTCGCAAAGTCCGCATCAGGCGATCCGTACGACATCGCCTCATCCGATCCGGCGCGACAGGCGTATTCCCACTGCGCTTCGGTCGGAAGCGTGACGGATTTCCCCGTCTTCTTCGCCAGCCAATCGCAAAACGCCATCGCCGCCCGCCAGGACACCCGGCATACCGGCTGGCTCGGGGTGTTCAGCGGATAGCCGCGAGCCTTGGAGCTGAAATGCAGAAAATCGGTGTGCTCCAGGCGGCTGTCGTGCTTCGGATCGAACCGGGCGAACTGCGCGTTGGTGATCTCCGTAGAGCCGATCCAGAACCCCTTTTCGATCCGGGTTCGGACCTTGGGCAGTTCGTCGCGGAACCCGGCGGCGCCTCCCATTACAAACTCGCCGGGCGGAATCCACACCAGATCGAGCGTAACGCCCTGATCGAGTTCGATGCTCATTTTGCCGGGCTTCGCGACGGCCTGACGTTTGGCGGCGTCCCGTGGCGAAAACGGCCAACCGGGCGCAGTAATCCTGGGATGGACGCCTGCCGCACTCCTTTTGGGAATGATGGGGTCCGCCCCGGCGGTCATCTCGGAGATATCTTCGGGATCTTCGTCGATGCTGGCGTAGAGTTTCAGCATCTCGCGACGCCGGTCCCGCTGGTTATTGACTTTCCGTTCGCCGACAATCTCACGCCATGTCCCGTGGGCCGGGGTGTTCAGGTCGATCCACACGGCTATGCGATCCCACGCCTCGGAACTCAGCTTAACGTTATGATGCCCTTTTTCGAGCAACTGCACCAGAGCGGTGGTGTTTGCGTGGACCTCGTAGGGCTCCAGCATGTGCATGTCGCCCTCCATCGTTATCCCGCGAACGTACGATCGCAGCGCCATGTACGACGGGGTGAAATGCGTGCCTCCCTGGCGTACGCTCGGGCGTGCGGCGAAGTCGGGAATCTTCGCGCCGTCCCTGCGGGGCTTTCCGTTGTGGCAGCCGGTGCAGTACCTGTCGAGCACGGGCTGGACTTCCCGCTTGAAGCTGAAGCCCCTCGTAGGCCCGTACCATGGAGTGATCTCCGAGGGTTTCCTTCTCGCGGCGATGGTGCGTTTCATCGGCGGCGCGTCGTTCTGGCGTTCGTGGCATCCGATGCACGATTGAGTCTCGCCCGGCATAGCGGTGGCCCATGACCGCATGATCGCGATCGCGCGTCCGTCGGCATCCAGCGGCTGCATCGAGATCGGAGTGTTGGCCGGTATCCGGAAAAGAGCCGACCCGTCGGGTTCGACCGGGACAGTTCCCATAATTCGCTTGATGTCCCACGGCCCGTCGAGCCCCACGCGATTGTTCTGCCCGCCCATGCCGTGATAGGAATACTGGTAGGTGAAGATCCGCATCTTCCTGACCGAGCCTTTGGGCACGCCTTTCAGCCCGCGTCCGCTGTAGACGTCGGCCATGTACATCAGGGCGTCCTTGCGGGACGGGTCCACCCGAGAGGGGATCACCGGCGGGCGATCCGTCTTGCGGAACGGGATCGGCTCGAACAGGACATAGCCGGGCTCTGACTTCAGCAGGAGCATATTGTCAAACACGTCGACGAGGTAGATCCCCCACTCCGATCGGCTGGTCGGCTGCGACGATACGAGGAAGTACTTGTCGCTCAGCGGGTACGGATGCAGGAACTTGGGCCAACTGCCGCGCACCAGTCCGTCCAGGATGATCGGCTCGACCTTCTTGCGGTGTCCGGGTATCCGTTGGATGACGCCGTCGGCCTCGAACCGACCTTTTGCGGTGTCGAACAGGATCATCTCGCCCATGCGGGGCGAATCGTGATGCCCGCCGATAATGCCTGTGAATTTCGTCGAACTGCCCGGGATCGGGCGAGCGAAGAACGTGGAGTTGGGCCAGTAGGAGCTGCCCCCGTAGTACTCCTTCTGATCTGTCCCGTCGGGATTCATGTGGAACAGTATCCGAGAAACGAAGTGCGGCAGGTCGGAGTATTCCCATCGCAGGTAGAGGACCCGCCCGTTGTTCAGGACCGTCGGGCACCAGTTGTGCTCCTGGTCGAACGTCAGGCGGCGGATCTTGCCCGACGGGGTGTCGAGCAGGTACAAATTGCTAACCTTCGAGGAGCCGCCGACGCACGGGACGCCGATGAACGGCGCGGTCGAATTGAACATGACATTCCCGTCGGGAAGGTAACAGGCGTCATAGTTCATGACGTCCTTTTCCTTGATCAGCGGAAGCTCGCGCAGGGCGGAACCGTCGGACTTGATCTCGCAGACCTGCCAGCGGCCGTTGGATCCCGCACCGTTGGAAAACAGCATCCTGCCGCCGTCGAAGTGCAGGTCGACGTCGCCGACGAACCGCGAACCTTCAGGCTTGTACAGAGTCTTTATCACGCCGGCGGGCGAGACCGGCGACATCACCGCGATCTCGTTGTCGAATCCCGCACCGCGAATCGACGAATTGCCCAGCCAGTTGCTGACCAGGCCCATGTTCCTCTTGCCGCGGCGGATCAGCAGCAGTTTGTCGAAGTCGAGCAGCGGATTGGCCAGCAACGCCTCGGCCCGCAGCGCGTCGAACCGTTTGACCAACTCGGGAGTCTCACCCGATTCGTCCAGTTGTTTTTCGATAGACGCCAGCCGCTGGAGATACTCCCGCCCTTTGGGGTACTTGTCCTTGTTGCTCGCCGCCAAGTCGGCAATCGCCAGCCGCAGCGGTCCGATCGCGACCCTGGGCCGCGGAGTCTGGGCGGTCTTGGTTTTTCGCCTCGCGGCGGCCCTGAAAGGAACAGCGACAAATTGCCGGTGTCTCTTGGCGTTGCCCAGGTAACCGAGGATATTGAGGGTCAATCGCTCGATATTGCGGCGATAGCGATTGGGAGTATTGCTGTAGTTGGGCAGCGCCCAGCCCACAACGATAATCCGCCCGGAGCCTAGCTTGAACTCAACTATGGGGCTTTCAGTTCCGCCGCGGGTCTGTCCGAGGATCATGCCCTTCCGCGGGCCGCCGGATGCGTGGAAGTCCGAAAACGCCGGATGCCCGGCGTCGCTGACCATGATCATATTCTTGCTGGTCTTCAGTCCCGAAAAGATCGGGTGCCCGGTCATCACGGGGATAAATCCAAATGAGCTCCGATTGTTCCCCGGTCCCGCCATCCGCAGCTTAAGATTGTCGATCCCAAGGGTGCGAACCATCGCCAGAGCGGCTCCGGAGAGATAAAGTCCCCCGCCGCCGCTAACGTACTTCCGCAGCGCCCGACGCGTCCTGACTCCGTAGATCGGTCCGGTCTGCGAAATCGAATCGCCCTGATGACGCCAGATGACATTGAAGCTGGAAAGCGAAACCGCCCTGCCGGACGCGTCGACGAACTTGCCGTCGGCGACTGCGAGAATGACCTTGGCCGAGTACTTCGCCGTCGCCAGATCGCGTGCTGCGCGCGCCTCCCGGCCGAGCCTGGACTCCGGCGTGTTGTCGCTCAGCAGCCCAATCGACAAGGCGGCGCGGGCCTGCAGGCCGGGCGCCGCTAATACGCAAGCAAACAACAGTCCCGCTGAAAACGCCTTGTTCGGCATACAATCTCTCCAATGGCTCGCTTCGATCTGACAGCCCAAACGCCGCGTATGCAGTTATCGCTACTCGACTACAATTCTGAATCCGACGTTATAGATCTTCTGGTGCGCCTCGTACTGTCTGCGGAACGACGACGTGGCCTCCTTGGGCCTGTCGAACCACGATCCGCCGCGAACTACCCGCTTCGCAGAGCCGTCAACCGCGTTTCGCCCGTCGTCGCCCTTGTAGGGGTAGGGTTTATAGGCCGAACGCGTCCATTCGCCGACGTTCCCGTGCATATCGAACAGGCCCCAGGCGTTTGGCTTGTAAGTCCCGCCGGGGGTCGAGACGCGGTGACCGTCATCGACCGACTCGACCGACGGCTTCCACGGCGGCACGGCCCCGACCGGCAGGCCCCAACCGAGTTTATCCATCCGCCTCAGATTCTTATCGGCCAGATTCGCCAGCTTGGCGAAGTCGGTATCGATCGGTCCGTACGCCATCGGAGAGTCCGACCCGGCCCGGCAGGCGTATTCCCATTGTGCTTCGGTCGGCAGCGTGATGCTCTTGCCTGTCTTCTTTGACAGCCACTGGCAGAACTTCATCGCACTGTTCCACGACACGCGGCAGACCGGCTGATCGGGCTTGTTGACCGGATACCCGCGCTCGCGAATGCTGAACTGCAGGAAGTCTCCGTGCTCCAGGCGCGAGTTGTGCTTCGGATCGAACTTGGCGTACTGTGCGTTGTTGACTTCGATAAGACCGATCCAGAAACCCTTTTCGACAGCAACCTTGGCTCGCGGGCGTTCGTCGGGATGCCCGCTCAGGCTGCCGATCACAAATTCACCGGCGGGAATCCATGTCAGAGCCAGCTTGACCCCGCCGCCCAGATCGAGGCTCATCACGCCCTTGGCGTCCCCGGACTGCTGTAGCCTGGCCGCCTGCTCGGCTGTCATCGGCCAGCCCTTGGCGGTAACGCTGTCGGATTTCGGCGCGGGAGTCTGCTTGGGGGTAATCGTCGTGACTTTGGCCGGCTCAGGGGCGATGTTCTCCAGGTCCTCGTCGATGCTGGCGTAGAGCTTGAGCATCGCCAGACGACGAGCCTTCTGGTTGCTGACGGGCCTGTCGCCGACCACTTCCATCCAGCTTCCATGGGCCGGAGCATTCAGATCGATCCAGGTGATTATTCGATCCCATGCCTCGGCGTCGAGCTTCACGTTCTTGTGCCCCTTGTCGAGCATCTGCACCAGCGCCGTCGATGATGCGTGGAACTCGTACGGATCGAGCATGTGCATGTCGCTTTCGATCGTGGCCGCTCGCACGTACGACCGCAGCGCCATGTACGACGGCGTGAATTTCGTGCCGTTGTTGTACGCTCCGCTGGCGGCTTTGGGGTTCACCGCCGGACGGGACGTGAAGTCCGGGATAGTCTTGTTGTCTTTCCGCGGCTCACCGCTGTGGCAGCCGATGCAGTACTCGTCGAGAACGGGCTGAACTTCGCGTTTGAAGCTGAAGCCGCGAGTCGGTCCGTACCACGGTTTGATCTGCGAGGGTTTGCGTCTGGAGGCGGCGGTCGGCGTCGTTCCCGGCGCATCGTTCTGCGATTCGTGACACCCTATGCACGCCTGGGTCTCGCCGGGCATTACAGTCGCCCAGGATCGCATCAGGGCGATCGCCCTGCCGTCGGCGTCGAGCGGCTGGATCGAGATTGGAGTGTTCGCCGGCACGGTGAACAGGGCCGATCCGTCGGGTTCAACCGGAACGGCGCCCATTATGCGCTTCACGTCCCACGGTCCGTCGAGTCCGACGCGATTGATCTGACCGCCCATGCCGTGATAGGCGAACTGGTAGCCGAAGATCCGCAGTTTCTTGACTGCTCCCTTAGGCACGCCGCCGAGTCCGCGTCCGCCGTAGACATCGGTCATATACATCACGCCGTCTTTCCGCGACGTGTCGATTCGCGACGGAATCGCCGGCGGACGCACCGTCTTGCGGAACGGGATCGGCTCGAACAGGACATTGCCCGGAAGTTCGGCCAGCAGGAGCATATTGTCGAACACGTCGACCAGATATATTCCCCACAGCGATCGGCTCGTCGGCTTGGCCGATACGATGAAGTACTTCTCGCTAAGCGGGTAGGGATGCAGGAACTTGGGCCAGCTTCCCCTGACCAGTCCGTCGAGGATGATCGGCTCGACTTTCTTGCCGTGTCCGGGGATCCGCTGGATCACGCCGTCGGCCTCGAAGCGTCCCTTGAACGTGTCGAACAGGATCAGTTCGCCCATGCGATGGGTGTCGTGATGTCCGCTGATGACGCCGACGAACTTGCTGGCGTCGCCGGGGATCGGACGCGCGAAGAACGTGGAGTTGGGCCAGTACGAGTTGCTGCCGTAGTACTCCTTCTGATCGCTCCCGTCGGGGTTCATGTGGAACAGTATTCGCGATACGTAGTGCGGGATATCGCAGTACTCCCAGCGGAGATAAAGCACGCGCCCGTTGTTCAGAACAGTCGGGCACCAGTTGTGATCCTGGTCGAAAGTCAGGCGCCGGATCTTGCCCGACTTGCTTTCGAGCAGATACATGTTCGTCACATGCGACGAGCCCTTGACGCACGGAACGCCGATAAACGGCGCGGTCGACGTGAACATCACGTTCCCGTCGGGCAGGTAGCACGCGTCGTAGTTATTGACGTCCTTTTCCTTGATCAGCGGCAGCTCGCGCAGGTTCTTGCCGTCGGCGTCGATCTCGCAGACCTGCCAGCGTCCGTTCGAACCGGCTCCGTATGAAAACAGCATCTTCCCGGCGCCAAACTCCAGGTCGACGTCGCCTACGAACTGCTTGCCCTCGGGCTTGAACAGCGTAGTCAGCTTGCCGGTCGGCGACACCGGAGACAGCACGGCGATCTCGTTGTCGTAACCGGTCCCTCGCGTCGACGAATTGCTCTGCCAGTTGGCGGTCAGCCCCATGTGCCCCGCACGCCTGATCACCAGCAGTTTGTCGAAGTTCAGCAGCGGGTTGGCCAGCAGAGCCTCGGATCCGAGCGTTTCTAGCTTCTCGATCAGTTCCGGCGTTTTGCCGGCGGCGAGCTGTTTTTCGATCGCGTCCAACCGCTTGAGATATTCGGAGCCCTTTGGATACTTGGCGCCGTTGTCGGCAATAAGATCTTTGATCGCCAGACGCAGCGGCCCAATAGCGATCCGCCGAGCCGCGGCGGGCTTTCTCGCCGGCACCCTCCGTCGAGCAACCGCCTTGCCGGCCATCGGGATGATCTTCTGATGCTTCCTGGCGTCGGCGAGATAGCCGATGATGTTGACCGTCAGCTTCTCGAGATTGCCGCGGTGCGGATTGCTCTTGTTCGCATAGTGCGGCAGCCGCCAGCCCACCGCTACGATGCGTCCGGAGCCGAGCTTGTACTCGACTGTCGGATTCTCCCCGCCGGCGTGACTGCGGGCAAGCAGCATTCCCTGCACCGGCCCGCCGGATCCGTGGAAGTCCGAATACGCCGGGTGTCCGACGTTGCTGAGCATGATCGTAGAGCCGCTTGCTTTCAGACCCGCAAAGATCGGATGCTCCGTCTGCAGCGGGATCAGTCCGGCCGTGCTGCTGTCCTTGCCGGGCTGTCCGATCCGCGGACGGGCGGTCTCGACTCCCAGCGTTTGAACCATCGCCAGCGCCGCGCCCGACAGATATAAACCCTTGCCGCCACTGACGTATTTCTTCAACGCCGCCAGCGTCTTCTTACCGTGCATCGGGCCGGTCACGGACGCCGAGTCGCCCTGATGACGCCAGATGACGTCGAACGCGCCCAGCGAAACCGCCTTGCCGGCCCCGTCGACGAACTCGCCGTCAGCAGCAACGCGGATGACTTTCGCCGACAGCTTGCCGGTCGCCAACTCGCCGGCCGCCCGGGCCTCGGGCCCCAACTTGGCCGACGGAATGTTGTCGGCGAGGAATCCCACCGACACAGCAGCCTCGACGCCGCGGGTCGAGATCCCCGTCAGCACAGCCGAGACAAGACACATCCACACACACGGGCCTGTTCGTCGCAACATTAGAATTCTCCGATTCGGTCGATTCTGCTGAATTAGCGTACTCACTATAAACGCCCTGCATGCCCGGATATAACGGGCAAAACCGCAATCCGCCGCCGTGCGGCAGGCCGATGCGGATTATACACCAGCAGACGTTCTTGAAACAGATATGTTTCTTCCCCGCGATTCCCTGAAATGAGCGGATCTGCAGCTCCCGACCGTGCGATGCCGTGACTGCCGATTTGATGTTACTTGATTAATCTGGCGCCGCCGAAGTCTACGTGATCGCTTACGTCGAGTTGGTCCTTGCCGTAGCCGACTCTGATAACGAACGACTTGACGCCGGACAGCGGTATGCGGACTGACATCGGCTTGCCCTTTCCCGTGATGCGGAGGGGCGCCAGCAGCGGTTTGCCGTCGCCGAGGAAGGTCAATTCCGCGTCGCCGCCGGGGCGGACGACGTCGTCTATGCCGATCACTGCGACGAGGGCTCTGTACTGTCCGTCGAGCGAGTAGGTCAGTTGGCAGAAGCTGTGGACGCCGACGCCCAACCCGTACGTTCGCCCCGCCATCGTCAGCGGAGATCCGCTGACCGAACGGTTGATCCGCCAGGGCATGGTGGTGTCCAGCAGGCCGTGCTGCTTAACGTCAACCGGTTGGAGATCGCTGAGATTCACCACACGATCGGATACGAATTTGATCGATGAAACCGCGGCGATGGGAACGGAGTGGGCGCCTCGCTCGCCGATGCCGACTTCGAACGCGCCGGCGGCGAACGCCAGTGAGGCGAACCGCACGCTTGACCCGTCGCGGAGTGTCAGCACGCCGCTGTGCTTGTCGGCCTCGGGCTTTCCGCTGGGAGCCAGAAAAACCGCACGCACCGTCGGAAGGCTGATCTTGCGATCCGTCTCCTTCCACGAGAATGTCAGCGCCGCAGCGTCGATCGATTTCAGAACGCCCTGCACGCCGAGCCAGCCGCCGGTCTTGCGCGAAACGACAACAACGTCCTGATCGCCCCGCTCGATGTCGGTTTCCCTGCACTTGGCGGCGACTTGAGCGGCCGATCGGCCCGTGGCGGGAAGATAGATCGCCGCCACTTTCGAAAACGGCAGCGAGATCTTGCCCAGCGAGGAGTTCGTGAATACGACTTTGCCGCCGCTTACCGTCAGGCTTGCGGCTGTCACATACCCCCCCGCAGAAGTCGCCACAACAGCTCGACCCGGGCCGGAAGTCGGATCGCCGGCCGCGGCGAACGTCATTTCAGACAAGTCCGCCAGCGGGATCTTCTTCGTACCGGTCTCCGTCTTCATCACGGCTCCGGCGCTGGAAAGCGAAATCAGTCGCCCTGACGATACGCGCGCATCAAGGGTCTCGGCGCTGACGGTCAGGTCGGCCGGTTTCGTTGCTGTTTGGGCTCCGACGATCGAAACGATCAGGATACCTGCGAAAACTGCGGTCAGTATCTTTGGCATTACTTATCTGGAGTCTTCGTCAGGGCCGAGTGGTAGTCGCTTGTGATGTCCCTGTGCCGCTCGGAGATCAGTTTGCGAAGCGTTTGTCGGATCTTCTCCTGCTCCCTGGGCGGAAGGGTCGACCAGGCTCCGTCGCCTTTGCCGCCGTGCTTGCTGGCGTCGCGCGGGGGTCGGGCGGCCTTTCCGGGTACAAGAGCGCTTACCTTGGCGGGACTGGACGGATTGTTGCCGTTGGGGTTCTTGCCCTTACCTTTGCCTTTACCCTTGCCCTTGCCCTCACCTTCGCCCTGGCCCTGTTTCTGGGCTTCCTTGCACGCCTTGCAGGTTCCTTTTCCGCCGCAGGTGCATCCCTTGGGAGGAGGCGGCTGCTGGCTGGCGGACTGCTTTTCCTCTTCGGTCTTGATAAGGTCTTCGAGGAGAGCGAGAATTTCGGCCTCCTTCTTCTGGGTTTCCTTTCCGCTGTCTTCGGCGGCCAGGCGGGTCTCGACAAACCCCATCTTCTTCGAGAGGGTCGCAAACGGGTCCTTGTAGACTTCCGCGTACTGCTTGATCTTGGCGTAAATGTCTTCGGATTCCTTCTCGCTGAGAGTCAGGGCGTAGTTCTCCAGGCAGTACTTGTACATCTCCATGGCGTACTGGATGCGATTGATCTTCTCGTAGACTTCCGCCGCCTGCAGCGCCGCCGAGCAGGCGAAGCTGATCCTGTCGGGCATGTTGATCAGTATCTGGCGGTATACCTCTACGGCGTCTTCACCGCGTCGGTCTCCGGTGAGACACTGGGCGTATACGTAGAAAGTCGCGGCGCTGAGATACGTCGCGCGCTGATCGTCGACTACTTTGGCGGCCGACGCGGCGGCGGCTTTGTAATCCTTCTTGAGCATCTGGCCGTACGCCTTGCCGAAAAGGGGATCGACCTTCGCCAGGGCCTTGCATATCCGCTCGATATTGTCGGCCTGGGTGTTGGCGGCGTCGGTCTTGAGGATCTTGACCGCCGCGGCGATGTCCTTGGGATCGTAGAGCAGACCGCCTTTGATCTCAGCGGCGACCTGTGCGCGTTCCTGCTCGAGCCGCAGGACCATGGCGGCCTTCATCAACTCGGCGAGCTGCTCGGGCGTCATCGAGTTCAGCAGCGCGTCCAGTTCGTCCACCGTCAACTCGCGTTCGGCGTCGGCGGCGGGCTGGGTAGTCGCATCCTGCGCCATCAGCGGGCCGCACGCTATCGACAGCATCAGCACCGCAAGGACAGCGGCCCGGTTTTTCCTGATAATGCTAATCATTTGCTCATCTCCAATGCGTCACTGTACTTTCTTATCGCCCTGATTTGGCTTTCTTGGCCAGTTCATCGGTCATCGATTTGACCTTCGACTGCCTTCCGGCGAGCTTCTTGTGCATGTCGCCGATCTGTTTCTTCGTACCGTCCTTGCCGGGTTTGCTCTCGGCCAAGGCGAGCGTTCGCCGCTGTATCTGGCTCTGCATTCGGTAGAGCATCTTCAACTCGGCCAGGTTCGACACCAGCGGGGGCTTCTTGCCGCCTCCGCCGCCGCCACCCCCACCGCCTCCGCCGCCCCCGGCGCGACGGCGCTTTGACATCTCCTTGCGGATGGCGTCAATCATGTCCTGCAAGGCCTGTTCGATGTCGGCCTGGACCCGTTGGGTCAGCTTGCCGGGATTCTTGTCGCTCAGGCTCCGGTCGACGCCGCGGAGATCCTCACCGACCTCTTTCAGAACGGCCGGGAACACTGCGGTGGTGCCCTCGGTCAGGAGCTTCTTGCGTATCATCTCGATCTGGTCGGCCAGTTTGCCCTCGCCGCCGGCGAGCTTCGTCAGCTCGAGCTCTTCGGCGCGGGCGAACGGCTTGCCGTCAGTGCGTTTGGCGTCAACCTGCTTCGTTGCGGCCGATATCGTCTTCTGCGTGTTGAGGATCTTCTGCAGCTCGGCGTCGATCTTCACCAGCGCATCCATCTGCATGGCCTTGCGCTCCTCCTCAATCGCCTTGTCGAGGTCTTCGCGGGCCTCTTCGAGGTCCTTCAGGGCCTCCTTCTGGTCCTCGTTGGCCTGCTTGGACTGACCCTGGCTCAGGGAACCGGCAGCGGAACTCATCTTGCCCGCGGCGCTCTTGGTCGACTTCTGGCCCGGCATCGCCGGAGACTTGTCGGTCTTGTCCATCTGGTTGGCCGTATCGCTGGTCTCTTTGGCCAGTTCGGTCTGCTCGTTGGCCTGCTTGTCGGGCGGCTTCTGGGCCTTCTCCTTCGTCCGCCGCATCAGCTTGGCCAGTTCGAACTTCTTTTCCTCGAGTTCCTTCAACGCCTTCTTCATCTCAGCGGCGGCGGCTTTGGGTTTGCCCTGCGACAGATTCTTCGAGGCCTTGTCCATATGCGAGGCGCTCTTGTTGAGGTCCGTCTTGTCCGGCGGCGAGCCGGCCTCCTGAGACGCCTTTTCCATATCGTCGGCGAGCTTCCTGGCGTCATCGGCGAGTTTCTTCTGCTCCTTGGACATCTGCGAGCCCTTTTGACCGGCTTTGCCCGAAGCTTTGGACATCGCCTCGGACAGGGCCTTCTCGGCGGCTTTCAGTCCCTTCATCGCCTCAGACTGCGCCCCTTTGGCCGAGTCGGAGTTACCCTTGGCCATTTCGGCTCCGGCCTTGCTCATCTGCTTCGATGCTGCGCCGGTGCTTTCGGAGGCTTTGTCGAGCGATTTCGGATCGGCGCCCTTCTCGGCCAGCTTCTTCGACAGAGCCTTGTCGCCGGCTGCCTGCTTGATCTTCTTCTGCACTTCGGCGGCCTTTTTCGACAGGGCCTTTTGCTTGACTCCGACCATCGGCAGCTTTCGCGGAGGGGAGTTTTCGGCCTGCTGGTCGACCTTGGCCTGCTGGTCGATGAGTTTGCGAACCTGGTCCCGCAGGTCCGAGAGCTTCTTTACGTCCTTTCCGCTGTCGGGCATCTTCTCGGTCTCTTTGAGAAGCTTCTGCTGGGCGGCCTTAATGTCGGCGATAGCCTGATTGATTCTCGCCAGTTCGTTCAGGAGTTTGGAGTCCTTGAATCGTGACGACTCCTCCAACTCCTTCTGTTTCTTTATGATCGCTTCGATTTGCGCCCGGGCCTGCTCCATGTCCTCGATGCGTTTCTTCCGATCGGCCTGGCTCAACACGCCGTGCCTGAGGATATCGAGAACTTTGCGGAGTTCAGCGCCGACCGCCCCGCCGGTCTTGCTGGCCGCCGCGGCGAGACCCTTTGTCAGCAACTCGGCGACCTTGCCCATGTCCTTGGCGATGAAGGCGCGCTGGGCCTGATTAACCGCCTCGGTCAGGACTTTGGCCGTCTGCGGGTCGCTCTTTTCCAGCAGCATTGCAACCTGCGTCATTTCAGCAACGAGGTTTTCGAACTGCCCCTTGGTAAAGCGGACCTTGGGCGCCAGCGTGCCGTCTGCGAGCTTCTTGCCGCCCTCGGGCTGCGCATGCGAGACCATCGCGGCTCCGGCCAGCACAACCACAATGCACACGCACCGGATCGCCAGGGAGAGAATTCCGTTTCGTTTCATTATTGTTCTCCAATCGTCCAATCTCAATCCGAACCGACCAGTCCCGGCTTAGCGACTGTTTTTTTACAGTGAGGGCATTTGACCTTTTCGCCCGGTCCGCCGTCAGGACCAAGCGGCTTGTCGCAGTTGGAACACTTGAATCCCAAGGTGTTCTGTATGTCCCATTCGGCCCGGCTGTCGGCGGCGCGCATTACGCCGTCCCATCGCTCGATTAGACGCTCCAACTTGTAGGCAAGTTCCTGTGCTTCGGCAACTTTTATCATGCGTTCGAGCACTTTTCGCATAACTTCAAGCACAGAAAGCTGTTCGGTTCGTATTTCATCGGACTCACTCAGCAATTCCGCGGCGTCTGAAAGCCCTTCAGCGGTTTTCATCCGGGCCGTCAGCACGTCAACCCGCTCGGCGAGTTCGGCAAGAGGATTGACTATTCCATTGAGAGTCTCGGCCCGACCCTTCGCTTCAATGATCCGGTTGTAGACCATTTCTATGAGAATGTCGCCCATCGCCACCGACGTTTTGGCGCAGTCTCCGCCGACGCCGATTTCCATGCTGGCCGAATCCCTTATCCCGCGAACCGAATCGGCAGGGCTGCGGTCGTCATTCAGCATGCTGATCACCGCCTCGACCGCCGCGACGGCGTCTTCCTGTTTCCTGACGGTCTGTTCGAAGTTCGCACGAATCGCCTTCTGCCTGCGAACCATCTCCGCCAGCAGTTCGTCGCGTTTGACTATCCTGAACGACATCGCCCCCGACACGCCCTTGTTGGGTCCTTTGAGTTCCGGGGGCATCAGGTCGTCAGCCTCGACAGTAACGCTGACGGTCATCCCCGGGGCGAGCTTAAGGTCCTTGATGTCCAGTTCATAGACCGTGTCGAACTGGTCCTTGCTCTCGGGTCCGGGCTGAACGACCCAGGACTTGCGGCCGGGTTTGTCGCCGCCCCAACTCAGCACGGCCCTGATCTCCTTGAGTCCCGAATCGTCCTTGGCCTGGATAACCAGCGGCAGGATCGCCTCGGACGTCACGGCGCTCCCAACGCCTCGCCTCTTGAGGCTCAGTCTCGGGGCGGTGTCAGGTTCGGTTCGGATCTTGTATTGCGCGGCCCGGGGGTTGGCGAAGCCGTCGGTGTCCTGAAGCGATACAGTCAGCGTCCGCATCGGATTGGCCGCCTGGCCCTTGGCTGCCTCCGGCAGATTGCCGAGCTTGAACGACCCGGTCAGTCGCGTCACGGCCTGCGGGGGCGATCCGTCGGGCTTCTCGGCGGTGTCGGCTTTAAGGTTGCCGACTCGCTTGCCGTTGAGGAACATGCCGGAAGCCTGATGCGAGAAGTCGACGCCCTTGTCGGCAGTAGCACGAATGGATATCACGCTGCCTGGAGGGGCCGCCAGAACGGCCCGCGATTCGTCGAACTTGCGCAACGGGCGATTCATGTATGTCGGATACTCAACAGTGAACTGAAGCCACCCGATGCCGGGCGGGTCGATCAGGGTCACGCGGTGCCTGACGGCGCGTTTGTCCTTGTCGCATATGAAGTAGAACTCGAACGGTTCGGAGACGCTTCTGAACACCTGGGTGTAGCTGCGAGCCCCGTCTGCGTTAAGCTTGATCTCCGGCTCGGTGGTCCATCCGACCGATTCGTATCGGGCGTAGAGCGTTATGCTCTCAGGGGCCGCCAGAGGCATGGACTCGTCGCCCGGGCGAGCAGTGACGGTGATAACAAGATCGTCGCCCCGCAGCACGCGGAAATCTCCGTTTTCATCCATTCCCGGGCCGCTGACGTCCAGGTAGAGGTCCTGCGGCCAGGCGGTGTCGGCGAAAATCACGTTGCGGTTCCACCAGCGGTTCATAATCCCCGCCTGCCAGAAACAGAATCCGATCAGGAGACAAACCGCACAGACCGCCTGCGACATGCGTCTCCTCATGCCGGGCCGCTCGACGACCTTCTGGAAGTCGAGCTTCTCCGAGATCTCTCCGGCCTGGGCGATTACGAGTTCGACCATGGCGCGGCTCTGTCCGGGCGTATCCCGCCTGTCAGGCCGGCTGAACTGCAGGGCGCTTATCAGGGAGTCGTCGAGCTGTCCGTATCGTTTCTCGACAAGGAGAGCAAGTTGCTCATCATCCATCGGCGCACGCAGCGGAGCGATCAGATGTCGCCAGACAACCCAGAGCACGCCCAGGAGCATGACGGCCATTACCGCTCCGCGGACAGGACGCACGAAATTCAGGCCGTAGTCCAGTCCGAGCGTTATGAAGACCACGGCGACCAGCGAAATCGCCAGCCAACTGGCGCCTTCGCCGGCCAGTCGTCGCCGAAGATCGCTGCGCAGTTGCCGTAACTTCCGGCCAACCTTCGATTCAAGAAATTCTCGATCAGTCATCTTATTGCCGCTTTCGGGCTCCGATCCGCATCGATCAGGCCATGTTGTATTTCTTTCTCACCATCCACTCGACGGCCAGCAGAAGCACTATAAGCATCAGCGTCAGCGGGCAGTCCCACAGATTATTGGGCCGCTGGCTGGTGGTCTTCAGGCGCCCGGTCGGAATGAGCTGCGAAAGCCTCGACACCTCGTGGATATCAAGGAACCGGTCGTCTTTAGAGGCGATCGCCTGCATAGTCTCGCGATTGGCCTCCCTGCGCCGCGCTTCGGCCTTGGGCAGTTCGACGAATATCTTCTTGCTGGTCACATCGTCGGCCGAGTCGGCTCCGCTGCGGAGTGCGGTTATTTCAAAGGACCCGGTTCGCGCGGCGACGATAGTGCGTTTATACCGCCCCGGCTTGGTATTCACGTCGACCGCCGGCAGTTCGATCGTCTCGGACTTGCCGGTGGCGGTGTCGATCATCTCGACAACGAATTTCTTTTCGGTCAGGGCCTTGTACTCCTTGTCGAACGCCTTGACCTCGATCGTGATCTTCTCGCCGGCGGCGAACTGGCTTCCGCCGGTTGTGATCACGATCCGCCGCGTGCGCATCGACGCGAGATACCGCATCGCCCTGGCCCAGAATCGACGGTGGTAGTATCCGTCATGCACGTATCGCCATCGCCAGGTGCCCTCCATGCCGATATAGAGCGAGCGTCCCGAGCCGACGGTCTCGGCCACGACGAGCGGAAGGCGGTCTCCGTTGGCCATGCGCCGCATCGGGTTGGAGCTCACCGCAAGCACGCGGGCGCCCGGCTTGATCTTGAATACCGGGTGGGACCAGTACTGGCCCGGCAGTACGTCCCAAATCCTGCGCGTGTCGTCGTCGGAACCGCCGAGGCGGGTTATCGGATGCTCGATCCCGTAGCTGGTCAGCTTGATCGGCCAGGCCGCCGGGATGTCCTGGCGGATCCGCATCGCTATGTTGACAGTATTCGGAGCCAGCACGACCGGAAGCAGTTCCTCGGCCAGCGGCTTCATAACGCCCTTGCCCATGAGCGTTTCATCGGTGTGCTTGTTGCCGGCGATGTAGCACAATCCGCCGTTGTGCTCCTTGACGAACTTGGCCAGAAGTTCCACGAACTTGGAGTCGAACCCGTTCTTGGTGTGCTGCGGATCGTAGAGGACTACGACGTTGTAGCCCGGCCTGGTCTTGTCGCCGCGCACGCCTATAAGCTCCTGGAGCGTTCTTGGAAGCTTGGTCAGCTTCATGCCGCTGGAAGCCGCCTGGTTGACGTCCGGATCGGCGTTCTGCTGCCACATGCTTATGCGGTACAGGTCTCTCTGACGGACAAGGAAGTTCCGCAGGTACTGGAACTCCCAACCGGCGTCCCCGCTTATCACGAGAATGCGAATGCGGTTTTCGCTGACAGTCACGATCGACGCCGGACTGTTGTTGTCGCTTGTCTTTTCTTCGCCTTCAAGCGGATCTATCACCGCCCGATAAGAGAAATCGCCGAGTTTCTTGGGCGTGTAGATCAACGCTGCGGTCTGCAGCGAGCGGGACTGATCGCCGTCTTCCTTGCCGTTGGCCAGCACGAGGTTCTCGTTGACTCCGGTGTCGACCCATTCGTCGCTGCCGGCGGCTCTTTCCTGAAGGCGGATCGATACGCTCTGGCCGTCGAGATTGCGGTGCGTGACTGTGGCGGTGAATTCGGCCTCGGAGTCCTTGCGGACCTCCCTCGGAGCCTGCAGGGCCGCTACGGTGAGATTCTTCGGCGGTTCCGGATCACCGACAACTATGCCGTAAAGCGGCGCCTGCGACTCGGCGGCGAACTTGAGCGCCGACGACAGCCTGCCGTTTCCTCCGCCGGCGGAGGTTATCTGTCCGTCGGATATTACGACGATCCCAGCCAGGCGACGTCCGGAGACCTTCTTGATGGCGCTGCGGATTGCCGTCGAGAGATTCGTCTCAAAGCCGGATCCCGAAAGCCTGCTCAGTGCGATCCTGCGGGCCAGGGCGCCGCTTTGGACCATGCCCCTGAGCGTCGAAGCGAGCCTGGCGATCTCGGCGTTGTCGGACACCGCGCCGAGTCGGGCGATCAGCTTGTCGGCCCCGCCGGCCAGGTCGGCGAGAATCGCCAGTTTCCCGTCGACGTCATCGTCGGGCAGTTCCCTGAACTTCTCAAGCAGCATCTCCCGGTCGTCCGACGCCGGTCGGCTGGCCGGAGCAGTCGTCGTCGCCCCCGGCTTGGAGATAATCTCCAGCGCACCGGCCAGTGCCGCCGGGTCAATCGAAATATCAATATCCGGCTCGATCGCCGCGCCGTCGTCGGACTCGCCGGCCACCGGCGAATCCAGAAGCTTGTTGGTGTAGGGCTGACCCGGATCGGAAGTCGAGAACCGCACCAGCACCAGCGGATGGTCCTTGGCCAGATCGGCCAGCGGGCCGCCGCGTTTGACCAGCAGGCGCCGGACGATGTCCTTCCTCGATATCGTTTCGAGTTCTCCGATCGTCAAGCCAAGCTCGTCGGCAAGCGCTTTTCGTCTCGCCGAGGACAACGCCAGGCGTTTCTGGTACTCAGCGTCAGGCTCGTCGCTCCGCCGCGTCGGGGAAAGGTACTTGTCGTTGAACGACATCGACAGGCTGTCGTCCACCAAGACGACAACGGAACTGTAAAGCGTATTGGTGAATCGAAGCACCAGCGACGGTCTGAACAGGATCACAAACAGTATTGCTATAACGGCGATTCTAAGCGCCGCCAGGAAGCCCTTGGCGAATTTCGGCGCATCGCCCTCCCTGAGGTAACTTCGTATCACCAGGAAGACCAGGCCCGCAAAGAGCAGCGCCATTCCGAGAATCGCCCCGCCGCTATAGTCGGCCATGAAACTGAATTCAGAACCGTCGCCGCCGGAGAATTTGCCGGTGTCGGCGCCAAGCAGCCATTGCCATATATCGTTCAGCATCAGTTAGAACTCATAAGAGGTTATCGTTAAGTTAATTAATCGACATTCGCGGGCGGGATCGTCCGGTGGAGTAGTGCCCGAACCGCTGAGCAAGGTGAGTTTCCAGGGCCAGTATTGAGATCAAGGCGATCAGCAGCACGAGCCAGTATTCCTTCTGCTCTTTGGTCTGCACGTCGGCGGTCGAACCGGCGGCCAGTCGCGAAACGTATTTGAAGTCCTCCGAGCCCAGGGCGCGTGTTATGAGCTTGCGTCCGCCGGGGGCCAGGTTTCCTTCAATCGGATCGATATTCCGCGCGAAGAACAGATCGGTCTGCGATGCGTCGGGCATAGTCAGAGACAGCGTGTAGCATCCGGCGTGACGCGGGTTGTCATGTCTGACAATTCGCCCGTCCCTCGTGTCGGACTCTTCGTTCGCCGGAGCCAGCGTGATCACGTCGTCGGCGGGGTACTTTGGCGTGTGGAGCGTGGCCGAAGCATCTCGCAGTTCGCGGTCTATCGTGTGAACAACCGGGTCGCCAACGGCGCCGGTGTAAAGGCCGGCGTGCGACTTGGCCAGGTGCATCATCATGTCGATCATCGGGGCGCTGTAGGCCGATTCCGGCTCGTCGTCGGCCCAGTCGTTCCAGCGGGTCGAAGCGGTGCTGTACATCATCATCGCAGTGCCCTTTCCGTACTGCCGGACGACAATCGCCGGAGGACCGTCGCCGCCGTCGGGCGACGTGAATTTCGCCACGATCCGAGGGGGCTTGATCTCGCCGGAAGGAGCCGAGGCCGTCAGCGGATCAGACGGAGTGTATGCGTAGAAACGGACCATCGCACAGCGAATGGCTCCGCCTTCGCCGCGCAGCGAGCGGAGGAATCCGTCGCCGGCGATCGACCTGGCGTCGATGCGGCGATACTTCTCACGGGCCGCGGCGTCTCCGCGGGGCGGGCTGATGACCAGCGGAGACAGTCCAAGTCCTTCGGCGTACATCGGTCCGTTGTAGAAAGCCAGATTCAGGTTGCCGCCGGTGAAGATCGCCAGGCCCCCGCCGTCCTTGACGTACTGCTCCAGGGCCATCAGCAGCGGATAGACAACCTTGCCTTCGGGGTCAAGCATCGAAGGCAGCTTGGCGATGTCGAGGAGGATCACCAGATCGTAGTCTCTGAAGTTCCGGGCCCCCACCGCTTCGGCGGTCACGACGGTGACCTTGTTTCCGTGACTGGCGTTCTTCTGCGGGTCCAGCAGCAGCGCAAGTCTGTAGGACTCGTTCATCGCCGGATCGGTCATGTCGCGGTGTCCGTCGACTATCAGCACGTTGAGGTTCTTTCGGACCTCCAGTGCAAGGTATCCCTTGTTGTCGCCGGCGAGATGATCGGAGGGCAGTTCGGCGGTCAGCGCAGCGGATCCGGCCTTGGGCAGCGTAACGGTGAACTCGATGCGGACCGAAGAATCAGCGGCGATAGACGGGAGGGATTCGGCGGGGAAGACCGCGGTTTCGTCTGCGTTGTCCGCTCGCCAGCGGGCCGACATCGACACAGGGACATTCTCCAGGCGGACCGACCCGTTGTTGCGAACCGTCACGCCGATACGCGCCGGAACTCCGGCAAGCGCCCACTTGTCGACCAGCTCGATCTTCTCGACCGTCAGGTTGGAGCTGACGTCTCGCCCGTAGTCCAGCGTGACGACGTTGACGCCCTGGTCCTTCAGTTCATTGAACTGGGCCTGGTATTGACCGGCCTTCCCGCGCCCCAGATCCGCGGCGCGGAAATCGCTGTAGATGAAGACATTCTTCGGCTTGTCGGCCGCCGCCAGCAGCTTGCCGGCAGTCGCCAGAGCCTCCCCGAGCCTGGCGGGCGAATCGCCGGGCCGCACAGCTTTGGTCCGGGCGATCAACTGCTCGATCTCTTCGCCTCCAACCACAGGCATGATGTCCTGAAACACATCCTCGCCGTCGTGCATTGACGTCAGGACAACGGCCACACTGTCGGACTTGGCGCTCTCGGAAAGACGTTTGATATGGCTCGTCAGATCCTTGGTCGCGTTTTCCAGGATCGTCGGCCCGCCGATCTTCTGGTCCATCGAGAAGCTGTCGTCCAGTACGAAGACAGTCGTCTCAGGCGCCTGATCGGCTCCGGGCAGCAGATCGCTGTCGCCGCACCCGGTGAACCTCGCGATGGCCATCGCCAGCAGAAACAGCACGCCGCATCGCAGCGCCATGAGGATCAACTCCTCTATCCTCAGCCGTCTTCGGTTTCGCCTCAGCGAATCGAGCAGAAACTGCATAGCCGCCCACTGGCGAACGCGAAACCGCCTGCGATTCAGCAGGTGGATTATGATCGGAACGGCAACAGTCCCAAGACCAATCCAAAATATCATCGGTGATACGAATGACATCTATTCTATTCCAATTTCTATCGTTTGGATCCGGCTTTGCGGTTCGCCGCCGCTCGAGCGGACAGAAACGCGAGCAACGCCGCATCCAGGTGGTCGGCGGTGGATATTCGCTTGTAGTCTATTCGCGACGAAACGCATCGCCGCTGGACATCGCGGCAGAAACGCTCCATCGATTCGAGGTAGCCTTTCCGAAGCGCCCGGGGCTCGATCAGCAGGCGCCCGGTGTCCTCAAGGCCCTGGAACATCGTGTTGCCCTGGAACGGGAAGGTCAACTCATCCTCGTCCATAATGTGCATCACCATCACTTCATGACCGTAGTGCCTGAAGTGCTCCAGGCCGCGCATCAGACCGTCCATGTCGGTCAGCAGATCGCTGACGAGGCAGACCATGCCGCGCCTCGATATCTTCTCAGCCAGCGAGTGACAGATCAGCTCGATCGACGTCTTGGCCTGCGGCTTGTTGATCGCCAGGGCGTGAACGAAGTTCTTGATCTGGTTGGGATGGCCCGACGACGGGATGTACGTCCGCAACTGCTCGTCGAAAACGCCCAGCCCGACGGCGTCCTGCTGCTGCAGCAGCAGAAACGCCAGAGACGCAGCGGCGGCAGCGGCGTAGCGGTACTTGCTTAGCCTCTCGTCCTTGCCGGTCCCGCGATAGTGCATCGATTCGCTGGCGTCGACGAGGAAGGTCGCCTTGAGGTTCGTCTCCTCTTCGTACTGTTTGATGTAGTAGCGATCAGTCTTGGCCTGGACCTTCCAGTCAATATGCTTGATGTCGTCGCCGGGCACGTATTCCCGGTGCGAGGCGAACTCGACGGAGAACCCGTTAAACGGGCTGCGGTGCATGCCGGATACGAATCCCTCGACGACCAGGCGGGCCTGGAGGTCCAGACGCGTTATCTTGGCCAGCACTTTCGGGTCGAGATAGTCTGTAAGTTCGTTGCTCATGTCAGTGATTTTGTCCGATACGCTTGTGTGCCGCGACTGGTCAGCCGGCTCTACGCCATGGCGTCGTCGGACCTGATGTCGACAACAACTTCCGATTCGCCGGCGGCGTCAACGGCCTTCGCGGTGGCGGGATTCGACGCTATCTTCGAGTCCTTGGCCGGCACAATCTCCAAAAGCCGATCGACGATCTTGTCGGAGTCGAACCCTTCGGCGTCGGCGTTGAAGTTGGTCACGATGCGGTGCCGCAGTACGGGCTTTGCGACAGCCTTTATGTCGTCGGTCGACACGTGATATCGACCGTAGAGCACGGCGCGGACCTTGGCGCCCAGCACGAGGTACTGGCAGGCTCGCGGACCGGCGCCCCACGAGACGTAGTCATTGACGATCTCCGGCACGTCGCCGGCCAGCACTCGCGTTGCACGAACCAGGCGCATCGCATATTGGATCACGTGATCGGCGACGGGAACGCGGCGGATAATGTCCTGCAGCGCGATGATCTCGTCGCCCTGGAGAATGCTCGAAAGCTCAGTCTGCTGAACCGCGGTGGTCAGCCGGACGATGTCGAACTCCTCGTCCCACGTCGGGTAGTCGACGAAAATCTTGAACATGAACCTGTCGAGCTGCGCCTCGGGCAGCGGGTAGGTGCCTTCCTGCTCGATCGGGTTCTGGGTCGCCAGCACGAAGAACGGGTCCTTCATCGCCATGGCGTTTCCGCCGATCGAAACCTGCCGCTCCTGCATAGCCTCAAGCAGCGCCGCCTGGGTCTTGGGAGGAGTACGGTTGATTTCGTCGGCGAGGATAATGTTGGCGAAGATCGGTCCGCTGAGGAACTTGAACTCACGCTGCCCGGTGGCCTTGTCCTCCTGGATGACCTCGGTGCCGGTGATGTCCGAAGGCATGAGGTCCGGGGTGAACTGGATTCTGGCGAAGTCCAGGTCGAGGCAGTCGGCCAGGGACGAGACCATGAGCGTCTTGGCCAGTCCGGGTACGCCTTCGAGTATCGCGTGTCCTCGTGCGAAGATGCACATAAGCAGTTCTTCGAGCACCTGGGCCTGTCCGACAATGGCCTTGCCCATCTCCCCGCGTATGGTCTGGTAGGCCTGGGTCAGTCTCTCGGCGGCCTGGATCTCATCGGATGTAAGTTCACCGGCTGCTGGATTGGGGTTGTCAGTCACCGTATTCTCCTGTTCTCTTGTTCCTTGTCGCGAGCTCTCGGGCTCCGCGGCGCGGGTTATCTCTGTACGATCGGCAGGTATCCGTAAGGCAATTGCAGGATCATCGTCGCAATCGCCGTCCCGTACGTCGTCCCGACACTGTCGCCGTTCCAACTGCCGTCAGGGTTCTGCATCTGAATAAGTCGCTGGCTCATGGTCGGATAGTACATCTTCCAGGACTTCTTGCCCTGCTGGTACTTGACCTGCGCGAGGTAAAACTGGGTGTAGAACCAGTGTCCCCCGCCGCTGGAGCCCGAGCCTACGGCCCCGTCGACGTAGCGGATGAGTTTTTCGACCATTTCGGCTTCGGTGCCTTTTCCGCCTGTGGTCCTGTCGTATACCCCGGCGGCGTAGAAGCACGCGATCGCGGCGGCCGATATCGGCGGACGCGACGAACCGCGACTGGAGGCCGAGTAGCAGATGCCTCCGTCGCCCATCTGGCAGTGGCGAAGATACTCAACAGCCTTGTCAATGCAGTCCTTCGGCACTTTAATGCCGACATTGCGGCAGGCTCGCAGCGCCTGGAGCTGCGTTACGGTCACCGATCCCTCGTCGCTGCTGGACCCGGGCGTGTAGTACCATCCGCCGCACGGCTTGCCGAATTTTGAGGTCTTCTTCGACTGGCTCTTGACGATAAGCTGCACGCCTTCGGTCAGCACCTTCTTGAGTTTGGCTTCGGTGGCGCTGTTAAGCTCCATCCCGTAGCACTGGGCCAGGAACAGCATCGCAAAGCCGTGTCCGTACATGCTGCGGTACTCGGCTCCCGGTCCTGCGATGAGCCCGTCTGTGTGCGTCGCGGCCACTCGCAGCAGATAGTTCATCGCCTTCGATACGTTCTTTGCGTGTGGGCCGGTCTCAGGCGTCGATCCGCCGGCCATCAGCGCCAGGCCCGACAGACCGGTCATGACCGCCGGATACATCCCGTATCCGCCCTGGTTGAGCCAACTGCCGTCGCGGCGCTGGGTGTCGACGAGGTATCGCAGTCCGCGATCGATCGACTTGAGGGTCCTGCGGTTGACAAGTTCCGGCATAACCGGGCTTGGAGGGGCCGCGGCGGCCGGTTGCGGACCGGGCAACGCGCACATAACGCACATCGCGGCCGCCAGCAGCACGCAGATGCTCTTGTGTACGCCTATATCACGATTCTTTCGGTTCATTTCTCTCAGGCCTCCGTCATGCGCAGGCTTCTCTGGACCGTGCGAGGGTGTCGCCCGGCGTCATTTCTGTTTGTAAACGCTCACCGAGTCGAAGGTCTCCAGGACCAGGCGCCCGCCGATCAGGATCGGCTGCAGCATCGACGAGACCCTGACCCTGTCGCCCTGCTTCATCACTCCCGCCGGTCCCTTGTACACTTCAACCTTCTGGACGGACTTTCCGCTTTCAGCGTCCAGCAGGTGAACGTATCTGGCCAGGGTCTGCTGGGTGTCCTTGCAGGCCACCACCACAGTACCGCCGGCGACAATCGTCGGCAGGCTGTAGTAGTAATAGTTCACGGCGCCCGGCTCGCTTCGCCAGGCGACCTTTCCGTCGGCGAGATCGATCTTCTGGACGCCCAGGCCTTTGACCATACTCTGGGTTCCGTAGTAGTTGTTGCGATTGCCCGAGATTTGCGACCCGTAAGCAACGTAAAGGCTAGCCCCTCGCGCCGATGCCGAAACAATGGAGGTGTTGGTCGATCCTGAGAATTCATCAGCCTTGACTCGAGCCAGAGTGATCCCGTCGCTCATAGACACCGCATCTATCCATGGACTGTGGGCTCCCTCTGAGACGAACAATCTTCCGCCATCGCTGCAAAGCAGCATCGGCTTGAGCGCCGCGTTGTACTTTCGAGCCCAGAGAGGCCGATCGATCATGGCCGGATCGTGCAGCGAGACCACCCCGTCGACCATTACGATTACAAGTCCGTCATCGGTTACGAACCCGTCGGCCGATGTTCCGCCGGCCCATTTCCACAGGACTCGCCCGCCGTCAACATTGAAGCACGTCAGAGTCTTGTAGGCGTTGCTGCGGACCATAACGGCTCGGCGCGATATTCGCGGCGGACAGACCGGAGCCCTCGATCCGCCGACAAGCTTGCTTACCCAGCCAATGGCGCCGTCTTTCAGCGAAATGCACACAACCTTGCCTGTCGAATCGGTAAGGACTCCCACCCCCTCGGCGCACGCCATGTAGCTGATCGACGACAGGCCCAACTTGGCGAAGCTCTCGCGCCAGACAACCTTCCCCGTCGCTACGTCGATGCCGGAGGCGTTTCGCGACCCCCTGTCGGCCAGCGCAACAATTTTCCCGTCGCTGCTGAGCCCGGCGATCAGTCCGTATCCCGGCGCGGTCATGTAGTTTCGTATCTGGTCCATCGGAGCCAGGACCGCCCCCGATCGCCAGACTACCGCCTCGGCGTCGGATTCAGCGGCCGTGTTGAACCAGACGGCCTTGCCGTCATTGAGCAACAGGATATTCGAGCCCTTGCGGATCGGGCGATATTCCTGATCGCGTACGATGATGGTCTCCGCACCTTTCAGGGCGACGGTCCTGTTCACCGGCCCAACCAGAGATTCATCGGGGTCCGACTCCACTTTCAGCGGCTTGTCGCCTTCGCATTTGCGCAGGATCTCGATTATCGGGCGTTCGGCTCCCGCGAATTCGATAGTCTCGTTGAGCGTTATTCCCTTGGCCCGGCAGAGCTTTCTCATGTCGCGGCAGACGCCGCGGGCGTAGTTTGTCATGCCCATGTCGTGATAGATCGTCGCCCTCCCGGCCAAGGAGGCCGCCGCCAGCATCTCGTCGCCTTTGGCCGCGGCGCGGGCCATCCATCCGGCGGCTTTCGACATCGCCTTGTAGTCGGTCTGATCCCCGGCGTCGCGGGTCTTGACGTAAAGACTCACGCCAGCCTCGTACATCGCCTGCGGAGCCCAGAGGCTGTTGGGCCAGCGGGTTGAGACCTCCAGCATCATATCAGTGTCATTGTCGGCGATCGCCTTTTGAAGCATGTCGCCGGCCTGCGCGTCGAACGATCCGTAGCACTTCCGCCCGTGATCGCGGATGATCCGCGGGATGAATCTCTCCTGGGCCCATACCCCAGCCAGCATCAGCGGCGTGTTCTCGGTGTCGCGAACGGAGTTGTCGGCTCCGGCGCCTATGCTTATGTCAGGCACTTTCAGTTCGGCGTGGGTCTCGGCTATCTTGCGTGCGAACTTCACCGCTTCGGCGAGCACATCCTGCCGCCTGGCCTCCAATTTGGCGGCCGCCGGCTTGTCGCCGGCGGCGAGTTTCTCCGCCGCGGCGGCCTGGTGCTCTCCCGCGGTCAATTCCATGACTCTGGCCAGACGCATCATGCATCGCAACACGTACTGGTCCCTGCTGTCTCCCGACATCGACTCGGCTGTGCGGCGGGCCAATTCGAAATGCTTCCGCATGTCGCCGGCGTTCTTGGCTGCGTTGCCCATCGCCACGTGCGTGCGATACAGCCAGTGCGACAACTGAACGCGGATCGCAGTCGATCCGCCCTGTTCGGCCAGCACTGCCGCAGATTTGAAATCGGTCAGCGCGCGATCGAATCTCTGCGAATTGAAAGACAACTGCCCGCGATCGAAAATGAGCCTGGCCTTTTGGGACCCTTTGAGTTTTTCGATGCGTCTGCTCAGGCCGGCGAAGGAGTCTTCGTAACAGAGGTACACGCACACTCCGACACTGTTTGAGGCGATTAACTTCCCGTCAACGCACAGCAGGTTGCCCAGGAGACAATCGCCGTTGGTGAACACTCGCGTCGAGCGGGTGTAGTCGTTCAGATCCAGGCGAACCAGCCGCCCCTGCCCGCTGGCCAGAACAGCGTCGGCGGAAACAGCCGGACGCCCGACGATGCCGACACCCGAGGTCCTGTGGAGTTCCTTGCCGGTGGAGGTTGAAAGGACAACCATATCCGGTCCGCTCAGCAGGACGCGATCGGCGTCTATCGCACTGAGATCGCTGCACTGGCGCCTGTCCGGCGGTGAGATGACCGGCTTGCCGTCCATCGCCGAGAGCATCAGAACCCTTTTGCTGTCGGCCGGAAGCGCTATAACCCTGCCCCGTGCGACGATAATCGGATTGACCGACGGCTGACCGGTTATCTGTATCACAGAACCGTATCGACTGCTCATGGCCTTGTTCACGTCGCTGTCGTACTGGTAGGCCCACACCGCGGCGCCCGATTCGGCTTCGAAAGCCGCCACGACGCCGGCGTTGGTGGCGACGAAGGCCATCCCCTCAGCCACCGCCACCGGACTGCCTCGCTCCAGCAGGTGCTGGTTGTATCTCTGGTAGTTCTGCCCCATAGCCGGTATCTGCGATATCGACACGCGCCAGATAACTTTGCCGGTGTCGGCGGCCATGCAGACCAGGTGATACATCTCCCGGAAAGCCACCAGGCTGTAGAGCCGTCCGTTGCAGACTGTCGGAACTGAGATGAACTTGCCGCCGAGAACCGCTTCGTCGCTGTTGAGCGTTTCGTAATCGCTCTGCCACACCAGCCGCCCGCCGCGGCTTATGGAAACGGCCTGCAGAACCGATGTGTTGGATTTCGTCGTGACCGCAGGTCCGCGAATGCTTCTGCTCCACTGCCTTGGAATGAACTTCGCCAGCAGATAGAGCATATCGCCGTCAACAGTCATGGCGTATCGCCCGCTGTCGGCGACCTGCCTGGCTACGCCGCTATAGTACCTGGGGGTGGCGGCTGCGCCTTTCTTTCGCATCGGCGAAAATCGAGTCGCCCAAACCGGCTCGCCCTCAGCATCGGGCCCGGTGTGCATGTTGTACGCGGCAACTCCGTCATCGAGCCGGCAGAGAACAAGATCGCCCGCGACCACAGGCTGCACGCCGGCGGGCATGAAGAATCCGGCGCCCTTTGCGCCCGGAATGGATCTGTGGCTTGGCGATCTCCTGCTGCTGGTTACGTAGACGTGACCTTTTCGCGGCTTGGGGGTCAGGGTGTAACTGCTGGAATGGGACGTCAGTTCCGAGCGCATGGCGATCATCTTGCCGCGGACGTCGACCGGTCCGATCGGAACGTCGTCGGGAGCCCGCCAACTCGGAGCCAGGACGACGTCGCTGTCGCCCATGATCGCCATTCCGTCAGGGAAAGAGCCCAGCCCGCTCCACTCCTTGCCGGCCTGTCGGCGTCGATCGGAAATACTGGGGACCGGTATCTTCCTGATCATCGCAACGAATTCGACCAGGTTCCGCTTCTGTCCGCCCATTACGCCTTCGGCGCCGGAGTGTTTCTTCTTCAATTCCGCCGCGGCGCTGTCTCCTCCGACCGAGTCCCCGGCCAGATGGAGCGCCGAGGCGATCTTCGCCAGGAGAACCGGCGCGTCGCCGGATGCGGCTTTGAGCCTGGCGGCCCTTCGCCAGTACATCGCCGATCTCGCGAAGTGTCCGCGATCGAAATGAATGTCGCCGAGCATGCACAGCGCCCTGTATCCGAACGCCGTATGGAGAAACTGCTGGGTCAGGCGCCGCAGCGCCGAGGTGTCCTGTGCGCCGCCGGCCTGCTGGAAGAGTTCTTCGGCCTGCGGGTCGTACAGACGCCTGTAAAGCTCCAAACCCTCGGGACCCATCGCCGCCAGGGCCTCGTTGGCCTTGTGCCACAGGGCAACATACTGCCTTCCGCCCTCGTCGGACACAAAGCCGCTGTCGGGCTTCTCGATCAGGGCCTGGAGAACTTCTATCGCCCGATCGTAATTCCCATCCTTTATGTTCTTGCGAGCCCCGGTCAGGTAACTGGCCAGTTCGTCATCGGCGGCCACAAGCGCCGGAGGCTTTCCGCCAGTCGAGGGTGTCGAGATACTCGGCGCCAGGCGCAAGGCTTCTGAGACGCGCATGAAAAAAGCAACGGCGACAACCATCGCCATCGCACCGAGGAAACGGTACATAGCTGATCTGCGCTGTGCTGTCATGATGTTTTCCATCTTCAAGGCGGGCGGGCCTGAGGCACGCCGCCTCAGACCGAACCAGTCTGGGGAATACACTGTATCCCATATGCATACGGCATACAAGGCGATTAAAACTTAACCTTTAGACGCACTAAGTATCTGAAAGTTCTGGATATTGTAAAATTCCTCCATCATTTTATCACCCTTGCAACCGGACATACGATATAATATATATAGGCGGGCTTGCAAGACGTTCCTACAACAGGAACTTACCGCACTCATTGTTGATTTTTATCGGTCGAATGCAGGCGGCAGTCGCGGCGTTTCGGGGCCTACGCTGTTGTTCGGCTGTGTTGTTTTAGAACCCGCGGTTCGTGGGAAAGGCTTAGAATGGCGCCATCAGCCGACAGCGAAAGACCTGACGGACAAACCAACTCCGGGCAGGTTCCAGCCGCGGTGAAAAAGGCGGTTGAATCATTTGCATCGGCCGCAGAGTCTCGGCGCATTGAGAACATCTGCAAGGCGTACGAAACCCTCAAGGCCTCGGCCAACGGTCTGGGGATTCACAACGTAATCCCTCTGGCCGACAAGTTGATCGGGAAATCAGCCCTGTCACTGGTGGTTTCCGCATATTCGCACGAGAAGTGCTTCATGTGCCAAGGCGGATCGATTCCTTGCGAGGCCTGCGGCGACGATGACAGCGGGACGCGCACGGAGTGTTCGCACTGCAACTCGACGGGACTGGCGCCGTGCGAGTTCTGCGAGGGAACCGGATGGGTCGGAAACGACGTGATCCCGCATGAACTGCTCAAGGCCGTGTGGAGGCATCGCCTCAAGAGCACCCACAAGGTCCTCGAGAAATACGCCAGGCTTTACGACAAGGTCTTTCTCGACGCCCTGTCAAGACGTCCGCTGGACGATCCGCAGAGGCGCATGGCGATAGCTGAGACTATCCGACTGGCCGCCAAACTTCGCGTGCTGGCTAATTCCTGCGCCGTGTCCGACCCGGCGCACGTCAAACATCTGATGGCCGCCGAACAGAAAGTCAGAATCTGCCTGACGATGCTCGCGTGGCAATAGCCCCTCAACCCCGGGCGTTCCTTCGACGTCTCTTTCTCAGCACGCCGCCGATCAAGCCGGCTGTATGCAACGCCAATGTCGAAGGTTCGGGTATCAGTTCGATTCTCGCGATGTTCGCCTGAACCGACGCCCTCTCGGTGTCGTCGCCGAAGAATATGAAATTCGGCGTCTGGTAGGGACCCATAGGCGTTCCCCTGGCCGTTTGGTCGAACGCCGAGTAGTCCTTCAACTCACCTCATCAAGCGCGTCAGGTATTATGCCTACATCTGGGGGATTTTGCCGGCAAACAACTCTTTTGTTCACCAAGAGGACCCGTTTCGCTACAATGTCGACCGATCGCCGTACTGAAAGGAATATCGCGTGCCCGACTCACAACGCCTGCTGGTCATAACTCGACGCATCGACAACCCTTCGTTCCGTCAACGGATCGAGCCCTATATCAAGCATCTGGCCGATCGCGGAATCGACTGCGAAGTCCAGGAACTCGAAAAAGGAAGCGGTCGCCGAGCGCAAATAAAGGCGGCCCGAGATTACCTGGGCGTATGGCTGCACAAGAAGACTCTGACCGTGATGGACGCATTTCGCCTGAGACGAAATGCAAGGAAGGTGATCTACGAATTCGATGACGCGATCGTTTTCCGCTCGGGGTCCGAATCGCCCGATCCGCACCCGCTGAGACTCAAGAGATTCCGCAGGACAATCCGCTGCGCTGATCTCGTGATCGCGGGCAACGAAGTGCTGGCCGATCTGGCTCGCGACTGCCGAGCCGCCGATATCGAGATCATCCCGACAGGGCTCGACACCTCGCGTTACACCCCAAAGGTCCACGAGCACGAGACCGACCAGATCCGTATGGTTTGGATCGGTTCGTCCAGCACGCTGAAGCAACTTCGCCTGTTCACCGAAATCCTCGACTCGATCTCCTGGGAACTGCCCGACGTCATGCTGCGAGTGATCGCCGACGATGAACTGGAGACCGAGACCCTGCCGGTCGAAAACCTCCCATGGTCTCGCCAAGAAGAAGCCCGAATGCTCAACGAGTGCGACATTGGAATCGCACCGCTGCCCGACACCCCGTTCGCACGAGGCAAGTGCGCGTTCAAGGTCCTGCAGTACATGGCCAGCGGTCTTCCCGTCGTATCCAGCCCAGTCGGAGCCAATGCCGATTACGTTTGCGATTACGAAAACGGGCTGATCGCATACGACGATCGCCAGTGGGTCGACAATATCGCCCAACTGGTCTACGACCCCGAACTCCGCACCACCCAGGGAGCCGAAGGCAGGCGCCGAGCCTGCGAGGAGTTCGACTTCAAAGTTCTCGCCCCCAGAGTATGCGATGCGATAATCGGCGTTCTGGAATCGTCGGATTCCGACTAATCCAGCACTGTCGAAACCGCCGCCGGCAGACGCACGTGAATGCCGCTGTCGCACGCCAGGACCAGACCCTCAAGCGGACTTATGTCGACTGCGCGTCCAATGTGTTCGACGCCGGCGCTGAATATCCGCACCCGCTGGTTCAACATACTGCACCGAGCGATCCATGCCTCCCGCAGATCATCAAGGCGGTCGGCGACGATCTCGCCCCGCCAGTAGTCCAAACGCCGCAGGATCTCCCGCAGCAGTTCTATCCGCCCGGGCGATCGGCAATGGGCCGACACGCACGTAGCCTCCCTGGCGACCTGATCAGAAGGCGGATTGTCCGATACGTTGACGCCGACCCCGACAGCAGTGGCCCGAACGTCGCCCGCCCATTTGCTCTCGATCAGCACGCCGGCGACTTTCAGCCCGTCGATCCGCACGTCGTTGGGCCACTTCAGGTCACAGCGAACCGATGCGGCGGATTCCATCCCCTCGGCGACGGCAAGACCCGCTGCGATGGTGACCGCCTCGTGATCCAGCAAATCCGGACCATCGGTCAGCAGCACGGAAAACAGCAGCCCCGATCCCGACTTACTGATCCAGCGCCTCCCCCGCCGTCCGCGCCCCATACGTTGCGATTCGGCGGTGACGACAAGCCCGCCTGAACCGGGATGGGACGCCGACCCCATAGCGACGTCGTTTGTCGAATCCACACGATCGAAGCAGACCACGCTCCTGCCGATGAGTTTCGCGCCCAGGCCACGTTCCACAAGATATGCGTCCAAACGAATCGGATCGCCTAATCGCACCCCGCGGTCAGGTTGACGATCGAGGCGATGCCCTCGTCGATTCAACTCATCCAATGCCGCCTCCAGGCGCCGCGGATCGTCGAGCGATGCGCCCAGTTCGTGAATCGACATGAAATCCCGGCGATCGTAGAGTTGTCCCAGGATTAGATTCGCATCATCCATTTGATTAGTCCGGCGGCGCTCTTACGCTCCGATCTCAATATCCAGGGCGATGTCGACCGCCCGGGCCGAATGCGTCACCGCGCCCAGTGCGATTCGCTCGACACCGCTGTCGGCGGCATGACGCACGTTCTCAAGCGTTATCCCGCCGGAGGCCTCAAGCAGGACCTTGCCCGCCAGACCCGCCTGATCCCGCCGAACAACCGCATGCCGCATCAACTCTGGCGACATGTTGTCCAGCATTATCACGTCGGCGCCGAGCCCCAGGGCGGTGTCAAACTGCTCCAGCGTGTCGACCTCAACTTCTATGAATCCGCTGTCAGTATCGAGGGAGGCGCGGATTTCCGGGAACTTCGCGGCCAGGAAACCTATCGGCTCGCTCACGCCGGAAACCGACAGCGCCGCCAGGTGGTTGTCCTTGATCAAAACTGCATCATAGAGACCTATTCGATGATTGGCGCCCCCGCCGCATCGCACTGCGTACTTCTCCAGAACACGCCAACCGGGAGTCGTTTTGCGAGTGTCGAGGATCCTCGCGGCTGTGCCTTCGATCGCACTTACATACTTGCCGGTCATCGTCGCGACGCCCGAAAGCCTCTGCAGGAAGTTCAGCGCGACGCGTTCGGCGGCCATCACGCTGCAAGCCGGTCCGACGATTCGTGCAATCGCGGCTCCTGCGCCGAGGCCGGCGGCCTCCGCGGCTTGAAGTTCGACGGTTATGGATTCATCGTAGGCGTCGCATATTTCAGCAAGAAACGCCCCGCCGCAAAGGACCAGCGGCTCGCGGGCGACGATCGCTCCCGAAGCGGTTACGTCGCCAGGAAGCATCGCGGCGGTAATGTCGCCGGAGCCGAAATCCTCATCTTTCGCCATCGCCAGCAGCGCCCGCAAGTTCATCAGTTCAGGTTGTCCGGGTTCACAAGTCATGTCCGCAAGGATACCGAATAGGCCCGCGTCTGAGAAGCATCCGTTTGAATCCGGCGATAACTTTTGCCCCCGCCAGGTCCGCGCGTTATCATGACGCCTACGCGTGTACTTGCAGGGACTTTTTCCATCAGCGGGAGGTTGGCAATGCCGTCATCTATAGTCCGGACCTGGGGCGCCGGCGGGGCCTTCGGGCGGGAGTTTGGACTCAACGCACTACAGCGCGACGCCCGACAGCGACGCGGACATGCGTCGGCGTCGCTGATCGTCGGAGACAGGAATATCGTTATCGACGCCGGGGCACAGTGCGCCGAGATGATGATCGACAACGATGCGCCGTTGCCGGAAATCGTGTTCCTGACCCACGAACACACCGATCATTACGGGGGGCTCGACCAACTGGTCCACAGCCGCAAACGAAGCCTGATTCTCGCCGGCGGTCAGCCAACGCCGCTTACCGTTGTCGCGACCGAAGCGTGTCTCCGCCAAGCGCCGAGAGGAGTCGCCCTGCAATTGCCCCATCTCGACGAACTTGTCCGCTGGATCAGCATCCCGAAGATGAACGTGTGGTGTCTTGTGGACGGCGCCTCGGACGGACTGACGCCGTCTGCTGCGATCGATCGGCCAAGTGTCCAGACGCTGGTGGAGTTCAAGGCCATGCGCGTGTTTCACACCGAAGCGGCGCCCGGAGCCTGCATGTATCTGTTCCGCATCACCGAGCCGGACGGAGGCGTCAAGCGGGTCGTATTCTCAGGCGACTTTTCTTCGATGGACGAAAGCGTGCTGACCGATCCCGATCTTCAGAATGTCGACATGGCGGTCATGGAGACCAACACGCTGGAAACACCCGGCCGCGGACATTCGACCCTTGCCCGCAACCTGGAGATTCTCAGACAGTGGCGCTGCAACGATGACGCCGCCACCGCAATAATGACGCATATCAGCGGATACGAAGACTGCGCCGACGGGTCGTACGATCACGTGCCGAATGACAACGACTGGCTGGCGGCGATTGACGACGCAAGAATCCGCGGCGAGATTCCCCGCGGCCTGAAAGTGGAAATAGCCCGAGACGGCGGGAGCTACCCGGTTTGAACTGCTCCGAGCCGCTACGATTTCCTTGAATTATCACTGGGTCGCAGATTACAACTTACCCAGACGGACTAACTCAAATCATGGGAGCGTCAGTATGGTTTCACAGAACGACAGGAACGTCATTCGGGGATTGGCCGCCAAGTGGTTGGAATTTGCGTCCCTGCCTGTAATGGATGAACGCAAGCGATTGTGGAAGGCGGTTCACGATCTCAAGGCCAAGCGGCCGGTGATTCTCGTAGAGACCGCGTGGATCGAGGATTTCGTATCGCAGTCGGAACTGCTTTGCGAAGACCCGTTCCTGAGAGTCGTCGAACAGAACATGCGCATCACGCTTCGCCAGGCCCAAGAACTCGAAGACGACATCGTCATAGAACCGTATTACAGGCTCGGCTGGCGGATGCTCTTTTCGGACTACGGTGTGCCGGTGGAGATCCAGTCGTCGGTTCGGCATCCGGAATCCATCGCGTACCGCTTCAGTTTTCCCATACAGACCCCCGAAGAAGTCGCAAAACTGGCCAGGCGAACCTTCGACGCAGATCGCGAGAAGACCAGAGTCATGACGCAGACGCTCCAGGACGTGATGGGCGACATACTGCCGATCGAGCCCGGCAACTACGATCCGTTCGCCTACGAATTCGACGTAGGCGAGTTCGGCGACCTGGGCTTCAACGGAACGTTCTTCTTCGGACTTACCTGGCAGTTGTACCGGTTCATCGGAAACGACAACCTTTTCCGCTGGGTCTACGACGCCCCCGAAGCACTGCACGACATAATGAAGTACATGCTCGACGACAGGATCGCCCTGTTCGAGTACTTCGAGAACAACGGCCTGCTGGCCCTGAACACCGACAACCAGATGGCCGGCCCGCGCAGCTACGGATACGTCTCGGACCTGCCCGAGCCGGATTCGACAGACGACGTCAAGCTGAAAGACCTGTGGGGATGGGCCGAATCGCAGGAGTCGCAGGGCATCTCGCCGAAGATGTACGGGGAGTTTGTCTTGCCGTACCTGGCCAAGCTCAGCGAGAGGTTCGGCCTGATCTACTACGGATGCTGCGAAGCGGTCGACAACAAGCTCGAAATGATCATGGAGGCGATACCCAACCTGAGATCGGTCTCGATCTCCGGCTGGTCGGACTTCGCCAAGTGCGCCGAGATGATCGGAAAGAACTACGTATTCTCGCGCAAACCGATCCCGGCCCACATAAGCGGACCGACGCCCCACTGGGATCTCCTGGAAGCGGACATGAAGGACACCTATGCGGCGGCTCAAGACTGCAACGTGGAGATCCTCTACCGCGACGTCTACACGGTCAACGGAGACAGGGCGCGTCTGAAAAAATGGGTCGATATGACCAAATCCATTTTCAAGATGTAACCGGACTCACCGGACAACGGGAGACGACACCGCAAAAGCGCCGCTTGCCGTTGCCCGGTGAGCAGGAATGCTCGTCGGCCTTGTGTCTTCGTAGCCTAGCGTTTCTTCTTCGGCGGCATTTTCCAGTCCGGGGTCCATTCCTCCCACGGATTGTCGGTGCTCAGGGCCTGTTTTAGCGTCGGGGTGGGCCTGTAGTTCGGATGGTCCTTGTGCGGCGGGACCAGCCGTCCGAAGTACGAACCGCTGTAGACTCCGTTGGTGTCGATCCATGTGGCTATTCGCACGAACTCGGCCTTTGACATTTTGGTCTTGTTGCCCGGACAGCCCTTCTTGATCTGCTTCATCAGCTTGCTGACGCCCGAGCCTATCGTCTTGGCCGGCGAATACTCGGTGCCCTCGAAGTCCTTGCCTTCGCGGAAGCCGGGTACATAGCCCATTCGGATCAGGTTGACGAACGAAGTGTTCGACAGCCACCAGTGCTCGCCGGTCAGCCTCAGGCCGGCGGCGGGGTCCTTCTCACCGTGGCAGCTTACGCACTGCTTGTCGAAGATCGGCTGGACGTCCTTTGCGTAGTGCAGCGGGCGGGCGGCCTGGGCGTCGCCGGGCTGCGGCAGAGGCATAACCGGCGGCTTGCTGGTCGCGATACGCTTGGTCAGCAGCCGCGGAGCGTCGTTGGGCGTCTCGTGGCAGCCGATGCAGGCGCGGGTCTCGCCGGGGCGGTAGTTCACGTAAGTCCGCTCACGCTGCAGTTCGAGGTAATCCTCATTCAGCGCCTGGAAGTAGATGTTCCGATCGGCCGGCACGTAGAAGTGCGCCGATCCGTCTTTTTCGACCGGCACGACGCCGCGCAGGAGCTTCACGCTCAGCGGTCCGCCGCCGCCGGGCGGCTGGGTGTGTCCGCACGCCGGGGTCCATCGCCGCCTAGCCGACCAGGGTCGGGGCAACTGCTCCATGATGCGGATCCACTTGACCTCGCCGCGCCTGGTGTTCTCCATGCCGTGATAGATGTCGAGCACCGAGCAGACCGCCAGGCCCTTCTTGGCCAGTTCTTCATTTCGCGGCATTATGCTCACCGGCGGTTTCTTCCGCGGCCGCAGCGGCTGGGCGCACCAGACGGAGGTCTCCGGATCGCGGTAGATGCGTTTGTGATGCGCCTTGAGGTCCAGCGAATACAGCCCGTAGGCCTTGGCGTCCTTGGCGTCTTTGGTGCGGTCCTCATTGTGCGACACGATGTACAGTTCCTTGCTCAACGGAAACGGATCGCGATACAGCGGGCCCTTGCCGCTGCGGGTCCAGAGCTTGGTCTCGAAGTTGTACTGGTTGTATCCCGGCTCCTGCATGACTTTGACGTAAGGCGTTATGTAGCTCATCGGCTCCAGCGTTCGGATCGGCTTGTTGGTGTCGATCATTATCACAGTGCCGGTGCCGCTGTGGGGCCAGTGCGGAGATCCGATCGCAACGAACAGATTGGCGTGTCCGGGGATCTGCCTGCCCTGGATCATCGTCGGCGGGAAACGAACGTTGTTTCCGTAGACCTCCCGCGAGGCGGTGCCGTCGGCGTTCATCGACCAGAGGCACTTGACGCCGATCTGGCCCTTGTCGACGTACTCCCAGCGCGTGTAGACGATGCGCCCGTCTTCGCACATCGCGGGGGTGAATTCGCTGACGGCCGAGTTGGTGAGCTTCTCCATCTTGCCGCCGTCGATCTCGACGCGGTAAATCTGCGTTCCGGCCAGTTGATCGTCGGAGTTGCACAGCGTGCCTGTCTCGCATCGCGACGAGGCGAACATTATCCCGCCGTCGGGCAGGTAGCACGGGTGCATGTCGTCGGTCTGGTGATGGTAGATCTTCGCGAATCTCAGATAGGTCGACTGATCGTACTTCTTGATCCGCAGCGCCTCATCCTTGGGCGGATGGGTGATCTGGTGCAGTCCTGTTCCGTCGATGTTGGATTCGAAGATCCTGAAGCCCTTCCACTCCGACTCTTTCCATCCGAAAACTATCTTCCTGGCGTCGAACGACAGGTCAACGCGTCCGAAAATGCCCTTGGTCATCTTGCCCTTGAAGATGTCGGTGACCTTGCCGGTCGACAGGTCCAGGATGCAGATGTTGCTTCCGAATCGGCTGCAGCCGTCGATGAAGTCGCTGTAGAAGTGGCTCGAATGGTACGTGTCCCGTTTGACGAACAGGAGCTTGTCGAATCCCAGCTCCTTGACCAGGGCCGGGCCGTATTTAGCGTCGGTGTAAGTCGGTTCGATTATGTCCGGCAGCTTCGAGGTGATGATTCGTCCGGTCTTGCCGACCGCCCGGTCGGTCAGCGGCAGCCAGAGTGCTCCGGCTCCGTTGAACTCGGCGGCCGACGCGCCGTTGCGCCCTGGGGTGTACTTGACCTTGCCGACGGTTCGAAGGTGCGATGAGCCGACTGCGTCTTTGGCGCTGTTGTTCAGGGGCCAGTGGGCCAGGAGCTTCGCTGATCCGAATTCGGTCTGACCTTCGAAGAGCTTTGCGATCTCCTCCTCCTTGAGAACGCGGTCGTAGAGCCGCACGTCGGCTATCTGCCCGATGAACTGGCGCCTGGTGTCGTTGGGGAAATCCTCGGCGCCCTGCCCGAACTTCATCACGCAGCCGGGTCCGGTGAGAATCGGGCTGCGCTTCGTTCCCCGGTCCGGCACACCGTCCTGAATGTGCATCAGCCCGCGCTTGCCGTCGATGTACATGCGCCACGAGTGGTAGCTCGGCAGGACAACCTGATGCCACTTGCCGTCGTTGATCTTCGGACCTCCGGCGTCCTGGCCCGCGCCGGCCGAGCGGAGGTTGACCCGCCCTTTCTCGCCCATATAGATGCACTTGTCGCCGGTGTTCCACTTGCCGTTAAGCGCCGTGACGGTGAACATGGGACCGCCGGTCTTGGACGTGGTCCGGACCCAGAACGAAAGCGTGTATCGGTCTTCACCGAAATTCACCAGCGGCTTGTCGGCCTGAACCGACCCGGCCGCCGACAACGCGAGGACGGCAACGATGACTGTACGGGAGAGATTGGCCATAGTCTTACGCGGCTCCTGTGTTGTGCGGATTTTCACTCGCACAGTAGTTTGAAATTCGGCATATCGGCGCGGGGCCTTGCCCGCAGCAGTTCGTGTATGGGTTCGAACGTCTTGAAGATCTTCTGATAGTCCGGATCGTCTGTGGACGCGAATATCGCCTTGCCGCACTTCTCGGTTCCGCCTGCGGACTCAGCCAGCGGAGCCAGGAGGAAGTTGTTGTTCTGCGGCTTCATCACGCGAGTGTAGAATTTGCGGGGCATCTTGCCCTTGTGGCAGGAGTCGCAGCGACGCCGAGCGACTTCCTTCAGGGTCGATTCCAGCGCCTGGGGCATCATTCGTCTGCTGCCGAGTCGCGCCTTGTGGTTCGACGACGAAGTCCCGTAATACGGAACATTCAGGTCGATCCAGAGGTAGACCTTCCTGCTGTCGGCCGACGGCACGTCAACTCGCTTCTTGCCTTTCTTGTCCGGGTGTCCGGTGCGGATGATGTCGGCCAGTTTGCTGGCGGGGCTGCCCCAGCGCATCGGCTTGATCTCCAGGACATTCTCGCCGGCGCCGTTGATCGTCCAGATCCATTCGGTGTACGGGCTCATCCCGCGAAGCTTGTCGTATCTGGCGCCGGAGGGGCTCCCGTGCCGGCCCCAGTTCCGCTCGGACTGCGTGCCGGTCCGGGCGAGAATATCGTACGACACGTTGAAGAAGTCGGTCATGTCGCCGGTCAGGTCGACGTTCTTGGGCTGCTTGCGCTCGTTGTGGCACTTTATGCAGTGCTTGTCTAAGACCGGCTGGACGACCTCCCGGTAGCTGAAGCCCTTTACGCCCCATACGGGGGCTTTGAGATCCTGCGGCTTGCGGCGGACCGCGGCGGCCATGATCTTCGGTCCGCTCGAGGTCACCGAGTTGCGGTCGGCGTGGCAGCCGACGCAGCCCTGGACCTCGCCCGGCATCAGATGGGTGAACGAACGCATCCGCTGAAGAGCACGCCCTTCGGCGTCGAGGGCCAGGAAGTAGATCGGAACCTCCGATGGGACCTTGAACGCGGCGCTTCCGTCGGGCTGCACGTCGGCGAAGCCCCAGACCTTCTTGGGCGCATACGTCGCTCCGCACGAGACCAGCGGGAACTGAAAGCCGAAGACCGCGATGTTCCTCATGCCGTGTCCGTCGAGTCGCTTGTTGTTCTGCGGAGAGTGCGTGGACTTCTCGATCTCCTGGATAACGGCTACCTGCTTGATCTGTCCGCGTTTGACGTGCGGCTCAAGACCGTTGTAGACGTCCTGCATGTAGATCGTGGCCCAGGAGCCCGAGACGCTTCCGTCCTGGGGCAGTTTGGCGATGGTTCCGAACAGCAGCGGCGGCCGCTTGACCTTGCGGACCGGCATCGGACTGTACCAACCCATTCCGCCTTCGGGCTCGATCACGGATACTGCATTGGCGTCAAAATCGCGAAGCTGGATCGTTCCGCCCTTGGAGACCAGGAACCGATTGCTGTCAATTGCGATCGGCTTTTCGTACTGTCCGCGGACTCGCATGTCGAGCATCCCGTTGCCCCAGGGCCCCCCCCCGACGCGGTGAGCGTAGATATTGATCTCCGGGGTGAGGTTGCGGACCGCCGCCTTTGAGTTAACGCCCTTGGACGGGTCGATTGCGACGATCCCGCCGCGACACGATCCGTTGTGGTTTGTCGCCGTGGCGATCACCTGATTCGTGCCGGGTATCGGCTGGGCGTCCATGAATGTTCCGGGCGATATCACTCTATTGCCGTAGAACACGCTCAATCCCGTTCCGTCGGGCTTGATCGCCCAGAGGCTCTGTATCGGACACGCCGGGCGGTCGACGTACTCCCATCGCGTGTAGATGATCCGCCCGTCGTTGAGAACCGACGGGGTGAAGTCCATCAGGTAGTTGGCACTCAGGCGTATCTGCTTCGAGCCGTCGGCCTCCATGCGGTAGAGCACTGGCGAGGTCACCACGTAGCAGTAGGCGTACGCCGGCTTGCGATCGGAGATGAATCCAATCCCGCCGTCGGCCAGCCAGCACGGATCGAGGTTGTTGTGCTCGCCTTTGGTGAGCTGCTTGAGTCCCTTGCCGTCGATGCCGATGGTGAATATCTGGTAGTTGCTCTTCTCGTCGGGATAGAACGAGATGTCCTCGATGTGCGCCACGGGATTGGAGCCGACGTGTCCGCCCCGTCGCCAGGCGAACACGACCTGCTTGCCGTCGTACGACAGATCTGCAGTCGTGATCATGCCCTTGCCGGCGTCGAAGATGCATTTGGTCTCGCCGCTGCCGACGGAGTAGACATACAACCCTCCGCCCGGGCGGAAACCCTCAACGTGATAAACGTACACGTGCGAGATATTCAGCGGCTTGCGCTTGACCAGCAGGATATCCTTGAAACCGAGCTTGCCGTTGCGCAACTCCTTCCGCATCGCCTTGGCTTCCGGCGTTCGCTCGTTGGCCGGTATCAGCATCTCGGTTAGCTGAGCCTTCGATATCTGGTCGGAGTACACTCCTATTTCAGCGGCTCCGGGATTGGGAGAGTTCGGATGCGCCGAGAGGAATTTTATGCGAAGCTTTTTTATCGTCTGCTTCTTGAAGTTGATAATCTGGGGCCCGCGTCGGTGCTCGAGGGTCCCCTTCGTCGCGGGGGTTTTCGAGCCATCCAGATAGACTTCGTAATCCTTGAAGCATTCGAGCAGCGAGCTGGTGGTTCGAGCCCAGTAGACGACCTGGGCGGCTGGAACAGGCTTTCCCCAACGGATCTCAATCCATCCGTCTTGTGTTCCCTTTGTCGCCCAATCCGTACCGGCGACCAATCCGTCTATCGCCCTTACGGGATGATACTCGCGGCTGAAGATGCTGCTGGACCAGGCCCTGGCGCCAAGGGCGACGTTCCTGGGCGTCGCTTGGGTCCGATCGGCTCCGAACGATACGGACGTAAGGACTGCGACGAGAAGCGTCGTACAGCATATCGTAGTGCATTTTCGCATTTTTGCTCCTTGGCGGCAGGCTGAGTCCGCTATTTGCTCATCAGCATGAAATTCTTCATGTCGGCCCGCGGGACGCTGTCCAGCAGCTTGTGTATGGGATCGAACGCCTTTATGATCTTCCGATAATCGTCGTCGTCGGTCGACTTGAAGATGATCTCGCCGCACTGTTCGGTTCCGCCGGCGGACTTGGCCAGCGGAGCCAGAAGGAAGCTGTTGTTCTTGGGATTCTCGAATCGCGTATAGAACTTGCGGGGGATCTTGCCCTTGTGGCACGAGTCGCAGCGGCGCTTGGCGACCTCGGCCAGCGTCGAATCGAGATTCGGCGGATACATCCGCCGGCTGCCGATTCGCGCCTTGTGGTTCGACGACGCCGTACCGTAATACGGCACGTTCAGGTCCATCCAGAGATAGACGCGTTTGCGGTCGGCCAGCGGCATGTCGATTCGCTTCTTGCCCTTCTTGTCGGGATGGCCCGAGCCGATGATCTTGCCGAGTTTGCTCGCCGGGCTGCCCCAGCGATACGGGGCGATCTCAAGGGTGTTGTGCCCGGCGCCGTTGATCGACCAGATCCATTCGACGTACGGACTCATGCCGCGGTACGAATCGTTCTTGGGACCCATCGGCGTACCGTGAATCCGCCACTTCCACATGCCCATCGTACCGGTCCGCGCGAGTATGTCGTACGAAACGTTGAAGAAGTCTGTCTTGTCGCCGCTGAGGTCGACGCCATTTGGCTGCTTGAGATGGTTGTGGCACTTGCTGCAGTGCTTGTCGAGCACCGGCTGGACGACCTCGGCGAAGTTGAAGCCCTTGACTCCCCACGCGGGCTCGATCAGCTTCTGCGGCGAGGTGGTGATGCGCTTCGACGAACGGCGAGGCGCCACGGAGTTCCTGTCGGCGTGGCAGCCGACGCAGCCCTGGATCTCGCCGGGCATGAAGTGCGTGAAAGACCTCATGCGCTGCACCGCGCGCCCTTCGGCGTCGAGAGCGAGGAAGTAGATCGGAACTTCAGAGGGGACCTGGAAGGCGGCCTTGCCGTCCTTGTCGACGTTGGCGAATCCCCAGACCTTCTTGGCCGCATACGTCGCCCCGCACGAGACCAGCGGGAACTGGAATCCGAACGCGGCGATCTTCCGCTTTCGGCCGGTGTACGGATCGAAGTTGTCCTGCGGCGTGTGGGTCGCCTTCTCGAGTTCCTGAACCACCGCTATCTGCGTGATCTCGCCGCGTTTGACCGCCGGTTCAAGCCCGTTGTAGACATCCTGCATGAATACGCTGGCCCAGGCCCCGGTCACGCTGCCGTCTTTCGGCAAGTCGATATTGCGGTCCATTGGCGTGCCGGCGATCAGCGGCGGTCTCTTGGTTTCGACAATCGGCTGGGGCGAGTAATAGCCCATCGAATCGCTCGGTCGGATCAGCGGAACGATGTTGCACTTGAAGTCCCGCAACTCGACAACGCCGTTGTTGGAGACCAGGAACTTCTCGCCCCCGATCGGCATCGGCTTTTCGTAGGGGCCGCGAAGCCCGTTGCCATAAACTCCCCTCGCACGGAAAATGTCGATTTCCGGCGTCAGGTTCGTTATCGCCTTGAGGTTGTTGGCGCCCTTGGTCGGATCGATCAGCACGATCCCGCCGCGACACGGCCCGTTGTGATTGGTCGCCGTTGCGATAAACGTCTTTTCGCCGGGGATCGGCTGGGCGTCCATGAACGTGCCGGGCGAAAGAACGCGGTTTCCGTACAGGCCCGCGAGCCCGGTCCCGTCCGGATTCATCGTCCAGAGGCTCTGGATCGGGCACGCCGCCCGGTCGACGTATTCCCAGCGGGTATAGACGATCCGCCCGTCATTCGAAACCGACGGCGTGAAGTCCATCAGATAGTTGGCGCTAAGGCGTTTTTGATTCTTGCCGTCGCGGTCCATGCGGTACACCACCGGCGAGGTTACAACGTAGCAGTAGGCGTACGCCGGCTTGCGGTCGGAGATGAACGCAATCCCGCCGTCAGGCAGCCAGCACGGGTCGAGATTGTTGCTCTTTCCCTTAGTCAACTGCTTGAGGCCCGAGCCGTCGATATTGATCCGCCATATCTGATAGTTGTTCTCGGGCTTGTCGCGGGGAATGTCGAACGCATGGGCGATCGGGCGGCAGCGAACCATCCCGCCGAGCTTCAGCGCGAATACGATCTCCTTGCCGTCGTACGACAGGTCGGCGGTGGTTATCATCCCCTCCTTGGCGTCGTAGATGCATTTCAGTTCGCCGCCGTCTTCGCCCGGGGTAAGTATGTACAGCCCGCCGCCGGGAATGTATCCCTCGACGTGATACACGTAAACGTGCGAGATGTTCAGCGGGTGGCGCTTGACCAGGAGGATGTCCTTGAATCCGAGCTTGCCGTCGATCAGGTCCTTTCGCATCGCCTCGGCGACCTCGGGGTCGCCCTTGAGCGGCGGAAATCCTGCGGACGGCGAGCCCAACTGCTTGACGGTGACCGGCGAAGCGTAAACGCCGATCTCCGCGGCGCCGGGATTGGGGCTGTCCGGATGCGACGAGAGGAACTTGATGTGGATCTTCGCGAACTTCTGCTTCTTAAAGCCGATCAACTGCGCTCCGCGGCGCCTCTGGAGCGATCCCTTCGCTGCCGGGGTCTTCGCGTCGTTGAGGTAGATCTCGTAATCCTTGAAGCACTCCATCTTCTGGCTGTTCATGCGAGCCCAGTAAACGACCTGCGCCGCCTCGATCGGTGTTTTCCACTCCAGGGTGTAGTGCCCGCTCTGGGCGCCTTTCGTCGCCCAGTCGCTGTCGACGAAGTTCCCGTCATTAGCCAGTTTCGGGCTGTACGCTCCGCTGTAGCAACTGCTGGCCGAAGCCTTGGCTTTGACAGCCAGATTCTCCGGCGCCTTGGCCAGGGCGTCCTGCACGCCAAGAGCGGCTAAGAGAGCGATTGTCAACAGCGACGCACGGATCGTATTGCGATTCAGCATCGTATTCTCCTTGGAGGCCAATCGGAATTAACGCAGTTCGTACTGCAAAGGTGATTGTAGCCTGTCGTTCGGTCGGGGAAAAGGGTTTCTCACCGGGCGGACTCTATGTACTCGTTGATATTGCGAAGATCGATCTGTCTGGCCTGGCGATTCAGTTCGATACGCTTCTTCGCCCGCCTCATGGCCTCGGCGCTCCATGCGTTGGCCTCAACGTAGTCGCCGCAGTACGGTACGACAAGATCGATCCAGGCCGCCAGCATGTCCAGTTCCTTGCGCGACAGCTTTATCTTAGCCGGACACGGAGACTTATCCGGATCGTTCAGCAGCATCAGTTTGCTTCTCGTCGATCCCCCGTGACGCGGCGGGATCATTGTCGGCTCTGAAGAGTTGTTGATCCAGTTGACGATCTCGTTGGGTCGGCCGCGTTCTTCGTGAAGCTCGCGCCGCCGGTCGGGCGTTCCGGTGAGCGTCAGGTACGAACGGGCCCAGTTTCGCTGCGATCGCTTGTATAGGACCTTTTCGCTCGTCAGCGGATACTTAGCGGCCTTGCCGCCGGACTTATGGCACTTTATGCAATGCTTGTCGAGAATCGGCTGAATTCGCTTGGGGAAGCTGAACCCCTGAGGCGGACCGTAGAACGGCTTGAGCTTCTCCGGGCCGGCCTTCATAGCCAGGCTCACTTTGTCGGACGGTTTCGGCGCTTCGTTCTTGTCCTCGTGGCAGCCGGCGCACGAGAACGTCTCGCCGGGCATCAGGGTCGACCATGACCGCATCGTCTGGACCATCCGGTTCTCTGAGTCCAGGGCCTGGAAGTAAACCGGCGTGCGGGCCGGAACTTCGAACATAGCCGAACCGTCGGCGCGGACTGTGGCGTCGCCGAGGATCACCTTCACGTCCCAACTCCCGGTCCCAACGGCGATTGGAGTAACGACCCCCGCACTGCCGCCGACTCCGCTGGTTCCGTTGGCGCCTACGTACATCTCGCGGAACCGCAACTCGACAACGCGGAGCTTCTTGATCGTTCCGCGCTTGACTCCCTTGAGGCCCGGCCCGTGATAGACATCCTGCAGGAAATAGACGCCGGTCTTCTTGCGATAGTCGACCACCGAAGGGCGAACGTTCGGGACCTTGCGCGCCATGACCGGGATCGGCTTGAGCGACGATATGCGATGATCGGCCGCCAGTATCTCGCGGCGCCCGTCGATCGTCATGTAGTACAAGTGGAACCGCACGTAGTTCTTCACATCGTCCGGCATGCGGGTTCCGTCCTTCTTTCTGCGATGGTAGGCCAGGGGATCGTAACTGACCAGCAGCGACTTGTCGTCCAGCGGGAACGGATAGCAGAAGTGCCCGCCTTGCTTGGCGTACATGTCGGTTCGCTCGTACGGAGGCTTGCGTCCGAACGGCAGTTCGGTCAAGCCGTCTGTGCCCTGGCGCCCTTTTGACGGATCAACGATAGCGAGTTTCCCGCTCTGCGGAGTGTGGTGACCGCCGATGAGGCACATGATCTTCGCCGTGCCGGGAATGCCCCGCGGATGGAAGAAGTTCGTCGGCTCGAACGTGTTGTTGCCGTAGTATTCGGTCTGCGCAGTCCCGTCGGGATTCATCTGGAAGATCGCCTGGGTGTAGACCTGGCTGCGATCGTTGTAGTCCCATCGCATGTAGACCACGCGCCCGTCGTCCATGACAGTCGGAGCCAGGGTGTGGACCTGGTCGAATCCGATTCGCCGGGCGTACTTGCCGTCTTTGTCGCATATGTGCAGGTTGCTCACGTCCGGGCCGGCGCAGTCGACTGTTTGAACGATCCGCGACGAGTTGAACATTATGTTCCCGTCGGGCAGGTAGATCGGCTCGTAGCTGGCTCCGTAGGTGTCGTCTCCGGTGATGTGGCGGGTCTTGCCGGTTGCGAGTTCGATCTCGTAAACGCTGTAGTTGTGTCGATCGTCGGCGTCCTTCCGCCAGGCCAGCAGCAGGCGTTTGGCGTCGTAGGACAGCGCCGGATCGCGAATCGCGCCGCCTTTGTCGGTCTTGATCAGCGGCGTGATCGTCTCGCTGTCCAAGTCCAACTGAAACAGCCCGCCGTATTTGTTGCCCGACCAGCGGGTGTACTCGGTGTAGGCGAAGTTCATGTCGCCCATATTCTGATGGCGTACGAATATCACCTTCCGCGCTTTGGCCCGCAAGGCCTTCAGCCTTTCGGCCCGGCGGATCAGGCACGCCCTGTCGTACAGATCGAGCCACCGCTGATCGTCCGGTCCGGCCGAGGCTTTGACCAGCGCCTGGAGTTCGCTCGTGAGCTTGCCGCCCGACGAGCCGCATTCGGCAATTACCTTTTCGATGAGTTTTCGCTCCAGCGATGCATCGCGATCGGTCTTGAGATAATTCGCAAGATCGCGTTTGCCGTCGAGCCCGCCTGCCCACTTCTCCGGATCGCCGGGGCTGTCCTGCATGAGCCAGTCGGTGCGAATTGGAAAGTCGCGCCAGAATCTGCGTGCGTACGCCGACCCCAACGTCAGATCGACTTCATTGCCGGCCTTGCGGACTTTCGCCCGTGCGTCGAGCATCGTCGCACGCCAGGTGGCATGCCTGGCGTACGGAATCTCCGCAGGCTCGACGATCCGAGGAGTCTTGTCGTGGTGATCAGCCGCCGCGATGCTGCAAAGCCAAACGCACCCGATCAGCGAAATAAGTATGTTCGTGTTTCGCTTCAGATGTTCAATTCCGGAAGAGCCTTGTTGTCTTGGGAAGCTTGGAGTCAATCAGCGATTCGGCCAGCCCCCACCCGATCAGGCAATAATTCGCAGCCGAACCGTTGTAGTGGCAGAACCAGTGCTGACCGAGCCTGAGGAATTCATCGTTCAACTCCTTCGTCGGAAGATGGTTCTCATCGGTGTCCTTGATGTTGGCCAGCGCCTCTTTGACCTCGGCGACCATCTTGCGGTAATACTCGCCGACCTTCCGGGTGTCGCCTTCTTTCCGTTTGTGAGCAAAATACTTCGCCTCGGCGCCAGCCGGCTTTCCAGCGCTCGGCGAGCGGAAGTCGCAACTGACGTCCTTACCGCCCCAGGCTGTCTTGATCAGCAACACGTGCGAGTCGTACTTGTCGCCCATGATCGTGCCGAACATCAATTCCGGTCCGAGTTCGTGCTTCTGGCCGCCCCAGCCGACGGTGAGCGGACCGCTGCGCTTCTTGCGCTGCGGCGCCTTGTACGAAATCGTAACGTCGTCGCGAACGGCCCATTTTCCGCCGGGACCCTTGAGCTTCTTGAGCAGATGTCCGTACTTGGGATGATTGCCCAGATGCGGGAGGCTGCTGACCTGCCCGTGGCCCTCCATGTTCGACTGTCCGGCGAGGATAAAGACCTTGACCTTCTTCTCGGCGGCGCTGGCGGGATTCAAGAATCCAAACAGACCCAAAGCCGCGAGAAACACAAACGCCATTCGATGATTCACCATTATTCTGCTCTCCTATTTCCTGAGCAGCATACACGCAACTTCTCCGTCCACTGTAGACATATACAGCAGTCCGGACGCCGATATCATCCCGTCAAACACGGGAAGAAACTGCAACTTTGTTTTGGCGATGACCTGACCGGTTTTCGCTGAAACCGCATAGAGCAGGCTCCCGTCGCTTCCGGCGAACAGTTCGGCCTGTTTCTTGATCGCCGCCAGTTGACCCGGCGGGCGTTGCTGGGCCTTGTGTTCGTCTACAATATCCTCCGGCCCGCAGACGAAAACCGTGTCGCCTGCTTTCACCATCGCACGGGCCATTATGGGAATCTCGACGCTCCACCGGGGCGTAAATGCAGGTGCTCGACGGCGTCGCCTCTTGGGCGGCGGAGGCTTCTGCTGGACGGCGGAGGCCTTGCGGGCGACCGAAAACAGACGGTATTCCAACGGCACGGTCCATCGCCAGTAATTCTGGCGCCGCCCGAAAATGTACATATTGTCGTCGTCCAGCACCATTATTTTGCCCGACGGGGCCTTGTGGCCGGTGCCGCCGTAACCCGGCCCGCCCAGCACGCTTCGCCCGTAAACCCAGAACGAACGATGCCAGTAATTGTCGTCGAGGAAACCGTTGGGCACGAACAAGTGAGCGTCGTCGCCTTTCTGCTGCGAAACGTCAACGTGCTTCACGCGGATTCGATTGCCCCTCAGGTCCAGCGGCATCGACCTCATGAACACGTATTTCCCCTCGGTGCTGAGGATGTCGTTGGACGCGACAGGCATGTTCAGCATCCGCACGTGGGTGTGAAGGTCCTTGCCGGTATTCGGGTCGTTCTGATCCATCTGCGTCTGTGAGAGGATTTCGCCCGTGGCCGCGTTGAGACGATACAGCGTAAGCCCGCCATCGAGGAACATCGAGCGTCCGGCGATGACGTAGGCGATATCGTTGCGAACAAGAACCGCTCCATGCACCGGCCAGAGAGACTCCAACTGCTCGTAGACCATCAACCGCCTGTCGCGCGGGGCGGCGGCAAAACGCCATACCAACTCGCCGTCGGAAGCTCGCAGGCAGTAGACGTATCCGTCAGCGCCGCCGAAGATGACGGACCCTTTGTAATACGTAGGCGGGGAGTCAACTCGTCCGCCGGCGGTGAATCTCCACTCAAGCTTGCCCGTTGTTCTCTCTATCGCGTAGACCGTATGGGCGTCAACGGCCGCAACATAGATTCTTCCACCGGCGACTATCGGCTGGCTCAAGCGACCGCCGATCTTGTGAGTCCACATTGTTGCGGCTCTGGAGCCCCGCGAAGGGGCCGTCGAACCGTTGCGGGCGGGGTCACGGCGGAATGTGGGCCAGTCGTTCGGACCGGCGTCGGGGCCGTCAACTTTGTCGAACGCCGGGCCCTTCAGCAGACGATCTTCGTCCTTAATCGGTTTGGCGCCGCATTTGCGAGGGCCTGACAACGCATTGAAGCCGCTGAGTTTGGCTTCAGGATAGCAGGCGCACGGATGCGGTGGTCCGTAGATCAAACCGTTTGCGGGCATAATGCCGTATACGCAGGCACCGCGAACCCAGTGGTGCAGAGACCACTTGCCGGTGTTGATGTCGATCATCTCTATCCCGGTCCGCGAAGTCAGGAAGAAGTTCCTGGTGGCCTTGGCGCGGTGGCAGCGGTGGTGGAACCAGTAGCAGTCGGCGCCGCGGGGGATTGTCCTGCCCGGCTTGCCTGTCTCCAGATCGTACGAAATGAACTCGCCGGTGCTCGGGGAGACTTCCGGATATCGCCTGTCAAACTCGCCGGGCTTGGAGTTCAGGCTCCCGCACCAGACGCTGTCTCCGATAACGAAAACATCCTGCGGCGACTGGTAGCCCGAGGGCAGGTGAGGCTGCTGCCATTTGATCTTACCCGTCGCTGAATCCAGACAAGTCATCTTGCCTTTCGATCCGGCGTGCTCGCGCCAGTTTTCCCCGCCGACATATAAGACGTTCTTCCCGGCCGCAACCAGCGTCGGGGCGAAATACGTCGGCATCCGCTTCTCACGCCAGGGCAGTTTCTCGGATTTCCACAGCTCCCTGCCCGCCTCGACATCGAACGCGACAATCTGCGGACCGGTGCAGAGATAGACTTTCCTGTCACCAACAGTAAGCGTCACAGGAGCGATCCATGGAAGCTCATGTCGCCACAGGATCTTCCCGTCGGATTCATTGACCGCCATTGCGATCTTGGGCTTCCTGGCCCAAACCCCGCCCCGCTTGCCGGCGTCTATCGCAGGATTGACAACCAGATACAGCACGCCGTCTGCGACGATAATCTCTTCGGTGTTATCTGTCCCCTTGTAGACCTTGAGCGTCTTGCCTGTAACGGCGTCGAGCTTGCTGACCGGAGCCTTCAGGCCCAGCGTTGCGTAGACCGCGCCGCCGACGGCGACCAGTCGCCGGGGCGTATTCGAAGGTCCGCTCTTCAGCGGCCAGAGCTGGTCGGTCCACTGATCGATCTCCCGCTTCCAGAGTATCACGCCGTTGTAAGCGTCGCGTGAGACGAGCTTCCAGTCCGAATCCCAAAGGACCGACGCACACGGCCCTTCGTCCACGATATAGAACAGTCGCCCGCCGGTGGTCACAACCGCGTGCACGCTGGACGACTTGTCGTGGTGTCGGGAGTATCTCGGGCCGCCCTTCCACTGGAGGCTCCTGATCGGAGCGGCGATCGCGGTGTCTTTGCTCACTGCATTATTGTCCGCAGAACGCAGGTAGTGCGTCCAGTCGTCCAGCTTGTCGGACACAGGCTTGACCGTCTTCGTCCGTCCGCTCGGGGTCGGGGTCACCACAACGCCGCCAGGCGCCAGAACGCGAAACAGCTCGGCGCGAGTGACCTGGAACCGAGACGTGACAACCAGAAGGTTGACCATGTTGTCGACATATGGGAGGTTCTCGCCGTCGAAAACGGCGGCCGACACCGTTCCGCCCAGTTTGGCGTCCAGAAAACGCTTGCGAGCCTGCGACACTATCCCGCGATCGGTGTCAAGTCCATGCACGATGAACGCATCGCCAGCCTTCAGGGCGGCGGTTAACTTCCCGTCGGCGCACCCGAGATGAACGACAAATCCGCCCTTAACGCCGGCGTCGTTGAGTATCTCACTTGCCGAGTCGCAGTGTCCCACTTCCGCCGGCGTCAGAACAAGAATGCTCGCCACTATTCCAAGAAGGGTCTTTTTCATCGTGAAGCTCCATTCGTTCGGGCAGGTCGGATCCTTCGCCGCCTGCGAAAGCTAATCAACCGGGACTAATCGGCGGACCTCTCCAGTTTCACCGCATCAAGTACACCTTACTTGAATCTCCGCCAGGCGCCCTCGGTTCACGTAAACCTCCTCAATGGTAAGGAGCGGGCGGAGTGTTATCAACGCTCATAAAGCCGTTCGCAGACGCGGCCTTGCCATGAGTCATTGATACCATCGAGTTCATCCCAGATCGGATCGCAAGCTCCCTGGCGATAGGCCGATTCCCTGAATACCGGGTATTCCTTCCTGTAGATATTCAGCAATCGCCGGTTGTCTTCAGCAAGACAGCATCTCATGTTGGCCAGACGATCGGCGGCCTTGACGACCAGCGCCAACTCGGTCGGCCCGGAAACCGCCGCCATCTTCGCGTACGTCTTTGACTTGCGCTGCTCCCTGTTCTCGCCGGGCTCATCGGTCAGAATCGAGACGCAATCAGCGATCAGTTTACCAAACTCAGCCTCCACATCGCCGACACTTGCGTCGGTATCCTCGACAACATCATGCAAATACGCAATTGCAGCGGCGACATCGCCATACTCTTTCGCAATCTCGGCCACCGCGTCAAGGTGCACTGAGTACGTAAGATCACCGTATTTCTGGTCTCCGTGACGCATGACAGCGAACTCACGCGCCTTCTCGATCATTGTGCAATGCTGATTACTCATACGGATGCTTGCCGGATACGGGCCGTTAGTTGAACAGATCGCTGTGAGAGCCGGTGCGTTCAAGACGCAGGGAATTCTTGTCGGACGCATAAATCAACACCCAGTCCGGTTCGACGTGACAGTCTCTGGAGTTCTTCCATGGACCAATCAGGGGATGATCACGATGCCTGGGAGCAAGGGTCTGTCCTTCCGCCAGTGCTCTGACAAGGACCTTGAGCTTGTCAAAATCCTTGCCCATCTTCTTCATCCGCTTGAGATCCCTGGCGAACTGGGTCGATTGCGAGACTTTCTTCATCTATCCCAACTCTCGAACATCTCATCAAGGGTGTCGAATGCTTCGACATCCCGGCCCTTGACGCTCTTGTCCAGGGTCTTCTTCGTCTGTTCGTTAGGGATAACGACGGGAAAGGGAAGACCGTTCCGGAGGCAAATCTGCCTGTAAAACAGGCGAATCGCCTCTGTGGGGCTCATCCCCAGTTTCCTTAATACGCTTTCGGCCTTCTTCTTCGTTGCAGGTTCTACTCTGGCGTGAATTACCGCTGTCTTATTCATGCCGCTCATCGTGTCACAATCGCCACACATTGTCAACTGATTCTGTCGTCTTCAAGAGCCCTGAGTAGTCAGCAGCTATTGCTCGCACGGACACCACCCCTCAAAAAGCGGCGGGCCGATTTCTCGACCCGCCGCCTGGGGTTCTGCAACCGGTGAACTCGCCACCGGATATGTTCGCGATATGTCTTACATCATTCCGCCCATTCCGCCGCCGGGAGGCATCGCCGGGCCGGCGCCTTCGGGTTCGGGAATGTCCGATACGATCGCATCGGTCGTCAGCAGCAGGCCGGCAACCGAGGCGGCGTTCTGCAGTGCGGTGCGCTCGACCTTCGTCGGCACGATCACGCCGTCCTTGACCAGGTCGGTGTACTTGCCGGTCATGGCGTTGTAGCCGAAGTTCGCATCGTCGGCCTCCATGACCTTGGCGGCCACGATGGCGCCTTCCAGGCCGGAGTTCAGCGCGATCTGCTTGATCGGAGCGACCAGGGCGCGGCGGACGATGTCCACGCCGGTCTTCTCGTCGCCGGTGGCCTTGACCTTGTCCAGGGCGCCAAGGGCGCGGAGAACCGCCGTTCCGCCGCCGGGCAGGATGCCTTCTTCGACCGCGGCGCGGCAGGCGTGCAGTGCGTCTTCAACGCGGGCCTTCTTTTCCTTCATCTCGACTTCAGTCGCCGCGCCAACGTTGATCTGGGCTACGCCGCCCGACAGCTTGGCCAGACGCTCTTCGAGCTTCTCGCGGTCGTAGTCGCTGTCGGTGTTGTCGATCTGGGCCTTGATCTGTTCGATGCGGGCCTGGATATCGCCGGTCGCTCCGGCGCCTTCGATGATCGTGGTGTTGTCCTTGTCGATGCGGATGCGCTTGGCCGATCCCAGGTCGGTCAACTCGACCGCATCCAGCGCGATGCCCATGTCCTCCATGATCGCCTTGCCGCCGGTGAGGATCGCGATGTCGCGCAGCATCTCTTTGCGGCGATCGCCGAAGCCCGGCGCCTTGACCGCGACGACCTGCAGCGTTCCGCGGAGCTTGTTGATAACCAGCGTAGCCAAGGCCTCTCCGTCGACGTCTTCAGCGACGATAACCAGCGGTCGGCCGGACTTGCTGGCGGCCTCCAGGAGCGGGACGAGATCCTTGATGTTGCTGATCTTCTTTTCGTGGATCAGGATCAAAGGCTTGTCCATGTCGCATTCCATCGTCTCGACCTTGTTGACGAAGTGAGGCGAGATGTAGCCGCGATCGAACTGCATGCCTTCGACGAGATCGACCGTCGTATCGATTCCCTGGCCTTCTTCAACTGTGATCACGCCGTCTTTGCCGACTTTGTCCATCGCGTCCGCGATTTTCTTGCCGATCTCGGCGTCCTGGTTGGCCGCACACGTGCCGACCTGGGCGATCTCCTTAGACGAGGTCACCGGGTTGGAGTTCTTCTCCAACTCGGCCACGATCGCCGACACGGCCTTGTCGATACCGCGCTTAAGCTGCATCGCCTTGGCGCCGGCGGTTACGTTCTTCAGACCTTCTTCAAAGATCGCCTCGGCGTAGATCGTCGCGGTTGTCGTTCCGTCGCCGGCGACGTTCGACGTCTTGGAGGCGACTTCCTTGACCATCTGGGCGCCGATGTTCTCGTTGGCGTCCTCCAGTTCGATTTCCTTGGCGACCGACACGCCGTCTTTGGTGACAGTCGGCGAACCGTAGCTCTTTTCCAGGACAACCACGCGTCCTGTCGGACCGAGGGTCACCTTGACCGCACGGGCCAACTGCTTAACGCCGCGGCGAATGCTCTCGCGCGCTTCGGTGTCGAATGAGATATTCTTCTTTGCCATCTGTGTTGCTCCGAGTTCTTTTCTGTTTTATCTGCGTGTAACTGTTAGATTATGAGGTTCGGCCCGCCAGTTAGCTCAGGATCGCCAGAATGTCGCTTTCGTCCATCAGCATGTACTCTTCGCCGTCGACCTTGATCTCGGTTCCGCCGTAGCTGGAGAACAGCACCACGTCGCCGGCCTTGACCTGGAAGTCGGCGCGGGTTCCGTCATCGAGGACTTTTCCGTCGCCGATTGCCAGGACCGTCCCGCGACGGGGCTTTTCCTTGGCGCTGTCGGGCAGCACGATTCCGCCGGCTGTCATCGCTTCGGCTTCGAGTCGCTTGATGAGGACTTTTTCGCCCAGGGGACGAATCTTCGGTGTCTTCTTGGCCATTTTCAGTTGCTCCTTAGCTTTCTTTTGACCTTCTTGATTTTCGACAGAGTTTATCGTTACGGGTTTATCCAACGCATCCGGCGACCTGCCAGAAAGTCTGCACGTCGTCCGCAACGTGTTTGCAACCCCGGCGCCATAAACTCCATCTCCTTGCTTTTGCAAGAGTTAAATGATTTCGACAACTGCTGGTCTGCACCAGGAACCTGCCGATAGCGTTGCACAGGATTACCCCGCCTGCAATAATGACAGTCACCCGAGTAAGGCCTCAAGGCCCGAAAACCGCCGTTTGCCCCCGCACGCGAACTGTTTCTTGCCAAAGGCCGTCAGAAATAACTTGACTCAAGTCCGGCAAGTAACTAAACTTTCCGGACTTTGTGTAACCAGCTCGGTGCTCGTAGCCCCAAGCAGCGTTAAATGTTACACGCATATGATCCTTGAAATTCAATGCCCATGGACCGGATGTTACGGATCAATCCGGAACGCTCCAGGGCGGAGGCAGTACTGTGGCGACTAATGAACTTGTAAAGCAGCTCATCGACGCGGGCATCCACTTCGGACACAGAGTAGGCAGATGGAATCCGAAGATGAAGCCCTACATCTTCGGCAAACGCAATCTCATTCACATTATCAACGTCAAGGAAACGGTTCGCGGGATACTCGCGGCCAGGAAGTTCCTTACGAAGGTGGTATCCAGCGGAAAAGACGTCGTATTCGTAGGCACCAAGCGTCAGGCTCGCAAGGCCGTGCAGGACGGAGCCGACGAAGTCGGGATGCACTGGGTCATCGATCGCTGGCTCGGCGGGACGCTGACGAACTTCCGCGAGATACGACGCCGAGTGACCCGTCTGGACGAACTCGAACAGATGGAAGCCGACGGACTGATGGACGCCTACTCCAAGAAGCAAGGCTCCAAGCTCCGTCGCGAACAGAGAAAGATCACCCGCAACCTCGGCGGAATCAGGAAGATGACTTCCGTTCCCGGCGCCATGGTCGTTGTCGACCAGCGGCGCGAGATTATCGCCATCAAGGAAGCCAGGAAGCTCCACATCCCGGTTATCGCACTGATCGACACCGACAGCGATCCGGATCTCGTCGACATTCCGATCCCCGGAAACGACGACGCGATGAAGGCGATTTCTCTGGTTATCGGGACGCTCACAGAATCCGTCCAGGCCGGCCTGGCCGGACGCACCGCCAAGACCGACAAGGCCGCCGAACCGCAGCGCCGACGAAGCCGACGCGCAACAACGGCCCGCGCCGACGACAGCCCCGCCGCGGCTGCGGTCGCCGAGGCGCCCGCGCCCGTCGAGCCGACCCCGGCGCCTGAAACGCCCGCCGCAGCGACCCCGACTCCTGTCGAACCGGCGCCCGCACCCGAAGCGCCCGCCGCAGCGGCCCCGACTCC
>Ga0180430_10000245_pt1 | contig 62005 bp, 51 predicted proteins | sample SS_ome_9_FD_132999 | JGI IMG/M metagenome (GOLD analysis project Ga0180430, IMG submission 132999) | Hypersaline lake sediment archaeal communities from the Salton Sea, California, USA - SS_1_S_2 metaG | ecosystem: Environmental > Aquatic > Non-marine Saline and Alkaline > Hypersaline >...
AGAGGATGTCGAGGTCGATCTGGACCGGATCGACGCCGACGCTATCGAGGAATTCGAGGTGTTTTCTCAGATCGGACTTCTTGGCGGCCACCACCATGAGGTTGCTCTTGTCCACCGTCTCCGATCGCTTGAAATAGCTCACCACCACATCGTCGATGTCGTGCTGGATGTGGCTCTCCGACTCGAACTTGATCACCTTGCGGATCTGATCGTCGCCCTTGAAGGGGAGCGAGATGTCGCGAATGATGGAATAAGACGTATCGAGCGCCATGCATGACGGATCGCGGGAGAACTTGTTCTTCGACAATGTGCGCTTGAAGGTCTCGGCCGTGGCCTTGGCGCTCGGCGGGTCGTCGAGCATCTCGACTCCCTCGCGGAGCGTATCGATCATGCGGAACGCCTTGAGCTTCATCCTCTTGGCCGTTCCCTCGGTTTCGAGCAGCCTGATCTTGCGGCAACCGAAATCGACGCTCAAATAACCCATGCTTCTCTGTCCCTTATCTCGATAATGGTCTTGTTTTTATCGGCAACCACCTCGGTCATGTTCGGTTCTATCATAATCGCGCCTTGCGCAAGGCACAGTCTTAAATTTCGCCTGCCCTCAAAAATCCCCCTCTTTGGAAAAACCGCCTTCATCGAAGAGGGCGCGCTGCGATTCGTCGAGCACGATGCGGATCTTGTTCTTGGTGTCGTCGCGCACCTTCTGAATCTCCTCGACCAACGGCGCGCGGACCGTGTCGAGGATCGTGCCGATCTGTTCGTCCTCGTCGTCGAGGAGGGAGCTGATTTTTTTCTCCTGATCGTCTGACAGGCCGAGGGCCTCGTCGAGCCGTTCCACGTAGGAGGGCGCCTGCGGCCGGCTGTTCGTGGAGACGTAGAGGCTCGTGAAATAGCCGAATGCAAAGAAGCAGAGGGCAATGACGACGATCCACAAGAGAGGGCTCTTGGTTTTCATTCTCCCTCCTCGTTTGTAGAACGACTATCGTTTGTAAAACGACTATCGTTTGTAAAACGACGCAGTGCGTCTTTCTGGGTGGTCGTGTGAATCAAGGCCTCGAGGGCGTCGTCAGGGGTGCTGATCGAGAAGAGATCTTCATAGTGAACCGGCCTGTCGTCGGCCTGAAGAGTGCCGAGCCGGCCAAAGAAGAAGGTCGCCGAGATCGCCACGAATAGAAGAGCCGCCACCGCCGCGCGCCGGAAAAGGAGAATGACCTTGTCGAGCGCGGCGCCGTTGATCCCCCGTGAGCTCTCCGCCCGCAGGGCTTCGAGAATCCGCGGCCGGAGTGCGGGCGGCGGCGCCACGGTCTCGGGCTCCATGGACGCGCTGAGCGCCCGGTACTGTTCGAGACGTCGTGCGCAGGGCGCGCACTGTGCGAGATGATCGTGCAGGATGCGATCCTGCTCGCTGCCGAGTTCGTTGTCGACGAACCGGTTGATCAGTTCGTGGAATTCGTGGCATCCGTGGAAACCGTTGCTTTCCATTAGAGATATTTCTCCATCTTTTTCCTGAGCCGTTCGCGTGCCCTGAAGAGCCGGCTTTCGACGGTGCCCTTGGAGCATTCGAGCGTCTGTGAGATCTCCTCGTAGGAGAGCCCTTCGAATTCTCTGAGAATGAGAATGGTCCTGTACTTATCGGACAGTTCGTCGATCGCACCGGTGAGGATCCGGGCCATCTCGGCCCGTTCGGGCGCGCGGCTGGGATCGTCGACGTCCGACGGGATTTCAAAGGTCTGTTCCTCGTTGCCGTGGATCGACAGGGGTTTCATTCGCTGCGTCTTCTTGAGGTTGTCGAGGGCGGCGTTGACCGCAATGCGGTAGATCCAGGTGTAGAGACCTGCCTGAAAGTTGAATGAGCCGATATTCCTGAGCGTCTTCAAGAAAACCTCCTGAACCACATCTTCCGCGTGCGAGCGGTCTTTGACGATACGGAGGACGGTGTTGAAAATCTTCGCCTCATAGCGGTCGAGAAGCTCCCGGAACGCTTCATCGTCGCCTGTTTTCAGTCCTTCAACTAGCCGGGTGTCTTCCAACAGTGTCGGTACTCCGATTTCGTGCTACTTGGACAGGCAGGGAAATCAATAAATTCCGTGTATTTTGGCAACCGGGTCCGAATTGTTCGGGCGGGCTCGGACTCAAACCGCATCGCGATCGGGCCAGCTTATTGGCGTCATAAGTCCTTTTCAAGATTATTTTTACCACGGATATTCGGCGGGCGCCCCGCGCTCTATCTTTTGCTCTCACCCTCGAGGAGCGCTCCGTTGAGGCGATGAGCGAGATCTTTGAGCTCCCGAAGGCGGGCGAGATCGAGGCTCTCGAAGCGGAGGGCGGCCAGGCATTTATTGTGGAAGAGGGGCTCGTCGAGATCGAAGCGCGACAGGCGGCGCGACTCTTCGAAGAGCGCCGTTTGCGGCACGGGCGCGTACTCGGCGAGCCGGACCTGGCTGCCGAGGGCGTGCACGAAGCGGATCGTCTCCTCGATCGACCCGGCGCTCTGACCGGGCAGGCCGGCCAGAACGTAAACGCCCACCTCGCGGCGCGTGAAGCCCGCGTCGAAAAGATTGGATAGGCCGCGGGCCAGATCGTCGCCCGTGACCTTCGCCCCCGTCTGCGCCTGGAGGTCGAGGTCGGCCGTCTCGAAGCCGATCCTCAGGGCTCGAAATCCGCTCTTGCGCAGAGCGGCGGCCACGTCCTCCGACAGGACCGTCGCATTGAGGCCGTTGATCGAATAGAAGGCCGTGGAGCGATTCAGGCCCTCTTCGTTGATGCGGTCGGCGAGTTCGATGAACGCACGGCCTCGGCCGGTGATCAGCGCGTCGTCGTGGAACGCCACGTGACCCGGCCGGCGGTCGGCGATGAGCCGGGTCAGTTCATCGAGCACGTCGTCGACGGGCCGCCTGCAGAAGGTGCCGGCGATGAGGTGTGCGGCGCAGTAGGTGCACTGATAGGGACAGCCGTGCGACGTGCGGAGGGCGGCCGACGGCCGAGGATCGAGCAATTGGTGGGCGGGGCGGACCCCTTGGGGCCGCTCGGCGGTGTCGAGGCCGAGTTCTTTCAAAATGGGAGTGGTGTCGCGGCCGGAGACAACGAGATCGACTCCCGTGTTCGCGCGGGCGTGATCGGCACAGAGGGTGGCATAGACCCCTCCGAGCGCCACGGGAACGTCGCCGTAGAGCTCGCGCACGAGGGCCACCACCTCGCGCACGCCCAGATACCAGTAGGTCATGGTACAGGTGATGCCGACCAGATCGGGCCGTGGCGCGGCGGCGATCCGCTCCCTGAGCGTGTGCGCCGCCAGTCCGAATCGGTGGAATCGTCTGGGGACCTCGGCCAGAGGCGGGGGCGGTTCGATGCGCTCCCTTGGAAAATGGCCGCAACCGTCGCCGCGAAAAGTGGGCGCTTTGATCGGTGAGGACGTCGCAGCCATCGGCGCGGCAATCGATCTCAGGGATGGATCAAAGCGGTCGAGGGCGTCGACGAGCGCCACGCTGCATCCCGCGGCCTCGAGGGTCGCGCCGAGCTCGAGCAGGCCGAGGGGGTACACAAAAAGATCGAAGGCGGTGAAGTCGTAGATCGGCGGTTGAACGAGCAGCACCCTGGGGTGATGGGCCATCGGCTCCTAGCACCCACAATCGCCCGACGCGTCGCTCTTCGTGTTCGGACCGGTCTCGTTCGTGAGATCGCCGTTTTCGAGGAGGTGGCCCATCCGCTCCTTCTTGCACTTGAGATAGCGGAAGTTTTCCTTTGTCGGCGCGATCTCGAGCGAGACGCGCTCGACGATCTCGAGCCCGTAACCCTTGAGTGCGTGGTACTTCTTGGGGTTGTTGGTCATGAGCTCCATCTTGCGGATGCCGAGATCGGCCAGGATCTGGGCGCCGATGCCGTAGTCGCGCACGTCGGCGGGAAATCCGAGCGCCTGATTGGCCTCGATCGTGTCGAGCCCCTCGGTCTGCTGCAGATGGTAGGCCTTGAGCTTCGCCTCGAGACCGATGCCGCGGCCTTCCTGCTTCATGTAGAGGAGAACGCCCTCGCCCTTCTCGGCGATCATGTTCATGGCGCGGTGGAGCTGGCTGCCGCAGTCGCAGAGGTTCGAGCCGAAGATGTCGCCCGTGAAGCACTCCGAATGAACCCTGACGAGCACGGGATCCTTGAGGCGCGGCTGGGAGCCGGTGCGGATCGGGATGCCCTTGCAGAGCGCGAGATGGAGAAAATCGTCGACCTTCGACTTGTAGACGTGGAGATCGAACTCGCCGTGGAGGGTGGGCATCTTGACCGACACGACGCGCTCCACGAGTTTTTCGTGATGGCGGCGGTACTCGATGATGTCGGCGATGGAACAGAGCTTGAGGTCGTGTTTCTTGATGAACTTTTCCAGGTCGGGAAGACGGGCCATGTTGCCGTCATCCTTCATGATCTCGCAGATCACTCCCGCCGATTTGAGTCCCGAGAGGCGCGTTAGATCGACGATGCCCTCGGTTTGGCCCGTTCGCCTGAGTACGCCGCCCTTCTGAGCCTTCAGGGGGAAGATGTGGCCCGGCCGGACCAGATCCTCGGGGCGAGCGTCGTCGGCGATGCAGGCCTGGATCGTCTTGGCCCGATCGAAGGCCGAGATTCCCGTGGTGATGTCGTGGCGGGCGTCGACGGAGATCGTGAACGCCGTGCCGTATTTCGAGTCGTTGTGCTCGGCCTGGGGAGGGAGGTCGAGTTTTTCGATGTAGCTTTCCGACATGGAGAGGCAGATGAGCCCCCGGCCATGGGTGGCCATGAAGTTGATCACCTCGGGCGTGGCATATTCTGCCGCCACGCAGAGATCGCCTTCGTTCTCGCGGTCCTCGTCGTCGACGAGCACGATCATCCGGCCCGCCTGCAGTTCGTCGATGATTTCCGAAATTCTGGCAAAGGGCATTTTTTCACCCCTTCTTCCGCATCGGTGCGGAAAGTTACGAGTCTCCTGCCTCGGGCCCATCCTTGGAAGGAGTGTTGTTGTTGGCGTTATCTTGGGCAACATCTTCGGTAACACCGTTCTCGGCAACCTTGTCGTGGTCGTCGTTTTCTTTCACCACGCGGGTGATGGCGATGAGCTTGTCGCCCTTGTTGAGGCCCATGACGCGCACGCCCTGGGTGGCGCGGCCCACGGTCGAAATCGATTTGACCGAGATACGGACCAGCTTGCCCTGCTGGGTGATGAGCATGAGCTCGTCATCGGCACGGACCGCCTTCATGGCGACGACCTTGCCGTTCCGCTCGGTGGTCTTGATGTTGATGATGCCCTTTCCGCCCCGGCTCTGGGTGCGGTACTCGTCCCGCTTGGTCCTCTTGCCGTAGCCGTTTTCGCAGACGGTGAGGATGGTGCGGTCTTCCTTGACGATGACCATGTCGCAGACGCGGTCGCCCTTTCTGAGCGAGATGCCGCGCACACCGCGCGCCGTGCGGCCCATGGCGCGCACCTGGCTGGCCGAGAAGCGGATGCTGATGCCCTTCTCCGTGCCGAGCATGATGTCGTCGTCGGGACGGGCGACCTTGGCGCCGATCAGGTTGTCGCCATCCTTGAGATCGACGGCGATGATCCCGCCCTTCTTCTGCCGTGCGAAGGCGGAGAGCTTGGTCTTCTTGATCACGCCGCTCGCCGTGGCCATGACGAGATCGCCCTTGCTGAAGTCGCGCACGGGCACGACCGACTTGATCTTCTCCTTGTCCTGAAGGTGAAGGAGGTTGACGATGGCGCGCCCCTTCGACTGGCGGGTGAGGAGCGGCACCTCGTAGACCTTGAGCCAGTGGAGCTTGCCCAGGTTGGTCAGAATCAACAGAAAGTCGTGGGTCGAGGCGATGAAGAGGCGCTCGATGTAATCGCCCTCGCGCGAGTCGGCGGCGATGATTCCCTTGCCGCCCCTCTTCTGGCTCTTGTATGTGTCCATGGGGAGGCGCTTGACGTAACCTTCGCGGCTGAAGGTGACGGTCATCTCCTCGTCGGCGATGAGGTCGGCCGATTCGATCCCGTCGATCGGCTCGCCGATCTCGGTGCGCCGCTTCGATTTGAAGTGGCTCTTCACGCGGAGGAGGTCTTCCTTGATGATGTCGAAGACCATCTTTTCGCTGGCGAGGATCGACTTGTAGTACTCGATCTCGTCGCGCAGTTTCTGGGCTTCGTCCTCGAGCTTGGCCCTCTCCAGGCCGGTGAGCCGCTGGAGCTGCATCCGCAAGATCGCGTCGGCCTGAACCTCGGAGAGACTGAAGCGTTCCATCAGCCTCTCTTGAGCGGTGGGCACGTCGGGCGAGGAGCGGATCGTTTCGATCACGGCATCGATGTGGTCGAGGGCGATGAGGAGGCCCTCGACGATGTGAAGGCGCTTCTCGGCCTTGTCAAGAAGGAACGCCGTGCGCCGGCGGATCACGTCGATGCGGTGCTTCACGTAGTACTCGAGGAGCGATTTCAGCGGAAGCGTGCACGGCCGTCGGTCGACGAGGGCGATGTTGATGATCGAGAAGGTGTCCTGGAGCATGCTGAACTTGTAGAGCTGATTGAGGATCACCTCCTCGTTCTCGCCCTTCTTGAGCGACACGACGATGCTCATCCCGTCCTTGTCGGAATGGTCCGAGATGTCGTGGATCCCCTTGATGCGCCCTTCCTTGACCATGTCGGCGATCTTCTCGATGAGCGTCGTCTTGTTGACCTGGAAGGGGATCTCGGTGATGACGATGTCTGTGCGGCCGCGCTTTTTCTCCTCGAAGTGCGCCTTGCCGCGCACGGTGACGCGGCCGCGCCCCGTGCGGTAGGCCTCGAGGATCCCGCTCCGTCCGCAGATGATTCCGCCCGTGGGAAAGTCGGGGCCGGGAATGATCTCGAGCAGTTCCTCGAGGGTGATGGCCGGGTTGTCGATGAGCGCGATCAGCGCGTCGCAGACCTCGGTCACGTTGTGGGGCGGCATGCTCGACGCCATGCCCACGGCGATACCCTGCGATCCATTGACGAGCAGGTTGGGGAAGAGACCGGGCAGCACGGTCGGTTCCTCGCGGCTCTCGTCATAGTTGGTGGCGAGGTCGACCGTCTCCTTGTCGAGATCTTCGAGCATCTGCGAGGCGGCGAGGGTCAGCCTCGCCTCGGTGTAACGCATGGCGGCTGGGGGGTCGCCGTCGATGGAGCCAAAGTTTCCCTGTCCCTGAATGAGAGGGACGCGCATGTTGAAATCCTGGGCCATGCGGACCAGGGTCGGATAGACGACCGCCTCGCCGTGGGGGTGATAGTTACCCGACGTGTCACCGGCGATCTTGGCGCACTTCTTGTATTTCGATTGAGGCCCGAGGTTCAGGTCGTTCATGGCGACCAGAACCCTGCGCTGCGAAGGTTTGAGACCGTCCCGCACGTCGGGGAGCGCCCGGGCGGTGATGACGCTCATGGCGTAAGTCATGTAGGATTCACGCATTTCTTCAACGATCTGAAGAGAAGGGATCCTCAAGACGGGCTCGTCAGCCATCAAGTACCTCACCGGCTAAAAAAACAAATCGTGTAAACTGTTTTAATTAAATACTTTATAAAATCAAATCCCGTTCGAAAGTCTCACTTTCGAGAACAAGATACGAAACAGCCTATTATGAGAAGTTCGCCCCATCGATTCAATCATTTTTTGGGCCGATATACGAGAAAGAAACCCCGTGCGACAGAAGCATTAGTCGTTTTGAGAAAACGTATTATGCCATTCGTTCTGTCGCCGCTCGGACCAGTTCGTACAGGAATGACGCGCCGAGCAGAATCGAGGTTGCCATGAGAATGACTTTTAGTCTTTTCAGGCCTTTTTCGAAAGCGGCGAGCGCCGCTGATTCCGAGCCCTCTTCGCCCGGGAAAAAGCTCTCCAAGAGTGCGATCCGTTTCTCGATACTGAAATGGCGCCAGCTCTTCCGGGAGAGCGCATGGCGATTCCACAGGGCGAGCCTTTTCAAGGTTTCGACGAGGAGTCTGGCGTCGCCAACGGCGCGCACGGCGAAGATGTCGGCCTCCACCTCGAAGCGGCGGGAGACGAAGCCGAAGAGGCCGAAGACGTAGATGATCGTGGCCGGCAGGTAGAGTACTGCCGCAGCGAGAAGTTCGTCTCCCGTCGTCTCGAAGAGAGAACCGAACAGCGCGAAGGAGAGGTTGACCAGTCCGAGGGCGGCCACGAATCCGACGGAGAGGATGATGAACAGAAGCGAATGGTGTTTCTTGCCGTGGCCGATCTCGTGGGCGATCGTCGCTTTGAGTTCATCGATGGTGAAACGCTCGATCATCGAGTCGGTGAGCAGGATGTAGCGCCAACGGCCCGCCACGCCCAGAAGCGCGGCATTGACCATCAAGCCTCCCGTGTGCCACGCCAGCAGACCGCGAATCTTGAAATCCAGTCCTTTCACGAAAGCGAGGAGCTCGGGAGTGGGGCCGAAGACCGAGGCGAGCGGTTTCATGCGCCAGAGGATCTTGAGCATGAAGGGATAGGAAAAGGCGAGAATCAGCACGCAGCCGAAGACGAGCGAATAGACGAGGGGCGGGCTGCCGGCGATGGTTTTTTCGACCTCGTCGCAAAGAGAGATGAGATCTCCCACGAGAACGAAAAGAACGATCGGCGCCATGAGGGCGAGCTCTCCGCGGAAGCCGAGCAGCATTTCCGTGCGGCCCCGCTGCCACGAGCGCGACCGGTCGAAGATCCGCCCACGGCGGTGCAGGTAAAACCGCCCCAAGGCGGCGGTGAGCGGGTAGAGAGCGAGTAGGAGGAGTTCGTCGACGAGCACCCACCGTTCGATCCCGAGAACGACCACCACGCGCGGCAGACCGCCGAGAAGGCAGGCCGCGGCGTAGCCGGCGGGCGGCACCATGCCGAGCGCCAGGGGCCAGAGCGACGGTCTGATCCTGCCTTTTTGCTTCACCGCGCCGTCCCCTTTTACCAGGACGCTCCGCTTGGCGAAGATGATCGCGAGCTCCCCCACGGGAAGGACGGCCAGGAAAGCGAGCGCCGCCCAGCCCAGGGGCGGAGCCTGATCGGTGAGTGCCATGTCGAGTCCGATGAGACAGGCAAGAATGGCCACGAAGGTGGGAAGGAAGGAAAACATCTAGCCCTCCCGGCCGGCGCTGCGGGCGCTCGTGCGTCGCGATCGGGCCGCTTTGCGGCGGCGGCTGAGCGCGCTCATGGGCGGTGCTTCCAGAGGAGTTTCTCGAGGGCGGCGTCGACCTCGACGGGAACCATGCGCATCGCCTTCCAGCCGATCTTACCCGTGGGGAGGATGATGAAGACGCTGTTCGGTAGCCCGCCGTAGCGGTTCGAGACGACACCCGGCCACTGATCGACGAGCACGCGGGTCGAGTCCTCGATAGGGAACCGGGAGAGCGTTTCGGCGCAGGCGCGCGCTCTGAGGACCATCTCGTCCTGGCCGCGGGGCAGCCATCGTTCCCAGCCGATGATCTCGGGAGAGGCTTCTGTCGTGTAGATGGTGAGAAAACTCACCGGTTCGGCTCCGTACTTCGCCGCCAGGGCGCTCACGGCGGCGACCTCCTTGAGATAGGGCGGGCACGTCGAGCTTCCGAAAGCGACCACGAGGAATTGCCGGCCCTTAGCGGAGGCCGAGGAGAATCGTTTGCCCTCCAGATCGTTCAACGAAAAATCGGGAGCCGGAACGCCATTCCTGAGGCGGAGGAAAGGATTGAATCTCCCCGAAAAGAGCCTCTTGTCCTTTCTGTAGCCGGGGTGGCAGAGCGCGCAGTCATCGATGGCGCCGCGCTCGTAGTGGCACTCCACGCAGTCGTCCATGGTGGGAATCAGCCCATCGCGGTCGAGGAGATTGCCCGACCTGGGCCGTCGCGCGTAGGCGGCCTCGATGCGGCCTCGGTCGTTGGTCGCATGGCATTCGACACAGCCCGTCTTGAGCGTGGGGTGCGTGTCGTGGTCGAAGGCGACGTCGAGGGAGCGCGGCGCCGCGCCGCTCTCGATCGTTCGACGCGCCGATCGTGGTGCGCCCGCGGCCCGGCCGGGCGCGGGCCGCCGGTAACGGCCGAAGAGCGGATCTCCTCTGTCGACGAGATCGGGCAGGGAGGCGCTGGAGATGTCGACGGTCAAACGATCGGCCAGGGTGTCGATCTTTTTCTGAGCCTTGCGGGCGAGAGCGGCGATCCGCGCTGTCATGGCGTCGATATCGTTGTCTTCGCCGAGGCCGGCTGCGAAGGTGGTTTCCTGGATGGCGCGCTGCCAGAGGAACTCGAGCTCCACCTCTTTGATCGCTTCGAGTTGTTTTCGCACCTCGCCTGCCCGGGGGCCGTCGAGATCGAGGGTTTTCATCACGGCATCGGGATCGAAGGGAGTGTCGTCGAGCACGCGCGGCGCGACCGTTGCGCGTGGCGCCTCGAGGATGCACCGCGCACCGGCGGCGCCCGCACCGGGCACCGGTGCAAAGAGGACGATCACGATCAGGACAGTGCAAATCATGGTTCACGATCCAGAATAGACAGAAACCGGGGTCTGATTATACAAACCCCGGTTCCTCCATAGAAGTCAACGCACTGATTGGATCAGATACTGTAATTGAGCAGGCTCGTAATGATCGGAAACTCGCAAGCCGGGTTGGAGCCGGCGGCGATCCTGTCCATGAAGGGCGTCTTTTGCCCCGTCACGAGTTTGGAGACGATCTCCATGCACCGCATGCAGGTGACCTCCTCCGTGCTCCGAGTGTTCACGTACTCGACGAGCCTCTTGACCACCCGCACGTCGCCGAGGAAAACCAGACTGCGGGCGGCCATGTTTCGGGCCGAGTCGCTCTTTGTGGTGATGAGCATGTCGGTGAGGGAAAGGATCGAATCGCGGTCGTTCATCAGGCAGAGCGCGAGGGCCGCCTGGGTGCTGACCTCGGGCAGGGTCTTCTCGAGGAGCGCCCGCCGCAACAGGCCGAGCGCCTTCGGATCGCCGATCATGCCGAGCGCCATCGCACAGTAGCCGCGCATTGTGGGATCGCCTCCCCCTTCGAGGAGGCGGCTGAGCTCGTCGACCGCCTTCCGGCTGCGGGCGAGTCCCAGGGCGATTGCCAGCGCGCCCTGGGTCGACCGATTGCGGCAGTCCTTGAGCTCCTCGAGCAGGGCGCTCTCGGCGTGAGCGTCGGAACTCCTTCTGACCGCGAGGCCGAGACCGAGAGCCGCCCAGGGGAGCTCCGACGAAGTGCCGCGCGCGAGGACCCGGCGGAGGTGCTCGACCGCTCCGGGCCCGCCGATCCGGCCGATCGAGGTCAGGCAAAATCCCTTGAGCGAGAGATCGCGCGCGTTCTTGTAACAGCGAACGAGGCGTTCGATCGAGGAATCGTCCCATTCGGGCGAGAGCTGCCCCAGGGCGATGGCCGCCGATTGCTGCACGCCCACATGTTTCGACGCCAGGAGCTTGTCCACAATGCCGATCGCCCTGGGATCTCCCGTCTTGCCGAGGGCGGTCACCGCCGCGGCCACGAGGCGCTTGTCGGCCCGCTTGTCCTCGGTGAGCTCTGCGAGGTACGCCACGGCTTGGGAATTGCCGAGAAGGCCGATCGCCTCGAGCGCCACGGCGCGCAGGCCGCTGTCGGTCTTCTTGTCGCGGGCGATTTCGTGCAGAACCGGGCCGGCGCCTCTCGATCCGCTCAGGGCGAGGGCAAATCCCGCGAAGCTGCGCATGAAAGTGGGGGTGACCGCCTGGCCGATCAACTCGCGCGCATGGCGCGTGTCGCGCAGGATGTTGAGAAGGGTGTATTGCGCCTTGCGATTTTCAGAAAGTCCCAGACCGAGGATCGCGCTGATCTGAACGCTCGTGTTGCGATTTCCGAGCTGGGCGATCGTGGCTGTCACCGAGGTGCTATCGTCCATCCGTCCCAGGGCGACGAGCGATGAGCGTTCGAGGTGGCTCGACGGCCCGTCGACGAAGGGGCGGAATGTTTTCGACGCCAGCTCGAGAAACTGGCGCCGTGCGTCTTGCCGCGCCTGGTCGGGGCGTGCGCTCGGGGTGACAGGGCCGCGGGGATCAAAGGCATTGTCGGGCACGTCGACGAAGGCGAAGCGGTTGCGCGCCCACCAGTACTCCCACGTGGCCGGCATGGTGGTTGTGTTTTTCCTTTTCTTGGTGAACGATCCCTGTCTCTTCGCCGGTCCTCTCGGGCCGCTGTCAGTGCCGCCGCCCGACGGGGTTTGCGGACCGGAAGGGCGCGCCGCCCCCGGGGCTGCCGGGCCCGGCTGGCCGGGTGTGCTCGGGCCGACCCCGTCGCCGCCGCCGTTCCACCTGGGAATGTCGGGTGGCGGCTGTGGGGGCGCGGCGGGCGGATTGTAATTGCCTCCGCCGTTCCAGTTGCAAATGGCGTGGCATGTTTTCATCGAGGCGAGGGGGATGATGATCGGATCGGAAAAGGTAAAAATCAGGCAGAGAGTGACGAGAAACGCCTTGCGGGACATCATCAATCAAAATTCCTTTCCGGTTCGAAGACTCCCGGGAGTTCCATGAGTGAGTTTGAGGCGGTTTTTAACAGGCTGTCAAAAAAGAGCTAAGGCGATCTCCCCGCATCGCCACAGGCTCCGCCCCCATGAAGAGACCGGTCCGGGAACGAATCTTCCATGAAAACATATAGTCCCTAAATCGCCAGGAGGAGACGTTTTACTTGGTTTTTCTTTTCACGCCGATCTTGCCGCAGAAAGCCGCGATCGGGCAGATATCACAGCGCGGCCCGATCGGTTTGCAGACGTTCTGTCCGAACTGGACAAAGAGATCGTTGAACGCCTGCCAGTAGCGCAGGGGGAGTTTTTCCCTCAGCGCCTGCTCCGTCTGTTCCGGCGTGCGGGTTTCGACCCAGCCGATCCTGTTGGGAATCCGGTGGCAGTGTGTGTCGATGGGGAGTGCGTCCTTGTCGAAGCCGTAGACGAGGACGATGTTGGCCGTCTTGCGGCCCACGCCGGGAAGGGCGAGGAGCGTGTCGAGGTTGTCGGGCACGCGCCCGCCGAACTCGTCGAGAAGGATCCGGCAGATCTCGATGATCCGGACCGCTTTCGTGCGGTAAAAGCCGACGGGGTAGATCGCCTTCTCGATCCGGCTGGGGGGAAGACGCACCATCTTGTCCGCACTGTGTGCCAGGGCGAAGAGCCTTTCCGACGCCTTGTCAGTCGTCTCGTCGCGCGTGCGAAGGCTCAAGATGCAACTGATCAGGACGCGAAAGGGATCGCGCGTCTCGCGTGCGATCCGTGTGAGGGAGGGGGTCTCGAAGCCGAGCTCCTTCGAGACGCGGTTCATGATGGCGCGCAGGTGTTTCAGAGCCATGAATCAATCCTCGGTCGCCCGGCGCAGGAGGTCGGTTGCCAGCGCGCGGTTGATCGGATCGGCGTCTTCGGCCGCGATCCGCCTCAGATCGTTCATGAGGAGATCGGAAACCTCATCGAGCCCGCATTGCGCGATCTCCCAGAGGGCGCTCTGGCGCACGGCGCCATCGGGATCGCTCAAGAAGCGGTGGCCGAGGGCGAGCTTTTCGTTGTCCTCGCGAGCGAGCTCGATCCCGAAGACGAGCGCCGTCCAGCGAGCCAGAGGTTCCTGGGAAGAACTCATTTCGGAGAGGATCGATTCTGTCTCCTCTTCATAGGCGTTGTTCAATTTCAACGCCCAGCGCATGCTGATCGCATCGTATCGTCCGCTGCCGGCAGCGGCGGCGAGAGACAGATACTGGGCGCGCGCCAGATGATCCGTTTCCTGGTCGAGGAGGAACCACATTTTGAGATCGACTGAGGCGATGAGGTCGGTCACTCTCTCGAGCGCCTGGGAACATTCCCCTCCGTCGATGAGTTCCTCGATCCTGTCCAGGTCTTCATCGAGCGAAGGTTTCAGCTTTTTGAGCAGTGTTCTGTTGCGAGCCTCGGCCTCTCTTCGGGCGGCCGATTCGGACGCCTCGCGCTCGGTGTCGGCACGCGCGGGAAAATCGAACAGAGCCCGTCCGACGAAATTTCCGCCGAAGACGATCGGTGTAAACAGAGTGCGCCAGGGTAGGCACGCGCACTCGGTCACATATTTCTCGTCCCACTCCCAGTTGTCCCAGAGAACGTCTCCCGTATCGCCCACCGAATCATCGACGACCATGGCCGGATGAACGATGACCGCGTCGAGCACGACGGCGACGGCGCCGGCGGGAAAGACGACGGGGAAGGTGACGACGCGCAGGCCCGTCGAATCGGGCCAGAGATTCTCCTCGACGAGATTGAGCAGCGGCGTGTTGTCGCGGTTCATGATCGCACATCCGCCGCAGACGATCGGCGCGCACAGAGCGGCCGCGACGAGCGCGACGCACAGCAGTCGGGATGATCCAACTCGTTGGCTCACGTTCCTGATCCCCCTCTATTCGAAATGAAAAATCGACCGCCCCAACCAATCAAAGAGAAAGGTGGGCGGCGTGGCGATAACGATGACCGGAAAGAGGAGCGTCTTGCGCAACCAGTCGATATCGCGCGGCTTCCAGTAGAGCTCGTACACATCGTCGGCCGCGTCGGGAATGACGCAGACCGGGTGAACGACAAACATGTCGGCCACGAGCGCAACCGTTCCCACGGGGACCATGGCCGGTGCGAGCGCGATCCGCCCACCCGTCGATCCGGGTTGAATCGCGCCGTCCATCACATTGAGAAAGCGGCGATTGTCCTCGTTAAGGACCGCACAGCCTGCCAGCACGCTCAAGAGGAGCAGGGCGCAGGCGATGATCGGAACGGACCGATGGACGCTGACCTGTCTATTCGCTGTTGGATCCATGAGCCTTACCTCCACTCGGAGAGAGCCTACCGGCTCGGCTCGGGGGGTGCCAGACATATTTGGTTTGGCGGAGGTGGCCGTTGAAGCAGACCGGTCCTGCCGGCTGCTTGACGGCACGAGTTGCTTGTTGCGAGGGTCGAGAACGGATCGCGCGCCGCGGCTCAGTCTTTTCCCTGGCCGATTTTTTCGCGCGCCGTCTGTCCCTTTGCGTTCCCCGTCTTTTTGCCCTTGGTGACCGTCTTGGTGAGCGCCTCGAGGTTGAGCACGAGATCGCGCCGGTCGACGGTGGGATAGCGCACGACGAGTTTCTCCAGACACTTGATCGCCAGCAGGGCGAGCCCCTTCTCGTTGGCGTGGAGCTTGTCGTTCTGCATGAGTTCGCCAGGCTTGAAGGTCCTCTGCCGCCCCTCGACGACGATCGGTTTTTCGTTGTTCAAGGTCTCGATCCAGGCCGAGAGGGGGATGACGTGCACGTGGGGGCGTTCGGCCGCCCAGGCGTAGAGATGCTTGTTGAGGGCGCGCAGTTCGTCGCGCGACGGGACCTGCTCGGCGCGCAGCATCGATCCCACGGAGGCGCTCATGTCGGGAATGTCGCCCACCACGATCGGGCACTCGAGCCGGCCGGCGAGGGCGCAGCCCGTCTTGAGCAGGTCGAATCGTTCCTCGATGCCGAGCACCCCGTAGGAGAACCAGAAAAAGTAATCGAGGCCGATCGCCACCGTCGCCTTCTGCGCCCTGAGCTGCTCGATCGCCTTGCGGCCCACGGCGCGCGGCTCGAAGAAGAACGAGTTCGACGCCGTGTCGATCATCTCGTGGGGCGTCTTGACCGCCTCGTCGATCACCGCGGCGAGGTTGACTTCGAGGCCGAAGCCGGCGCTCACGCTGGCGCCCATGATGCCGATGCGTTTGAGCGGCTCGATCTTCTTTTTCTTGTCCTCTCCGTCGATCGGACCGGCCGGGGCCATTCCGGGCACGATGGCGAAGAGACAGACCAGAGCGATGAGGAAGGGTCGCGCGATTTTTTTCATATCCCTCTCCTTCGGGATTTTGAGACGAGGCGGCAGATATGGTATAGGACTTCCGGACCCGGTCTTTCAAGGTCACTTAAATTTTATAGCTTCTCGACTTCCAAAGCCTATCGTCATCGGGCCGCGGGAGACTTCAATCGAAAGAAGAAGACAATGGCAAAGGGACGGCACTACTCGAGTCACCAGAAGGGGATCATCAAGCGCTACTATGAGAACAAGGAACATCTCATGACCCAGAAGCTGGGCGAGATCGTCTCCGATCTCTACCTCTGCGAGGATGACAAAAAGGCCGCCCGCCTCTGGAAAAGCGCCCAGACCGCACTCCTCAACGCGGGTGTGATCAAGGCCCTCGCCGAGGATATCTGCGAAACGCGCGACCTCGATGGACTGGCCAAGCTGGTGGGTCGGCTCTTTTGAGGATAAGACTCTCACCACAGAGAACACAGAGAACACAGAGAACACAGAAAAGAGATGAGAGGCCATGAATGGCTGTCTTATCTGGCTTCATGAGGCCTATATTTTTTCTTATCTCTGTGGCCTCTATGCTCTCTGTGGTAAGTCGTTTTTGTCTTGAAACTAAGCTCCTATATCTACAAGTTGGGACTCTCTACCTAAAATATTTTCCAGGCATTCTTCGCGAGGCTTCTCGCTCTTGGCAAAAAAAAACAGCCCCAGGCTGAGTACAAAAATCCGGTCATGCCGCTCTTTTCTAACCCCCCAGCAATCCGACCAACAGCGCAATGATGGCGAAAACAACATACAGGCCTAGATAGGCGCGCAAGATCCCTTTCATCACCTTCCCTCCCCGTGCGGGTCAACGGTCGGTGCGCACTGACGTGACAGCACCCGGTACCTGACCTTGTGGAGCAGCGCCATCGCCGCGATGAGGCCGACGAATAGAGGAAGCGATCGGCTCGTCGATAACTGGAACCAGGCGAGGGCCGTGAAGATCACGAGGGAACCGAAGAGAACGCCCGTGAAATCGTTGGTGACCACGCCGCGGAACTCGCGCGAAAAGGGGTAGGCGACGAGCTTGCGGAAACGTGCTCCCACCACGAAGAGGCCGCCCAGGAAGGCGAAGAGCGCGTGAAGCGGGCCGGCCACCGGCGACAGGAAGACGCTGAGCGCCACGGCGTTGAGCAGGCCGAGGGGAAGCATGATACGGTAGACGAAGGCCTTCTCCGCACCGCGCGCGAAGGATCCCGGCCGCTCGGCGGGCAGGGCGTCGAAGATCCATCCGGCCCGGAAATGATCTCCGAAAGGCAGGAAGGAGACGACGAGCGGCAGGTAGAGATTCATCAGGTAGAGGAGGAGTATGAAGAAGAGGGGGTCCTTGCTCTCGAAGAGGCTGATCACCATCATCAGGATCGGCACCCCCAGAATGGGATAGGCCTTGAGCCGAAAGCCCCGGTCGCGGGCGAGGTGGACCGCCGTGAACTCGAAGGCGGTCTTCTCGTCAGCGCGCACGAAGAGCTTTTCGAAAAGGCCCATCATCGTGCCCGGCGCCGACTTTGCCCGGGCCGCCCTGCGGCTGCCCGACAGGGCGCTCAAGAGACTTTCCGATCCCACGGCGACTGCGAGGAGGGGGAGCAGCGCGGCGCACAGTCCCACTGCGGCAAAGAGCACCGACGCGCTCGTTCCCCCCGGCAAGCCGAGCAGGGCGAGCACCGATCCCGAGAACCATGCCGGTGGGAAGAGGAGTTGATCGCCGCCGGCGCCGTCGGTGACGGTGGCGCTCGCCTTGATGAGCCGTCCGATGTTGCACAGGAGCCCGAGAATCGCCAGTGAAACGAAGATGTTCAGGTAGAGCAGAGCGCCCTGAAACTGGGCGGTCGTCAGAACGCGCGCCAGCAGCGAGTAGACCACGAGGCAGACGCCGGCCGTGAAAAGGGCCGCGCAGAATCCGGCGGCCAGCACGACGAAGGGCGCCGCCGCACCCAAGAGAGGCCCCGAAGCGCTCGTGGCCATGAATCCGAAAAGGATGGCGGGCGTGAGGTTGAGGTTGAGCGTGAGAACGAGCAGCGCCGCAACGAGCTCGGTGAAGCGCGCGACGAACCGGGTGAATCCGCTCACGGGCAGATGCCCGGTGACGGCCAGATCGAGTGGATGAAAGAGCCCGCCGGCCAGCTCGCCGATCACCGCCGTGGCAGTGAACACCATGGAGAGCGATGTGGTGAAAAAGAGAAACTGACCGGGCGAGGCACTGGTGAAGAGGAGGGCGGCCACGATCGTGCTCAAGGTCAGGCTGTAGGCCGCGCCGAGAAGGTGGCGGCTCCCGTCTTCGCCCGCGCCGGCCTGATCGGTCGCCTCGCCGCGCGATCCGGTGAGGCTGAGCCGCAGACCGGCCGCCAGGAGCGTTCCGTACTGGCTCATGTCGAAGAGGCGCTTCATGGACGCCCCTCGATGCCGCCGAGTGAGTCGCCGAGGGAGTCGGCAGAATCGCCGAGGGAGTCGACGAACTCTTCGGCCAGTCCGCCCCAGTCGGTGTTCGACGTGAGATCGCTGAAGGCGCCCTCGATGCTGCCGCTCTCCGACAGGGCGCGCACGTCGTCGACGGTGCCGTCGGCCAGAACGCGCCCCTCCTTGAGAATGATCACGCGGTCGCAGACCTTCTCCACCACGTCGAGGAGGTGGGAGCAGTAGAAGACGGTCCGCCCCCGCGCGGCGAGGCGCGCGATGATGTCCTTGAGGAGGAGCGCCGCGTTGGCGTCGAGACCGTTGAGCGGCTCGTCGAGGATCACGAGGGGCGGGTTGTGGAGGAGAGCGGTGAAGATCAGGACCTTCTGCTTCATCCCCTTGGAGAAGGTCGCCATCAAGTCGTGACGGTTCGGGCCGAGGCCGAAGATCTCGAGCGATGTGTCGAGCCTGCGCTCGAGCAGGGCTTCATCGAGCCGGTGGAGGCGCCCCACGAAACGGCCGTACTCGGTGGGCGTCATCGACTCGTAGAGCGCCGCCACCTCGGGAACGTAGCCGATGCGGCTCTTGACGCCGACCGGATCGGAAGCGGCGTCGAGCCCGCAGACCGTGACCCGGCCCGCGTCGGGCCGCAAGGTGGCGCTCAGAATCTTGACCGTCGTCGTCTTTCCCGCACCGTTGGGTCCGAGATATCCGAGGACCTCGCCCGGCGCGGCGGCCACGCTCACACCGCGGAGCGCGGGCTTTGGGCCGTACGACTTGGACACGTTTTCGAGCTCGATGATCATCGCCCTCTCCTGGCGAGCCGGCGGTCGAGCCGCCGGGCAGGCACTTTTGACGCCGCGCGCGCGGCTCAGACAACCTCGACGATGCCCAGGGGCTCCATGGTCTTCCACTGGCCGCGGGTGAAGTCGGGAAAGTCGACCGCCTTGCGCTTGGCGACGGAGATCTCGCTCAGCCCGCCCACGGCGCTCCATACGGCGGCGTCGTAGACATCCTGGTCGAGGGGCAGCCCCTTGCGGAGGCAATAGATTAGGCGATAGTCCATGATGTAATCCATGCCGCCGTGGCCGCCGACGCGTTTGGCGAGCTCACCCACCTGTTTCCAGAGCGGGTGGGCGTACTTCTCGCGGCACTCGGCGAGGAGCTTGTCGTCCCAGTGGTGGGCTTTCGGCTCGAGCGCGATGCGCGCCGGGTAGTCGGCAAAGGTGCCGAGCGTGCCCGAGATCAGGTTGAGGCGCGAGTAGGGGCGCGGGCTGGTCGTGTCATGCTGCACCATCACGGTGCACCCCTTCATGGTGCGGATGATGGTGGTGTTCATGTCGCCGAGCGCGTAGCCCTGCTTGGCGCGCGGATCGTCGGCGCCGTATTTCTTGGCCGCGTAGGCGCTGATGCCGCGCTGGGCCGAGCTCATCGACATGAGGTAGTCGAAGCGGTCGCCGCGATTGACGTTCATGTACTGGCAGACCGGGCCGAGGCCGTGGGTGGGATAGACATTGCCGTCGCGTTTGATGGAGTGATCGAGACGCCACATCCCCTGGTAACCGTTCTCGTTGAACTTGAGGCCGCGCAGGTCGTGAATGTAGGCCGCCTCGCCGTGGGTGAGCTCGCCGAAGATTCCCTGGCGGCACATGTTGAGCACCATGAGCTCGTTGGCGCCGTAGCAGCAGTTCTCGAGCATCATGCAGTGCTTCTGTGTTTCTTCGGAGGTGTCGACCAGCTCCCAGCATTCGTCGACGGTGACGGCGGCGGGCACCTCGATGGCGGTGTGCTTTCCGGCCTTCATGGCGTAGACCGCCATCGGCGTGTGCCACCGCCAGGGGGTGCAGATGTAGACGAGGTCGAGATCGATGTCGCAGAGGCGTTTGTAATCCTCGTCACCGGCAACGAACCACTCCGGTTTCGGCTTGCCCGCTTTTTCGATCCGCTCCGATGCGGCCTTGACCTTGCCCTCGCGGATGTCGCAGAGGGCGACGAGATCGACGCCCTCGATCTTGGAAAGACGGTTGACCGCGCCGTTGCCCCGCATGCCGATGCCGATGAGGCCGACGCGCACCCTCTCGAGTGGCGGCGCTGTGAGCGCCGCCGCGCTCCGGCCGGTGCCAGGTCTCAAGGACGCACAGCTCGTCATTGACACCGCTCCCAGCGCGGCGCCGGTGCCGATGACGGTCTTGATGAAATCTCTGCGATCGAATTCGCTCATGGGTTCTTTCTCCGTATCACTCCGGATCGCTCCGGGTCAAAGGTTGAGCCGCGGCTCGTTTCGGTCGTCGCGAAGCCCATAGGGTACGCCCTGCCAAAGGGCGCCTCAAGCCCTTTGGAACATTTCGGAAAGAGTGGACGGACAAAAATGCGAGGTTATTAGTAATGACTCGTGAAACCGATACGCGGGGCCGAAACCGTCCCCTGTCCTACCCGCCTCGCCGAGAGGCGCGCCACCTACCGTTGGAGTTCAACATGCCTATTCTCAGACTTTGTATCTTCGCCGCGGCGATCGTGATCTTTTCGAGTGTGCATCCGGCCTTTGCCTCGGGCGAGGGCTGGGAGACCGACCTCGCCACCGCTCTCGAGAAGGCCACCGCCCAGGGCCGGCCGGTGCTCGCCGACTTCAGCGGTTCCGACTGGTGCGTCTGGTGCCAGCGTCTCGACGAGCAGGTCTTTGCAAAGGACGAGTTCAAGGCCTTTGCGGCGGAGAACCTGATCCTCTGCGTCATCGATTTTCCCAGGGACCAGAGCGTCCTCGCCGAGGGGCAGGCGGAGAAGAACGCCCAGTACCGGTCGCGCTTTCCGGTTAAGGGTTTTCCCACGGTCTTCCTTCTCGAGCCCGATGGCGCCATCTTTCTGCAGACCGGCTACCGCGAGGGCGGCCCGGCGCCTTACGTCTCCTTTCTCGCTTCCGTGCTCGACGCCCGCGCCAAGGTGGGCAAGCTGCTCGAGGCGAAGAGCCCCGATCTCGCCGCGGCCGAAGCGCTGCTCGGAACCCTTCCCGAGGAAGCGGCGCTCCTCAAGGCGCGCCTGATCCTCGCGACCTTTCCCGAGGAGAGGATCGCCGAGCGGGCCGGCGCGGCCTTCAGCCTGGTCATGGCCGGGCTCGACCCAGAAGGGAAACATCTCGCCTACCTCGAGGAGCTCGGCGACAAGGATCAAAAGGGCTACTTCCGCCAGTACTGCGTGGAGAAGGTCAGGGAAAAACTCAACAGTGCGGTGAACCGGGCGCTTCAGCTCAGAGACAGGGCCGAGGCCGAAGGCGATGAGAAGGTCAAGGCCGACGCGCTCGCCGCTGCCGAGGATCTCCTCGCCCTCACCGCCGAGGCGGAAGAGCTCTTCGAGACGAAGGAGCGGAAGGTGATGAACTACGTCTTTCGCGCCGTGGCCTATCGCGTTCTGGGCGACCAGGAGAATGTGGACAAGGCATGGCAAGACGCTGTCGACGCCGATCCCGAGGCTCAGATTCTCGAACGGGCCAAGGCGATCGTTCAGCCCTCCGAGCCGGAGAATGAAAAATAACCCGCTCGCTCTGATCAGGTCCGAGCGGCAAGAAACGCAACGCGGAAGCCCCCGGTGAACGGCTGGAGGCTTCCTTTTTTTTTATCAGCCGGTGCGTGCTCTTTGGCTATCATGGCCCGGAATTGGACTCGACCATTATCGAGGTCGAGGAAACTTTGCTGGAGGAAAGGTCATGCGAAAATCAGGGAATCCCAGTTCTTTCATCCGCCTTACGGTGGCCGCGATCTTGGTCTGCCTCTTCGTCTCTGCACCGGGGGCGGCGCAAGAGGAGTCCCGCGATCCTCCCCGCGTCGTCGAGATGGTGCCCGAAAACGGGGCGCGTTATGTCGATCCCGATCTCGACGAGATCGTGATCACCTTTAGCGAACCGATGGTCGACGGGAGCTGGTCGGTCTGCGGCGGCGGGGTGCAATATCCCAAGGTCAAGAGCATTCGCTACACCGAGGGGTGCACCGTGCTCGTCATCAAGGTCGATCTCGAGCCGGGACGGACCTATCGCTTCGGGCTCAACGCACCGTCCTTCAAGAACTTCAAGAGCGCTGCCGGCGTTCCGCTCGAACCGGTCCTTGTGACATTCAAGACCAAGGACAAGGGCGGCAAGAAAAAGAAGACGAAAAAGAAGCTCTCCTCCCTCGGCCGGATGCCCTTCGACGTGGCCGACGTGAACGGCCTCGAGGTCACGAGCCAGGACTACAAGGGCGTGCCGCTCTTTTTGGTCTTCGGCGCCGCCTGGTGAGGGGGCTGCCAGCAAGAAGCCGTTCAGGTCGAGCGGTTATACGACGAGTACTCTCCCAAGGGTGTCGAGTTCATCCACTTCCTTTCGGGCGAAGCGGTCCGCACGGGGCGCGATTTTCAAAAACATTACCGCAGCCCCTATCCGCACCTCATCGATCCCAACCGGCGCGTGGAAAAGCAGCTCAACAAGAATGGCTGGCCTTTCTACGTGATCGTCGATGGAAAGGGATCGGTCGTCTTCATGAAAAACGGCACCATTACCGACGACGCCGACGTGGACCGGATCCTGTCCCAGATCGCCCCCGGCAAACGCGCAAAGACGAGCGCCTACCGCGGCACGGTCTACGTCGACACCGTTCTCAAGAAAAACAAGACTGCCAAGAGTGTGACCGAGAGCGCTCCCTGTCTGGTGAAGGACCGGGAAGGGGGGCTTTTCGTCTCCTACGTCTCAGACCGCCGGGGACGCAACGGGGTTTTTCTACGCCACCTGGGCGATAAAAACGCGGATGAGCGCTACATCTCGGAAGGCTGTGCCGATGCCTACGACGCGGTGATGACCGTCGACATGGCCAACAACAAGTGGATCGCCTACACAGGTCTCGTGGGGAGTGCCGAGGGGAGCAAGTACGACATCTTCGTCCGCTGCCTCGACAACGAGGGAAATCTTTCCGACGCCGAGAATCTCACCCTCTCCGACGACGACGCCATGCACCCCGCCGTGACAGTCGACAGCGACGGCACCCTGTGGGTCGCCTATTACCGCTGGCTCAAGATGGGCTTTGCGTCGCGCGACAAGGAGATCTATGCGCGCTGCTACAACGGCGCGCGGTGGCTCGACGAGATCCGGCTTTCGCCAGACGATCTGCCCGCCTACGAGGACCACACCGATCCGGTGATCGCCACTGCGGCCGATGGCGGTGTGACCGTGGCGTGGAGCTGGGACATGCACCGGACCGAGATCGAGAAATACGCCCGCTTTCAGAAGGACTACCACGCTGACGCGCCCACGATTTTCGGCCGGAACCTCACCATGGAAGGCGCCGACGAGCTGCTCTTTCTCGGAGAGGCGGGCATCGACGGTGCGCCCGCTCTCTTTCTCGAATCAGGGGGCGCGACGTGGTGCGCGTGGAACGGGCTCGGAAACCTGCGGCGGGGAGAGACCAAGGGGATCTACACCAGTGTCTCGCCGCCTGGCGAGTGTGTGCGGAGCGAACAGTATCCGGTGGAGACAGGCGTGCGCGATATCTGCACCCCCCGCTTCTTCGAGCGCCGCAACGTGCTCGGGCTCGTCTGGGCGTCGCAGGACAACCGCAACCGGTGGGTGCTCAAGACGAGCACCTTCGAGAGCGGCGACTGGACCAAGCCGGAGGTGATCGAGAAAAAGCACAATCCCCGCTTCCCGTCAGTGGTCAAGGGTGACGACGGAGAGCTCTACCTGGCATTCAGCCGGGATGGATCGTCGGGCCGCGAAGTGGTCTGGCGTAAGATGTAAATGAGTTCAGATCACAACGACTTTGACGTGGCCGTGATCGGCGGCGGAATCGTGGGTACGGCCACGGCGATGGCGCTCAGCGCCGGCGGCGGCCTTTCGATCGTCGTTCTCGAGGCCGAAGACCGCCTCGCCGCCCACCAGACGGGAAACAACAGCGGGGTGATCCACTCGGGCCTCTACTACAAGCCCGGTTCGCTCAAGGCGCGCAACTGCGTCGAGGGCCGCAAGGAACTCTACCGCTTCTGCGCCGAAGAGGGCGTTGCCCACGAGCGGTGCGGCAAGCTCGTCGTCGCCACCGACGCGAGCCAGATCGCGGCGCTCGAAGAGCTCGAACGGCGGGGACGCGCCAACGGACTCGACGGTGTGCGGCGGATCGGTCCCGAAGAAATCAAGGAACGCGAACCGCACATCGCCGGGATCGCGGGGCTGATCGTGCCCGAGACGGGCATTGTCGATTTCGTCGGTCTCACCGAGGCCTATGCCGAGAAGGTGCGCGCCGCGGGCGGTGAGATCAGGACCGGCGCGCGCGTCACGGGCTGCGTGCGCGCGCCGCGAGGGCTTCGGCTCGAGACAACGGCGGGCGATGTGGCGTGCCGCTTCCTCGTCAACTGCGGCGGGCTGCAGAGCGACCGCGTGGCGCGTATCTGCGGCGTCGATCCGGGGGTGCGCATCGTTCCTTTCCGCGGCGAGTACTACAAGATCGTGGAGCGCAGCCGCCACCTGGTCAAGCATCTCGTCTATCCCGTGCCCGATCCGCGTTTTCCCTTTCTCGGCGTGCATTTCACGCGCATGGTCGACGGCGGGATCGAGGCGGGGCCCAACGCGGTGCTCGCCTTCAAGCGCGAGGGCTACTCGAAGGGGAGCTTCTCGCTGGGCGACACCTTCTCTATTTTTTCCTACGGCGGATTCTGGCGCATGGCGGCCAGATACTGGCGCATGGCGGCGGGCGAATTCCACCGCTCCTTCAGCAAGCTGGCCTTTGTGACGGCGTTGCAGAAACTCCTTCCCGAGATCACTCCCGATGATGTCTATCCGGGCGGAGCGGGTGTGCGCGCCCAGGCGCTCACGCCCGAGGGCAAGCTGGCCGACGATTTTCGTATCGTCGACGCTGACCGCATGGTGCACGTGCTCAACGCGCCGTCGCCGGCGGCGACGGCGTCGATCAGCATCGGCCGGACGATTGCGGCCATGGCTCAGAAAAAGTTCGGGTTCAAACGATGATGGTAGGTCACGGTTCGTGGAGACCGACGACGGTGAACTGGTAAGCGTAGGAGCCGTCGTAGAAGGTGACCTTCACGGGAACGGCGCGCATGTCGACGTTGCTCCCCCCGTACCGGCCTGACTCGCAGTCATCGATCTTGATCTCGACGGTCTCGCCCGGCGCCACCCAGCGATTGACGGAGAGCCCCACCTTTTCGCCCGATCCAGCAAACCGCCCCCCGTACCATCCCTTGTCCCAGACGGTCTCGAGACTCGTCTCTTCTTCTTCGGTGATCCGGATCTTCCTGTAGTAGGCTTCGGGGCCGGACCACTCGAGCATCATGGCGTCGAAGTCGATCCAGTAGCCGGTCTGGTTTTTCACGAAAAAACGAAAATCCTCCTTGGGATCCCACTCGCGCGTGCCGGGGTAGTACTCGATCGTCCGGTAGCCGCGCACCCGGCGGACCGCATCGCCCACCCTTCCCTCGATTTCGTAACGCCACATGTTTTTCTCGACGAGCGAGATCGATCCCCCCGCGAAGGAGATTTGGCCTATTTCTCCGATCCTGTTGTACAACGCCCATTGAAGTCCCGCCTCGGCGTTGTAAAAGGCCTGTGCAGACTGAAGGCGGCTCAGCCCGGCCCTGTGCGACTCCGACAGGATCGAGGAGACAGACCCTCCCACGATTCCGAGAAAGAGAAACAGAACGAGGACAACCACCATGCTGAATCCAGCCGTGGCCCGATGGCGGACGGGCCGTCGGTCGGGAGTTTGCGGCGCGGCCCGAATGGTGCGAATGGTCATCGTATCTTCCAGCAATGATCCAACAGTCCAGACCGCGGCTGCACTCGTGCGCTCTCACACCGATCGAATTCCGATCAGGTCACGAGGAATCCGGGTCTCTTGGCAGCAACGAAGATTTCTCCGACCCTGAGATACAGAGATCATCATGGTTGTGGGGTCATTTGCCGAGGTGCACCGTCAAGATATCTGCTGTTCGTTTCAAGAATCCCGCTTGCGCCGATCGACATGAGACGCGATCGGGACAGCCCAAGAAGCGGCACTCTCCATATCAAGGCTTTGAAACCTAATTCCAATACTTACTGTATCGGAACACTTCGGTTTACCCTTAAGTTAAAAACCTACAATCTGTGTGATGTGGACGACAGGGTAGCGCTCGGAGGAGTGTCGGCGCTTGTGGCGCACACAGTGGGTGTGGCGCTCACCGTGAGAATTCGAACCACCCTTCCCAATAGGCGGGTCAAAGGTCTATTCTTAGTCATCACGGAAGTAATAATAATACTGGTCGCTGAAATCGACCTTGAGCCCCTGGAGTGTGATGTAGTCTCCGTCCCAGTCGACGCGGACCGTGACGACCATGAAATCGGTCGCTCCCGGCGCGAGCGGAGCGGCCGGTGTGAGGTCGTTCTGCGGCACGCCGATGATCAACACCGACCGGGTGTAAGCCGAGTATTGTGTCAGGCTGTTTCCGGCGGCGTCCTTGGGCGGCGTCGACGACCAGCCGTTGTAGTCCTCCACATCGTCGAAATCGGCGCGCAACGTCTCGGTGTCGGTGCCGTCGGGATCGGCAAAGTCCTGGGCGAGGATCTCCTCCATGAGATCGACGGCGAGTTGCACGGCGATTTCCATGCGCTCCGACTGGTGGGCGGTGTCGAGCCAGCTCGAGAGCCCCACCATCATGGGCGGAATGGCGATGGCGCCGACGATGATGACCGTGATCAGTCCGATGAGCGTGAAACCCTCAGCGCGATTCATTGGCCATAGGCTCCCACAACGGTGTACTGGTAATTGTAGCTGTCGTCGAAAAGGTAGAGCTTGATGGGCACGGCGTCCATATCGACGTTCGATCCGCCGTACCGGCCCGATTCGAAGTCCTTGAATCTGAACTCGATCGTCTCGCCAGGCGCCACCCAGCGTGTGAACCAGAGAGATCTCTTTTCGCCCGATCCGAGCCGGCGGTTACTGTTCCAGCTATCGTCGAAGACGGTCATCCGACTGGTACCTTCGTCTTCCTCGGTCATCTCCACCTTTTCGTAATATGCGGTCGCTCCAGCCCACTCGATCATGAAGGCATCGAAATCGATCCAGTAACCGGTCTGGTTTTTCACGTAGAAGTAAACGTCTTCGTTCCTTTCCTCCCGCGTCCCCGGAAAATACTCGATCGACCGGTAGCCGCGCACGCGGCGCTCCGTGTCGCCCACGAGGGCTTTGACCTCGTAGCGCCACTGGTTCTTTTCGACGAGCGACAGGGTGCCTCCGCCAAAGCTCGCCGAGCCCGTGAAACCGGACCTGTTATAGAGCAGCCAGTGGAGCCCCGCCTGGGCGATGTAGTGGGCCTTGGCCGAGTGGAGGCGGCTCAGGCCGCTGGCGTTCGCCACGGAGAGTACCGAGCAGAGAGACCCGCCCACGATTCCGAGAAAAAGAAAGAGGACGAGAACGACCACCATGCTGAAGCCGGCCTGGCGTCTGGTGATGATCGTTTCGGGATGAATCGTTTCTTTCATCGTTCTGTCCAGCATGTATCTGCCGGCTCGAAAGCGGGCGGAACAACGGTTGTACGGAATGGGACCGTCTCGCCGCTTTTCGTCAGGCTGAAGGTGACCGCGATCGAGTTAAGCGAGTTGCCGCTCGTCGCCGCTGTCCCGTCTTTCTCGTAATAATTGAAGGAGAGGGACGCCACCGAATCGACGAGCGCCAGGCCGTTTCGCAAGATCGAGCCGCCGCTCAATGTGTAGGTGTAGACATTCTCGTAACGGTCGCGGAAGGAAAACTCCGTCGCCGAGAGGGTGGTGGCGTCGACAGCGGTGGCCGTCGCCACGAGCCGCATGTCGCGCGTCATCTTCTCGAGAGCGATCCGCCCGTCGCGGAGGAGCTCCTGCCGCACGGTGACTCCATGGTAGGCTTCACCGGCGATCTGCATGGTGTGAGCGAAAAAGGTTCCGATCACGCCGAGGATCGTCATCACCGAAATGAGCTCGATGAGACTGAATCCCGCGCAATCTTTGGCCCTTTTAGTTCTCATCGGATTCTCATTTCTGCTGGAACTCCACCGAGCTCGCGATTCGGGTCAGGCCCGTTTGGAGCACCGTGATCGATAGCGTCATCCCGCCGGCCGAAATGCCGATTTTCCCCGACGAAGAGGGCGTCCCTTCCTTGTCGAACTCGATCGCGTTCGACAAGCCGAAGCCGGCCTCGGTGAGGGTCACACCGGAGTAGATATCCGCGTCGAGCTGAACGGTGAAGTTGGAACCCGTAAAGGGATCTATCGCCGGAGTTTTGGTCGACCGCATATCGTAGAGCGTGTAGCTGTCTCCCGCCGTGCTGAAATCGATCTGGTAGGTTCCGTGGTTGTCCATGGCGAGCTGCTGGGCGTAGCGGATGTCGGAGGCGATCTTTTTAGCCGTCGCATGGAGGCGATATTCGTCATTGCCGGTGAACATGGGGATCGCCGACACGCTCACGATTCCGAGAATGACCACGATCGTGATGAGTTCGACAACGGTGAATCCGCGCCGCCGCGCGCGCAGAATGGACAGACTCCGTTTCAGCTCCGCTCGCATGCCCTGCTCTTCTCGACTTCTGTCGAGCTCTTCCTCTTCGATTGTTTTCGAGTCATAGAGACCGGGGAACCTTCCCCGGTGTACACCTACAGCATTTCATATCGACAAGTTGCTATAGGTCCTTGAGGCGAATTCCGGCGGCTCCGGTGCGGGCTGCCCTGTGAGGCGGTATAGGTGGTTATACTGATTTCTTTTGTATTCTTTTGCCAAATCTGTGCGCCGATCGGATATAAAGGACTCGGCGGTACCATTCAAAATCAGGAATCACAACGCGTCTACATGATGTGCGAGATCCCGTCGAACGTGATCCTCGCCCGCGACTTCTTGCCCTTCTTCGACGGCTACTCGATCGGATCGAACGACCTGACCCAGACCACGCTCGGCCTCGACCGCGACTCGGCAAAGGTCTCCCACCTCTTCGACGAGCGCAACCCGGCCGTGAAGAAACTCATCGCCACTGTCATCGAGACGTGCCACGACATGGGCAAGAAGGTGGGGCTTTGCGGGCAGGGGCCTTCCGATTTCCCCGACTTCGCCGAGTTTCTCGTCAAGTGCGGCATCGACAGCATCTCGGTCACGCCCGACGTGGCGGTGAAGACGCGGCTGCTCGTTGCCGAGGTGGAGGCGCAAATACCCAACCAGGCACGATTCGACGGACCGAGCACTTCACTCGGTGCCGCGTCTGCCGAGAGTCCGTGATTCGGCGCGCGAACTTTCTATAATAAAGAGATAATGAAGCGAGCGGCGCCGGACCCTGTCCTGTGATGCGGCCGGCGCATCATCTTATTGTCCAAGGAGGATCCACTATGCCCCACGTCTCTCTGCGCGCTGTTCTGTCTGTCCGTCGACTCGTGCTCCTCTCGGTGTTGGCCCTCTGCGCTCAAACCGCTCCGGGAGCGGTCGATCTGCCTGCGCTCTTCGGTGACAACATGGTTCTCCAGGCCGGGGTCGATGCGCCGGTCTGGGGATGGGCCGACAGCGGCGAGGCGGTCACTCTGACCGCCAGTTGGCGAAGGGAACCGATCTCCGTCGAGGCGGACGAGCAAGGGCGATGGAAGCTCGAGCTTCCCACCCCGGCGGCGGGAGGACCGCACACCGTCGTCGTCGAGGGATCGAATCGCATCGAGATCGCGAACGTGATGATCGGCGAGGTGTGGATCTGCTCGGGCCAATCGAACATGGAGATGTGCCTCGATGCCGGGCCCATGAGCTACTACGGCGTGCTCGATTACGAAAAGGAGATTGCCGCCGCCGACTTCGCCCAGATCAGGCTCTTCACCGTGCCGCGCCATCTCGGCGCCCGGCGGGAGGCTGACTGCGATGGTGCGTGGCTCGTCTGCTCGCCCGAGACGGTGAAGACCTTCAGCGCGGCGGGCTATTTTTTCGGGCGCACCCTTCATCGCGACCTCGGCGTTCCGGTGGGTCTCATCTGCTCGTCTTGGGGCGGAACGCCGGCCGAGAGCTGGACGAGCGAAGCGCGCCTCCGCACGATGGGGGATTTCAACCCCGCCCTCGACGCACTGGAACGGTTCCGTTCCGATCGGGCCGGATACGAGGCGGAGCAGGAGGCGAAACTGGCTCGCTGGGCCGAATCTCTCAACGACGCCGACCTCGGCTGTACCGGGAAAGGGTGGATGGCGCCCGACTGGGATGACCGGTCGTGGCCGTCGATGGATCTGCCCTGCACCTGGCAGGGCGAGGGCCTCGGGGACTTCGACGGAATGATCTGGTTCCGCAGGACGGTGGAGATCCCCCATGAATGGGCCGGGAAGGAGCTCGTTCTCGAACTGGGGCCGATCGACGACGCCGATGCCGTCTATTTCAATGGCCGCCGCGTGGGCGGCGTGGAAAAGCTCGGCCACTGGTACGTGCCGAGGCGCTACACGATTCCGGCGGGGCTCGCCGCGCCGGGCGGCAAGGTGATCGCCGTGCGCGTGCTCGATACGGGAGGCGCGGGAGGCATCAACGGCACGCCGGACCAGATGGTCTTGAGCCGAGCGGCAGAGGGCGAGGCATCGGCGCGCCTTCCGCTTCACGGTGCCTGGCGTTACATGAAGAGCGCCGACTTGAGCACGCTCGATCCGGCGCCCGCGCAGCAGGGTATGAGCAGCCACACGCCCACGGTCTTGTTCAACGGCATGATCGCACCGCTCGTTCCCTTCGCCATGCGCGGCGTGATCTGGTACCAGGGCGAATCGAACCGGCTCCGCGCGGCGCAGTACGAAAAACTCTTTCCCCTCATGATCGGCGATTGGCGCGCCGAGTGGGCGCAGGGAGATTTCCCCTTCTACTTCGTGCAGATCGCGCCCTTTGCCTACGGCGACGCGCCCTTTGCGGCCGCCGCATTGCGCGATGCCCAGACAAAGGCGCTCGCCTGCGCCAACACGGGGATGGCGGTCACTCTCGACATTGGAAATCCCTACGACATTCACCCCAACAACAAGCAGGAGGTGGGCAGGCGCCTGGCGCTCTGGGCCCTGGCCAAGACCTACGGCCGCGAAGGCGTTGTCTACTCGGGGCCGCTTTACCGGCGTATGGAAATCGATCACGATCGGATCCGCCTCGGTTTCGACCATGTGGGAGGCGGTCTGGCGCCGCGGGACGAGGCTCTCAGCGAGTTCGTGATCGCCGGTGACGATCGCCGCTTCTATCGGGCGCAGGCGAGAATCGACGGCCGAGAGGTTCTGGTGTGGAGCGATCGGGTCGCCGATCCCGTCGCGGTCCGCTTTGCGTGGTGCAATGTGCCCGAGGCGAATTTGCGAAATGCCGAGGGCCTGCCCGCGGCGCCCTTCCGTACGGACGACTGGCCCGCGGAGAGTGTGACCGTCGAGTGACGCGCTCGGGCCGATGAACTGAGCCCGGCACCGCGTCACGTTTTTTTTCTTGGCCTTTTTGATCCCCGAGATGCTATCAAGGACGCGCGCACCGTACGACGCGGGGCGGTTTGTGGCGGTTTTGTCTAATGGAGGTTTTCATGAGAATCTTGGTGATAGTCGCGCTTCTGGCGCTCACGGCTTCTTTCTGCACCGGATGCCTGTACACGAATATCAGGACTCCCTACGACCTGGATCTGGAAAAGACGACCCTCGGTGCCGAGAGAGGCGAAGCGAATATTCACTCCATACTCTGGCTCATTTCCTGGGGCGACGCCGGTGTCGCCGATGCAGCCAAGGATGGGGGGCTGGCCCAGGTCAACCACATGGACATGGAATTTTTGAACATTCTCTTTGGCCTCTACACCCGGACGACAACCGTGGTTTACGGGGAATAAAGAGAGTCCGCTTTTGTGGAGTACCAGAAGAATGAAGGATAGTACTTTTCGGCGGACCGCACTCTGTTCCGTTTTGCTCTGCGCCCTGTGCCTGACCGGTTGCGGGATGGGACTCATCTACACGCACACGATCACGCCCCTCGATCTCAACTCGAACGAGACCCCTCTCGTGATCGAGTCGGAAGAGGGGGATGTCAAACATCTGAGCTATTCGCTCGTCGACGTTCAGTGGGACAGCAACGCGATCGGCGACATTGCGCTCGAGAACGGGATAGAGACCATCTACTTTGCCGATATCGAATTTCTCAGTATTCTCGGGATCTGGAACCAGGATACGGTCCACATCTACGGCAGATAGCGATGAGAGCGTCCGCGTAACACCAAACGTAAAGCCGCCGTAGCTCATACTTTGCGTGATTGCTAAGTGGGAGCTTACGGCGCTTTTTCCGTTTTGGCCACCTTGCTGCCCCCGAGGGTTTCCTTGATCCAGTCCTCGAGCGCCTCCACGGGCCGGTCGAGCATGTCGGCGGTGATGGTGAACTCCTTCTGGCCCGTCTTCTTGCGGATGATGTCGAGGCCGTAGGAGTAGTCGGAGAGGCGGATCGTGAGGTACTCGGCGAGCGACACCCCCTCGTCGCGGGCGAGAGCGATCGCCTTCTTCGTGGCGGTCCGGTCGAAGAGGATGCGGTGGCCGTATTCCCTCTCGAACTCCTCCTCGAACTCGCGCACCTGCGCCTCGATGAAGAACTCGGCGCCATAGTCGGGATCGGCCTCGAGCTTTTTTAGATACGCCTTGGGATCGTCGATGAGTTCCTTGGTGACCGCGATGCGCTCCACGTCGGTGCCGGGGAGATAAAACTTGAACTCGCGCAGCGACTCCTCGAGAACGGTGACCAGCCCGCGCGCGCCGGTCGCCTCGTCGATCGCCCGCGCCGCCACCGCCTGGTGGGCGCCGTGGGAGAAGGTCACCTCCATGCCGTAGCCCTCGAAACTCTCGCGGTACTGCCGCAGGATCGAGCCCTCGGAGTGCTTCAGAATGTTCACCAGGTCTTCCTCGGTGAGCTTGTCGAGCGCCACGCGCACCGGCAGGCGGCCGATGAATTCCGGTTCCAGTCCGAAGGTGAGAAAGTCGCTGGTGCGCGCCTTGGCAAGCAGGTTGCCTTCCTCCTCGTCGTCGGCATTGCTCGCGTGGAAGCCGACCTTTCCCTCGTTGAGCCTTTTGCGCACGATGTCGCCGAGCTGGGTGAAGGCGCCGCTCACCACGAAGAGGATGTGGCGTGTGCTGATCGTCCGCTTGCGCTTGCCGCCCCCCTGGGAGGCTTCCATCATCTCCTTGAACTGGGCGGTCATGTCCATGGGGCTCCGCCGCGGCACCTCGGTCTCCTCGAGGAGCTTGAGCAGCCCCGTCTGCACACCGCGGCCGCTCACGTCGCGCGAGATCGCCTCGGCCGACGCGGCGATCTTGTCGATCTCGTCGAGAAAGACGATGCCGTACTCGGCCAGCTCCACGTTGCCGTCAGCCTGGCGCACCAGCTCGCGCACCAGGTCGTCCACATCGCCGCCCACGTAGCCCGTCTCGGAAAACTTGGTGATGTCGGCCTTGACGAAGGGCACGCCGATGAGCTGGGCCAGGATGCGCAGGATATAGGTCTTGCCCACGCCCGTCGGGCCGAGGAGGATCACGTTCTGCTTGACGTATTCCCGCTCCGGCCTCGGGTGCTCGAAGTCGCGGCGCACATGGTTGTAGTGGTCGCAGACCGCCACGGAGAGGATCTTCTTCGCCTCTTCCTGGCCGATCACGAAGCGGTCGAGATGATTCTTGATCTCGATCGGCGTGAAGTCGAAGTCGAGCGCCTTCTGGAAGGCCTCCTCTTCGCGCTGGCGCTGTTCGTCCGCTTTCTCGGGCGAGGCTTGGGGCGGCTGGCCCATGGTGAAGATCCTTCCGCCGAGCCGATCCTTCAGCATCTTGAAGAAATCGTCGTCGATCGGCGGCTGGGATTCCTGTTTTTCCTCTTCCGGCTCGTCACCCGGCTTTTTTGCATCTCTGGGATCGTCGGTCGTCATGGCAGACGGTTCCTTTAAAAATTCCTCCTTTGCGGCAGGGGACTAACATTGCATAAATAGCTCGATGATTCAATGGCGAGGCCAACGGCGCCGCGGGGCGCGAAGAGCCGCTTGGCGCGAAGAGTCGCGCGGCGCGGTGGCGAGAATCACTTTTTTCTTTTTTTCCGTGAAAAGAGAAGAGAATTCCGAAGATACCCGATATTAACATCTGATGGTCTTCGTAATGAGAGCACAAGATTGTTCCGTAGGTACAACCGATGCAGAAAAATGACTACTCCATAGAATTTGTCAAGACCCTCGAGGCCGAGGCGGCTGGCGCCGGGGAGCTGAGGCCGTTCAAGCGGACCCGCTACGAGGTGGGCGACACGATCGAGGCGAACATCACCGGTGTGATGCCCGCCCATAAAGCCAGAGCCTGCTTCGAGATACTCAAGTTCGCCGGCGGCGGATTCGCCGGCCAGGTCTACCAGGTCAAAGTCACCGAGCTCGAGTGCCAGGACGGCCCCGTGGCGGGTCTCGAAAAGGACGGCATCTACGCGGTCAAGATCCTCATTCCGCCGTCGGGCTTTTCCAAGCTCTTTCGGAACTTCACCTTCTGGCTCGCCTACCAGGGGCCTTTCTCGGCCCAGGTCAGTCCGGCCGCGTCGCGCGTGGGCGTGCTCTGGCAGAAGCTGATCCGACGGGGGGCGAAGATCCGCCTCGGCACGGAGCGTGCCGTGGCCGACACGTATGCCACCTTTTTTCTCGACGAGATGAGCTCCTTCGCCGAAATCAACGAATGGGTGCCGGGCCGCACCTGGCTCTACGAGATCGACGACAATCTCTTCGAGCGCAAGAATTTCGATCTCGACTATCCCGACGAGTTCCTGAAGAAGACCGCATCGCGCGAGTACCTCGCCAAGCGGCTCTTCATGCACCGCTTCGTGAAGCTCTTTCACGAGATGGGCGCGCCCGAGCTCGCCCGCCAGTACGAGTGGTGGACCTCAAAGAGCCAGCCCAATGCGCTCAAGAGGCTCGATGCCAGTGACAGCGATCCGGCCGGCGGCCTCTGCGCCATCGACTTCCGCGCCGGTCTCGCCCTCCTCCCCTTCGTGCCCATGAGCCCCGGCGATTTCAAGCTGATCTCCGACGGCTTCGGCCGCGGCAACGCGGTCCAGTTCGACAGGGGCGACCTCGATCAGCTCGAAAACTTCATCTATCAGCATCGCGCCGAGTTTACCGACCTCATGCCCGCTCTCGACGAGCTCAAGGAGGCGGAGAAGGTCTACAGGGCGTCTCTGCCCGACATCTCCCACCACGGCACGCGCGTCTTCTACGACGATGAGCTGCGTCCCCAGGTGGTCAACGGCCTCGTCGAGGGATACCAGTGCAACGGCCTCGTCGACGAGGAGTTCGGCAACACGCTCCGCTCGTCGGGTTTCCGTTTCGCCCTCTTTTATCTGCTCGGCGCCATTCCGATCCTCGGCACCTTGCTGCGCAAGCTCTGGGGCAACGGCCGCTACCGGGCCCACATCGGCCTCATGCTGCGGAGCTGGACCCACTTTGCGGCCTCCTTCCGGTCGCGCATGGCGGAGACGCTGATCAAGTGGTACAGGACCGGCCGGGTGAGCGAAAAGCGCGCTCTCGGGCTGCTCGCCCACCCCTGGTTGTTCGTGCCGCAACGGTACACCCTCGGTTTTATTCCGGCCAAGTGGCACCGCCGCATCGCCGAACCGATTTTCTTGTGGGAGGGGATCCGTGACGGTGTGGTCTATGGCTGGCGTTTTTATCGCAATCCCGAGTTCCGCGAGAAGTGGCTCACCGATCAGATCACGGTGGCGCGCGACGAGGGGATGCTGTCCGCCGAGGAAGAGCAGCAGGCTCTCGAGTCGGCCAAGGATCCCTTCATCGCCAAGTATCTCTTTTGCGTGGCCGTTCACATCATGACCATTCCGGTCACCCAGATCGTCGCCGCCATCGTGGGGTGGTGGCTGGCGAAGGAACACGGAACGGACGGTGTCGAATCGGCCGCCATCTTCGGCGGCGTGATGGTCCTCTTCCAGGTCATACCGATCTCGCCCGGCTCGATCATTCGCGGGCTCTTCGTGGTCTACCTCATGATCACCGAGCGCAACTGGCGCGACTACAAGGTGGCCTGCATGATCTCCTTCTGGAAGTACATCGGCTACCTCGGCTTCCCGATCCAGATGGCCACGCAGTTCCCCGTTCTGGCGCGGCTCACCGCCGGGCGTTGGGCGGCCAACATGGTTGGATTCATCCCCGTCTTCGGCGAGAAGGGCGCGCTCCTCGAGCACTGGGTGTTCGACCTCTTCTTCAACGTGCCCGTGTCGCTCGGACGCCGCCGGCGCGAGAAGAAGGAGCAGGCCCGTCTCGCGGCGGAGCACGTTCAGCACTGAGACGACGAGGTCTAGCCGGTCCGGCGGGCACCAACCCTGAAGGCGGCGCTTCGCTATTCGACCGGGATCAATCGCACCGACTGAAGCCCCATCGATTGCCAGCGCGGTTCGGCTCTCGGCTGAACGACGAGGGTGTGAGTCCCAGCCTCGGCGAACCTGATCTCTCCGAGACGATCGGTCCGGTAGCGGTCCCACGCACCGGTCTCGGCCGTCATGCCTTCGAGCCTCTTGCCGTCGACCTTCACATCGAAGGCGCTCCCGGCGCATTCGGCCGCGCACGAGTAGGTCACATCGACGGCGTATGATCCCCCTTTGGTGATCCCCAACACCCAGCTCACCGAGTCGCCCGGATCTTGCCAGTAGCCGATCTGATCCTTTTTACCGCTCTGTTCGTAGGCGGGCGTTTCACCGTGGAGCCGCGCCTCGCAGGCGTGGAGGAGAAGGGAGCCGTCTCTGCCCGGCCGGATGGTGGCGTCCACGTCGGGCTCGCCGTCGATGGTCAGAGCGATCACCGACACCGTGTCGAGGGGCAGACGGGCCGGAAGGGCGATCGCCACACCTCGCTCGTTGCGTCTCACGGCGAGCGATTTTACACGAGCGTCGCCGAGAAAGACTGCATCGATCACCTTGTTCTTCAAGCCGGGCAGCACGACCTCGTCGCCCGGCCGCTCGTGGAGGTGGACGAAGATCCGCCCCGGCTTGCGCGTGCACGTGCCCCACGAAAATCGCCGCGGCCAGAAGGGGCTCTCCCGGCTGCCGTAGATCGCCTCCCCGTGCGTGTTGAGCCACGCACCGATCTGGAGCAGCCGCTCCTGCATGATCACCGGAATGCGCCCGTCGGCGGTCGGTCCCACGTCGAGGAGAAAGTTGCCGCCATTGCCGCAGATCTTCGACAGCATGCGGATGAGGTCGGCCTCCGAGTCGTAGTCGTAGATCGTCTCGTTCCGGTTGTAGCCATAACTGTGGCCGATGCCGCGGTTCTCCTCCCAGGGATGGGTGGGCGGAAAATTGCCGCCGCCGTACTCGCTCGAATAGCAGTCGCCGTGCTTGCGCCGCACCTGGCCCCAGCGGTCGTTGACCACCACGTAGTCGCCCACGGGGGAATCGTTGTAGAGCCACGCGGCCAGTTCTTCCGACCGCCAGCGCTCGTGGCCCATGTCCCAGTCGCCGTCGAGAAAGATGATGTCCGGTTTGTAGCCAGTCACAACCTCCTTGAACTGGGGATGGAACTTCTCGGTCACGTAGCGATCCCTGTCGGTGACCCAGAGCGGATGGAACCACTCGTAGAGCGAGTAGTAGATCCCCATACGCAGGCCGCGCGCGCGGCCCGCGGCGTTGAGCTCGCCGAGGAGGTCGCGCATCGGCCCGACCTCGGTGCTGTTCCACTGGTCGGTGCGCGTCGTGGCGTCGTAGGCCGACGGGTAGAGGCAGAAACCGTCGTGGTAGTTGGCGGTGGTCACCACGTAGCGGGCGCCCGACTTGACGAAGAGGTCGGCCCAGAAATCGGGATCCCACATCTCGGCCTTGAGGAGCGGCGCAAAGTCCTCGTAGGCGAAATCTTCGCCGTAGTTGCGCACGTGGAACTTCCACGTATCGGACGTCTTGTCCTCGAGCCGCCAGCGGTACCACTCGGAATATCCCTTGTCCACGTAGGCGGGCACCGAGTAGGGGCCCCAGACGACGAAGATGCCGAACTTGGCCTCGTTGAACCAGGCCGGGATGGGGCGGCTGTCGATCGACTCCCAGTTCGGGGCGTATTGTTCTTCCGCCGTGTGCAGTACGGTGGCGGGGATCAGAACGAGAAAGACGACGATTAAAAAGGGCAAGCATTCCGGACGCATGGACTCTCTCCCGAAGGCGGCTTGAAGTTGGACTCACGAAGCTCACGAGAGATTATGCCGTGACGGGGGATAGCGCACAATGGATCAATCCGAATCCCGAAGAGTGCCCCACGTGGGTCGCTCAGAGGATCTGATCCTCGACGTAGTCGGTCTTGACCGAATCCAGGCCTCCTGTTCCGCAATGGATCGCGGCCTGGTTCCACACGTCGGTTGCCGGGGCGGATTGAGGGATCATCAAGGTCAGCGCAGCCTCGCCGGAGTTGTTGGCGGTGCGCGTGCCGAGGAGGTACGCGGGAGCGAGGAGTTCGAGGCACATCGATCCGAAGAACGGCAGGCAGAGGCCGCCCGGCGCGGCTCCCTGCTTGGAGTAGCCGAAGTAGACGGTTTCATTCGGACGGGCGCCGGTCACGGTCAACGTTGCCTGCTGCCCGCGGATCAAGGGCGTCCGCGAGAGTTGGGGCGGGAAATCGGTCCGATTCAGCCGGACAGTGAACTCGTCTCCGCTCAGTTTGGAGACGGCGAAATCGATCCGGCCGTCCAGATCGAAATCGGCGATCACGTTGTCATTGGTGCCTGTCGGCGAATCCACGTCGAAGATCACCGGCGGGGCGAGCGTACCGTTCCCCTGGTTTTTCAAGAGGGTCATACCCGCAGGAATGTAGTTGACCACTAGAAGGTCGGGGTCATCGTCGAGGTCGATGTCGGGCGCCGCGAACTGGTAGCAGTCCGGGCCGGCGGCGAGGTCGAAGCGCGCCGTGAACTGCCCGGCGCCGTCGTTGGCGCGGATGGTGATCGTGCTGTCGAGCGAGTTGGCCGTGACCAGGTCTTCGTGGCTGTTAGATATCGACGAAGGTCGTGATGTCGAGATTGGTCAGCCTGTAAGGAGGCCCTACGAGCGCCTGCCAGAAAATGCTTACTCCGACTAGCGACGGAGAGAGTGGCACCTGATAGCTTTTCCAGACTACCCCTGAAGAACCGAACGCTCCGCTCTGATCGATGAAACTTCCCGCCATCGATACGCGCAGAGTGCCGTAAGGGGGCAGGGGATAGTGAGTGGGAGCCGTCGATGCGACCAGCCTGTAGGTCCCGTTAGGTGGGCCGTAGATATCCATCTCCAAGGTCTTGCCGATCCGCGGCAAGCCGTGCCACGCGACCTGGCGGGCGGTGTTGTAGTAAACGTGATTCAATCCGGAACCGGAACCGCTGTTTCCCACGAAGACATCGAGATCGCCGTCGCCGTCCATGTCACCGAGCGCGGCGTCCTTCGTTGTGGCGTCATTCTCAGGAACGATGAGTGACGCATCGGCGAACACACCCGTCCCGTCGTTCACATAAAAGTGGTTCCGGGTCTCGCTTGATGAATGGGCAATACAGACAAAAACGTCGAGGTCGCCGTCCTCATCCATGTCGCCGAGCGCAACGGAGTATGGAGGCCGCTCGGTATCAGAAGGGAGATTCGACGTGGCGTCCGAGAAAACGCCGGACCCGTCGTTGAGTTGCAGGCTGTCCAGTTCCCCGCAATTTCCGATGTAGGCATCGAGGTCGCCGTCGCCGTCCACATCGCCCAAGGCCACCGCCCAGGAGCAATTGAAATTGGATAGCAGATTGGAAGTGGCATCAACGAAAATCCCGGTTCCGTCATTGAGGAACAAGTGGTTAGGCTGCCGATTATAGTCCCCGCCGACGAGGAAGGCGTCGAGATCGCCGTCACCGTCCACATCGCCCAACGCAACGTCAACCGTGTCATCGGGTGTCACCGGAATGCCGGCGGTCGCGTCGCTGAAAACACCGGCTCCATCGTTCACATAGAGATGATTTTGCCCGTTGGCGCCGCCCGCGAGTAGGTCGAGATCGCCGTCGCCGTCCACATCGCCCAAAGCCATAGCGATAGGCACATCGATGATCGCGGAAACATTGGAGCTGGCGTCGGCGAACAGCCCCGCCCCGTCGTTAAGGTAGAGCCGGCTCTGGTCGGCGTTGCCGACGATGAGATCGACGTCGTTGTCACCGTCCACATCGCCGGCCACGACGTCGAGCGTCTCGTCCGCACAGGGCGGAAGATTCGAGGTGGCGTCTACCAAGACCCCGGTCCCATCGTTGAGGTACAGGACGTTCTGCACCGGATCGAACCAATACCAATCGCGGTTGCCGGCGTAGGCGTCTAGATCGCCGTCACCGTCAAAATCGGCCAGCGCCACGGCAAAGGTATCCTGCCCGTCATCGATATATGGCGGAGCCGGATCGACGAAGGCGCCCGATCCATCGTTGAGGTAGAGCCGGCTCCACGTGTAGGTGTCCATCACGAAAGCGTCGAGATCTCCGTCACCGTCTACGTCGACAAGGTCGACGTCGTGGGCGGTTCCGTATTCCTGGGGAAATTGGTGCGTGGCATCAACGAAGTGCGCCGAGCCGTCGTTGAGATAAAGCCGGTCGTCGGTATTTGGAGTTGGTGAAAGAAGATCGAGATCGCCGTCACCATCCACGTCTCCCAACGCCACACAGTTTGTCCCGTCGCTGACCGCCGGGAGCTGAGATGTGGCGTCGGAGAACACCCCGTTCCCGTCGTTAAGGTAAAGGCAATTCTGGCCCGAGTTGCCCTCGAGGATGTCGAGGTCGCCGTCTCCGTCCAGATCGCCGAGTTCAAGGTCGTGTGTTTCTTCCTTGTTGGTTGGAAGCCCGGAAGTCCCGTCGACGAAGACACCCGATCCGTTGTTGAGGTAGAGCCGATTTTGATCCCCGGAAGTCATTGTCTGGTTTCCGATCACGGCATCGAGGTCGCCGTCGCCGTCCACATCGCCCAGAGCCAACGCTTCCGACCGGAAGCTGCCTGAAGGGAGATTGCCTGCAGCGTCGACAAAGAAACCGGATCCGTCGTTGAGATAAAGGCGCGTCGGCTGGTTCCAGTAAGCGTAGGATACGAAGAAGGCGTCGAGGTCGCCGTCGCCGTCCACATCGCCGAGAGCCAGATCGGTCGAGGAGTCGCCGTCCGCCGGCAGGTTAGCGGTGGCGTCGGTGAATCGGCCCGTTCCGTCGTTGAGGTAAAGGCTGTCCCGCGTATTTCGATTGCCCACCAGAATGTCCAAATCGCCGTCGCCGTCCACATCGCCCATCGCGGCAGCCATCGTATCCTCATTTTGCCAGGGGATTCGAGACGAGGCGTTCCTGTAATTGCCCGATCCGCTGTTCAGAAAAAGCGAGTTCGGCCCGAGATGGCCGACGAACACATCGAGGTCACCGTCCCCGTCCACATCACCGACCGCAACCGCGACGCACTCAGCCTTGAGGGGGAGAAGCCGGTGCAAAGAGTCGGACAGCCGCTGGTATTGCGCTGAGGCGGTCAGAGAAAAAAGGAGGGTCGCGGCACAAACAAAGATAATAGTGATAGGGGACTTATGGCCGATGACACGCCCGCGCATGATGGCTCCTTCCTATACGGTTTTCTTTCTGATGGAAGCGATGGCTTGAATGAATTCCTATATCCCAAGGCACGTCTAACGAACGAAATTCATTATACACAAAATCCGTCGATTAATATCAATGAATACCCGTCAGCCAAAAATTTACCGCCAAAATTCAGAGAGAACTTACGAGTTGCAGGATGTTGTTCATGGAAGAAACAAAAGGGAGACTTCTCGGGCGCCGGGAACGGCGGGAGGTGCCGGAGCAATGGCCTCGCACTGGGGAAGAACCGAGCCGAGGTTCTCAACTCTGGCTTCTATGTTAAGGATATCCTGATTAGAACTTCAGCATATCCAGGAGGCTTATTTGGCTGACCCTATTTAGCCGTCAGCCCAATGAGGTTGGGTTCATCAGAAACTGAAAAAACAAAAACCCCGGTCCTGCTCGACCACGGGGTGTTGCAGGGCCGGGGATTTGCTTGTCCGTCGGTACGAGCCTGTTGGGCCCGTGCCTGGGAGAGCCAGTCTAGTACCGGTAATGATCAGGCTTGTAAGGCCCATCGACCGGCACGCCGATGTACTCGGCCTGCTCGGGAGTCAGCTCGGTGAGTTTCGCGCCGAGCTTGGTCAGGTGCAGCCGGGCCACCTTCTCGTCGAGGAGCTTGGTGAGCATGTAGACGTTCTTGCCATATTTGCCGGTCGTCTTGTTCTCCCAGAGGTCGATCTGGGCGATGGTCTGGTTGGTGAAGCTCGCGCTCATCACGAAGCTCGGGTGGCCGGTCGCGCAGCCGAGGTTGACGAGGCGTCCCTCGGCGAGGATGGTGATCACCCTGCCGTCGGGGAAGCGGACCTGGTCGACCTGGGGCTTGACCTCGACGCGCTCGAGAGCCGGGTCCTCGAAAACGGGATTGACCTGGATCTCCGAATCGAAGTGGCCGATGTTGCAGATGATCGCCTGATCCTTCATCTTGTACATGTGCTCGCGGGTGATCACGTCGAAGTTGCCCGTGGCGGTGACGAAGATGTCGCCGTACTCACAGGCTTCTTCCATGGTGACGATCGGGTAGCCCTCCATGCACGCCTGGAGCGCGTTGATCGGATCGATCTCGGTGATGTAGATCGTGGCGCCGAGCCCCTTGAAAGCCTGGGCGCATCCCTTGCCCACATCGCCGTAACCGGCGATCACGCATTTTTTGCCGGCGATCATCACGTCGGTGGCGCGCTTGATCCCGTCCATGAGGCTTTCGCGGCAGCCATAGAGGTTGTCGAACTTGCTCTTCGTCACCGAGTCGTTGACGTTGATGGCGCTAAAGAGGAGCTCGCCCGTCTTGGCCATGTTGTAGAGGCGGTGCACGCCGGTCGTCGTCTCTTCGCTCACGCCGACGATCTCCTCGGACATGGCGTGCCACCGGGTCGGATCGCTCTCGAAGAGTTCGTGGAGCAAGGTGTCGACCACCTTGATCTCCTCGTTCTCCGTGCTCACGGGGGGAAGTTTCCCCGTCTCGGAGTGCCTGTTCTCGAGGGCCACGCCGCGGTGGATGAGAAGGGTCGCATCGCCGCCGTCGTCGACGATCGTTGTCGGCCCCTTGCCGCCGGGGAAGCTCAGCGCCTGGTTGGTGCACCACCAGTACTCCTCGAGGCTCTCGCCCTTCCAGGCGAAGACGGGCACGCCCGTCTTGGCGATTGCCGCTGCCGCATGGTCCTGGGTCGAGAAGATGTTGCAGCTCGCCCAGCGCACCTCGGCGCCGAGTTCAACGAGCGTCTCGATGAGCACGGCCGTCTGGATCGTCATGTGGAGCGAACCCATGACGCGCGCGCCGGCGAGCGGTTTCTTGCCTGCATATTCCTCGCGTACCGCCATGAGGCCGGGCATCTCCGACTCGGCGATCTCGATCTCCTTGCGGCCCCACTCGGCGAGGCTCATGTCGGCGACCTTGTAATCCTCTGTGGCTGTTTGGTTGACCTTGACTGTCACTGTGTTTCTCCGTTTCTGGTTTTGTTTGCCCGCCGCTGCGCCGCACGTGGCGCCGACGGTCCGCCTTCTTGCCTGTCTATTCCTTCACACTTTGATTCCCTTTTCGATCTGCCCTCGCCCGCTGCGCGGTGAGAACAAAGAGGTCAGGACTTTCTGGCACCGAACCCTTGGTCTGTTCGGCAGTCTGGAGGGGACGCCAGGACGCCTCGTCGAAACCGGCGCTCTGCGCCTGGGCGGCGAGCCATTCCGGTTCGAACCCCCACCAGCGATCCTGCATCTTTTCGTGAAACTCCTCGAGCTCGTGGGCCTGCTGCTCCACGATCAGCACCTTCCCGCCGGGCCGCACCACGCGGGCAAGTTCGCCGAGCGCCTCGAGAGGCGACGGCACGTGGTGAAAGACGAGCACGGCGAGGGCGAGGTCGACTCCTCCGTCGTCGATCGGGAGCTCTGAGAGATCGCCCTGCCGGAACTCCACGTTGCGCGCCGCCGACAGCTCGGGCCGCACCATGGCAACATCGAGCATCCGGTCGACGGGATCGATGGCGATCACCTTGTCGAAGGCGCCGGCCAGAGTGGGGAGGAGGAAGCCCGTGCCGGTGCCGATGTCGGCGACCGTCCACGAACGTGGAAGGAGTGCGATGAGCGCCTCGAGGTGAAAGCTTTCGCCATAATAGCCGACGCGCATCTGGTCCCACCTGTGGCCGACCTCGTCGAAAAATCCGATCGTCCCCTCGGCGCGCTGGCGCAGGGCGCTGTCGAGGCGGCGCTTGACCTGGGCCGGCATGGGCTGTTTGCCGGCCCAGTCGAGGAGGTCTTTACGCAGGCCGTTCGACTCCGAGTCTGCCCCACGTGGGGCGGCGGCATAAAAGACCGCCGTGCCGTCGCGCCGATCAACGATCAGGCCCGACTCCTTGAGAACGCGCAAATGGCGCGAAACGGTCGACTGGGGCTGGCGGAGCACGTCGACGAGCTCGGAAACGCTCAGCTCGTGCTGCAACAGCACCTGCAGCAGCCGCAGCCGCGTGGTGTCCGACATCGCCTTGAAGAGTAGCTCCGCTTGCATCTGGGATCCCTTGTGTTTAATCCTTTTATCCGAATAATAGGATAATTAGTCGAAGGGTCAAGAAAAAATCTTGATTCAATTTCGGAAAGCCTCTGGATTCGTCAGGGAAATTTTTCGTAAGCTGCTATCGTTTATTGAATTGCGAGAAATGATTGGGGGTCATCGCGCCCAACGAATTGATTGGAGCGGCTGGCCCGCGCCGTGCCCAAGTCGGAGATGCACTGCTCGGGAGCGATGGGGCGGCCACCGTCGGCGTCTCCCAAAGACTCTCACTTCTTCCAGCCGAACTTGGCCGGATCGTAGGGGACTTCTTTTTTGGGGTACTTTTTCAGGAGCGCTTCGGCGCGCAAGGTGAGGGTGTCCTTCTCGGCGGCCAGGTCGTCGGGATCGAACTCGACGATCTCGTGGGGGATCACACCGATCCCCTCGATGCCGCGCCCCTTGTTGAAAGCCGACTTGTTCGACCGGACCGACACGTAGAGCTGGAAGAGGCCCGAGGGAAGATCGATGGTCGTCTTGCTCGACGACATACCCGCCGTGGGGCTCTCGCCGATCAAGTAGCCGCGGCCGTCCTCTTTGAACATTCCCGCACCCGTCTCGCCGGCGCTCACGGTCAGCGCCGAGACGATGACCACGATCGGCCCTCCGTACTGGCCCGGTCCCGCACTCCGGTAGGTCTTGCCGAAGGCGAGGGTCTTGCCTTCGGGGACGAACCGCCCCATGAATCCGTCATGGTCGAAGCCCCCTCCCGAGTTGCCGCGATAGTCGAGGATCAGACCGGGCACATTGCCGAGCGCGCCGAGCGCCTCGTCCATCTGCTCGGGCAGGTCGCCCGGCGAGCGGCGCACGTGGATGTATCCCCATCCGGCCTCGGTCGTGGTGTAGCGCAGGTCTTTGGTCGTCTTGATCTCGCCGGGATAAAAAGCGGGTCCGTTGGGAACGACGCTCGCCCTGTTGTAGGTGACGGTCCGTTTCTTCTTCTTGCCCTTGAGGTCCTTGACCTCGAGCTCGAGGCGCGAACCGGAGGGCAGGGCGAGGCCGCGGTGAAGGGTATAAAAATAGGCATGGTGGTCGGTGGAGAAGCTGCGCGTGTCGGAGAGCTCCTCCCTCTTGGCGTCGAGCCACTTGAGCGCCGGTTTGCCGTCGATCTTGACGATCTCCATGCCCGGCTTGATCCCCGAACCCGCTGCCGACGACCAGGCGGTCTTGACGTAGATCTTCTTGCCCACGCGGCAGAGGAACATGCCCGGACCGACGCGCGGCCCCTTGCCGTCGTCGGGCCACTTGACCTCCTTGCCCTTTTCGAGGGGATTGACCCGGGCGTGGCCGTCCTCGATCCGCGCCAGGAGTCGCACGAGGAGGACGAGATGATCTGAGTCGGTCTCCACCTTCTTCGCGTCCTTCACGAAAGCCTTGGAAACCTTTTTCCAGTCGATCTCCTTGAGCTTGAAAAAGTGGCCGCATTTCTTTTCGAGTTCTTCGAGCGCGAAGCGGATGTCGGCTTCGTAGTCGACGTCGCCGCCGCGCGCGGGCGCCGGACCGGAGACAAAAAGAGTGAGGAGGACCGGAAGGAGGAGCGCCGTTCTCAGGGGGAGGATCGACATTTTTGAAAATCCAAAGGAATGAGTGTCCTGCAATTAGTGTTCGCTCGAGGTTCTTAATAGCCCGCTACAGGGGCCGGGCACCCTCCGCCGCGCCGAAAGAATCTCTTCGAGCACCGCCTCGAGCGGCGTGGCCGGAACGCGGCCGATGAGACTTTCGAGAAGGCGCGTGTCGGGTTTGCGGCAGCGCGTGTCCTCGTAGCCGGGCCCGTAGGCCTTTCGATAGGGGATCAACCTGATCGACGACCCGCTGCGCGCCAGGCGCACCACCATGGCGGCCAGATCGCCGATGGCGATCTCGCGATTGCCGCCCACGTTGACGATCCGTCCCAGGGCGGCGGGCTCCTCGATCAGGGCCCGCAGGCAGGAGACCATGTCGCCCACGTAGGTGAAGCACCGCGTCTGGCAGCCGTCGCCGAAGACGGTGATCGCCTCGCCGCGGAGCGCCTGGTCGACGAAGCGGGGCACCACCATGCCGTAGTCGCCCGATTGGTCGGGGCCGATCGTGTTGAAGAGACGGGTTGCGACGACGTCGAGCCCTGATTCCGCGCGAAGGCGGAGAGCGTGCGATTCATTGGCCAGCTTGGAGAGGGCATAGGCCCAGCGGCTGGCACGCAACTCCCCGGGCGCGAGCGCCTCGTCCTCGCAGAGAGCCCTGTTGCGGCAGGGGCTTCCCGGTCCGTAGACCTCGCTCGACGAGGCGATGAGGATTTTTTTGCCCCGCCCTGCGGCGGCGGCGAGGACCGTTTCGGCGCCGTCCCTGTTTTCCTCATAAACGCCGATCGGGTCGGCCATGACCTTCATCACACCGACCACGGCGGCGAGGTGGAAGACGCGGTCGGCCGAGGAAATGAGCCGATCGACGATCGCCGCGTCACACACCGAGCCCCGCACGAATTCGAAGCGCTCCCTGTCGCCGAGATCGGCGATGTTCTCGAAACGCCCCGTGGAGAGGTCGTCGAGGACAACAACATCGTGCCCGTCGTCGACCAGAGTCCGGGCGAGGTGCGATCCGATAAAGCCCGCACCGCCTGTCACAACATATCTCATGAGCGCCAATCCTCCGAAATTGTGACTCCCTTCACAAGAGGGATCTTCCCGGAAAAGAAGATTGCCTCCCGTGGCGAGGATAAGTAGTTTTACAGCCCAGCGAGATTCATCTGCACAAGGAGAAGGCCGCCACTCGATTCGATGGAGGAAAAGATGGTCACAGCGCGCGATCTCTTCGACTTTGCCGGCACGTTCATGGAAAGGGAATTCAACGGCGCCGAGCGGCCCTGGGACGTACTCGGCCGGATCAAGGCCTTTCTCGAAGAGCATCTCAAGCCGGAGATCAAAGGCACCGTGCATCCCACGGCGGTCGTCGAGCCCGATGTCTTCCTCGACGAGGGGGTCGTCGTCGAACCGGGCGCCTTCATCCAGGGGCCGACGTGGATCGGCAAGGGAAGCTCCGTGCGCCAGGGCGCGTACATCCGCGGCAAAACGGTGGTCGGCGCCGGCTGCATCGTGGGCCACGCCACGGAGGTCAAGAACGCCGTCTTTCTCGACGGCGCCAAGGCGGGCCATTTCGCCTACGTGGGGGACAGCATCCTCGGCAAGGGCGTCAACCTCGGGGCGGGCACCAAGCTGGCCAATTTCAAGCTCGATGCGGGCAATGTGATCCTCCACGCTGACGGACAGCGCATCGATACGGGACTTCGGAAATTCGGCGCTCTCCTCGGCAACGGCGTGCAGACGGGCTGCAATTCGGTGACCTCGCCCGGCTGCGTGGTCGGACCGGAGTGCTGGATCTACGCCAACACCACCGTGCCGAACGGCATCTACGAGGGGCATCAGATCCTCTGCAGCGAAGGGCGGCGCATCACCTCCCGCCGCCGCCGGTAAGCGAAGGCCCGGCGAATTTGTATGTATATTTGTTCTTCAATATGTATAATTACCCTCCAGTTTAAGTGAATAAGCCAAGTAGAGGTCTCGGAATTCCGTCTTCCAAGGGAGAAGGGCAATGATCCCCAAGGTCATCGTACTGTCCTTGACAGTTCTGTTCTGTGCGCTGGTGAATCCTCCCGCTTCGGGCGAAACGGTCAAGATCTATCGCGACACCTATGGCGTGCCCCATATCTACGCCGATACCGACGAAGGTGTGATGTATGGATTCGGCTACGCCCAGGCCGAGGACAACCTCAGAGGCATGGTCAAGAACTACATCCGCGCCGCCGGCAAGCTGAGCGAGTTTTTCGGCCCTGACGATCCGACCCTGCCCGGTTCCGATTGGCGCTATCTCTCCCAGGACTACCTGGTCAGGCTCTGCAAGGTACGGGCCGTCGCCGAGGAGCGGTACCACGAGCTCGACGGGCAGACCCGCTCGAGAGTGGAAGCCTTTGCGGCCGGGATCAACCTCTACATCTCCGAGCAGGGGGGGAACCTCCCCTCGTGGGTCGTGGCGAACACGCCTGTGACGGGCGTCGACATCGTGGCCTTTATGCGCTGGCACCAGTGGACCCACGAATACAACGTGGCGCAGCAGGATCTCGACGGCACCTTCAAGGAGCCGACCCAATCGAACCAGTGGGCGATCGCGCCCGCCAAGTCGGCCACTGGAAATGTGCTTCTCGAGATCGATCCGCACATCGGATGGTACACCCAGCACCGGTACTATGAGGCTCACATCGTGGGGGGGGATTTCAATTTCAGCGGCGGGGCGATTCTCGGCCTGCCCACCTTCCGCCAGGGGCACAGCGATCGGATCGCCTGCGCGCTCACGGCCAATTTTGTCGATCTGGCCGACGTCTACGAGGAGAAGCTCAATTCGCAGAATTCCCGCTACCGTTTCGACGGGAAATGGAATCCGGTGACGACGGAGACGGCGACCTTCGAAGTGCTTGGCGTCGGCACCTTTCACGCCGAGTTGCGCTACACCCACGGCGGGGAGCGGTTTGTCATGGAGTGGGATGAGGACAATCATAGCGCTCTCACGGGGCGCCTCGTTTCGGGAGATCAGATCGGCCGCATCACCCAGGTTTTCTCCATGATCACGGCTCAAAACCTGGCCGAGTTCAAGCAGGCCCTCGCCATGCGGCAGTGTTCGTCGGGAAATCTCCTCTACGGCGATGTGGCGGGCAACATCTACTACGTCTACAACGCCCGCCAGCCTTACAAATCAGCCGCCTACAACTGGAACGAACCGGTGGACGGCACCACGAGCGACACCGAGTGGGGGGCGCTCATCGAATTTGCCGAGCTGCCCCAGGTGGAGAATCCACCCTCCGATTACCTGATCAACAACAATGTGGCGCCCTGGTTCGTGACCGACGGGTGCACCATCGATCCCGGCGATTATCCCTACTACCTCTTCCGCCACGAACCGGACGGGAGCGGCGGGGCGTCTTTCGGATTCCGCCAGCGTCGCGCCAACGACCTGATCCTGCCCGACAACAACATCACCATGGCCGACATGCGGGATTTTGCCTTCGACCACTATCTGATCGTGGCCGAGTGGCTCAAGCTTCTCATCGAGGAGAGCGTCAACGATCCCATCGCGCGAAGCTATGTGAACGACCCCCAGGGGCTGCTCGATCCGGCGTGGCAGCTTCTGGCCGGCTGGAACAACGACTGCGTGACACAGAGCGGCGCGGCCACGATTTTTACCGTTCTCATCAGCCTCGCGCCGAGCGGTCTCTCCGCTCTGGCGCCGCCCGATCCGTCGGAACTGACCCTGCAGGACAAGGTCTCACTCCTCGAAAATCTCGTGCGGGCCGCCGGGATGATTCGCGCCGCCCACGGTACGATCGACGTCCCCTGGGGCACGGCGCACAGGATCGTCCGCGGATCGCGCGAATTCCCCGTCAATGGCGGGAGCAACGAAGCGCAGTCGCTCAGGCTCGTCAACATCGACAGGGTGGAGGACTTTGTGGGTTACTGCGAAAGCGGCTCGTCGTTCATGATGATCGTGGAGCTCTCCGACCCGGTCCAGGCGTTCAGCGCCCTGCCCTACGGCCAGACCGACGATCCCTCGTCGCCCCATTTCGACGACGCCACCGAGCGCTACTGCAACGATCAATTCAAGCCGGCTTACTTCACGCTCGGCGATGTGCTCGCCAACCTCGAGTCGACGAAGGAGCTCGAATACTAGCTCGAATTCAGCCAGAAGTCAGCTAAAAGAAAGCCCATCCCACGGCCACTCCGATCAGGCCGGCGCAGAGGGTCAGAAAAAAACCACCCGCCGCGCCGCGCCCCGCCCGGCCGGTGAGCAGGCTTCCCAGGTCGACTTCGCGCACGCGGCGGTTTTCCATATCGACGAGCAGCCCCCCGTCGCAGCCGAAGGCGAGGCAGTACTCGAGGAGCTGCCGCCGCACCTCGGCGCGGCCGGGGCTCTCCACGGCGGCGCCCGACTTCGAGTCGGCGGCGAAAAGCCGTCCTCCCTTGCGGGCGACGAAGTCGACGTGGATCGTGCTCCGCGTCTCGGCGCCGTCGATGCGAAGCCGAATCTCGGCCGGCACCTGTTCGCCGAGAACGGTGTAGCCCTTGGCCGAGAGGAGCTTGGCGGCTTTCCCCTCGAGCTTCTTGCCGCGCCGCGAGCGCCGGGCGATCCGTGCCACGGCTACGACGGCGCGCACCTTGAGAAAGATGACGCCGCCCATGAACGCCGCCGCGAGGAGCGCGCCCGCGGCGATGAGCGGCCCCCGCGGCCCCTGGAGGATTTCCACGATTTTATCCATGCTGCCTTCCGCTCTGTTTGTTAGCCTCTTTTCGAAGCTAGGTGCTTCTCGAAGCACACGCACCGCGTGCTGACGCACGACACCATATCGGCTCTTCGGCTTCTTGAGGAAAGGAAACCGATGCAGGAAGAAAGAAAAATGGCGCTCTTCTTTGATTTCGAGAACATCGTGATCGGAATCGAGGAAGCGAAGCATGGTAAATTCGAACTCGGCCTCACCCTTCAGAGACTCCTCGAAAAAGGAAAGATCCTCTACAAGCGCGCCTATGCCAACTGGGACCGCTATTCCAAGTACAGGCGCCTCTTTCACGATGCGTCGATCGAGCTCTTCGACATCCCCAAGAGCACGCAGAGCGGCAAGAACGCCGCCGACATCCAGATGGTGGTCGACGCCCTCGAGCTCTCCTACTCCAAGGAACATATCGACGTCTTCGTTCTCGCCTCGGGCGACTCCGACTTTTCGCCCCTCGTCTCCAAGCTCCGCGAGAACGACAAGTACGTCATCGGTTTCGGCGTGAAGAACTCCGTCTCCCAGCTCCTCGTGTCGAACTGCGACGAGTTCATCTACTACGAGGACATCGTCCGGCCGCGACGCACGAAGAAGGTGCGCAAGCGCGGCCTGTCGGCCAAGAAGCAGGAGCTCTACGACCTGCTCATGGAGTCGTGCGCCGCCCTCATGCGCGAGAACTACGATGTGATCTGGGGATCGATGGTCAAGCAAACGATGAAACGCAAGATGCCCTCCTTCGACGAGCACTACTACGGATTCAGCATGTTTTCCGATGTGCTCAAGGATGCGGCGCAATCGGGCCTGATCGAGGTGGAGAAGGATCAGCGGAGCGGGACGCTCATCGTGACCAATATGAAAGAATGACCGGCGCCCGCGGGCCCCGGTCATTCGTGTCGGTCATACACTATTAGACGTCGGTTAATTGAAGTGAGCGGCGGCTCTGATCTTGTACCGCAAGTTGGCCGCCTTGTTCACGAGAAGATTCACTCCCTCGGAGATCTTCTTCCGCGCGCGGCAGATCACCATCTTGAAGTTGTCGTACTTGAGCCCCAGCTCGGCGGCCGCGTCGGCATAGGGCTTTCCGCAGACCTCCACCAGATGAAGGGCGTCCTTTTCCTTCTCGGTCAGGCGCATCCTGTAGGCGTTGAGATAGAGCATGAGCGAGAGGGAGTAGAGCTGCTTGAGATGCTCCATGTCCTCGGTGTTGATCATCTCGCCCAGCGGCGGGCGGGCGTTGACGTCGGCCTGGGTCTCGGCGATCGACTCGAGATCGACGGTCTTCATGCCGAGCTTTTTGATCTTGCGCCTGATCGTGTTGAGGATGATCGAATAACTCCAGTTGTAAAAGCTGCGGTCATGGTCGGCGCGGAACTTCGACGGATACCGATAGATCAGGAGGAAAACGTCCTGGAGCACGTCGGCCGGGCTGATCTGGTAGAGAAATCCGTTGAGCCTCCGCGTGATGATGTTGACGAAATGTTTGCTGTTGAGCTCGTAGAGGGCCGAGTAAGCGTCCACATCGCCCGTGTCGCGGAACGCTTCCATGAGCCTGTTGTTGGTCTGCTGATGGTTGTTCTCTCCCCGTTCCCAGGCCGCGACGATCTCGCCCGCCGCCGTGCCCGGGAGGGGCCTCCGCGAGAAGCGGAATTCGAAGGGCGAGGTCAGCGGTTTTCGGCCTCTCCTCGCCGGTCTTGATTTTTCGGCTGCATTTATCATCGTATTCTCCTCCTGTCCGAGAAGCGCTCTTCTCTCAGGAAGTCGTTTGTCATTGATCCAACCTTCCACCCCCCTAAGTCACTTCTGGGAGAAAACCGAACATGGCCGCCGCCAAATTTTTGGCACAACGAGGCTCAAACGAACAGGCGATGGTCTTTTAAGTATTTAATTTCAGTAACTTAAGGTTTTTTGCGCGGGGCGAATTTTTTTCTCAATCGCCGTCTGATGAAACCCTTCTCTCGCCAAGTCGCAGAGCGCGCCAAGGAAATTAAAGAATTAAAAAAAGTGAGTAGTTAAAAAGAGGCATGATCGGGCGAACCTGACACGATCGCGAAATCGACGAAGTCTGCCCGACTCGACATCAGGTAAAGCGGTCCGCACGGTCGGAGTTGTTGAGGCTTTTTGCCGCCGACTTCAGTCTGTCCCGAGTGACCAGATACCCGACTCCAACTCAGTCCGGGACAGAATGCGAAGGCGGCAAAAAGCCTCAACAACTCCGACCTGAACCCCCCCTCATCGGATATCCCAGTCAGACAGACTCACGAGCTTTGACGGCCCGATCAGCGACGCCGCGCAACAAGCCGAATCCCGAGGTTGTGGGCCGTACTGTCCGATTTCAAGCTGTCGCGCGACGCGGCGTGAAAGAGCGACTCTCGCACCCCGTCGTAAGCGCCGCCCCGGATCGAGAAGATCGGGTACTCCAACGAGGTGGGATCCTCGTTCCATTCGATCACGCTCCCGGCGAGGTCGCGCACGCCATAGGGGCTCTCGTCGATGGGAAACCGAAATCCCGGCTCGAGCAGTCGGAGTTCGTCAGAGTCGGAGACCGCCTCGGGGTAGGAGAAATAAGTCTTACAGAAAGTGAAATCGAAGCGATTGCCCCAGGGAAAGGGGCGCTCGTCGGCGCCGCGCGCCGCTTTTTCCCACTCGGCCTGGGTGGGGAGGTCGTAGATCCACTCTTCGCCCGCCCGCCGCGCGCCCTCGTTTTTCCAGTCGACGAAGTCGGCCGCGTCCTGGCGCGACACACCGACCACCGGAGTCTGGAGGTCGCGCCAGTAGCGCGACGTGAGCGACCCGGTCTCGGGATCGCGCACTGCCAGATACTGCACATCGCCCCTGCCCGGCGCCGCGTCGTGCGCCGGGGGCATGAGGCGCGGCAGGTATGCGCCCGGTCCGAAGACCGCTCCGGCGGCGTGGCGATCGGCAACGAACTCGAACCACTCGCCCAGGGTTGTCTCGCGCCGCGCCATCCAGAACTCCTTGACATCGCGCCGCGTGCGGTCCTCGGGCCAGAGCGCGGTGCGATCGCCGCCGCTGTAAAAGTGTCCCTCCGCGATACGCACGAATCCGGGCGGCGACGTTCCCTCGGGCAGCAGCTCCGCCTCGAGATGAATCGGCTTGCGCCGGTCGAGCACCACGGGCAGCCGGAAATCCTCCATGCCGCTCTTTCTCACCACGATGAGACAGGAGCCGGGCGCGCATGAGAGCGGCGAGAGGGGCAGGGTGCCGAGCAGATTCTGGTCGGTGCAGTGAAGGGCGTAGGCGGTGATTTCGCCGCGGATGCTCGCCACTTCGCCCTCCCTGATGACCACCTCGATCTCCACGCCGTCGCGCACGGCGCGCAGGGTGATCGTTCGCGGGGCGGGCGTTTCGGCGAGGAGGGTGGCGCCCGAGACGGCGCGGATTCCGCTCCGGTCGGTGAGCGATTCGCCCGATCCGTTGGCGAGGACGGAGATCTTCTTGTCGCGCGACACGACGACGATCCAGGGCGGCGCGTCGCTGCGAAAACGATCCCAGGTGAAGGCGCTGAGAGTCTCCCCGTCGTTGACTGACGAGATCTTATGGAAGGGTTCGACACTGACCTTCGCCGCGGCGCTCCCTGGCGCAACGTGGGCGACGAAGAGCCCGTCTCCCGCCGTCTGCCCGTCGATCGCCACGATGAGGTCGCCCCGTTTCAGAGCGGTGATGCCGCCGCTGTGCACCTCGATACACCGGTCTCCGGCAAAGAGTCCCCCCGCCACCGGAACCGGTCCGCCCTTGACCTCGCTCAGCGTCGGAACGGGAACGAGCCGGTCGACGCCCGCGTTGGGGCTGACCTTGACATGGCTGTCGTAGCGGAAAAGATAGGCGCGCGCGCCGGCGGTCCCGTCGATGGTGAGCGTGGCCAGCCCCTCGAGAGTGGCCGCGTAACGCCCCTTGGTGTCGTACTTTCTTACGAGCGACGCGTAGTGTTCCATGCCGAAGGCGTTGCGCCCTTCGAGCTCCTCCTCCCAGCGATCCATGAAATGGGCCGCAAAGGCGGCAAAAACCGCCGGGCACTCGTCCTCGTCGGCCGCCTCCGACTGGGCGCGCGCCGTGTTCAGGGCGTAGATGATGTTTTCCTTGCTGTCGGCGAGCTTCAATTCGAGCGCCTTGAGGCGGTGGCGTAGCTGCTGCGCGTTGATCCTCTCCTTCTCGGTGGTGAAGCTGCTGTCGATCCTCCGCTGCAGCGCGGCCAGCTCCCTGTCGAGGCTCGCCCACTCCGTGGTCAGCGTCTTGTATTCCTCGCCGAGACGGTGCGCGTGCTCGAGCTCGCGCTCGCAGCTCAGCATGGCGATCTCCTTGCGGAGCGCGTCGATCTCGGGGTGCGAATCGTCGAGCGACAGGAGGCGGTCGAAGTGGGTGCCGGCATCCTCGAGGGCGTGGGCGTCGATCGCCGACCGGGTGAAGCCGATCACCTCTCCCACCTGCCGCTCGAGATCGCGCTGGGCCTCGAATTTGTCCCACTGGACCTTGGCCATGTAACCGGCCAGAATGAGGACGGCGAAAAACGCCACGCCGAGGGCGGCGGCCACCATCCGTTGCCGCCTGATGAGCTTGATCGTGTTCCTGAAGAAGCCGGTGGGCCGCGCCTTGATCGGCCGGAACTCGAGAAACGCCCGCAGGTCGTCGGCCAGAGCGCGCGCGTCGGGATAGCGGTAGTCGGGATCCTTTTCGAGGCACTTGAAAACGATCGTTTCCAGTTCCTTGGGCACGCCCGGATTGTGCACCCCCGGCGGCCGCGGATTCTTGACGAGGATCTGGTTGAAGACCTGCTGCGGCGTCTCGCCGGCGAAGGGCACGGTGAGGCAGAGCAGCTCGTAGAGGGTGACGCCGAGGGAAAAAATATCGGCCCTCTTGCTCAGGGCGACCCTCTTTCCGGCGAGCTGCTCGGGCGCCGCGTAGAAGGGGGTGCCCACGAGCTCGCCCGTCTTGGTCAGCGCCGCCGTTCCCACTTCGCGCGCCAGGCCGAAGTCGGAGAGCCGGCAGCGTCCGTGGATGTCGATGAGCACGTTCGACGGTTTCACGTCGCGGTGGAGCACGCCCTGGGCGTGGGCGTGGTCGAGCGCCTCGGCGAGATGGATCACGAACCGGCAGGCGACGGCCACGTAGGGGCGGGTGAAGATTTCGGGCGCCGGTTTAGGCGTCGAAGCGCCCGCGTCGGGATCGATCACGGGCGCCGTCGTCTCTTCCACGAAGGGTTTCATGTACTCGGGGATGTTCTCCTCGAGGAAGTCCTTGACCATCTGCCCCGTGATCGCCGTGGGGTCCTTTCCCTTGAAGGAGGTGAGGAGTTCGTCCATCTGCACGCCGCAGACGAGCTCCATGGCAAAGTAGGGGATTCCTTCCACGTCGCCGGCGGTGAGGATGGAGACGATGTGCTGGTGGTTGAGCCTTCCCAGGGCCGACACCTCGCGCCTAAACCGCTCGCGCGCCGTGGGGCTCTTGTGGCGCAGCGGCGAGAGGAGCTTGAGCGCCACGAGCCGGTCGGTCACCTCCTGCCGCGCGAGGAAGACGACGCCCATCGTGCCCCGGCCGATCTCCTTGAGCAGGGTGAAGTCGCCGATGCGGCGGCCGAACTCCTCGCCCCGATCGTCGCGGAAGGCGAAGAAAAGCTCGGGGTTCTGGGCGACCGACGCGATGGCGTCGTCCTCGCCCGGTTCGGGATCTTCCTTGAAGACCGACCGCGCCTCTTCCCAGGTCCAGAACCGCTCCCAGAGGGCGTCTTCGATATCGCTGTGCCGGCTGAAGTAGGCCTTGAGGTCGAGCGCCTCGCCCCGCTCGAGGCGGTCGAGATACTCGCGGAAGATTTTTTCGACTCGTTCCTGCTTGTCCATGTGCCTGGCGCCGTCGATCAGGGCGGCTCTTCTTCCTTTTTTGTCTCCATGATCGCCTTGACGAGCGCTTCCTTGGCGCGCACCACGCGCATCCTGGCCGTATCGGGCTCGACGCCGAGGGCCTCGCCGATCTCCTGATGGGAGAGCCCCAGATACTCACGCATCTCTAGGATCTCCTTTTTGTCAGGTGACAGTTTATCAAGCGCGCGCCGGACGCGCACCTTGCGTTCGTTCATCTGGGCGAGTCGGCTCGACGTCATCGAGTCCTTGGGGTGGGCGGTCGAGTCGCCCACATCGCCTGTTTTGAGAAAGCCGGGGAGCTTGCCGCCGCCCCTTTTCTTGGCCGCGTAGAAGCGCGCGTCGGTGCGGAGCCGCGACCGGATCAGGCTGTAGAGCCAGTACTTGAAGGATCCTTCCCCCTGCCAGCGGAAGGTGGGAAAGAGGCGGAGCGCCTCTTCGAGCGTACCCTGCACCACGTCGTAAGAGTCGACGAACCGCCGCAGGCGCAGTCCCATCTTGCGGCGCACCGCCTGGAGCACCTGGGGCCAGTAGAAACTGAAGAGCTCGTTGAGCGCGGTGCGATCACCGCCTTGCGCCTTCTTGACCAGCCCCTGCGTTAGCTTTTCGTCCGGTTCTTTCATACGCCCCGCGTTAGTCCAATGAGAAGCGCTCGATTGTAACCTGCGGCATCGACTGAAGCATCTGAAGATTTGTGATCTTGAAGGCTGCCCGGTTTGGGAAACGTAAAGGACGGTTTCAGGTCGGAGTTGGTGAGGCTTCTTGCGGCCTCAGACATTCTGTCCCGTGCTGAGTTGGAGTCGGGTAATCGGCCACTCGGGACAGACTGAAGTCGGCCGCAAGAAGCCTCACCAACTCCCACCGCGCGGGCCGCTTGCGTGGTTCTCAGGGCGGGAGCCTTCAAGAGACTATTCGGACTGAATCAGGATACTCAGGCACAAAGCACCGACTGTCGCGCATCGCGATGCGTCTGCCTGCGGCGGTCTGGTACAGTCTGCCAGACGTGCAACGTGACAAGAAAGCACCGTCTGCGCGGCGACTGATCAAGGAGGGACCGACTTTCGCAAAGTCGGGGGAGTCAGACAGCCTCGAAAATCTAGTTTGAGGTCCGCACGGTCGGAGGTATTGAGGCTTTTTGCGGCCGACTTCAGTCTGTGCCGAGTGGCCAATCATCCGACTCCAACTCAGGCCGGCACAGAATGTCTGAGGCCGCAAAAAGTCTCAATACCTCCGACCTGAAACCGCCCTTGGCAAATTTCTCGTCGCACAGGCTCACATAGATTTCGAGGGTGGAAGGCTTGTCTGCCGGGGGGGTCAATGGGTGCGGATCTGTTTGACGACTTTGGAGAAGAAACGGCTCTCGATGAATTTTTTGCCGAAGCCGTTGTAGGCGGAACGGACGAAGGGATTGGGGATGTAATCCTTGCTCGACGGAAGGATCACGATCTCCCCGCCAAAGCCGAGCTTGAAATCGGTCACGGGACCCTTGAGCGACTCGGGCACCGTGCCTGTGTCTTGCAACGCCTGGGCGATCTTCAATTCGATCCCTTCGAGGTCATAGTAGCGATATCCCGCTGATTTGGCCCATTCGATCGCCGCCCAGTAGAGAACCTCGTTGGGCCGGAATTTTCCGTACTTGCCCGACCAGACACTGAGTTTGTTCGTCACCCTGTCGCCGAAGGCGATGGCGAGCTGGGCGGACACGACCTCGCCCTCGTACTCGGCGACGAACAACTTCACCTTGTCGTGGGGAGCGAAGACCGACCAGATCCGGGAGAAGTACTCCCTGGGATAGACAGTGAAGTTCTTTCTCTGGCTCGTCGCCACGAGCAGGTCGTAGTAGGTCTGCAGATCCTCTTCGGTCCCCTGGCGTACGGTGATCCCCTTGCGCCGGCCGAGACGGATGTTGTAGCGTGTTCTCGATTTCATCCTGGCCAGAATGGTGTCGCTGTCGTCGGAAAGGTCGATCAATGTGGTCGCCACGGGAGCCACCTCGAGGGAGCACGGCCTGTACCCCCTGTGGACAAGACGGTGATCGAGCCCCTGATCGGCCTCTGCAGGTTGCAGGACGACGTATCGGACCCTGTTGGCTTTTGCCAGGTGATGAATCTCGTCAAGCACGAGATCGCTGTGGCCGTTGCCGCTTTCGCCAAAAACCGGCCCTTTGGCCACGTAGCCGATGGCGCCGACGAAAGAGACGGGCCGAATCAACATCTGAGCGCCGGCCACGAGTTTTTCTCCCTCGTGCACGAGGGCGCGCTCGACCTTCCAGCCCAGGGACGACTTCACCCGCCCCCAGAGGCTGCTCTGGACGTGGTGGCCGCCGGGTGTGGCGGCGAGAAAGGCATCCCACTCCGGATCGATCTCTCGATGGGAGATGGCCACGGAACAAGATTGACTCGATATCGAGGTCACGTGCAAATTGCCTATCTCGCTAAAACGCATACCCAAATCTGATGGCGCGCGAATCTAGCTTATCGTGTTTTTTTATGTCCGAATTGAACGGAAAAAAGAGGAAACAAGAAGTAAAGAGCGGGACGGATAACCATGGGCCGCAACGGGACTTCAGTGAGGGTGAGAACCCGAACGGCGTGCCGCGAAATCGGGCAGTTGTTCCTAATCGCTTAAACTCCGGGCGAAGTCCTTGCCCAGAGTGTAGGCCTGGGCGAGAACATCATTGTCGGGAATATATCGGCACTCGAGTGGATCGTGGTTCACGGCGATGCCGGCCGCGTTGAGTTCGGCGAGCATCGCCTTGCACGCCCCGCCGCTCCAACCGTAGGATCCGAATACGGCGCCCAGTTTTTTTGCCGGGCGCAGCCCTCTGATGTAGGCGAGGAAACTCGCCACGGTGGGCAGAATTCCGTTGTTGAGAGTCGACGAACCGACGAGCACGCCGCGGCAATCGAGAATCTCCGAGGCGATGTCGGTGAGGTCCGACTTGTCGAGACGGAAAACGCGCGCCCTGAGCCCCCCGTCCTCGAGTCCCTGCAGGATCGACATGGCGAGCATCTCCGTCGAATCCCACATGGTGTCGTACACGATGCACGCCCGCCGATCGGTCTCGCCCGACGCCCAGCGCACGTACTTCTGTACGATCTCGTTCACGTAGCTGCGCCAGATCACGCCGTGGCTCGTGGCGAGCATGGCGATGTCCATCTTCGACGCGGCGGCGAGGGCGTTCTGTACGGGGCGGACGAGATACATGAGGATGTTGGCGTAGTAGCGGCGCGCCTCGTAGAGGGCGGTCGCCTTGCCGAGCTCGTCGTCGAAGCGCTCCACCGATCCGATGTGCTGGCCAAAGGCGTCCATGGAGAAGAGGATCCGTTCCTCGGGCATGTAGGAGAACATCGAGTCGGGCCAGTGGGCCATCGGTGTGAGCGTGAACTGGAGCGTGCGCTTGCCGAGGCTGATCGTGTCGCCCGTCTTGACCGTCTTCCTTTTCCAGTCGCCCGAAAAGTGGAGGTCGAGCGCTTCGTGCCCCTTGGGCGACGCCACGAGGGTGGCCTTGGGCGCGGCGCGCATCACCGCCGGGATCGCGCCCGAATGGTCGGGCTCGGCATGGTTGGAGATCACGTAATCGATCTTGGCCGGATCGACGTGGTGGCTGATCTTTCGGAGCAGCTTGTCGGCAAAGGGCGCCTTGACCGCGTCGATGAGCGTGATCTTCTCATCGATGATCAGGTAGGCGTTGTACGATGTGCCCCGCGGCGTGGAGTAACCGTGGAAGTTGCGCACGTTCCAGTCGGTCACCCCGACCCAGTAGATCCCCTCGGCCAGTTTGGTTTCGGTCATTGTCGCCTCGCGAAGAAAGAATCAGTTTTCGAGAAGGATGTAGTCGTCGTACTGGGTTTCGAACCAGAGTTTGTGCTTGGCTTCTTCCATGGCGAGCTTGAGAAAGAGGTTCTTGATGCCCGCGTCGTCGGTGCTCTCGGCGAGACCCATGTAGAGGCGATAGGCTTTTTTTTCCTTTTGCATGCCGAGGATGAGCGCGTCGCCGTAGTCCATCTTCCCCGTCGGCTCCTTTTCGCTCATGTGATCGCCGACCTTGAGATCGGCCACCTTCTTGACCTCGATCTTCTCCACGTCGGAGACGTCGAGCTCCTCGAGGATCTGCTTGTGCCGGTCTTCTTCGACGGCATATTCGAGAAAGAGCTGCTTCACGCGCTCCGAGGTCTGAAGATCGGCCACCTGCCTGTAGAACGCGGCTGCTTCCTCTTCTCTTGTGATGGCGAGATCAACGATCTCCCTGGGAGTCATCTGGGTCATCGGTTTTTCTCCTTAAGGCTTCTTTTTACGGTCTCAGCGCGGATAGAGGGCGCTGTCCCTTTGATACTACCGGACACTGTGAGCAGCCGCGACGGGCCGGGATCGGCAGGCGAGAGTCCTTCGCGGATCGATCAAAACACCGTGGAAGAGGCGAGGACTAGTCGCTTTTCTCGAAGCTGTCCGTGCCCACGCCGCACACGGGGCAGAGATAATCGGCAGGCAGGTCTTCAAATGCGGTTCCCGGCTTGACGCCGTTGTCAGGGTCACCTGTCTGAGGGTCGTACTCCCAGCCGCACACCGTGCAGATCCACTTATCCATCGTCGTGTTCCTCATCTGTTGCCGTCCCCGCAGGGTGCCTCGAGGCGTGGTGCCTCGAGGCGAGGTGCCTCGAGGCGTGCGGGGAGTTCGGCTCTCGCGTCAAATAAACGAACGAAGAGCGTTATATAGCGGTTTTGGGCTTCATTCTCAACCTTAATTCAGGGTGTGATTGCGCGGGGCCGGAGATTGCGTTCCACGCTGCGATCACCGGCAGCGTTGGAGCCGGCCCGAGAGGTCGAAGCGGTCCAGGGTCACGAATTCCCAGTCGGTATAACTCACGCCGTCGTCGTCGGTCACGGTGAAGCTGACCAGGTAGGTGCCGTTCTTCTCGTAGGTGTGGACTCCCAGGTCGTCGGGCGGCTGGCCGTCGCCGTAGTTCCACGACCGCGAGATGATGGAGCCGTCGCTGTCCGTCTCGATGCCGCTGAATGCGACGGTTCGGCCAGTATTGACGAAATCCGAGATGCGGCTCTCCAGAGGGGCGCGGTTGTCCGGATCGTGGTTGAGCATCCGCTCCAGC
>Ga0180430_10000247_pt1 | contig 61801 bp, 52 predicted proteins | sample SS_ome_9_FD_132999 | JGI IMG/M metagenome (GOLD analysis project Ga0180430, IMG submission 132999) | Hypersaline lake sediment archaeal communities from the Salton Sea, California, USA - SS_1_S_2 metaG | ecosystem: Environmental > Aquatic > Non-marine Saline and Alkaline > Hypersaline >...
TGGAGGTAGAATCCATGATACCGCTAGAAAGGTCCGCGTAGTCGAAGTTGATTCGAATCAAAAGATGCAGATCACTGTAGAGATACCAGAGGAGAAACACCATGATGCTGTTGAAGCAGCTTCGCTATCAATTGATCCACATGCCTTTGCAGCATTGCGAATTTGTAAAGAACATATTCAAGCCCATACCTCAACGCTGCTTTTTATAAACACGAGAGATGGTGCAGAAATTCTTTCCTCTCGCTTCCATCTTTGGCAACCAGACTTTCCCATCGGAGTTCACCATGGCTCTCTGGCAAAAGATTCAAGAATTGATGCTGAGGATAATTACAAAAACGGTGTCTTAAAAGCACTCATCTGCACCTCATCATTAGAGCTTGGAATAGATGTAGGGCAAACAGATTTTATCATTCAATACAACTCGCCCCGGGATGTTACCCGGCTTATTCAACGAATCGGAAGATCTGGTCATCGTATCGGTGCAACATCTGATGGTTTGATTCTTGCAACTAATCCTGAAGACCTCGCAGAAAGTCTTGTAATTGCACAGAGAACACTACAGAGTCAGCTTGAGCCAATTGTTGTTCGACAAAATCCGTTATCCGTTCTTTCAAACCAAATCATATCAATTGCATTAGAATATGGTCGAATCCATAAAGATCATGTGTACAAAATCATCAAACGTGCCTTTCCATTCTTCGAACTATCACATGAAATGTTTGCTCAGATCATTCAGCAACTCGGCGAACAACGAAGTATTTGGATAGAAGAGGATTTCATTGGAAAAAGACGACGGTCACGAACCTATTTTCTTGATAATATTTCAATGATTCCTGATGAAAAAACATACATGGCTGTGGATATGGCCACACGGAAGAATATTGGGAAACTCGATGAAAGCTTCGTGTTAAATGCTGCGTTTGAGGGAACTCAGATCATTCTTCGTGGGAGACCCTGGCTCATTATTAAACGTGAAGATGACGCTATTCTTATGACACAATCAAAAGAAATCGGTAATGTTCCATCATGGGTTGGAGAGGACATTCCCATTCCCTATTCCATAGCACAAGAAGTAGGGAGATTACGTGGATTGATTGAACAAAAAACAAAAATCGAGTATCCATGTCGCCAATCTACACTGCATCATCTGTATCGATATATTGATAAACAAAAAAAAGAGGATTTGGTTGTTCCCACTGACTTGAAGATAACCCTTGAGGTCTCTGACCGCCTTTTTATCATAAATGTGTGTGCTGGAACAAAGGCAAATGAGACATTAGGTAGGATTCTCTCTTCATTGTTTGTCCAAGAACTTGGAGAGAGTGTTGGTATTACTAGTGATGCATATCGTATTCAACTTGAATTTCCCACAAGAATAGCCCCTGATAAAGTAAAAAATCTCATTCTATCAATTGATCCGCTGACCATCCCCTATCTTCTTAGAACCGTAATCAAGAATTCAACATACCTCAGATGGCAACTAGTTCATGCTGCACGAAAATTCGGTTCTTTACGAAAGGATTTTGACATTAGAAATGTTGGCATTAAGAAATTATTCTCTCTTTTTGAGAATACATTGATATTTGAGGAAGCCATTGAGAAACTGCTGTACGAACGAATGGATATACCTCACACCCAGAACATACTTCGTCGAATTCAACAAGGAGATATCACGCTTCATATTCAGAAATTATCCCCTATTGGTCTATCTGGTTCTGAGACTCTTCGAGGGTTGATGGTTCCACTTCGAGCAGATCGGACGATTCTAATGGCATTAAAAAAGCGTTTAACGGATTCGCGGATCTCGTTTTTTTGTGTAAACTGCCAAAAACTGTGGCATTCCACTGTAGAACGCTGCCCAAACCGACCGCAATGTCCTCGGTGCCATGCTATAAAAATCGCTGTCATACCCACCTACAGAGAACAAGAATTTCTTTCATTGAAGAAAACACCGAAGACTCAACAGGACCATCAAGAATACAGGCGGTTATTAAAAAACGCTAGTCTCATCACCTCATATGGAAAATTAGCCATTATTACCCTAATGGGGCGAGGTATTGGTCCAGATACGGCGGCAAGGCTTCTACGTTTCCATGATCCATTTGAGGTCAATAAATCAGAGGAAGCAGAGCTTCAGTTTCTCCGAGATATACACAAAGCAGAAATTCAATATGCAAAAACCCGAGGATTTTGGGATTCCTGATTCCACACTATTCAGTAGGAAATACAATATATTGCATATATTTAAAATCTCAACTCAGCCACCATAAGCTTTAAAACGATATGTCTATTGCCATATCTACGAACAATAAGACAAATCTAGGTTATGTTATGAACAAAAAAATTGTGTTACCCGGTGATCAATTATCAACTTCAGAAGAATTACTTGTAGGAGAAGGAACGTATGAGGAAGACGGCATTATTCGTTCCTCACGTTTAGGTGAGTATAATGTCGACGAACAGAAAAGACAGGCAATGGTAAAACCTTTAACAAGTGTTCCCGTGCTTATTCAAAAGGGGGATCTTGTGCTTGCAGAAGTAACCTCTGTTCGCTCATCGATGATTATTTGTAATGTCTTTCATGTAAAAGGTAAAAAACGAGCAATCACTGGAGACACCAATGGCACATTGCATATCTCTGAAATATCAAATGGATACATTAAGTCACCTGAAGAAGTTTTTATTCTTGGCGATATCTTTCGAGCAAAAGTCATTCAAGTAAACCCTAGTCTTCAATTAACCACAAAGGGAAAAGACCTTGGTGTGATTCGTGCACTTTGTAAGGAATGTAGACATCCATTGGCCATGAAAGAAAACACGCTCGAGTGTAGTAACTGTGGCCATAAAGAGAAGCGGAAAACAGCTTTTGATTATGGCACCTTTAATATTGATGAATTATAGGAATAAACAAGTCATAAAGGATTCTGATTGAAATGGAAATAAAGACGATTAAAAACACATCAAAACAATTGGAAATCGAGATCAATGGGGAAACCGAAACATTACTTAATCCCATTACTCAGGTATTACTCCGTGATAAAGAGGTTGAATATGCTTCTACTATCGTCGATCATCCTCAAGCACCATATCGGCGATTATATATCCGTTTAAAAAGTGGTTCAAAAAAAACACCGATTGAAGTATTACAACATGCTGTTACTCAGGTTAAAAACAATGTGAAAGAATTCAAAAAAGAATTAGAAACAGCACAAAAATCAAAGAAATAATATGATGATTTTACCAGAAGAACGCGCTGTTGGCATTGAGGTTTTTTTTTCCAAACATCCTGGTATAGGTGGTCGATTACGCACTATTCCAGAGGATTTTTCTGTAATTGAACAAACTCATCCGATAACTCCATCGTCTAAGGGACCATTTACTCAGGCGACTGTGACTGTTAAAAACTGGGAGACCAATCATCTTATCCATGAGTTGGCACAACAACTACATATCTCAAAGAAACGAATACATTTCGCTGGAACTAAAGATAAACGAGCAGTAACAACCCAACAGATGTCCTTTTTTAGAGTCCCGGTAGAAGCACTTCATCAGATTAATCTAAAGGATGTAAGCATTACAGCAATTACTCCTACAGAGAAACCTTTACGAATCGGTAATCTTCTAGGAAACCTGTTTACCATTCGTATTCGAGCAATCGATCCAAAGGTTACCTCTCAAACTATACAAGAACTTATCAAACCCCTTGAAGCAATGAACGGGTGTCCAAATTTTTTTGGAATCCAACGATTTGGTATCATCAGGCCCATCACCCATCTCGTAGGCAAATACATTTTTCAAGCAGATTTCAAACGTGCAGTTCAAACATATCTAACATTTCTATCAGACACTGAGCAAGAAGACGCGTATACTGCTCGAAAGACCCTGTTAGAGAACAATGATTATAAACATGCCTTCCATCATTTCCCTGATTATCTAGGATTTGAAAAAATATTACTCCAGCACCTTGTAGAGAAACCAAATGATTATACTGGTGCCCTTGAAAAACTTCCACGGAACTTGCTCACCATGTTTATTTATGCATATCAATCCTATTTGTTCAATCGAATTCTAAGTAAAAGAATAGAACAAGGCCTCCCTTTTGATCAAGCCATTGTTGGTGATGTTGTTCTTCCAATTCAAAAGAATCAAATCATGGAAGACCAGATTGATGTTACAAAATCAAATCTAAAAAAAGTCAATGCACAATTACAACGCGGAAGAGGAGTAGTCAGTAGCATTTTACCGGGAAGTGATACCACATATGCATCTGGGGACATGGGAGAAATCGAGCAACAAATCATCCAAGAAGAAAACGTAGATCTGAGAGATTTCATTATCCCTGAAATCCCTGCAGCATCCTCCTATGGAACCCGACGATCTATCATCGCACCTTTTCAGGAGTTTACATTTTCGATATCTAATGATACTATGCATCCTAAGCAAAAAATGGTAACCCTTCAGTTCTCCCTTAGAAAAGGGTGTTATGCAACAGTATTACTTCGAGAAATCATGAAAGCATCTGATATTCGTTCCTATTAGAGAGAAACCTAAGATAATCTGAATGGAAATTATTTTAATAGGGGGGCAGTATTACGAGTGTCTTTCGAGTAGAAAGTACTTAATAACTCCCTTTGCCAAGGAGAGTATCCTATGATTCAATCCGCACCACAAAAATATAAAGCAAACCTTGTTGAACATCGAATCCTAGAATTTTGGAATGAACACCAGATTTTTCAAAAATCAATTGAACAACATAAAAACAACCCACCATATGTTTTTCTTGAGGGACCACCAACAGCAAATGGTATGCCACATCCAGGACATATCCTCACCCGTGCCGTCAAAGATTTAGTCCTACGGTATCAGACAATGCAGGGACATTATATCCTTCGGAAAGCAGGATGGGATACCCATGGACTGCCCGTAGAAATCGAGGTAGAAAAAAAACTAGGTCTAGAAGATAAAAATGATGTTGAGACCTACGGCATCAAAGCATTCAATGATGAATGTCAAAAAAGTGTTTTTAAATATGAACATGCCTGGAGAGAAATGACCCATCGTATTGGGTTTTGGATCGATATGAATGACCCCTATATCACTTTAAAAAACGATTACATTGAATCCGTGTGGTGGTCATTAAAACAAGCCTGGGAAAAAAAGCTGTTATATAAAGGACATAAAGTTGTGCCTTATTGTCCTCGTTGTGGAACAGCATTATCTGCTCATGAGCTTGCTCAAGGATATAAAACAGTATCTGAACCATCGATTTTTGTTAAATTCAAACTTAAAGGGGAAGATACCTATTTTCTTGCATGGACCACAACCCCTTGGACGCTTCTTTCAAATGTCGCACTTGCGGTTCATCCTAATGCACTTTATATAAAAATCAGATACAAAGGAGAAGAGTTGATTCTCGCTGAAGAACGGGCAAACATATTGCTCAAAGGACAATCATTTGACATACTTGATGGATTTAAAGGAAAAGAACTCGAAGGAAAGGAATACGAACCACTCTTTGATTTTGTTAAACCTGATAAAAAAGCGTGGTTTGTCGTCTGCGCAGATTTTGTTACCATGGATGATGGATCAGGTATCGTCCATACTGCTCCAGCTTTTGGAGAAGATGATTATAATATTGGAAAAGCATATGATCTCCCTGTTATCCAACTGGTCAATCTCGATGGAACCTTTAAAGAATCTGTAACTCCCTGGAAAGGTGAATTCGTCAAAGATGCTGATCCAAAAATAATTAGCTATCTAGAAAAGAAAGGATTAATAGAAGGAGTTCGTGATTATGAACATGAGTATCCCTACTGCTGGCGATGTGATTCACCTTTACTCTATTATGCTATGGAATCCTGGTTTATAGCAATGTCACAAGTACAAGAATCGCTCATACGAAATAATAATGCAATTCATTGGTTCCCAGCTCATCTACAACAGGGAAGATTTGGTGATTTCATTCGAGATGTCAAGGACTGGGCACTTTCTAGGAATAGGTATTGGGGAACACCCCTTCCCATTTGGACCTGTGAAAACAAAACATGTCAACACCAGATCTGTATCGGTAGTGTAGAAGAACTCAAAGAACATGCAACAACCGTTCCCGATGAGTACAATCTTCACAAACCATATGTCGATGAATTAGAGATACACTGTCCAAAATGTCAAGGACTAATGATACGAGAACCCGAGGTAATTGATTGTTGGTATGACTCAGGTTCCGCATTCTTTGCACAATGGCATTATCCGTTTGAACATCAAAAAGAATTCACTAATAATTTCCCGGTGGATTTCATAAGTGAAGCCCTAGATCAAACGAGAGGTTGGTTCTATTCACTCCTTGCAATTTCAACATTTCTTTTTGATAAACCCCCATATAAGAATGTCCTAACGCTTGGTCTTGTATTAGATAAAAACAATCAAAAAATGAGTAAAAGCAAACGGAATTACATTGATCCCAATATTATTTTAGATAATGAAGGAGCAGATGCACTCCGCTGGTATTTATTTTCAGCAAATCCACCCTGGAATTCAACAAGGTTTTATGAAGAAGCAGTTCGAGAAACCCTTGCAAAATTCATTCTCACGCTCTGGAACTCATACAATTTTTTTACAACCTATGCAGTCCTTGATTCCTTTAATCCTCAACAAAAACATATCGCTAATGAGAACCGATCATCACTCGATAAATGGATTCTGAGTCGATTGCAACATCTCATCGAAGACGTCCATCAATTCCTCACTGTTTTTGACATCCATAAGGCTGCACGGGGCATAGAACGATTCTTGATTGAGGATTTTAGCAATTGGTACCTACGGAGAAGTCGGAAACGACTCTGGGTTGAAGAGAGCACCACTGATAAGGAAGCTGCATACCTTACCATGTATGAGGTCTTTGTAGCATTAGCTAAATTGATAGCCCCATTCACCCCATTCATTGCTGATGAAATTTATCTCAACCTACGAACGCCATCAATGCCAGAAAGTGTACATCTCTGTGAATACCCGATCTCTAATCCAAAAAACAGAGATACAAACCTAGAGGAAGGAATGCGTAAAATAAGGGATCTAGTTGAAGTTGGTCGAGCCCTTCGATCAAAGATCGGTATAAAGGTTCGTTATCCTTTAGCATCAGCTACCTTGGTATGTACGAAGAAAACTGAAAAGGAACTAACAGGTCTTATTGATCTCTTACAGGAGGAAATCAACGTTAAGACCGTCACATTTGATAGAAATACTGATAAGTTTATGATAACAACTGTTAAACCAAATTACAAGGTTCTCGGACCACAATTTAAGCAGGATGCACAACAAATCATCAACTATTTTGAGACACAAGATATGCAACAAATATATAAACGCCTTCAAAAAGATCAGCAGATACAAATACCGCTCAATGAATCATTGATAACACTTCAAAAAGACGCATTCATTGAAGAAAAACAGGAAAAGGAGCATGTCGCGCTGACTCGAGTTGATGATATCGTTCTCTTATTGGATACAGAGCTTACCCCTGAATTGGAAGCAGAAGGATTTGCTCGTGAAATCGTTCGGAGAATCCAGTCTATGAGAAAGGAACTTAATCTTGATGTCGAAGCACATATTCATACGACCATTCAACTACCCAAGGATAAAGAAACACTTCTGAAATCATGGGTCAAGTATATCAAAGAAGAAACACGATCAGATACATACAAAATACAGGATAAACCAACAGGAGCTCTCGTAAAAGAATGGACAATCGATGACGTCTCGATTATAATTGGGATAACATCATAACCCCTTGTTTCTTTTTTTTATTCATTATTCCTTTTTATTCTTACTACTATAGGGCATCCAGAAATTCCATTTCCCAAGTTTTGACATAATCGCAGGGACCATGTACATTCGAATAAAGGTTGCATCAATAAGGATTGCAACAGCAAGAGCAAACCCAAATTCTTTCAGCATAACGCTTTGTGAGAGCATCATAGTCCCAAAAGCGCTTGCCATAATCACTCCACAGATGGTAATAATTCCACCGGTGGAATGAATCGCATCTACAATAGCATCATTTGTTTTCTTACCCTTAAGAATCTCCTCCCGAATACGGGTGGTCAAAAAGATATCATAATCCATACCCAATCCTAAACAGACAACAAACAATACAATCGGGATCAACCAGAGTACTTGTTCATTAAGTATATTAATAAAAACAATCACTGTCAATGCGAGGGTCCAGAACACAGACATTAGAATAGTAATGATACTTCTTGCAGGGGTGACCACCGTTTTTAACACAATAAGTAAGATGAAATAAATCAATAAAACAACAATAATTCGAATGAAATCAAACTCATTTTGTACTAATGAAGATATCTCATAAACTATAGGAATACTTCCACCAAGTCCAGTATACAAAACCACCCCAGAATTATTCTTTTGTACGTTTCCAATGTAATCATTTATTTTATTCACATCATTTATAGATGGTTGGGAAAATGGCTCGCCAGCTACAGTAATTGTCAATAACGCATTTCGTCCATTTTTTGAGATCATCCGTTCCATCATTTCTACATATTCAACGCGCTGCATGAGCGAATAATTTGTAAGGTGATTATAATCAACAAGTCCCCCATAAGGTTGCGTAATGGAAGTCACTTTTTTTATATTATTTAAAGATGAAATATTTGTTGATATCTGTTCAACTAGTTTCATTTCTGTTTCATTTTTAACCACTGCATCCTGCCAGAGGATATCAATGAAATCCACTTCTAGATAAATTGGCATGATTGATCCGCCACCAAAATTATCAATGATTACATCGATGCCTTCACGGGATTCGCATTTTGGCATCGTGGAAATGAAATCATAACTAGTCTCAAGATTAATCATGATATAAATGGCAGGGATAGAAATCAAGATTCCAGCAATGATAAGTGCCCAAGCATGTTTTATAGCAAATTTCGCGGAATGTTTAAAATAACTATTAGCAAATCTAGAAATTCTTCCTTGCTTATTTGGATCCTTTTTCTGCAATCGGAGTTTTTCCATTTTTGCAGGCCAAAATACCTTATCTCCAATCACCATCATGACCGAGGGTAAAAAGGTTAAAGCAAACATAAGTGCAAGAAAAATACCTACAGCAAGACAGATCCCAATAGAGGCAACCATGGAAAAAGAACATAATCCCATTACGCCAAACCCAACCATAACAGTAAATGCGCTCGTGGTGATTGATTCTCCTGCCCAGGTAACACTTTCCTCAACGGCTTCTTTCTTTGGCAGCCCTTTTATTCGCTCCTCCCTATATCGAGATAACATAAAGATACAATAATCACATCCTGCCCCTAACATAGAAACAGTGAGAAGAACAAGAACATAATTTGTCACATCCATGACAAACGTTGCAATCAAAAAGACACTCGTGAGTGCAAGAACTACCGCCATCCCAATCGCTGCAAGCGGGAGAAACGGTGTGACCATCGAGCGGAAAAATAAACCAATAAGAATAATCACTAATACAATACTGATAGGATCAATATGTTCAATGTCCTCTTGTGTTGATACCATCATGTCATAATCAAGCGCATCACTACCCGTAACAAGCACTGAGACAGAAGTCAAAGATTTCGTGTTATTATTAATCACTCCTCGAATCATGGGAATAAGGGATTGTCCATCAATTGGACCTTTTGATGTGTTATAGATCATTGCCATCATCATCGTATCATTTTCAGGAGTGTTAACCATCTCTCCTAAAATGAGTTGAGAGATAGGAAATGGATACTCTAAAATGGACACATTCCTTACAAAAGCGCGGGTAAAATCCTTTATCTCAGTTTCATTCATTTGACCAAATGAGAAAAAATAATGGATGAAACTTTGATTTGCTCCAGTTATCTCATGAGCAACAGCAATAGAGAGATTATCTAAAATATTCGAATTATTATACGTTGAAAAATTTGTTCCATTATAGACTATATCAATGATTTCAGATTCTTGACTGGGTATTTGTGATTCAAGAATCGGGACGAGTTCATCAAGTATCAATCGAATACGGGAAAGATTTGGAAGTTGCCATATTTGAACATTTGAAAAATTTAGTAAAAGTGTCGTATTCATCCCATATTTTGATGAAAAATTATACATATATTCATCAAGTGGTTGCATATAGACTGACATCATTGTTTTTAAGTCACCAGTAATATTTTGATAGACTTTCTCTTTCTCATCTACAACCAACGTATTAATTACCTTATAAGCAACTTGATTTATTTGACTTGCCGCTAAAAATGAATCAATATACAATGTCTTCTTAGTTTCATTAAATACAAGCATGGTGAGATTCTGCATTTCATCAGAGTATCCTTCATCGATAAGATATGATCTCAGAATTCGAAGAAACGGAAGATAGGCATCATCTATAGAACATTCTAACCGATACCAAGGATTGGATTCCTTATATGAATTATTCCTTGATGCATTCCATGTATCACTAAATAGCTGAAACCATTTATATACCAAATCTGAGGTTTCATTTGTTAAATTCACCCATTGTGAAAGATTCTCTACTTCCATTTGGGTTATACCATAAGCAAATTCATCACGTTTTTCAGTTGTATTGATGCTTTTTATGGATTCTCCAATTCGCCAATTGATATAATAATCAAGAGGAAGACTGTAAAGAAGAGCTCCAGCAATCGATGCATTTTCCCATAATTTTCCATAATATTGAGGGTATCCATAGAATGCAAAGGCAGTATAATTCGTAAGCTCAGGACAATAATCAAGAACCTTGAAAATCCCATATCCATATAATTCCATAAGATCATAAACTGAGAGAACACTACCACTAATGGTTTGATTTCCCACAACCATTTTTCCATTGTCCAGCAATGATTGTAATTGTGTCTCAATAGCAAATGTGACATTTTTTGTTTCATCTGTTAAAACAGAGTTTGGAGTTTTCCCTTGTAAAACAATAGCGACATTTGGAGCGAGAAGTGAAAATTGATTACTAATTTGTTTTTGGGCATTAAGAGACTTCATATTATCTGGTGCCATCTCAATCATATTATATTGCACTGCATTCATCGCATTTCTCGCAAAAGGAACTGCAATAGCAAGCAGTACGATCCAAAACACGATAATTATTTTATAATGTCTAGTAATAGCACGTCCCAATCCACGTATCATATAAGGGATCTCTCCTCATAATCCCAATCAGAAACTCTTTAAGATAACTTTGGTTTTTTTAAAGTTATTTGCAACAATATATATGTCCTACATCGTAAAATATTTATATTCATTTCATCTCTTGGTGATATTACAGGCGATGAAGTCCACCTTGACGCCCGCCATGACATGTATTTAAGCCATGACGTCCGCCAGAACCGCTCAGCTCTTGAGCTAACGACTTCTACTATGATAATTAAACTATGATTATGAGGTAGAAGAATGAGAACATCAAAAAGCTGAAGGAGTATTGATTTTCAGAAGTAATTACCATACCACTTATATTTCGAATTATTTCTAAAGAAATTTTCAATGGGGTATATAAAAATGAGTCGGATTGAAAGATATAAGAAAGAAATTAATAAGCTAGATGAAAATATTGATAAACAAGAAAAAAAATTAGAGGAACTTTCGGATCTATTACATTCAAAACAAATATCCTCAGATAACTTTGTTAAAAAAAAGGAAAAAATAACCGGTAAAATCAAAACAATGCAATCAAGACTGCATCTCCTCAAAGGATTGATCGTCAAAGAACATAGGAAATTAAAAGATGAGTAAGAAGTAGTAAAAAAAAATTGCTTTTTTATTTGATAATATCATTAGAAAACCATTTTAAATTAAAAATGCAAAATGATCAACATATTGTATCTCAATAAATAATGAACTAAGATAAAATATATTCCGTTTTTAAATAGGTAGAAGGCTGTAATGCATAGTTTTTTTTGAAAAAAATGGAAAATACTTTTTAGAACCACCCTTATGTGTCACCATGAAATGTGGAAAATATGATGGGATACCTGCAAGAAATGAAGAAGCAGGGTTTGAATGGGGAACATTAAAAGTCGACTCAATGGGTTTCATAAAGGCAACAGATGATGAGGTTCATATTGCAAATAAATCACTTTCATGGTGGGAATCTGAGTATGGGTTTCCGTTGCATATTATATACGCACCAATTTTGATTGAAAACATACGACGTTTTAAAAAAGTTTTTGAAGCTTATTACCCAAATGGCCATATTCGTTTTGCTGGAAAAGTCAACGCCCATCCAACGATTTTTCGCTTAACCGCAAAAGAAGGTGTTGGAGCAGATGTAGCATCTTTAAACGAGATGAAAGCAGCATTGCAAGGTGGTATGAATCCAGAGGATCTTGACATCAATGGAAATGCAAAATCTGATGCATTAATTCACACAGGAATTAAACTGAATTCTTTTTTCATTGCAGATAGTTATGAGGAATTAAAAAACATCCATAAAATCGCTGAATACTTGGGAAAACAAGCACGAGTTGCTCTTCGAATCGCAGGGTTCTCCATGGACAATGTAACAGATGCAAATATTTTTACCGCGGGAATTTGGTCTAAATTTGGTGAAAACCTCAATAATGTCCCTGAAATCATTGACACATTACATGAATTTCCATATCTTGATTTTCAAGGGTTTCATTCCCACATTGGATCTCAGATAACTGATCCAGAGCCTTACTATATGGCATTAGGAAGACTTCTTGAATTTGGACATTTGTTAAACCAACATGGTGGGCACTGTCGGGTTATCAATATCGGTGGCGGATTTCCTGCTGAATACGTCAATCAAAGTGAGTGGGAATATTTAATAAATAGAGTTAAAACAGGGTACATTGCAGGACAAAACGGTGATCATACTCAGGCATTTGTTTGGAATAATGAACCTGGTGGATTAGCCGTTCAAAGTAACGGAGCGATAAATCCAGAGATTTGGAGTGGAGAGAAAATGTACTCAAAGTATCCTCGTGAAAAAATGCTTGAGAAAGTTTTAACTGGAGAAGTAACTGTACATAATCAGAAGAAATCAGTTCAACAAGCATTACAAGAACTTGGAAACCCAAAACTGGTTATTGAACCTGGAAGAAGTATGGCTGAGGATTCCGGGCTTACCCTAGTGAAAGTAAGTCATGTTCGACTCGTAGCAGGTAACCATCAGCTCACCACAGTTGAGGCAAATGTGACAAATTTTTCAACAGCAATGCTCCTGCCACCAGTTAATCATTGGACGATTCTAAATAACCCATATCATACAGATAAACAACCTTTTGAGACGTTTCTTGCTGGAAATCTATGTTATTCCGGTGACATCATTTCAAAATATAAGGTGTTTCTTCAAAGAAAACCAAGAAGAGGAGATGTTCTTGCTTGCTATAATACTGGTGCATATGATCCAAGTTTCTTTGCTGCTAACACGAATTCATTCCCACGTCCTGCCCGAATTTTAACCGATGAATATGGCGTTATTGATATCATAAAAAAACGTGACCGATATGAAGATATCTTCTCTGTAGAGGAACGACTTCCTCTTGAGTACAACCAACTAAAAAACTGATTTATTCAGAGAGTCGAGTATTATGAATGAACAAAATGATATTGCAGATTTAGTTCTAACAAATGCAACCATATATACCCTTGATCATAATGATAGTTTTGCATCCACGGTTGCTATAAAAAATAATAGTATCATCTATGTTGGAGATAATGAAGGGGTTTCCTCATATATAGGGGTAAATACAAAAGTTATTGACGTAGAAAAAAGGACAATTCTTCCAGGTTTTTGTGATGCCCATTGCCATGGAGTTATGGGTGGGCGATTGATGAATGGTTGTCTTTTAACCCATGGAGCAACTAAAGAGGACTATCTAAAAATCATACAGGAGTATCTGACAACTCATATTCAAGACCCATATATCTTTGGATTTGGATGGATTCATTCAGCATTTCCAACACAAGGACCAAGTAAAGAAATATTAGATAGCATACTTTCTGATATTCCTGCTTATTTTCTTTCTATTGATTATCACTCCTGTTGGGTGAACTCAAAAGCATTAGAGATTGCAGGGATAACAAAACATACCGAGGATCCTGCTGGTGGACACATCGAGCGACATCCCGATTCAAGGGAGCCTTGGGGATGTTTACGTGAGATGTCAGCAATTCGATTAATCACAACAACACTTCCCCAGCCAACAAAAGAAGATTGGAAAGCTGCTATACGAACCTACATGAAAAAAGCAGCAGAAAATGGGATTACCTCTCTGTTTGATGCTGGTGTTCTTAACTCGAATCAATGGACTGCGTTTCAGGCAGCCCATGAACTCGATGAAGAAGGAGAGCTCACCATACATTTGTACGAAAGTTTTGTCTGTGACCCCGAACAGGGAGTAAATCAAGTCCCCGAGGTTGTTAAAGCACGGAATACATTTAGTAATGGAAACAATTTTCATGTGGGAGTTGCAAAAATATTCATGGATGGTGCTGTTGAGGGACACACCGGATTTTTATTAGAGCCCTATGTTGACAGAGACAATTACCGTGGTGCCCCCGTTTGGAATCTACAGACATATAAAGAAACAGCAGCAGCATTGGATAAAGAGGGAATCCAAATTCATGTACATGCAATAGGAGGCGGAGCAACGAGAGACGCATTAGATGGGATAGAGTATGCTAATCTAAAAAATGGGGGAAGAGATGCTCGACATACGATAGCACATTTAGAGAGAGCTATAGAAGAAGATATTAAACGCTTTCGCAGTCTTGGAGTAATCGCGTGTTTTCAACCAGCTTGGTTTTATATGGATGATAATTATTATCAAGAAACGATACCGCTTCTTGGTACACATCGAGCAAATCGACGATATCTTATTGAAGACTTCTTAAAATATGACACAACAGTCTCCTTTGGATCAGATTGGCCTTGGGGAACCGTATCTAGTACGATGGATCCCCTTATTGCCATTGGTACTGCGGTAACAAGAAAAGACCCTGACAATCCAAACGAAGTATCCTATGAGCCAAAACAACGATTACATTTGAAAAGTGCAATTCGTTTTCATTGCTATGGTGGTGCAGTACAAAACTTCATGGATAAAACAATTGGGAGTATTAAAGTAGGAAAACAAGCTGATCTTGTTGTATTAAATGAGAATATATTTAAAGAACAAGCGGTACAACTTGATAAAACAATGGTTGATCTAACAATATTTCAAGGAGCTATTATTTATCAAAGAGAAACAAAAAAGCTTCTACAACAACCTGCATAAAAAAAAAAATCATTTTTTTTTCTTTGTACTTATCACTATCTTTATGTGTCTGTATGTGCTATCAGGTTCAATGGGCAATGCAGCTAGCGAATCAATGACTCAGAAACATTATAAAACAAAGGATTCATTTGAAAAATCAGTCGTCTTTAAACAGATCAAAGATGTAGATACAAATGATTTTTTCAAAGCAATGGACATTTATACTGAAGCATTCCCTGCATGTGAACGTCATGCTATTCCTATTATACAAAAAAGAGTGAAAATGAAAATAAATCAGCTCTATATTGGATATCTGCATCATGAAATAGTCTTTTTTGCACTCCTCCATCCAATAAAAAAGACCGCTTATACCCTCCTTGATTACATGGCAACTGCTAGTAATTATCGAGGAAGAGGTATCGGAAAACAATTTATCAGATACCTTATTTCAACATTAGAAGCAGGTCACATTCATTATTTAATGGAAGTAGAAGACCCGCGACAGGGAACTAATCGTACACAAAGAAAGATACGTATTCAATTCTACACAAAATTTGGAGCAAAAACTTTTGAGAATGTACAGTACATAATTCCTCCTTTATCTGGAGAAACAGCAACACAAGCCAGGCTAATGATTCTTTCCGCATCCAATCAAACAACAATCAGTGGAACACAAGTAAAAAACCTTATTGCAGAAATTTATCATAACCTCTATCCATCAAAAGAATATAAGAAGTATCTTCAAAAAATAGTAGAAAACATTCCTGATGCCCCTATTAACTTATTATAAGTACGTAGTAAAAAAGGATGCATATCTATACACAATAATACTAATAATGATATTTACCGATAACCACCTATCATTAAACTTGGATCACCAATCAATTGAAACTCCTGAATGCACTTACATTGTATTTTATTTGTTCTCCCATGATGTTCTTCAATGATATTATTCAAGGTCATTGAGAAAATATCTCCAAGAATTGAAAAATTTCCTTGCCCATAAAGATTAAAAAATTCTGTGCATAAACCAGCAGTGAATCCATTTTGTACTGAATCTGGAATACCATCATTATTTACATCCCCTGTTGCCCCCCATGCTGTTGAACTGCTGCCTATATGAGCAATAGAACCACCATCTATTTTATTCACCATACCCCAAGCAAGACATTCTTTTACGCATTCATGACGAACATTACGTAAGTAGTAATGCTGTTCTCTATTATTGAAAAAATCAAGGAAATTGAATACACTGCTATCAAAATCAGTTGTTTGACAGCAACCAACCAGCATAACGGGAAGTTGTGTATTGTGTAATTCTGAGATATAATCGCTATGGAAGACCTCAACAGTTTCAGTACTATTTGGTTTAAAGGTTTCCAATCGGTCCTGTAATCCATGGCCATGATATAATACAAAACCAAATCCTTCGTTAAAAGCAGTTATCATATCAGTTGGTTGGGTCAAAGTTCCATCAGAAACATAGAGCGATGTCACATGAAAATCAGGAAGATATCCACGTACCCATTCACAAGCTGATTCACCCTCATATGGGAAAGGCTCTCCTATACCTGGGTTTGTATCTCCACCCATCAATAGAATATTTTGAAAACGATCCTGTTGAACCGATGGGGTCTCATACAGTATTATTTTTTGGATGATATCAATAACTTCTTGTTTTGATCTGCATGGGAGGCGACCGACACTCACATCAGGGATCAAATCAACTGGATCATCTGGAATCATTGCATTCCCGGTCCATTCAGAATAAATTCCATTTCCATTGCTATCCCAATCTTCAAATTCCCCATTATCTTTGTAGATATCAGCAAAATAGAGGTCACTTAAGACTTGTTTATGCATATATCCATCATCAATATTTGCATAACGAATTGGAATATACCATCGAAAAGATTGTCCCATCCGACCACCTATAAGTAAAACGTATTTGATACCATGTTCTTCTATTGCACTTTTAATATAATATTTAATTTGTTCAGCCTTGTCTCTGCCTTGAAATTCTTGATAAATATCATCAGTTGTTTTCAGAAATGTATTGATGTCATGATTATTCTTATGATCAATAAGTGGTTGAATCTCTGAAGCAAAGGTTTCAGGTGCAATAATCACCATATCAAAAGCAGCTGTATTTTGTTTCATCGAATGCATCTGTACTGATTGGGGTACGGCTAAAAACGAACAACTATTAATCAACAGAGCACAAATTACAAGATAAAATAATTTTTTCATGTCATTATGCCTCCAATATACCATCAATGACACCTTACTTTAATCATCCCATAGCCTTTTTGAATTAATCACAGAAATTTTTTTAAAAAACGTTGAAATGTCCAAAACACGTAAAAATCTCAAAGAACCTTAAGAAAATGAGATAACGTCATATAGAAGATATTATAAAAAATAATTAAAAAAAAAATGGCAGAAAAAGATTACGTCCGAAATCTATTTCAGTCGATTTCTTTTTCATTCAAGATTTAATGTTTTTAATAGTGAATTGGAGATATTTGATTACATTCTAAATAAACTCTCGGAGTTTATCAAGTGAAGGATTCAGGATACTTGATCGTTTTACTGTAAAAATGTTTTCAAGAATTTGAGTCTCCTGGACGTTATTCTTATACATTTTAATAAGCTCGCCTTCAAATTTCTTTGCATGTCGTAAATCTACACCAGTAAAACAAATAATCCAATCATATGCCCCATTTAAGTAAAAACTAGAACCAATCATTATACCAAGTTCTTTTGCTTTTGCTTCAATATTTCTAGAGATAATTTTTTCTGCAACATCATCCATGGGTTTTGTTGTTTTTTTCACTAATAAAATGAATTCTCTTAATCCAATTTTCTCATAATCAGTAACTGCATGATACCCCCAAAGTGTTTGTGTATCCTCAAGATTCTTAATGATGCGACGTACTTTTGGACCTGAGAAATTGCATCGCTTTGCTAAATCATCAATACTATCTTTTGCATGTACTTGAAGTTCTTCAATGACCCTTTTTTCATCAATTTCAACTTGTTCACGACTTCTTTTCGCCATACATTTACCTTCCGATGGTTTTTCCCGTATTATCTATTCATTAAAAATTCTTTCTATACTTTTCATATCGATTAGTTTATTATAATTGAATTTTTTCTTCATTTATGGGAATGCTATATTCAGTTTTGAAGCTAAGTCTATGTTTTATCAAAGGATTTGTAGATGATACTGTTCAATGAACCGTTGGTAAAACAGCTGATACTGCATCATCCAATGATATAAATACAAATATTTGGATTTTGGCATAGTCACTCCTAATGGCTCAGACCAATGTCCTTCAAAACCATATGCATCTTTTGCTTTCACTCGTATGGAGTATTGTCCCTCAGTATACCATGTGTGAGATGTACTTATCTCTACTCCAGAGTCTGTTAAAGAGGTCCATTCATCCACGATACTATCTCCATCCCAATCCCATCCATACTGTATCTGATGAGCATCAGGATCAGTTGCTTGTGTTGTATAGGTACACGATTGTTGTATTTTACCTGTTGTCGGCCCTGATGGCATGGATGGTATGGTTGGTGCATCATTAGTAATTGTTACACTGTATCCAGTCGACCATGTACTCTCAGATCCATATTTATCACGAGCTTTGGCTTTTATTTCAAATGTTCCCGCAGCATTCCATGTATGAGAGCAAATAATCTCTTTACCAGAGAGTTGAAAGTCTGTCACTGTTGTATCTCCATCTCCCCATTCAATGATATACTTGATAGCATCCAAATCTGGATCTGATGCACGAAAGATATATTCTGAGTTCTGGCCAATAATTGGCTCATGAGAACCATCAATAATCTCAGGTGAACTTGGTGGATTGGAATAAATTGAATACGTAGTTGAAAGAAGTTTCATTTCAACATCAGTAAGCGCTGTTCCAAAACCTGCATCAATATTTTCATAATCAAGTTTAATAATGTTTCCTGCTGAAACAGCATAATAGATCTCATTTTTTGATCCAAGATCACCAGTTATTTTCAATGCATCATATTCTGTAGAACCAATTGTAAATGTTTCCCAGCTTTCACAGAGGAATTGATGTGATACAAAGGAAAAAAACACTGACATTGGCTCTGGAAGAAGATTAAGACTTATATTTGCAACTGGTAATATTGTCGGAAGTACCCAAGGTATACCCGTATTTAGAGGAAACCGCAACGTTGAAAAATTTGTTTTCATTAATGATTGATTATAAAAATTTAAATCAATTGCAATCGAGAAAGGAATGTCAACTATTTTATCAATAAAGCCATCAAGAATCAATTGAAAATTAATCATTTCAAGTGTATTTTTCCTAATATATAACATGCCATCGATTTTCGCCTCAACAATATCACCCTCAATAGAAAACATATCTGATTGAATACGGATATTACCACTTATTTCACCTTGAGGCACCTCAATTGCTACCTCATATTGTTCCTCTGTTTGTGTTTGCACTTCCATGATGAATTGATTTATAGATAAATCAAAACGACTATTGTCATCAATAGCTCCTGCAAAAGATGTTTGATATATCCAGCGATCCCCAATTGACCATTGTGGTAAATCTGCATCGTTATTGTGTGTGGTCTTTATACTCTTAACATCTCTATGCAACTCTACTGAACTGATATCAGCCATTCCAACTATGTTAAAGAATAGAAGTAATAACAGCCCTAAACTAATCATCTTTTTCATTAGATGGTTCTCTCCCATTTTTATCTCCCATATAATTCAACAAGTCCATAAATATAAATCTTATGACCAATAAATGAGCAATAATGACAAAATAAAAACGAAACTACAAAAATATGATAAACTGTATGATAAACCTTTAAATATCAAATGAAAACATTTTTATCACATCTTGCTCTGTCATTTTCATATCATGCAGTATTTACCACTATCCTGCCAATCAATCGATACACTTCTAGAAGGTGGCATTGAAGAAAAAATTATCACTGAAATCCATGGTGAATCAGGAACAGGGAAAACAAATTTATGCTTGCAAGCCGCTCGAGAATGTGCACTAACTGGAAAAAAAGTAGCCTTCATCGATAGCGAGGGAGTAAGTCTTCAACGATTACACCAAATAAGTACTGGTTGTGACCAAGAAATCATTTTGAAAAACATTTTATTTTTTTCCCCAACATCCCAAGAAGAACAGGAAAAGATGATTTGCAATGCCATCAAAATAAAAGAAGTCAAATTGATTATCGTCGATACGTTAAATCTCTTTTATCGATTGCAACTTGAAGAAGACAAAGAGCAAATGATGCGGTCATTATCAAGACAAATTGCAGTACTGCAAAGAGCAGCCAGAGAAAAAAATTTATTTGTAATCGTCACTGAACAAGTCTTCACCGATAAAAATGGATGTATCAAACCCTTTACTAATAGAGATGTAGAACATTTAGTAAAAACTGTGTTAAAAATCGAAAAAACAGGTATTGGAAAGCGACAGATCATGATTATTAAGCATCGTTCCCAACCTGAAGCAAAAACAGCAGAGTTTACTATCTCTTCCACTGGGATTACATGAGGACTTATGACTAATGAAATAAGAAATCTTACTCATGATAGTATATATGTACCTCCACTTTCTCCAGCATGTAAGCTTTGTGCACAAGGAGCAAAACTTGTTCTTCTCATTACTGGCCTCTGCCCTGCTTCTTGTTTCTATTGCCCACTAAGCAATCGAAAAAGTGGAACAGATGTGATATTTGCAGATGAATGGCAATTAGAACAGGAAAAAGATACACATATCATACTTCAAGAAGCAGCATATATTGAAGCAGAAGGCGCTGGAATAACAGGTGGTGATCCATTATCCGTATGGAAACGGACAAAAGAATATGTCACACTTTTAAAAAACTCATTTGGAGATTCATTTCATATCCATCTATATACATCAGGTCTTACCAATCAGAATAAAGTGAAAGAAATCATTAACGCAGGTGTTGATGAGATCAGATTTCATCCAGAACCATATTATTGGGATAAGATTGAAAAAAGCCCTCTTTTTCCGGCCCTTAAACAGGCAATAGATACCAATGCAGATGTAGCTTTTGAAATCCCTGCTATTCCTCAAATGGAGCAAGAAATACTCTCCTTGATTCACTGGGCTGAAACAGAAAATTTGCAATGGGTTAATCTCAATGAACTTGAGTTCTCTGAGAGAAATGAAATATCACTTTATCAAAAAGGATTTGTAATAAAAAACGATTTATCAGCATCTGTACAGGGAAGTCAGGAAACTGCCATAAAGGTCATTTCAGAATCTCGTCGGAAGGGAGGATCTATTGGTGTGCACTATTGCTCTTCCTCATTTAAGGATGGAGTGCAACTCAAAAATAGGATAAGAAGACGGGCAAAAAACATCGCGTTACCATTTGATTGTATCACTGAAGAAGGAACAATTTTAAAAGGAATCATTGAATCAGATACCCTTTCATCTCTTCTCGTAATCGAAGCTCAATTGAAAAAACAATATGGTTTTCAAACTCCTAAAGACTATATTGTGAATCCTCAAAAAAATCGAATAGAGCTGCACATTGATTTTATTGAAAAAATTGCAAAAAACATAACTACTTCAAACACACGATATGCAATCATTGAGGAGTATCCAACTGCTGATCATCTCGAAGTCGAGCGAATTCCAATACATTAAACAAGTAAATATACGTACTCACTACTCTCCTAGTATCTGAAAAAGGTTTTTATATACCTCCTCCATTCCACACTAATCATATCCATTTAAAGAGATCAATGAAAGCTTCAAGATGGAGGCTAAAAAAACAATGGCAATATATGTAAAATTTCAAACACCAAAAGAGGTTCAGGATTTAGCCTATGACCTTGTAGAAAAAGCTCGAGATACTGGCAAAATAAGTAAAGGTGCCAATGAAGTTACCAAGCAAGTAGAACGAGGGCAAGCAAAAATGGTCGTTATGGCCGAGGATGTCACCCCTGAAGAGATACTTGCTCATATGCCTGTTCTCTGTGAAGAAAAAAACATACCATATGCGTATGTACCTAGCAAAGATGAACTAGGTAGCTCAGCAGGTTTACATATCAGTACCGCAGCAATCGCCGTTCTTAACACCGGCAAAGACAAATCTATTTTAGAAACGCTGACTAAAAAAATCGCTGAATTAAAAGCGAAATAAAAAGAACGTGAGCAGCTATGGTCGAAGGAACACCGTGTGAAGTCGTTGAAATCATTCACCGAACTGGTATGGCTGGTGAAGCACAACAAGTAAAACTGCGTGTATTAGATGATCGCGATAAGGGAAAAATCATCACCCGTAATGTAATGGGTCCCGTCCAACTCGGCGATATTTTAATGTTGAGTGAAACACAGCGGGAAGCAAAAAGCCTTGGTGGCCCCAGATAAATCATAAGGAGCAGGAAAAATGGTTGAAAGAAGAACATGTTCATTCTGTGGCAGTGAAATCGAACCAGGAACTGGGAAACTATATGTAAAAAAAGATGGGACCGTCATGCATTTCTGTAAAAGTAAATGTCAGAAGAACATGCTACAATTACGCCGAGTTCCACGCCGAGTACGCTGGAGCAAATTCTACGCAAAGAAATAAAAATACAAATCCCTTTTTCTTTTTCCATCGTGGATTACTATGAATATTACATTACCCTATGGAAAAAAAACATTTACCGTTGAATTACCAGAAGATAAGATTCTTAAAGTCATTTCAGCGAAATCAATGCAAGCTTCACAACCCTGTGAAGATCTTATTACACAAGCATTACAGAATCCAAGTGGTACAAAAAAAATTCAAGATCTTGTTTTAAATAAAAAGAATATTGCTATTGTTGTTGATGATTACACACGACCTAGCCCTACAAAACAACTTCTTCCACCACTACTTACCGAATTACATAATGCGTATATTCCAGAAGAACACATCACTATTATAATTGCAACGGGAACTCATACACCACCCACAAATGATCAAATAGAAACCCTACTTGGACGAGACATCGCTCATCGGTACCGTGTAATTGCTAATGATAACGATAAAAGCACATATATGTCCGTTGGAACCTCCAAGTATGGTCATGATATTCAAATCCTGAAGGAGTATGTAGAGGCAGATTGTAAAATTCTTGTTGGTGATATCGAATATCATTATTTTGCTGGTTTTGGTGGCACTCGTAAAAGTGTATTACCTGGCATTGCTGCTGGAATGACGATTCAACAGAATCATGCGATGATGTTTCATCATGCGTCGACAACGGGGAGTTTGAAAGAGAACCCTATCAATCTTGAGATGACCGAGGCCATGGATTTAGCAGGATGTGATTTTGCCTTGTATTGCGTGCTAAATGAACATCATGATATCGTTGGAGTCTGGGCCGGTGATGCACATCAAGTAATGGAAGCTGGAGTGAACTTTGTAAATAATATGTATCAACAGACCTTAGAGGAAAAACCAGAGATTATTCTAATATCAGCTGATGGTCACCCTCACGATATTAATCTGTATCAAGCAATGAAGGCAATGTATACCGCATCACAAGTCATCGCGGATGGAGGCATCATCATTCTTGTTGCTGCCTGCCCTGAAGGGATGGGTAATGATCGATATGTGCGTTGGATGGAACAGTATTGCTCAGCACATGAGATTCAAGAAGGTTTGGAAAGTTGTTTTCAAATCGGTGCTCATAAAGCATATTATCATAGGCAAATAATAGAGGAAGCAACAGTATATCTTGTTTCCTCAATGGATCCAAGCTATGTCAAGGAACTAGGTTTTCATCCTTTTTCCAATCCAAAAGAGGCATTAGATCATGCATTTGCTCATGAAGGAAAAGATAAAAAAGTAGTAGTTGTACCAAATGGAACAACCAGTCATCTTGTTCTCAATAGATAGTAACTAAATTTTTATTATTTTTTTTAACCTTGAACATAGAATTTAGATAAAGACTGTCAAATAATATTTATATATTAAACAAGCGAAATTTAATCTGGTGACAACAAATAACTAGAAAACGCATCATACTTTACACTATCGGACTAGGAAGTCTAATTGCTAATAACATCGTCCTCTATATCACATTTATCTGGGCTTACTTTTTCAATGATTTTGTATTTAAAGCAACCATTAATGATTTTGGAGAAGCACATATTGAACTCATTCTTATCTCAATTCTTCTTCCAATTAGTATTTATGCTGCGTATCATCTTTTAAACAATTTATTAAAAGAACCTCTTTTTGAATAATAAACTCAATTATTAACGCAAAAACATGAAGTTTAAATAAGGCACACTCTATTGACTCCCAGTAATCATACAGAACTATTGTAGGAGAAAGAACATGGGAGAGATTCATTTATCATTGGTTGACATTGAAAAACCTGACGATATGAACTTTATCCTCGGGCAAACACATTTTATCAAATCAATTGAAGACCTCTATGAAGCAGTAGTAAATTCTGTTCCTTCTGCATCATTTGGTATCGCATTCTGTGAAGCCAGTGGTGCCAGAAAAGTCCGGAGTATCGGCAATGATAAAGCTTTACAGCATCTTGCTGAACAAAACGCGCTTGCACTTGGCGCAGGACATAGTTTTATTATTTTTATTAAAGATTGCTTTCCACTACACATCCTTCGAAATATAAAACAAGTCCCCGAGGTCTGTTCAATTTTTTGTGCAACAGCAAACCCAACAAAGGTCATCATTGCTGAAACTAATCAAAACTCTGAGAAAGGACGAGGCATCATTGGAGTAATTGATGGGCTAGCTCCACTTGGTATAGAAAATAAGGATGATATCCGCTGGAGAAAAAAGTTCCTTAGAGAGATTGGATATAAATTGTAAAATCTAAAGAATTATTATTAAGCTCTATATTCAATATCAGACATTCTTTGAATTAGAAATCTAACCCAATGTATTGGACTAAAATCTATCAAGTAATCCCTATTTCTCGGTGTGGAAAGAGAAACATCAATAGTACAGTAGTCAGTAGGATTTACCTGATTAACAATTTTCAATGACCCTGAAAATTCTTGGTTACTCTCATCAGGAGCAATAACCTCAATTTCAATGATTTGTTCCTCTCCTGAGAGAATATTTACTCCCGATTCAGGCGTACAAGTCCATTCACCCCAACTCGGATATTCAACCACTTTCCAAGAAAGTTGTGTTTCATCAAGACCAATATTTTGTATAGTTAAAGAAGCTGTTTCCACAGATCCTGGTGAAATATCATTCCATACCAATGATCCTTCAACATGTAAATCACCTGTTGGGAAAAGACTGTTCTCATACCACATAATCCCACCTGATGACTCTGAACCACCAAGCACATCCATATCCCCATCCATATCAAGATCAACAGGGTAAATCGGCCACGCTTTTGCACACATCCCATCAATCGTATGTTTTTCCCAAACAACAGTATCTCCAGGTTCCTGAGCCCACCAAGAAATACGATTTCCCCTCGATGCAGATCCAATTACATCTTGATCACCATCTAAATCAATATCAGCAACACAGATTTTCATCGCCCCAAAGGAGACACTATCGATGATTTGCTTGCTCCATGAAATAGGACTTCCACCTTCATTTCTCCACCAAGCAAACACATTTGCATGATATGCTGCACCAAGAACATCTGGTTTTCCATCAGCATCAACATCAGCAGTGGTCACAAAGTGCGCTCCCTCAAAATAATCATCAATAATGAATTCAGTCCATTGAATTGGATCACCACCATCATTTATCCAATAAGATACCTTATGATCTGTAAATGATGCACCAATTACATCCAAATCACTATCATTATCAATATCAACAACAACCATTGATCTGGCTCCACCAAATTGCTCTGCGATTGTTTGTTCTGTCCATTGAATAGGCTGACCTCCATCATTTCGCCACCAATCAATTCTATTTAATCCAGCTGAAGCACCAAATACATCCATATCTCCATCTTTATCAAAATCACAGACATATACTTCATGAGCACCAGGGTAATTATTTTTTATTATCTGTTTCGTCCATCGAATAGGATAACTTCCAGAATGTTTCCAAAGAGCAATCTCGCTTTGTTCCCATGCAGCACCAACAGCATCAATATCCCCATCCCCTTCAATATCGCAACAAATAACATCCATTGGATAGGTAAATGCATCATCAATGCTATGTTTTATCCATTCAAACGGCAACTCTCCATTATTCTCCCAATAGGCAACCTCATTATCGTGAGCACCACAGGCAATTACATCAATGTCGTCATCCTGATCAATATCACAGGAATATATACCTGAAGCATGACTGATATCTTCTTCGATCATGTGTTTTTCCCATGTGATATCTAGTATACTTGTTTGATCCATCTGAGAAGCGTCAATAAACATGTGAATATCATTGACCGCATTTGAAGGAATTGTAGCGCCTAAAATAATACTTATAAGAATAAATATACAACCTAGCGTTTTACTATATTTCATTATTATACCCCATTGTAGTTTAAAAAATCAATATATTGATCAAATAAAAAGAGAAAACATGAGAGCAACTTATGTTTTTCAAAAAATAAACACCTTGTTTTTGGCATAGTAATCTCTACAGGATCTGACCATCCGCTCTGTACTCCATGAACATCCTTGGCCCGTACTTTCACCTCAAATACTCCTTCTGCATCCCATGAATGTTCCACGGTACAAACTGCACCAGAGTCATAGGGGCCAATCCATTCACAGGTTGATGAATCCCCCCAATCAAACAAATAATAGAGATTATCCCCATCACTATCATTGGTAGAAGCTGTATAAGTATACATGCTTTTCACTTGACCAGAAACTGGACCAGATGGTGGCTGAGGCGTCTCTGGCGGGTGTGAAGAACCAGAGATCTGTAAAGAGGGATCCCCAAAAAGATGATTCTGTAAGACCGTAAGCATATCTATTTCATGCATCTCATTTGAAGTATAGACTGAAATTGCTTCACCAATAAGACGACCAAGATATAACGTCCCATTCATATACTCACGACTAATTTCCAAACATAAACGCTCAATTCCCTTTTGAATAATAGCAGTTCCACCATACGCTAGATCCGTATCCGATCCACCAATAAAGGCAATTGCACCGCCATTAGGATTTCGAACAAACGACCAGGCAAAACAATCAGAATGAACATCATATTGACAATGATAACATGCATCAGAGATGATAATAGGTAAGCGATCTTCATTTTCAAGTTCATCAATATCTGCAAGAGTGTAAGATCCACGAGGAATCCAAGTGTTACTGTTATGAGGATGGGTCGCCCACATATTATGTAATCCATGTCCATTAAAAAAAACAAAACCAGCACCTTCATTTATAGCATCATTGATATTATGCGAAGAAGTCAATTGATTTGTGCTTGCCCATACTTTTTCTGGAATGAATCCTTGGAGGATTTCAATAACATGTTGTTGTACATATTCCCCTTCATCAATAGCTTCATCATCCCAAGGTAAAGAGTCTCCACCGATACATACAAGTGAATTAAACCAAGATTGTGTCCATGCTTTTTCTGCCTCATAGAGGATTATCTTTTGAACACAGGTGGACACTTCATCAAGAGTAACACAGGGGAGTCGGCCAATAAAAACATCTGGTGTATAATCTATTCTATCGAAGTTTCCATCCCAATCATATTCGGCAAAAACATCATTCTGATTTGTATCCCATGAACTAAACGTTCCATTTGATTCATAGAGATCTGCATAGTAATAATCAGAAGCAAATACCCATTGGGAGGGAGTAGGATAACCAAAATCACCTGAGTAATAGACATGAGTATATCGAGTGGGAATAGAGTCTATTCCCCCAACGAATAGAACATAATCTATACAGTAATTTTCATATATTGTCTTGATACAATATTTTATTTTTTCTGAATCATCCCTTCCATTATATGTTTCATAAATAGTCTCTGTAGTGATAAGCAACGTTTGTATGTCCATGGATTGTTTGTGTTCAATAAATGGTTGAAGATTTTCCTGATAGAGTTCTGGACAGATAAGTAATAAATCAAAACAATCATGCTGATCTGTTACTGTGATGATTGATGTATTACAATCACTTTTAACAAGGAAAATCCCCCCAACCTGCGTTAATATCACTAGCACTGCAAGAACGGTTATAAATTTCATTTTTCAGGTCACTTTTGAATCTTTATATAAAATAAGGAAAAGTATTATTTATAATATACTATATTAAATTTATTTCAAATACGAAAAATTTATTATATATTATCGACTTTTTATACAATGATGAGTAATATTGATGTTATTGACCGGAAAATTATATATCAACTATCGATAAATTCTAGACAATCAAACAATCAACTCGCTAAAAAAACAGGAATAAAAAATAATGTTGTAAATTACCGTATTAAAAAACTAGAAGAACATAACATTATCAGAGGATATCATACCGTTACAAATACCTACAGTATGTTTGGAACATCAACAATACGATTTCATTACTCCTTTGACCTAGTACCATTAGATATAGAACAGAAAATAAATCAGTTCATTTGCGAAAACAAAAATATATCTTTTGCAGTACGAACATTTGGAGCATTTGACCTATCTTTTCTCTATCATTACCATAATATCAAAGATATTTACACATTTAATCTTGAATTTAAAAAAAACTTTGGATCATACATCAAAAAAGAGACCATCTCCCATTATATCTATGAATACTATAGACCACTTGAATATCTATTAAAACAACCTGAAAAACATAAATGGATCACAACCGGTATAGCACATATACCCTCAGTCTCCCATCAAGAAATAAATATCCTTTCACCACTTGCAGAAAATGCACGAATTCCACTTTACGAACTTGCACAAAAGGTAGGATTAACAAGTGAAACAATTTCAAAAAAAATAAGACACATGATAAAGACAGGTATCATTATCGGATTTCGCCCATCAATTGATATCACAAAATTAGGTTATGAATCATATAAACTCAATATCTCATTAAAGAACCATCAAAACCGCAAGGCAATCATTCAATACCTTGAGGACAATCCACATCTTATCTATATAGATTTCACCTTTGGAGAAAATGATTTAGAATTTGAGTTTCACTTAAAAAACCTGAATGAACTCGCTGATATCATTATGGATATCAACACTCATTTTCCTGATTCGATCCGTCATTATAATTATGTGATGCAAGAAAAAATGTTGAAATTTTCCTATTTTCCTAAAGAACCTTCATTTGAAAAACCATAGATTCCTATCAATGGGACAAATGCACAGCCACCAAGCTGTTCCATTTTCACTTCATCATTAGTTTTTTGCACCCGAGTTAATTCACAAAAAACGCGACCAACAGGAGCTAATAATATTCCATTATTTGTAAGTTGTTTAAGTAATGACTGAGGAATAAATGGAGCCGCACACGTCAGATAAATCCTATCAAAAGGTGCATGATCTGGAAGACCAAGAGATCCATCTCCCTCGAAAACCTCAACATTTGTTATTTCAGTTTTTTTAAAATTTTCTTTAGCTTGTTCTGCAAGCGCATGAATTCGTTCAATACTATATATTTTCCCATAAGATCCGACAAGATAAGAAAGAATAGCTGCGTGATAACCAAAACCAGTTCCAATCTCCAAAACCCTATGTCCCTCTTCAATCTTTAATGCCTCCGCCATGATTGCAACCATGTGAGGTGCAGAAATAGTTTGACCATAGCCAATATTTAATGGATTATCTTGATAAGCAGATTTTTTCTCATCTGGAAGAATGAAATTTTCTCGGTGAACTTTTAAAAATGCTTGTCGCACTCGATCCGATTGAATATATCCTGACCTTTGAAGTTGTGTAACCAATGCTTGCTTTAGATCATAAGAATCTCCGTAATCCATGTATCAAATAAAACAAGCCAAGACTATATCAATATATGGTTTTTACATGCAAACCCAATTATTTCACCATTAGATTTTTTATAATATAATCATATTCCATCCCATATACTATGAATCAAACAGTAATCATTGCCCTTGGCGGAAATGCGTTAATAAAAAAAGGGCAAACAGGTGATATCCATGAGCAATTCGCCAATACCCGTTTGATTTCAAATGACATCGTAAAAATGATCAAACAAGGCTATAGAGTTGCAATCACCCATGGCAATGGACCACAAGTAGGTTCCATCTTTTTACAAAATAATGCAACAAGAGATATTATCCCACCAATGCCCCTTGGTATTTGTGTCGCAGAAAGCCAAGGATTTATCGGATATATGATACAGCAATGTATGATAAATGCACTTCAAAAAGAAAACATAAATAAACAAATTACCACACTTATTACTCAGGTTCTTATCGATGAAAACGATCCATCTTTACAAAACCCAACAAAACCTATTGGACCATATTACACAAAAGAAGAATCCCAACATTTGGTATCAGATGGATATCAAATAACAAAACAACAAAGAGGATATCGAATAGTAGTTCCCTCACCAGACCCTTTAGAAATTATTGAAGGAAACATTGTTAAAACCCTTCTTAACAAAGACGTCATTGTTATCGCTGCAGGTGGTGGTGGCATGCCGGTTATAAAAAAGAAAGACTGGGGATTGGATGGCATCGAAGCAGTCGTAGATAAAGATCTAGCCAGTGAACGACTTGCTGAAGCAATCGATGCTGACATTCTTTTAATTTTAACCAATGTCAAAGAAGTATATATTAATTTTAACTCCAAAAACCAAGAAGCGCTAAATACGGTTAGTTTACAAGAAATAAAAAAATATTATCAAGAAGGACAATTCCCTCCTGGTAGCATGGGACCAAAAATACTTGCAGCAATTCGATTCCTTGAATGGGGTGGAAAAAAGGTTATCATCACTGATGTTGACCATGGGTGGGATGCAATGAACGGTCAGACTGGCACCCATATTACTCTTTGATAACCCGGAGTTTTATTAACTACCTCCATTATTTCCCTTTTCATCACATGGATACAAGTACAATTGAAAAACAAATCAAAGATATCGAAGATGAAATTTTTAATACTCAAAAAAATAAAGCTACAGAACATCATATTGGAAAACTTAAAGCAAAAATTGCCAAACTTCGAGAGCAAATACAGAAACAGCAGGGTTCAGGAGGAAAAGGGCAAGGTTTTTCAATTAAAAAATCTGGTGATGCAACCATTGGGCTGATTGGGTTCCCTAGCATCGGAAAGAGCACATTATTGAATCAATTAACAGATGCAGAAAGTACTGTTGGCCATTATGATTTTACTACCCTAGACGTCATACCAGGCATTATGATTCATAAGGGAGCAAACATTCAACTTCTTGATCTCCCTGGTTTAATTACGGGGGCTGCTCGGGGAAAAGGACGTGGACGTGAAATTCTCTCTGCGATACGAACCGTTGATTTGATTCTACTAATGATCGATGCCACCCATCCTGATCACCTCCCATTAATGGTCCAGGAATTATATGAAGCAGGAATACGGATTAATCAGCATAAACCTGATGTTCAAATAAAAAAAACATCACAGGGCGGTATTGTTCTCCATACCCCAATTAAACTTAATCATCTCTCTGAAAAGACCATACTTTCCATTGCTCGTGAATACATCACCAATGCAGAAATCCTCATACGAGAAAATATCACTGAGGATCAACTCATTGATGTCTTTGTTGATAACAGAACGTATCTCCCTGCATTTATCTTATTAAACAAAATCGATTTATTATCCAAAAAAGAGGTAAAAACAACAATATCTCAATTAAAAAAAGAAGGATGGAGTGTTCATGCGATATCAGCAAAAAAAAATCAGGGACTATCTGAGTTACGTAATCATATTTTTACCTCATTACAACTCATTCGTATTTATATGAAACCTCAAGGGAAAAAACCAGATTTTAGTGAACCAATGATTCTTAAAAAAGGTGAGACAGTAGAATCTGTCTGTAGAAAAATCCATCGGGATTTTAAAACAAAATTTAGATATGCTCAAATATGGGGAAAATCAGCAAAATATCCCGGACAAAATGTTGGATTAGATCACATTCTCCATGATGAAGATATATTAACAATAATAATCAATCATTAACGCTTTAATACCTTTTCTGCTTGTTTCACAATATGTTTTGTATTCAACTGATATTTTTCAAGTAAATCCGCTGGATTTCCGCTTTCACAAAATTGATCTCGAATTCCCATTCGTAAAAATCGAATAGGTGACCCAGTATACTGTTCCATAATCGTTTCAGCAACTGCTGCACCTAATCCACCAATAACTGAATGCTCTTCAAGGGTAATGATTGCACCCGTATCTCTGGTTGCTTTTAGAATAAGTTTCTCATCAAGAGGTTTGATAGTATGCATATCGATAACCTGTGCAGATATTCCTTTTTTCTTGAGCTCAGTTTGTGCATCAAGTGCTGGATCGACCATCGTTCCTGTAGCAATTAGAGTGATATCACTTCCATCCTTTACTACAATACCTTTTCCAATTTCAAGGATATCAATAAATTCTTTAGAATAAATGAGTGGTGCATCTGCTCGACCAATACGGGCATACATAGGACCCTTTGTTTCAGACATACATTCCACTATTTTTGCAGTCTCAACGGCATCGCTAGGAGCAAGAACGGTCATATTTGGAAGTACTCGCATTAATGCTATATCTTCAATCATTTGATGGCTTGCACCATCTTTACCTACACTGATACCACCATGAGTTGCAAAGATTTTCACATTTGCTTTTGAATACGCTAAATCCATTCGGATCTGATCATAGACCCGCCCGGTAGCAAACACGGCAAAGGTGCTAACAAATGGAATTTTACCACAAGATGCTAATCCCGCTGCAGCAGAAATCATGTTTGCTTCCGCAACACCCATCTCAAAAAAACGTTCTCGATATTTTTTTGCAAAAAGAATAGTTTTTGTTGATTTTGACAGGTCTGCATCAAGCACAACAAGATTGGGATGTTTTTCACCCAGTTTTAACAATGTTTCACCGTAGGCATTCCGAGGATTCATCATCTTTTTCTTAGAAAGGTTCATGGATCTGCCTCCAGTTTTTTCTGTGACATATTGAGCTCATCCATGGCCAATTCATATTCTTTTTGATTTGGAGGAACCCCATGGAAATCCACATTGTTTTCCATAAATGAAACCCCTTTCCCTTTAACCGTGTCCAAAATAATGACCGAAGGTTTGTTTTTTGTTTCCTCAACAGATTGTAAGACCTGGAGGATTTCCTTTATATTATGTCCATCAACCTCTTCTACATTCCATCCAAATGATGCCCACCGATCCCGAACAGATTCTAATCGAAAGACTTCTTCCGTATTTCCATCTATTTGTAGGAAATTCCTATCAATAAGTGCAACAAGATTATCTAATCTATAATGTGATGCTGCTGCAGCAGCCTCCCATATTTGTCCTTCATCAGTTTCCCCATCACCTAATAAAGTAAAGACGCGAAAATTCTTTTTATCTAATTTCGCAGAGAGCGCTACACCTATTGCAAAGGAGAGCCCATGACCAAGTGATCCAGTTGATGCTTCAATACCGGGAGTGTAGCAACATGCTGGATGCCCTTGGAGCATACAGTTGATTTGACGTAAATTCTTTAATTCTTTTATTGGAAAATAGCCTTGTTCAGCAAGGACTGCATATAGTGCAGGGGCTGCGTGACCTTTGCTTAAAATAAAACGATCTCTATTTGGATCCTTTGGTTTTTTTGGATTGTGATGCATATGATTATAATATAATGCAACAAGTACATCTGTAGCAGATAAAGACCCGCCTGGATGACCAGATGCTGCGGTATAAAGCATTTCAATGATGTGTTTTCTAATTTTCACTGCGGCAATATCAAGGTTATGAATCTTTTTCATATCAAAGGTGTCCATGCGATCCCCCTTTTTTAAAAAAATTGGATCCACTCGGTAGCGGGTAGAATAATATTCATAACTAAATACTTTTTGTAAAAAAAAATAAATTAATTTGTCATATTAAATAAATTATTTTAAACGAGACTTTAAGAATCATATTTCTCATGAAATGAAAAAAAATGATGTATGTTTTATATCAAATTATCTTTAATCTAATTTATTAATCATTTCCATGATTTTATTATAATTTTTCTTAATCGTCTCGTCATCTCGATAATTCTGTGCATATTGTGCACACAGATCAATTACTTTTATTAATGATTCTTTACTAGGGTTATCAAAATCACCATGTACTCTATCAAATAACGTTTTTATCATAATTCTTATATGATTATATTTTGTCATCTTTGATTCGTTATCAGAAGAGAAATTAGAAACCTCAAACATTTCGTTTAGTACATCGTTGTGAGCTTCATAAAAACAGTTAATTATCGCATCCCGTACATAGATTGGAGTGATTTCTTGTTTGGATGAATGTACTAGATGAGGATTAGTTTTCTCCATTTGATCAAAACCTAATATACAACTCAATTTTATCATATTTTCTATTGTTCACATAGTACATCTTCACATTGGAAAATAACGTTTCTATGGAAAAAAAATTCGATTCCATCTGAAAAAAAACTAGAATTTCCTGCAATAAACAAGAAAAAACTATTTTAAATTTCATTCTTAACATCATACCATTAGTAGGTCTTTTTCATCGATACTTTTTAATGTAACAATATTTATCTCCCTATGAGAACGCTTATGGTTTTAGACGATCTAGGAAAATCATTAAAGGGCACCCTTCAAAAGATTGCTAGTGCTGTTACCATTGATCAAAAATTAATAAAAGAAGTTGTTAGAGATATCCAACGAGCCCTTCTCCAATCAGATGTTAATGTCAAACTTGTTTTAAGTCTTTCAAAAACGATAGAAAAAAGAGCTCTTGAGGAAAAACCACCTGCTGGAATGAGTGGACGAGAACATGTCATCCGCATTGTATATGATGAATTAGTGAAAATCCTTGGAGACTCTCGGGAATTACCTATTAAAAAACAAATCATTATGATGTGTGGGTTATACGGCCAAGGAAAAACCACTACTTGTGGTAAACTAGCCATATTTTTTAAGAAGAAAGGTTTGCGCCCCGCGCTCATTGCAGGAGATGTTCACCGGCCAGCTGCCTATGATCAACTAAAACAAATTGCGACGCAGGTTGAAACTCCATTTTATGGAAATAAAAAAGAAAAAGATGCTATAAAAGTTGTTACAGAAGGTATTGAAAAATTCAAACGAACTAGTGACGTCATTATTGTAGATACCTCTGGTAGGCATAAGCTTGAAGATGACTTAATAGAAGAAATGAAAGGAATCTTTCGTGCAGCAAAACCAGATGAAAAACTCTTAGTAATGGATGCCGCAGTTGGTCAACAAGCAGGATCACAGGCAAAAGCATTCAATGATGCAGTAAACATCACAGGAATCGTCCTTACAAAACTGGATGGTACCGCAAAAGGTGGTGGTGCGCTTAGTGCCGCTGCAGAAGTAGGCGCCCCAATAGTATTTATTGGTACTGGTGAACACTCCTCAGATTTTGAGCGATTTGACCCCTCACGCTTTATTTCCCGTCTTTTAGGGATGGGAGATATTAAAACACTACTTGAAAAAGCGGAAGAAAGTCTATCAGGGAAAGATGCGGAAAAGACCGCTCGGCGGATGATGTCAGGAAAGTTCACACTACATGACATGTATGATCAGATGAACATGCTCTCTGGTATGGGACCACTCAATAAAATCGCTGATATGCTTCCGCAGGGATTCTCAGGGAAAATGAAAGATGTCAACATGGATGACACTCAAAATAAACTAAAGAAATTCAAAATCATCATGAATTCTATGACAGATGAGGAAATGGAAAACCCACAAATCATACGAGCATCACGAGTAAAACGTATCGCACGCGGTTCAGGATTAGAAAACAAAGACGTCAAAGAACTCTTAAAATATTATAATATGACAAAGAAAATGATGAAAGGTATATCAAGTAATAGAAAAATGCGAAAAAGTTTGATGAAACAACTTCAATTTGGCAATTAAAACAACATATTTTTAAAAACAAAATCCATTGACTGAGTAATGATTTTTTCAGATTATGATCAACTCATCAACAATGGAGCAACTAATACTTATAAAAAAAAACGTAGAGATATTTTAACATTAATATCAACTGCATTAGAGACCGTTGATCCCTATCAAGCAGTGATACATCATATTCAAAACCAACGAATTATTATCGAGAATAAAACAATACCAATACACGACTTTAAAAATGTATATCTTATTGGATTTGGTAAAGCAAGTGTCAAAATGGCAACTGCAGTATGTGATTCAATTCCCATCAAATCAGGAGCAGTCATTACAAATGATCCTTTAAGCATCGTAATGCATCCTACAATTACAACCTATCATGGAGACCACCCAATACCATCAGAAAAAAATATACAGGCAACCATTGAACTTGAAAAGGTACTAGCCCACTGTACCAAAGATGATTTATTACTCGTATGCATCTCTGGTGGAGGATCCGCTTTGCTTTCCGATCCATTGGTTTCAATTAAGGAGTTGAAAACTACCACAAAAATGTTGTTATCTTCAGGAGCAACAATTCATGAAATCAATACTATCAGAAAACATCTTTCTAAAGTGAAGGGAGGACAACTCCTTCGAAAGGTACCATGTCAAACCATCTCTTTTATTATCTCTGATGTCGTTGGAGACCCTCTTGAATTTATTGCCTCTGGACCAACTTGTGGAGATTCTACAACCTTTGCTGATGCATATCATATTCTTGAACACTATCAGTTATTATCAACCATCCCCTCTTCTGCAAAAAATATTATTGAAAAGGGCATCTCAGGAGATTATAAAGAGACACCGGAGCCAGAAGATCCAATGTTTCAACATGTTGATAATTGCATCATTGCAAATAATTCACTGGCATGTACTGCAATGTATAAAAAAGCAAAAATACTTGGTTATCATCCATTCATACTTACAACTGAACTTACTGGAGAAGCACGAGAGGTGGGACCAAAACTTCTTCAGACTATTCAGAATCAACGCCAACAAAATGATTACGATCTTTTTATATCTGGAGGTGAGACAACTGTAACTGTGCATGGGTCGGGTAAAGGAGGAAGAAACCAAGAGATGATGTTGTCAATGATCAAACCAATTGCAGACACTCAATTTGTTTGCAGTTCCTTTGCAACCGATGGTATCGATGGGATGAGCACGGCAGCTGGTGCCGTATGTGATGGGGTGAGTAAGAAACGATCACAGGAACATTCATTAGATATAGAACAGTATTTAGCAGATAATAACTCAAACGCATTTTTTAACCAGATGAAAGACCTTATTATTACAGGTTTAACTGGTACAAACGTCATGGACGTCCAAATAATCATCCCTTAATTTTTTTTTGTAACTACATTTATAAATAATCATACTAATAACGATTATTTACTGAGGAGAGTATGGTGTTGGGTATCTTACCATAAATGTACCAATTTACTAAAACGGTATTATTAAAAAGAAATAGAGAGATATCTAACAGAAACCTCAATGGATAATCCTGCTAATATATGAAGGAAAAACCATATAAATATGATATTTATAATAAAAAAGGTGGAAAATATATGTTTATATTCTCATCCCCTGCAAAAATAATCGCATTTTTTATTAGTACACTCTTTATAATTACATCAACCTTTCTTCCACTTACAGGTATACCAAGTTTACAACTTAATATAACTGATCAAGGTGATGGTTTCTATTTCACAGACACATTTTCAGATGTTAATCTTGACAACTGTGTGCTTACCCATGGAACTTCAAAAATTGTATTGAACCCTCAAGGTACAGAGAGTCATACATATAATTTTTCAACATGGAACACACAATCCCCTAATGCAGCTTACACATACACTGCCCTTTATTTTATGAGAGCCTTGCCACCCAATTACCATATCAAATATGAAAATAAATTAGACAGTGATCTATATTATGATGCCATTGGAACAAAGAATAATAATACATATCCTTCCAGTGGTACCGCTGTTGAAACCCGCATTAAGCAAATTCATCATTTTCGTTTTAAAATAACCCAAGACATCAATTCAACCTCAGAACTCGGCATTTACTGGTATGGAAAAGCATTCAATGATGTTAACACAACATTTTATTATTGGCAACCATCAAACATCGGAGAATTTGGAATTTGGGAACCTGCAGATACCAAAAAATCAAATGGATCATATATACAACTCCAACAGAACTTCACAGGCGAACTCTTTATCAGTAACGATCATTATGTTGATATCTGTGTAGTTACTACACCAGCTTTTGGAAAAAAATGTGCATTATACACCAATTATGTGGAAGTTAAAGCAACTGGAAGCGGGCATTCAACAACAGGCTCAGCAATTTCCCCAATAATTACCCCTAATGAAATCTATGAATGGGAATGTTTTAGCTGGATGGATAACATCAAATCACAAACCTCTATTCGTTATCATATACTTTATGAAAACAACACTGGCGGGTTAGAAAAAGTCTCAAATACATATCTACCCGGGAATTCCTATGGATTTACCTCCTCTCCAGTTGATATTACTACGGTTCCAGCTATATATAATCTTTCGATTCTTGCAAATCTTACTACAGAAGACCTCTCCCTTTCGCCAGAAATCCATAATTGGGCACTCACCTGGCAGCCGATACAAGATGAATGGAAGGATTCATTTAATTCCTCTCTTCGCATCCAAACAGAGAAGAATACAAATATAAAACAATCCAATGGTAATGTCAGCCTCCTTCATTCACTTCATCAATGGCCTATGTTTGGACAAAATCCATATAACACCCGTACCAATGCAGGCATTGGACCTGATGCATCTCATACTCAAATCCAATGGTATGCATCAAATACAATAGGAGATAAAAACAAAAACCCAATCATCAATGAAGCTGTTTTGTACATACCAACACAAGATGGCGATGACATCTATGCTTATGATGCACAAAGCACTCTTGGATCCTCTATTGAAAATCCAATTCTGTATAGCTGCCCACTTCCAACGCTGACAACGGATACCACCCCTGCAGCAACAAGTAATTATATCATAGTTCCTACAAGCGCCTCATCAAAAGGTGGCACTATTGAAAATCTCATATATGCATTTGATAAAACACTCTCGGACAGTCCTCAATGGACATTTGAATACAGCACAATTGATGCAGAAAACCCAGCTATTTGTTATGGGTCTTCTCCAGTTATTAATAATCAGAATATTTATTTGACAACCTGGAGTGGTGATTCAGATATTTGGAATACTCTCTGGGAATTTTTTAACTTTAGCCAAGGGAACAATAAACTCCTTGTATTAGATGAACAAGGAACTTTTCTTTGGGATTATGATCTTCCTGCCGGGAGTTTTAGCAGTCCGGCTGTTCTTAATAATGAAGTCTATGTATGCTGTGAGAATAGAAATGGAAATAGTGTTATTGCTCTCAAACAAACAAGGGTTGAAAAATGGGTGGCAGACATTGGCCCTATAGGTCATGCAAACCCGGTTATAACAAACGATACGCTCTATGTCGTATCAAAAAGAACCTCACTGATACCGTTTACAGCATATACTGAATTGTATGCATTAGATATATCTGATGGTACCCCTAAATGGAATCATTCCCTTGGTGATTCTATGCCCGAACCCTATCAACAAGCAGCGTATGCAACACCGACCATAGCAAATGATATGATCTATGCTACTTCACCTGATGGAATGCTTTACGCGTTTAATTTAGCTACTGGATCCCAAGCATGGAATCGAAGTATCTATAGTAGAACACTTACTGGCCCATATCTCACTGCATCTCCAGCATGTGTGGATAGTATCGTGTATATTGGAACACCTGATGGTGTTCTTTATGCGTTAGATGCTTTTAATGGCACAATTCTCTGGGAAAAAGATATTGGAGATTCTTCAATTGTTACCTCACCTATTGTGGTTGATGGACTTGTGTATTTTGGGTCTGAGAATGGGTATATTTACTGTTGTGGAGATTTTGAAATCCCTCCTGGGGAAAAAATAACAGGAAACGTTGTTAGCATACCTATTGAGCTCCCTGAAGGAGATCATTATCAATGGGGCTATTTTTTCGCAAATTATACAACCACTGACGGAGATATCAGGTTTAATATTCTTGACACCAATTATAATATCTTAATTAATGACATTGCATCTGGAAGTATCATTAACAGCAGCACCCTAGCTACAAAGGATGTCATTCGTTTATATGCTGATTTTTCCATGAACCCTAATGGTCATGCAGCCCTTTCAGAGTGGAGAATCACCTTTACTGTTAATGAAACAGAAAGTGAGACGATATTCTATGATAGTAGTTTTAATTCCTCTGGCGATCCTCCGCTTTGCACAATTGATGTCATGAACAATGATCTAGGCATTGATAATAGATCAGCACAGTATCAGTTCGAATTCGAAAATGAGAGTGGCACCTATTTTTCAGAATGGATACTAGCAAATTGTTCAGGAGTCAATGGTTCAAAACAAAGACAGCAAATTACTGCTAATCTCTCCCTTTATAACGCTTCAGGAAATATATCTACTTATATCCAAATTCACTTCAGAATCAATGATTCAAATGCAACAACAACTACCTCACAATGGCATAATTTCTCCGATACACCAACGAATCCAGATGTTGCCCCTCCAAAGTTTTATAATACAAGTTTTACACCAAATTCAAAATGGATCTCAAGTCTTACCCCCATCTGTACTATTGATACTATTGATATGGGAACCGACGGGAACATTAGTGGATTAAATACAAGCTCAGCAACATTTACTATCACATTTACAAATGCAAGTGGTAACCATACAGAAACATATCCTGCACAATGTACCGGTGCAAATGGAACAAAAATAAAACAAAAAATAACTGCCGATATCAAAACAATACCTGATTATCAGAGTATTCAGGGACTGTCAAATATCAATTTTACTATATTAGATATGGCAGGAAATGTTAATTCCTCTTACAGATTTACATTATATCTTGATGATGTCAAACCAACATCTACTATTTCAAACACTGCACAAATACCCGCAAAGAGTAATACAAGCCCAGTTGAGATTGTTGCTGATGCATCTGATGATATCAGTGGTGTCGCACAAGTTGAATTATATTACCGTAAATCTTCATCTTCAGGTTGGAGTCATTTTGAACCAACACGTCTTACAACCCCATATAAATGGGATTTTACAATAGGACGAAACGATGGAGACATCTATGAACTCTGTACAATAGCAACAGATAATGCTGGAAATGTTGAATCCTTCCCAACATCAGGCATCTTTGAGTTCACCTATGATCCAAACCCACCATATGACCCTACCTTTGCATCTGAGTATCGATTCACCAGAAATGAAGTTCCTACTTTTACAGACATCACATTTCGTGATGATTATTTACTGCATACGGTAACGTATCGATTGAACTTTGAAGGAACAAATCAATGGACACCGATTGTCACCCTAAATCCATATATTGAGTCAGTTACCCCTCAATGGAATCTTACACAGAATCAATGGGACCTTATGCAAGAGGATGTTCCTTATTACATATCTTTTAAACTAGTTGATAGCCTTGGAAATGTATATGAAACCCCATCAGGAACTAAACGATTACTCATCATTAAAGACCTCAGTAATGACACTATCTATGACCCCGATCTTTCTGATTTTGATTCTTTAAACTGGAACAACAAATACACGATAACTATCCCTATAAACGATAGTGATATTTCTCAAATTCAATTATGGTACCAGTATTCAAAGGATAATTCAAGTTGGTCAAACTGGTCACAATATGGTTCTAATATTACAGATGCCCCATATAAATGGACATTTACTGTTCCAGATGGAAGTGGGTATTATAGATTTCAAAGTCGTGTCTTTGATTTACAGGATCAAGTAACAGTTTCTGCAGAAAAAAGCGTCTATATTACAGTATTTCCACTGCTTGAACTCATTGTGTTCCTTGTTCTTCTTATCTTGTTGATTATTATATCAGTATTAATATTTAGAAAAAGAAAACACTACATTGGCTAAATTACAGAGTCTTTTCCTCATTAATTTTGTTTTTTTCAATTTGAGGATAGAGCGAGAAAAGAAGGTCAGTCAACTCGCTGATACCTTCCTGAGTTGAGCAGGATATTTTACAATGATCTGAATCTGATTTAAAGACATCACACTTACTTTCAATGATAATACAGGTAGCAGATGAAAATGTGGCTTGTATATGTTCAAGCAACTGCAGTTGATCAGCCAATGCATATCCGCAAGATTCCGAAGGGTCAAGAATAAAAAGAATAATATCAGCAAGATGTTGTACTGCAGCAAGGGCTTGTTGCTCTATTTTATTTCTTGTTATATCAGCACGGTCGAGTAAACCTGGTGTATCAATTATCTGATAACTTTGAATATCATACCGTACCTTTCTCTTAATATGACCTACATGAATCTCCTTAGTAGTAAACGGATATTGAGCAATTTGAGGTTTCGCATGAGAAAGAGCACGAAGTAATGAAGATTTTCCGACATTTGGATACCCTGCTATCACAATGGTTGGTCGATCATCAACAGATGGAAATGTTTTTATAAGCAGTGTAACTTCTTTAAGAAGAACTAAATTTGTATTAATCTGCTTAATTACACTAGAGATTCTCCCATAGATCTCCTTTTGTTTTGATTGTATAAAGTCGATTTCACCTGATTTTTTTAACATTGGAATTTGGGAATTAAGGATGCGCTGACAGGTTTGTTTCGCCCAATTCACTGCGCCTAATGATTTCCTTATATCATCAAGACTAATCTGAATATTGATTAAATCTTGATAGAAAAGAGGAAGCTGATTGAACGACGGAAAGCCTTGTACATATTCATCAAGTGTAGCTACAAGAATAGTTGCAAATGATTCCGTCCGAGCAATAATCGTCTTCTTTTTTTTATAGAATGGCTTTGGATCATTAATGACTTTCTTTTTTGCCTTACGAAATGCTTTATCAAGTAATTCATCTGCAGGTACAACAAGGGGAAGATTTTTCAACATGGTTTTGCACGGTGAATACATCCAAGTAATTTAATGTGTTGGTCATTATCAAAAGAAATCCTCTTAGTATTCTGAAGATTCAAAAGGTTTTTCATTACGCACATGATAAGGAGTTGATGGAACTGGAAAGACTTTACAAAGTAGGATAAAAGAAAAGAGGTTCAAATATGAAACCATATCTTCTAGGCATGCTGAAAGAACTTGCTCTTCTTGGAGCAATGAATAATATCGTAGAGATCTCATCAATGGAATTGGCTGAACGAGTACAAGCCAGTCAACAAACTTCCTCAAGATACTTACTCGAACTGGATAAAATGAATCTAATAAAAAGAGAAATCGGTGTAAAAAAACAACTCATTCAAATCACTAAAGAAGGGAAAGATATCCTTCAAGAGGAATTTATTCAATATCAACATATCTTTGCCCTCCCAAAAACAATCCATTTTACTGGCCGGGTAATATCAGGAATTGGTGAAGGGAGCTACTATACATCTCGAGATGGTTATATCCAGCAATTTCAACAAAAAATCGGATATATTCCATACCCCGGAACACTAAATATTGAAATTGATCCGATCGAGAAAAATAAATTACGGCTTATAAAAAAATTTAAATCCGTTGATCTCTGCTCTTTTGAAACAGACAATAGGACCTTTGGTGAGGTGAAATGTCTTCCTGCGCTAATAAATGACATCAAAACAGTGCTTGTCCTTCCAGCAAGAGGACATTATTCAAATGTCCTTGAATTTATTGCACCAGTATATCTCCGCGACATGCTACACGTTAGTGATGGTGATAATGTATCCATCAAAATCGATATAGATACAAAAGGTTCTGCAAATGAAGAATGAAGATATCGCTACTATCCTTCAAAATATAGCAGATTTATTAGAAATAAAAGGAGAGAATTATTTTAAGATTCGAGCATACAGAATGGCTGCTGAATCAATTGCAGAACTACAAGAGGATTATTTAAACAAAATGAGCCAAGTGGCTTTAGAAGAACTACCCCATGTCGGTTCAGCTATTGCAAAAAAAATAACTGAGTATCGAGAAACAGGTGCAATAAAATATTATGAGACACTAAAAAAAGAAATTCCAATCGAGCTCTTACAATTCCTAAAGATACCATCGATAGGTCCAAAGAAAATCGCAACAATATATGAACACCTTGGAATCACAACAATTTCTGAGTTACAAAATGCTGCAGAGCAAGGAAAACTTCAAGACTTAGAAGGATTTGGGAAAATAACTGAAATGAATATTTTAAGAGGCATTCGGTTTACACAGAAAACTCAGGGTAGAGCCTTATTAGTTCATGCCGATGAAACAGCACAACGATATGTAAACTATCTTGCTTCATCTCCCTTAATAGAATCATGTTCCATTGCTGGTAGTCTTCGGAGAATGAAGGAGACTATTGGAGATATTGATATTCTTATTACTTCAAGAGAACCAGCTACTATCATGGATTATTTTGTCTCGTATCCTGAAGTCAATCAAATACTTGCAAAAGGTCAAACAAAAACAACAGTTCTCCTTGATAATCATATTCAAGTTGATTTACGAGTTGTACAAAATGAAAGTATGGGTGCTGCATTGCAATATTTTACAGGTTCAAAAGAACATAATGTTGCTATACGATCTCGAGCATTGAAAAAAGGATACAAACTCAATGAATATGGATTATATAATAAAAAAAATGATCACATTATTACTGGGGCAAACGAAGAAGATATCTACAGACAAATTGGGTTAGATTATATCCCATCTGAACTTCGAGAGAATCGAGGAGAAATTGAAGCAGCAGAGAATCATACTCTTCCTAATTTAATTCAACAAAAGGACATTCAAGGTGATTTACATATACATTCCACTTGGAGTGACGGAATGCACACGATACCAGATATCATAAAACAAGTAGAAACATTGGGCTATTCCTATGTAGGAATCACAGATCATTCGCAATCCCTTCGAATTGCAAAAGGTTTACTACCACGTCAAGTAGAACAAAAAATCAACGAAATACAATCAATTAATACGGAAACAAATATCCAAGTGCTTTGTGGAACAGAATGCGACATACTCAAGGATGGAACACTTGATTACCCGGATCATATTCTTGAGCTTTTTGATTATGTTATCATAGGGATTCATATGGGATTTTCAATGAACAAAGAAGACGCAACGAATCGTATTTTAAAAGCAATGGAGCATCCTTCTGTTACCCTACTTGCTCATCCCACCTGTCGTATGATTGGACACCGGGAACCACTTCCATTAGATATGACTGCATTATTTCAGAAAGCAGTTGATACAAATACCGCTCTTGAAATAAACTCATTTCCTGATCGTCTTGATCTCACTGATTATCATGTAAAACAAGCAAAAGAATATGGGGTACGATTTTTTATTGATACAGATGCACACGCCCCTCATCATCTTCATTACATAAAATATGGGATTGCAACTGCGCGAAGAGGATGGTTAGAAAAAAAAGATGTTATTAATACATCCACCCCAAAAAAATTAGAGCGATATTTATCATCTTAGGTGAGCTATGGTTAAAGAAAAAATAAAAAAAACATTACAGAAACTCCGCGAACAAATACGGTATCATAACTACAAATATTATATTGAAAATAATCCAGTTATATCAGATCACGAATTTGATTTACTACTAAAACAATTAGAGGAATTAGAGCACACACATCCAGAATTTATTACTCCAGATTCACCAACACAAAGAGTGGGAGGTTCACCAGTCGAAGGATTTGGCACTGTACAACATCTTGTACCGATGTTGTCGCTTGCAAATACATATAATGCTGATGAACTCAAAGAGTTTGATGCTCGAGTTCAGAAACGTGTCGGCACTGTCTCTTACATCGTTGAACCAAAAATTGATGGAGCTGGAGTTGCGCTCCTTTATAGAAATAGTGTTTTTGTTCGAGGAGCAACCCGTGGTGATGGGATACAAGGAGATGATATTACACAAAATCTTAAAACTATTCATAGTATCCCCCTTCGTTTAAAAGAATCTCTCCTTCAAAACGTTGAAGTCAGAGGGGAGGTGTTTATGACTCGCTCTGGATTCAAACAATATAACAAAGAACAAGAATCGACCGGTGGCACTATTTTTGCTAATCCTAGAAATGCAGCTGCCGGCTCACTTCGGCAACTCTCATCGAAAATCGTCGCACATCGACCATTAGATATCTTTGTCTATGCTATCACAGAGGGTCACGAAAACCTTACTACTCAAGAAGAAGTATTACAATCGTTACAAGATGCTGGATTCAAAATCAATCCGCTTTCAAAAAAAGTTGATTCTATCAATGAAGCAATTTCATACTGTGAACTATTAGAACAACAGCGAGATCAATTAGATTATGATATTGATGGAGCAGTCCTTAAAGTAAATTCATTAGAAAAACAAAAACGATTAGGTTCAACCATTAAAAGCCCACGATGGGCAATATCATATAAGTTCGCAGCAAAACAGGAAACCACCAGATTACATGCTATTGATGTTCAAGTTGGAAGAACCGGTACATTGACACCTGTAGCAATTCTTGAACCAGTTACTGTTGGCGGTGTAACTGTTTCTCGAGCAACCCTACATAATTTTGATGAGATAGAAAGAAAAGATCTTCGTGTAGGTGATTGGGTTCTTGTTGAACGTAGTGGAGATGTCATTCCTCAAGTGGTTAAAAGCTTCCCTGAGAAACGTATAGAAAGCAAACAATCCTTTGAAATACCCACACGTTGTCCTGTCTGTGGTTCACCAGTGAAAAAAAAGGCTGGTGAGGTAGCTATTCGTTGTGTCAATAAAATGTGTCCAGCTCGTCTAAAATGGCGGGTTCGATATTATGCATCGCGAGATGCTATGGATATTGATCATCTTGGTACACAAACAATAGATAAACTTTGTGATGAGGGATATATAGATACTATTGCAGATCTATATTATTTAACAAAACAGGATATACTAACATTAGAAGGATTTAAAGAGAAATCTGCAGAAAATCTGCTTCGTTCCATTGAAAAAAGTAGACAGCGAGATCTTCCACACTTAATTTTTGGATTAGGGATTCGGCATGTTGGTAAATATGCTGCCCAGTTACTTGCAAAACATTACGCATCTCTTGATGCTTTATCAAATGCAACGCTCCCTGAATTAATCGATATAGAAGGATTAGGAGGAAAGACAGCTGAAGCAATTGTCACATTTTTTGGAACAGAGGAGAATCAAGAACTGCTACAGAAACTAAAAGATGCGGGAGTAAACACAAAGAAAAAACAGAATACAACAAACGATATGCTAAGTGGAAAACGTATTGTGTTCACTGGTTCCCTTACAATACCAAGAGCAAAAGCATCTGATATTGTTAAAGAACATGGAGGGATTGTTGTTTCATCAGTTGGTAAATCAACAGATTACGTTGTTATAGGAGAAAATCCTGGATCAAAAGTGGAAAAAGCAAAAACATTTGGAATCCCCATCTTAAAAGAACAAGAATTTTTATATTTAACAAAGAAAAAAACATAAATCAGAGAAAAGGTGGCGTATCTATGGATTGTAAACAAAAAGAAAACGCAACTCGATGCAATTGTACGTATAGCTGTGGTAAAAAGGGAATATGTTGTGAATGCATAGAATATCATCGTAAGAGAGGAGAACTTCCTGCATGTTATTTCCCCGATGATATCGAACGCACATATGATCGCAGTATTGAACGCTTCGTTCAATTAGTTCATGAAAGAAATCCCTGGTGGTAATACTAACGGTAGGGCTTATTATGATTCTATCTCAATTGTAATCTGAATAGACTTTACTGGTGGGTCAACTCCTTTTAATGTTTCAACCAAGCCCTTTATGGTGTGCATTATGATGTCCTTTGGAAACGCACTAAGGGGTATCTTTTTATCGTTTACTTTAATCTCAACTTGATCACCCATTTCATTATTCCTCCGTTCAAGTTTATTTTTGATGATTTGAATTAATTCATCGAGATTATCCTTAAAGGTGTAGATAGTGTTTTCTCTTAATGGTCTTTTACCAATTCTAATTTTTTCTATCAAAGAATCCGTTGCACCTTCAATCAGAAAAAGATCAATTTGTTCACTAAATATATATGACTCAAGGATTATTGAAAGTGGAACTAATTGCTTTTTTAGAAGTGTAGTACCAGAAGGAGAAGAAAAAATAATAGGTTCTGCTCCAGCAGAAGAAAAAAGATAGGTATCTTTTCCTTTAGAATCAATGCTGATTTCTTTATTTGTTTGTTTCATTGCTCCAACTTTATATCCTTTTTCAGAAAAATGAGAAATAAGAGAGGTGATAAGTGTTGTTTTTCCTGAATTAGAATACCCGTAAACACCAATAATAACTGGTTTTATCATATCAGATCATCGATGAAATAACCTCTCTATGTTTTATTTTTTTTGAACACTTATCTAAAAGAGATACTCAATTCATACGATAAAAGAATCATTGTATAGATAATAAAATGTATTCCATAAAGAGAATTAAGAATTATAATTCACAAAAAATATATACTATTAATTCGTTAAATTAAATGATACTTTGAGAAAAAAGAAACTAATCATATTAACCCTCCTATTTTTCCTCTTTATGCCTATATCCTATAGTACTTCATTAGTTGAAAATGATAACGGATTAGTTGAAAATGATAACCGGTTACATGCAACACATGATTGTCATGAAAAACAAGAAAATCCCTTTCAAATAAACACATTGAATCTTGAAAAAGGAGATATTGTATGGCGATGGGTTGATGAGAATTTTTTTCCATTGTTCCAATATTTTATGCACCCTCTTATGTTTACAGGTAATGTAGATGGAGATATTTACGAATTTGTTGAATCTCACGGCGGAAAAGACGTGTGTTTAACAACCATACCAGAATATAGAATTAAAGATCAAGGTATATTTCGATATGGACATCGATTAAAAGAAGAATATCGAACTACAGAACTCATTAATAACGTGATACACTTTGCAACAGAACCAGATCGTCTTGATGATGAATTCGTCTCTATTTTTTATTTCGATGATGAAGGTTATTTAAAATATCATGATAAAAATCATGACCCATATGATAGCCAAGATCCCCTCTCAGATAAATGGTATTGCACTGAATTGATCTGGGCAGCATATTATAATCAAGGAATAAATCTTGATATGAATGATGGCCCTATTCTCTCTATTGACATCCAAGTAAGCCCCTATGTTGAAAGGATTATAATATATTAATAAAGATGCGAAGTTATTTTTCACCATACATTTAAGAATCTTGTATTTATGCCCTTTTTTATATGTCAAAAAACACAATTCTTTCAATTGCACTTGCAGTTTGCATTATTGCTGCGATTGCAGTTGTCATCTATGTAAATTTACCTCAAGATAATCCACAACCCGTTGAAACAGACATATTAACCATTACTTACAATGGAACACAATACAATTACACTTTATCTAAACTAAAAGAGTTGGAAGCATATACAGATTCAGGAAGAATGATCAAACTCAGTATGCTGCCTGAAATCGTCATAACGGAGAGTCATAACTATAATGGAACGAAAATGACAACATTGCTCCAAAATATCCCTGTTACTGGTGAGAACTACACACTAAGCGTTCACTCCTATGATGGATGGATCAGCAATTATACCTATTCCATGGTACATGGAGAGGTATCTGTATATAATGATACCGGATCAATCATATCTAATGAAACAGCGCTTATGCTGCTTACCTATGCAGAGGATGGTGTTGAGTACACAAATGAAAGCGGGTCGGGTCAACTCAGAATTACCTTTGTCAATGATCATTGCATAACCTCTTCAAAGCTCTGGGCGAAGTTTGTAAAAGAAATAGAAATAATCACCAATTGAATTACCTAAATACTTTTATCTATTTCTTGGTGATGTGATCATTTGTGAATACTTTAGAAGAATTTCTTTTAAAAATTCCTAACTATCAGAACTATCGAGTAAAACAATTCTTTCCAAGTAAAAAAAATATAGTTGCCCTTGTATCAAACAAAGGCAATCAATACATTCTCAAATGGTATCAATTCAACACAACAACTGCAATTAAACAAGAGATATTTATTCTTCAAAAAACAAGAAATGTTATTGCTACTCCAAATATTGTATCATATAATCTGGATAACAACATATTACTTATGAATTATCTTCCAGGGATGAATCTCTGTGATGCTATTAACGATAAAGCAGTATCATTTCATACCAAAAAAAAATATATCAAATTACTCGCAGAATGGTTCTCAACATTCCATCATTTACTCTATCAAAAAAATAATTATATAATACATGGAGACGCAATATTAAGAAATTTCATCATATCAAATAACACACTCATTGGAGTTGATTTTGAAGAAACAAGACCTGGAAACCCAATAGAGGATATTTCTTTACTCTGTGCATCAATTCTTACAACAAACCCTCAAAATACAAAAGAAAAAAAAGAACTTAGTGATGTATTCATACATACTTATGAAACAAAAATGAGGGTTGAATATTCAAATATTCAATCATATATTAATAGCGCAATAAAACAGATAAATCTTCGTCGATATATGAAAAAAAAATAAAATATACTAAATAATTTTTTATTTTCTTGAAGACCCCACAGAATACTTCACATTTTGCATCATAATTTTTATATACAAATGATGACATCCCGACTCGATGTCACTATCAAAAGATAAAATCTTTCCAATACTTGCCATCTTTGTACTTTTACTTAGCCTTAGTGCATCATTATATGTTCATGCATATCAATCAAATCACTCTGTAGGAAGTACAACTATTATCATCAATGATACTAAGTTTGATATGAATTCATTATTTTCAGAGTTCCACAGTATTACTATCGAAACGGATGATGGAAACAAATCAGGAATACTTCTATCAGACATCATTGAATCTACCACTATCACCTGCCCCTCTTGCCATTATTATACCATACAAGCAGCAGATGGATATCAACAAACTGCAAGTTGGTCAGATATGCAACAAGGCATCTTAACAAAAGAAAAACGAAGTTACTTTCCCCATCTTGCCCATGCCTATTGGGTAAGAAATATAGTAGAAATTGAGGCGATATAAAAATGCAAAAATTTAGATTAATAGCAGGAACGCTAGTCTTTGGATCCCTTTGGGGATTATCAGAATGTCTTATTGGACCCGCTCTAAGTGATGCAGGATTACCTGGTGGCATGATTATGACAGCTACATTTACCATGTTTTTCCTTGTACTCAGCAGAATGGTATTTCAACAACGAGGAATGCAAGTCGGCATGGGTCTAATAGCTGGAGGTCTACGATTATTTAATCCATTTGGAGGCTGCCATCTTTGTTCCGCACTAGCCATCATGGCTGAAGGCATGATCTTTGAACTTATATGGAATTATGCAGCAACAAATGATTTCAAGAATCTAAAAACCCTCTCCATGAAGGTAAGCGTCGGCATAGTAACAGCTTATTCCGTTTACGTTGGTGGTTACATTGTAACACAGATACTCACACCCGTGTTTTCAACTGGATTTTATGTTGGTAATTTACTTGCGTTTATCCCCCAGATTCTTGCAAGAGGATTGCCAGTTGCTCTCATTGGAGGAATAACAATACCTCTCACGTTATCTCTAAAATCAGTCAAAGTTCCAATAAAAGATAGCATCTATTATCCAACCACACTTGGAATAAGTTGTATCTGCTGGATACTCATCATTGGAACCTGGTTAAGTGTCGTCGGTTAAACCAAGGTGATTACAATGGATGCTCTAAAAACGGCAAAAATTATACAATTTCACTCAGAGAAATGTAAAGGCTGTAATGCCTGTATGAACGCGTGCTCACAAGTTCATTTCAAGAATGATAAGGGAGGAATAAATTCAGCGATTCAAATCATAAAAGAAAATAATACTTACAAAATGAATAACTGCAATCATTGTGGCTTATGTATTGATATGTGTCCAACAGGTGCATTAACACGGAAAAAAAATGGTACCGTATTTCTTAATGCAAAAATATGCATTGGTTGCCAAGCATGCGTTGGGTTCTGCCCAACCGCTAGCATGCGGCATAGCAACCTTCGTATTGAACCATTTAAATGTATATCCTGTGGTGCTTGTGTTAGAGCTTGCCCTGAACATGCTCTTGAACTCGTTAGTATTCCTATCAAGGAAATTCGAAAAACAGTACATCATTCATATCATGGACTTGAAGAAGAGAAAGAAGAGAATAGCAATGTAATCGGGAGTGAATAAGATGGCCAAAGGACAACAAGTCATACAGAGCTATGATGCAGGAAATACTCCACATACATGGGATTTCAAAAAGATACAAGCACAACACAAAACACTTGCAGAATACGACTATAAAAAAGGAACAGTGACAAAAGGATATGCAAATAGAACATTGTATATCAATTTAACAACCAAAGAAATAAAAGAAAAAAAAGTCACAGATCAAATGAAAAAAACCTTTACTGGTGGAAGAGGATTTGGTCTTAAACTCCTGTGGGATTCTATAAAACCAACAACTCGATGGAACAGTGAAGAAAATGAACTACTCATTACCACTGGTCCACTCTGTGGCGTTACACAATATCCCGGATCTGGAAAATCACTCTGTCTCTCTGTTTCCCCCTCAACAAACATCATCTGCGATAGTAATGTTGGTGGATTCTTCGGACCATATCTAAAATTTGCTGGATTTGATGCTCTTGAAATACAAGGGAAAGCAGCTGAGGATGTTATAATCGTTATCGATGGAGAAGCAGGAATTATTCGCATTGAAACCGCTCCTTTAGAAGAAACAAACTCACATCTTATCGCAGAACAACTTACTTATATGTATGCCACAGAAGATACAGATCATTCCCGGCAAAAAGTATCCGTGGTAAGTGCTGGAACTGGTGCTGAACATAGCTACTGGGGCTGCATGAATTTCTCTTTCTATGATATTAGACGGAAAGTCTCTCGATTAAAACAAGCAGGTCGCGGAGGGCTTGGAACCGTTCTTCGAGATAAAAAAATAAAAGCAATTGTAACAAAAGTCGAAGAAGTAACAGGGGTACAAAATCACCCGGCTGATCCAGAGACTCTAGTAAAAGTTGGAACACAATTACATGAAGAAATACGAGACCTTGATCGAGACCAGTGCAATATGCGAACCGTGGGAACCGCTCATCTTGTTGAAATCATGGATGATTATGATTTACTCCCCACAGAAAACTATAGGTTTGGGAGTTTTCCAAAATCATCAAAAATCTATTCAACAGAGTTCTTCAAACTCTTCACAAAAGTAATACCAGATGGCTGCTGGCATGGATGCACCATGGCCTGTGCAAAAACCGTTGATGGATTCACCGTCATGACTGGTCCATACAAAGGACAAAAAGTTACCGTTGATGGCCCTGAATATGAAACCTGTGGATGCGGGGCAAATATGAGTATTTGGGATCCCTTATGGATCTTGGAATTTAATTTTTATTGTGATACATATGGGTTAGATACAATTTCTAGTGGTACTGCCATTGCGTTTTACATGGAAATGTATGAGTATGGCATTCTTAACAAAGAACGATGTCATGGATTAGAACTCTGTTTTGGAAATGCAAACGCAGCGCTCGAGCTTTTACATCGAATTGCTCGCGGAGAAACAGATGAGTTTACACAAGTCGCAGCAAAAGGGATCCGTCGGACAAAAGACTGGATTATCAAAAATTGTTGGGGTGATCCGCAACTCGTCGAAGATTGCGGTATGGAAAGCAAAGGATTAGAATACAGTGAATATGTCACAAAGGAATCCTTAGCAATGCAAGGTGGATACGGGTTAACACTCAAAGGACCACAACATGATGAAGCATGGCTTATCTTCATGGACATGGTCAATAATCAAATTCCAACATTTGCAGACAAAGCAGAAGCATTGCATTATTTCCCAATGTGGCGAACCTGGTTTGGCTTAAATGGATTATGTAAACTCCCCTGGAATGATGTTGAACCAATTGATAACGCAGAGACTGATGAACCAGCAAAAGTACCTGGACATGTACAAAACTATGTTGAATATCAAAACGCGGTCACAGGATGGAATGTTGATAAGGAAGAGCTTATCCTGCAAAGTGAACGATGCTACAACTTCCAACGTGCACTTAATGTCTGGCTGGGACGAGGAACAAGAAAAGATGATTGGATACCCTATCGATCCATGGGACCAGTTACAGTTATGGAATATGAAAGTCGTAAAGAACGATATGATCAACAACTCATAGAACATCTTGGTATGAAAAAGGAAAAACTCGAGCAATTATCAACCCAGGGAAAACTTGACATGCTCTATGAGTATCGACAGGATCAATATCAAAAACTTGCTGATGCCGTGTATTACCGTCGGGGATGGACACATAATGGAGTTCCCACAATTCAAAAAATGAAACAACTTGGGTTCACTGATAAAAAACTATTAACAATGCTTCAGAAAAAAATTGATGCTGATGAAAAAGATGGACTCAATAAATGGGGTGGAGAATATACAAAGAAAGAAACTCCACCAAGTACGTCATCCAAATATTGGGAACAATGGTAACACTTATGCAGGATGAAAAACAAGAATATATCCGAAAAATCCTTCATTCTCATACCGTTGGTATCGCTGGAGCAGGTGGTCTTGGATCAAATGCAGCAGTAAGTCTTGCTCGCTCTGGTGTAGGGCATATTATTGTTGTCGATTTTGATGTCGTGGAAAAAAGCAATCTTAATCGTCAATATTATTTTCAAGAACATATTGGGAAACAGAAAGTAACCGCATTACAGGAAATCATTAAAAAGATTGATCCCTCAATTACCTGCACACCTATTATTCAGCGGTTACAACCAGGATCTATGACCACATATTTCAAAGAGGCTGATGTCATCATTGAAGCGCTAGATGCAGCACGAATCAAGACACAGTTTATTGAAGAGATACAAAAGGAATTTCCAAACACACCACTCATCGCTGCATCCGGTGTGGCGGGATACGGACAGATGAACCGAATTACTACAAGAAAACTAGGAAATCTCTATGTATGCTATGACCCACAGGCAAAATCAAGTGATGATGATGTACTTATGGCATCAAAAGTCAGTGTGATGGCAAACTGGCAAGCTGATATTGCTATTGAAATTCTTCTTGGTGCTACACAATGAGCCTTCAAGTAAATAACAAGTCAATAACATATATTCAAGATGAAACGGTTTCAGATCTATTAAAACGAATGAATTTCACCTTCCCTCTTGTGGTTGTAAAAATAAATAAGACATTAATACCCCGCGATTCTTATAAAACAACAATTATACCAAAAGACGCAGCCATTCAGATCATTCATATGATTAGTGGAGGATAAAAAAATATTTTACTATGAACTTATTTATTTATCTTCATCATACTTGTATACTCATCTTCTACTTTATTCTCGATTCGAAGTGTTTGTGTTTGTATAACATCCGTTGTTCTTAACAAAAAATATGAACTCATCACGCTCAAAGTTGTACCAATAATCAAGCACAAAAGAAAAGTTAGTACATCTTCTGCAAAGAGATATACAAGTAGTCCACCAATATATAATCCAATTGAAAAAACACAGAGAACTCCTAATATTATATTTGAGTTAATCGTCACCTTTACATTATATTCTAACGGTTCCTCCATCTCAGAATCCATTCAACCATCTCAAACATATGAAAACAAGGATTCATTTAAAAATATTCGTATAAAAATTTTAACATTCTTATATAGAGCTATAAATATTTTTCGATTAACTAAATACTGACAGTACCGTAAGTAGGGCAAAACAGGAAGAGAACATGAAATAGGTCAAATACATAGCAGACCAGGCTCCAGTATTTTCAAAAACAGTATTAGATTTTTTACCTGTATACATGAGAATAAATACATAAAATCCAGGTATAGCTAAAAACGTGAGAAACCAAAATGAGGAGTCTACTAAACCCATATTGATACAAAATGGTAAAATAAGAAAAGGAAAAAACAAAAAAGGAAGTGCTATCAACGCAGCTTTTTTCTCACCATATGTATTAACTAAGGTTTTAGTACCATATGCTAAATCAGCATCTTTATCAGAGACATCCTTTGTAATTGAACCACCAAAGAGGAAGAGAAAAGCGATGGTAGCAATAATAATTGGAAGTGGCTGCAATACCGTTCCAAAAACACTCCAAGATGCGAGAATTCCAAGTAATCCCCGTGGTACTGCAATCCAGATTTGATTCCACCAGAGGTGATCCTTCATCCTAGGTGCAGTAGAATAAGTTATAGTAAAAAAAGTAATCAATATAATAAAAATAAAAAATGTCGTATTAATAAGACTAGCAATTATCATTGAAGCAAAATAAAACAGGAGAGCAACCATCATTCCTTCATGAACTGAAATCATTCCCTTTGGTATTGGTCGATATGGTTTAGAGATGATATCAGCTTGCACATCAGTTGCTTGATTCAATGCATTCGATGCTGCATTAAGAAAGGCTAACGAAGCACCCGCAGGTAAAATAACTAAAAGAAGTGAAGGAAAAATATCTGGAGAAAACCCATAATAGAAATAACTTGCAATCATAATAGACATTGAAACAATCAGAGGAGCTAAAAGAGTAAAAGGACGAATCAACTGCACATAACTCCTTGTTTTTTTAATTATAGACACTGCCACTCACCAATACACTATTTTCTTTTCGCTTTTTTATAAGGATTATGTGACAGTTCTTATCCAATTCCTCATTGATGAAACCTAAAAAAATGATTCAATCAAATAATCATTCAGATCTTATAGTTTATTATTGTAAAAAATGTCAATATTTTAAATAAGAAACCTATACTACTTTCCAATGAATAAGATAGGTGTAATTACACGAGATTGTGCAGGAGTAAATGCTGCCCTCCGTTCAGTGGTACGAACAGCAACACATTATAATATTAATGTTGTTGGTATTTTAAAAGGATATGATGGACTCATGGATAACCAGATACTACCTCTTGATAAAAATACAGTATCTGGTATCATTCATACCGGTGGCACTATCTTAAAAACATCTCGGGCAACGCGGTTTTACAAAAAAGAGGGGCAGCAGAAAGCCATTGATACTATTAAAAACAATCAAATCGACGGACTGATTGTTATCGGAGGGAATGGGTCATTAACCGGCGCTCATATTCTTGCTCATGACTACCATATACCCGTAATTGGAGTACCAGCAACAATTGATAATGATGTCAATGGTGTAGATCTGACCCTTGGAGCAGATACCGCAGTTAATGTTGCATTGGATGCCGTCGATAAAATTCGTGATACCGCCACGAGTCTTGAACGAATCTTTGTTGTAGAAGTTATGGGAAGAAAAAGCGGTTATATAGCAATGAATGTTGCATTAAGTGGAGGATGTGAGGAAGTCATCCTTCCCGAGATGAATTACTCTCCAGACTTAATTCTTAAAGGAATTAAAAACGGAGAACAATCCGGAAAAGCAAGTTGGATTATAATAGTTGCAGAAGGCAAGGCAAAAGGGCAGGATGTTGCTGATATTATCACCACACAAACAGGGTTTGAAACAAGAGTCACCGTATTAGGACACATACAGCGAGGTGGAAGACCAACTGCTGTTGACCGGATACTTGGTACAAAATTAGGGAGCTACGCAGTACAAATGCTAAAAGATGGTATTACAGATCATTGTGTTCATTTCAATCATAAAAAACAAGGAATTATACCATTGGAACACGCAATTCAACCAAAACATCTTACTATCAATGAGCAGTATTCACTTCTGAAACTCGTTGCCGGCCAATAAATCTTAAAAAAAATAGCAAAGAACGATTTGACATTCTCAGAAGAGTTTTTTTAATAGAACCTTATTTTAGAAAATGAAAGGACTCCTGATATAATGGAAACATTTCGAGGATTTATCGCGATTGATGTTCCACTCAATCAAACTTTACAAAAGCTTATCAAACAAATACAATCAACACCCTGTAATATCAAACTCGTAGAACCAGAAAATATTCATATCACACTTAAATTTCTTGGAGAAACCCAAGTTCAACATCTTCAAGCAATTGAACAAATAATGACTGATACAATAGAAGGATTACCACCTTTTTCAATACAACTAAAAGGAACAGGGGTATTCCCAAATGAGAATTATATAAAAGTTTTCTGGATTGGAATAAAACATACAAAATATCTTGAACTCATCGCCAAAGAGCTTGATGATAAAATAGCCCATCTTGGATACAAAAAGGAACAGAGGAAATTTTCAGCTCATCTTACAATAGGCAGGGTACGAAGTGCAAAAGCAAAAGAAGAATTAATTGCCCTTATTCATGAAACACAAGAATTATTTATTGATGACATACTCGTTAATTCTATTAAACTCAAAAAAAGCACTTTGACCCCTAAAGGTCCTATATATGAGACACTCATTACTACGATTCTTACAGATGAAAAAAAATGAGTACTATGAAGACATGAGAACATTTGTACTCACAATATGTTACCATAAGAATCTTATTATTAAAGAGAATAGAGATACGCTACAAGAATTGTTTATAGGAGTAATTACATTTGAATCAATACACAACAATCAATAAGTCAGTCCTTACTAAGATTACACCAACAGATCAATACAAAAAAAAGGTTACTGATACATTACATGAATTAAACAAAAAAATAGAACAAGAAATTAACAAAAGAAACATACCAGCAACCATTGAAGTCGTAGGAAGTATTGCAAAAGACACATATCTTAAAGATAATCTCGACATGGATATTTTTCTTGTATTTCCTCGAAGAATAGAAAAAAAGATTATTGCACAAGAAACGCTCTCTCTTGGAAAAACCCTCCTCCACCAAACAGAAGAATGCTACGCAGAGCATCCATATATACGAGGAACCTATGAAGGTTTTAAAGTAGAGCTTGTCCCCTGTTACCACATCACCAATGCAGCAGAACGTATCACCGCAGTCGACCGAACCCCCCTTCATACACAGTATGTTATTTCCCATCTCAAAGATCATCAAAAACAAGAGGTTCGACTTTTCAAACAATTTCTTTATGGCATTGGCTGCTATGGAGCAGAAGCAAACGTCCAAGGATTTTCTGGATATCTCTGTGAACTTTTTATCATAAAATATAATACATTTGAGACATTGTTCACGGATGCAGCTACTTGGGTAAAACCAATGAGATATAGTCTTCTAACAGACGAAATACCATCATTTTCTGACCCTCTTATTTTTATTGATCCAGTAGACCCTGAACGAAATGTAGCAAGTGCGGTTTCAAGTGAAACATTTCAGTATTTTATCCATGCTTGTAAAGCATATTTAAAAAACCCTTCAATTACCTTTTTTTTCCCAAATCCCCTAATCAAATGGACATTAGCCCGAATTAAACAAGAACTAAGCGATAACCATTCACAGTATATAGGTATACGATTTCCGAAACCAGATATCATCGATGAAAATCTTTATCCGCAGCTGAGAAAAGCCTGTAGAAACATTACACAAACATGTACTCAATATGGATTTATACTCTATGACATACAGTTCTCTGTCGATGCAACAAATAAACAAATTTATATCATTCTAAATGCTGATGTACAACCAATACCATCATCATATACCCATATTGGACCACCAACTACTCAAGAAAAACATGTTCAGGAATTTTTAGAAAAATGGAAAGATAATCCCGAAGCAACTTCAGAACCATACGAAAAAAATAATCGTATATATGTTGAAGTAGCAAGGAAATGGCATACCCTTGAATCATTTCTTCATGAAAACATTCATTCTATTAAATTAGGAAAACATCTTGATACGATATCTATCGATCTAATACAAATTCTCCCAGTCCAGGACCTTATGGTTACACCTCTTCAAGAGTTCTGGACGAAATATTTAGAAAATAAAAACCCTTGGGAACGATAAAAAAAACTAGGGTGATGCCCATCATGAAAGAAGGCAATAATGTGATTATCATTGGTATTTATACCAATGATTTTCGATTATATCATGACATCATCACTGCACTAAAAAAAAGGAAAATACCCTATGTGAGCCTCAACTCATTAAAACATGTTCCCCAGCGTATTAAAGTAATTCTCACCTCACATCGAGAACTCCATGTAACAAACTCTTTAAAAATAATTGCAGCAGATGGATATGATACCATTGATCATGCCATCGATAGAGCAATCCAAATGATCATCGGTAAAGATCTTTACACAAAAGTCTACATCGGTATTGATCCCGGTGAAAAACCAGGTGTTGCAATTGTTGGAGATGATATTTTACTTCATAAAACACAGGTACAATCACCAGAAAAAGTCCTTACCAGGGTAAAAAAATATCTCACTGAATATCCTGCATTGGAATATTTGATACGCATCGGTCATGGATCAATTCTCACAAGAAATCGTATTATCAATTCATTAATTCCTTTAAAACTTCCAATAGAAATCGTTGATGAAAGTAAAACCTCATCACAACCAATAAAAAGAACACAACGAGACAGTAAAGCTGCTGCTGCAATTGCATTGGTCAAAGGAGGAAAAGTTCAAAGGAAACTCCCCCTTGAACCAACACGTGGAGAAATAAGAAACATTCAAGAAAAAAGTAGAATACTTTCTGAGGGGCGAATCACTATCTCAAAGCAAAGTGCAATACAAGTGCTTCAAGGGTCCTTAAGTCTTACCGATTCAATAAAACAAGAAATAAAAAAAAACCGAAAGAAAAAAACATGAAGTCCGATGTAAGATTCCTACTTTACTGCTCAATATATTACATATAGAGGATTACTTAATCTTAAAAGAAGCCATTTATAAAAAAATAACTCATAGACCCAAATCTTTATGAATTTGTCACATATGTCCCCTGGGTACGATAAATGAAGGTTCAAAGAGCACTTATCAGTGTATCAGATAAAAAAGATATTGCACCATTTGTCCAACGTCTCCATAATCTTGACATTGAAATCATTTCAACAGGTGGAACTGCATCTCTTCTAAAAAAGCATAAAATTCCAATAATTGATATTTCTACGATAACCGGCTATCCCGAGATGTTAGATGGCCGAGTAAAAACCTTACATCCAAATATCCATGCAGGAATCCTTGCTCTGCGATCACAAACAGATCATATGAGCACCTTAAAAGCCCATAAGATTAAACCGATTGATCTTGTCGTATGTAATCTTTATCCGTTTGAAGCAACGATAGAAA